>OKBV01000017.1_pt1 | contig 76599 bp, 76 predicted proteins | sample 1614461 | NCBI WGS metagenome assembly OKBV01 (sample SAMN04436941, study PRJEB24849) | human gut metagenome | biome: human gut; feature: NICU; material: stool | host: Homo sapiens | place: USA: Saint Louis, MO | collected 2009-11-12
GATGCGCTCCGGATGAATATGATGATCTCATATCAGGAACTTGTTCGCACCTTCCCAAGAAGCTGTCAACATGAAATTCACATCGTCCAGTGATTCGAAATAACTTCCGCTTGTTTTAAAATTAACTCTACCGCCCCAGGCGTTTTGTCAGGCGGATACTTATAACGGCGCAGAGTCTGGCGAACCAGGATACGCAATCTCGCACGCACGCTCTCGCGCACCTGCCAGTCAACGGTAGTGGATTGCCTCAACTTTAAGGTGACTTCTATCGCCAGTTTCTTAAGTACCTCATCTCCTAACTCCCGGACGGCGCTTTCGTTTTCTGCCAGTGCATCGTAGAAAGCGATCTCGTCAGGATTCAGGCCAAGCGCATCATCACGCGCCATTGCAGACTGAAAATCCTTCGCCATCTGGATCAGCTCTTCAATCACCTGCGCCGTCTCAATAGCCCGGTTGTTGTATTTGAGCAGTACGGCTTTCAGGCGGTCAGAATATTTCTTCTGCTGCACTACGTTATTACCGGAACGTGCATGAATCCCGTCATTGAGCAGTTTTTCCAGCAATTCTACAGCCAGATTACGCTGCGGCATTTCCCGCACTTCCTCCAGGAACTCATCCGACAGCAAACCTATGTTCGGCTTATCCAATCCGGCCAAAGCAAACACATCTTCAACGCCGGTCGCGACGACCGCATTATCAAGAATTTTACTCAGCAGCGAATTTTTTTCTGACTGGCTAAATTTGGCCTTCGGATCGAGTTTGATAAGCCCCACTCGGATCGCCGAAAGAAACGCGAACTCTTCCTGCAAAGGTTCGGCCTCATCCAGCGTGTTACATAGTGACCAGGCTTTGCTCATCGCCAGCGAGACATCGAGGTAACGTTTTTTACCGTCATCCAGTCCCAGAATGTAGTTCACAGCATCACGCAAAAAGGCCAGCGGATCGCGGGAGAAGCCCGTGTAATCAAACCCCGGCTTACCTGCTGAACGGGCAAACATCCCATGAATGACATCCATTTTTTCCAGCAGAATAGCGAAGGCTTCTCGGGCATCGACTGTCGTCTGTCCTTTGCCTTTTGAATCGGTATAGGTTTTTAGCGCCTGCTTCAGCTCGTTGGCAATGCCGATATAATCTACCACCAGTCCGCCGGGTTTATCCCGGAACACGCGGTTAACGCGGGCAATTGCCTGCATCAGGTTATGGCCGCGCATCGGTTTGTCGATATACATGGTGTGGCAGCATGGGGCATCAAACCCGGTCAGCCACATATCTCGCACAATCACCAGTTTCAGCGGGTCGTTCAGATCTTTAAAGCGGGCTTCCAGGCGTTTTTTGGTCTGTTTGTTGTAGATATGCGATTGCAGATGGTCTTTATCTGACGCCGATCCGGTCATTATGACTTTGATCGCCCCTTGTTCAACGTCTTCACTGTGCCATTCAGGGCGTATCGCCACGATAGCATCGTACAGTTTCACGCAGATCTCGCGGCTCATGGCGACGATCATCGCTTTACCGTTCATAGCCGTGTTGCGTGTTTCAAAATGCTGAACCAGATCGGCGGCGACCTGCTGAATACGTGGCTCTGAACCGACCAGCTTTTCCAGACGGCTCCAGTCGCCTTTGGTTTTTTCTTGCTGCCCTGTTTCTTCGTCTTCTACCAGCTCATCCACCTGGTCGGAGAGCGTTTCCAGCTCCTCATGGTTCAGGTCGAGTTTTGCCAGCCGGGATTCATAGTAGATGGGCACCGTTGCGCCGTCATCTACCGCATCCTGAATGTCGTAGATAGAGACATAATCACCGAACACGGCACGGGTATCTTTATCTTCCGAGGCAATCGGCGTACCGGTAAAGCCCATAAACGATGCATTCGGCAGCGCATCGCGCATATGTTTGGCGTAGCCGTATTTGTAGACGCCAGTTTGTCTGTCCAGCGTGGCGCTCAGGCCATACTGGCTACGGTGCGCTTCATCCGAAATCACCACGATATTACTGCGCTGATTGAGTGCCGGATGGTTCTGCTCTCCGTCCAGCGGCGCAAACTTCTGCACGGTGGTGAAGATAATGCCGCCGGATTCGCGGGCATTGAGCAGCTCGCGCAGCTCGTCGCGGTCGTTGGCCTGTAAAGGCGTTTGCTTCAGTAAATCCTGCGCCTGGCAGAAGGTCGCACAGAGCTGCCCGTCCAGATCGTTACGATCCGTCACCACCACGATGGTCGGATTGTTCATCTCTGCCTGTTGCAGCAGCTTTCCGGCGTAACAGCACATAGAGATACTTTTACCGGACCCTTGGGTATGCCACACCACGCCTGCTTTTTTGCTGCCTGGGGTAATGTTGCTGCGCAGTGGCAGATGTTTGCCAGTAGACGCCACAATCGTAGCGGCAACCGCTTCACGCACCGCGTGGAACTGATGGTAAGCGGCAATCTTCTTGATTAGCCGTTTGCCGTCGTTCTCAAACAGCACAAAATAACGAATGTAATCGAGAAGAAGCGCACGGTTAAAGAAGCCCTGCACCACCGTTTTTAGCTGCCAGTCGAACTGTGGTTTATCGTCTTCGTTCGCCACGGTTTTCCATGGCAGGAAGCGCTCTTCATCAGCGGTCAGCGAGCCGATACGCGCATTCTGTCCGTCGCTTATCACCAGCGCTTCGTTGCAGATAAACAGGTCACTGAGTTCGTTTTTATAGGTCTGCAACTGGTTAAACGCAGCCCAGATATCGGCATTGGTATCAATCGGGCTTTTCAGCTCAATCACTGCCACCGGCAGGCCGTTGATATAACCAATGATATCCGGACGACGGACCTGTTTTATCCCCTGAATAGCTACCTGATTCACGACCATAAAGCGGTTATTGCCGGGATGGTTAAAATCCATTAGCAGCGCTTTATCGTGAACCGTCTTGTCTTCACGCTTGTACTCAACGGGTACACCGTCAAGCAGCAGATGGTGAAAGGCCTTATTGCTGACGACCAGATCCGGGCTTTCAGGGCGGGTAATACGCAGTATCACCTCTTCCAGCACGGAAACAGGGAGATGGGGGTTGATGGTTTGCAGCTGCTCCAGCATCACCGGGCGCAGAAACACATCATGGAATGAGGCACGCAGCGGATTGTCGCCATCCGGCGCGATATCGGGCCCATGCAGCACTTCCCAGTCCTGTTCAGCAAACCATTTCAGGCATTGCTGTTCTAAATCGTCTTCGCTTAGCATCAGGCTTCCTCTGTCTCAGGTTCTTCCGTTTCTTCCGGCGCGTTGGAAATATCTTTGAGCGCCATATTCAGTGGGGCAATAAAGGGAGCAAGCGCTTTTTCAAACGCCGTCAGGTTGACCAGCAGCCAGTCGATCATCTCTGGCCAGTTACTCTCGTCGAGGCTGGTGGCAGGCGTGGCGAAAGAGATTCGGCACGATTTTTTGCCTGGCAACGGCTCCCACTTCAGCGCATGGCCAAAGGTGTTTTCAATTGTCTCTTTATGCTCATAGAGCCAGTTAAACGCAAAGGTGTTACTCTCCGCAGAGGATTTGGCAATCCACAGCTCAACGCGGCTCTCTTTTTTACTGAAAATCAGGTTCCATGAAACGGCGCTGATACCGGAACCCGCGCTGATCCAATGGTCGGTCGAAGGGCTGATATTGTTGTACAACGTGCAGGAGCTGGTTTTAAGACGCTCAAGGGTTTTGGTCCAGAAGGCTTTGCGGATCATCAAGATAGCTTTAACTCCGCCGCTGGTAGATTGCTCTTCTGCTTCCTTCTGCGCCATGCCAATCATGAAGGATTCCGCTTCCGGCGTCGGGATCACCTGGCGGATATCAACAAACACATCGTTGTTGAATTTATACGGCTTAACCTTGAAGCATTGCACACGCAGGCCAAACTGCATCAGCCACAGCGCGGTGTTAGTCACTTCTTTGCGGAAGCTGGCCGCCACCATCATCACTCGCTGGGTGCGGCTCTGATTGATTTGCACTTCATCTAGGCTTTCGCACTCCAGAAATTCAGCCATCACCTCTGCCGCCGGACGGGTCTCTTCCGGCTCGTATTTGTCGAGATAGAGCTGGAAGATGTCTAGGATCTGATCTTTGCGCAGGTTGGCGCAGTAACCGGCATATTTCAGCGCCTGCCACACCACGTCGCGCCCGGAATCATCAAGCTTATTTTCGATAATCACCAGATTGCGCTGTTTATCGATCGCTAGCAGGTCAAGGCGCTCTTTGGTGTCGTCAAAACCGGCGAACTCTTTCTGGATGATCAGCAGTTCGTCGTCGTTATCGCGGGTCAACGCCTGCGGGTTCTTCGCCAGCCACTCCTGCAAGTGATAGCGCTCAGTAAAACCGAGGCTGCTGAACGACACCTCTTGCAGAGAATGCAGGCTGTTGGTTGACGTATCGACTTTATACATTTTCCGCCTCGCTTTCCGCCTGCTCTGCTTCCGGCAGGGTGATTTCGCCCGAAAGGAGTTTGGGGAGAAGGGTGTCACGGATATTTTCAAGTTTCCGAGTTTCTAACCGATTAGAAATAACCTTATTTAGTACCGGTTCGAAAAAAGGTGTAAAAGCATGAACTGTTTCAGATGAAGGTATGAGGCATTTTGCTTGGGACAAATGCTCTCGTTTTATATGTCCCATTGTTACTGCTTTTGCTTCAGCTATACGCTGAAATTCAATGAGATGATGGGCTGTATATTTATAGTAAAGCCATTTAGGGTACTTGGTAGATGAGACTTTAAATAAATGCTGATTAAGAGCTGCTTTGCCGCCGCACCAAATATCCACCATCAACGAACCTGACCATGAGAAGACGACATCCCCATTATCAATAATGCACTCAGGTTTGATATTTGGAGATGCCTTTTCCTCACCATCAGAAAAACCTTTCTTCAACTGCGCGATTTTCACAACCGGAAGGAAGTCATTCTCATTCTCTGGTCTAAATTTTTGTAACGCCAACCCATTTTGATAGGTTGCGATTCCATCTAATGGTTTAATAGACCACCCTTCCGGAATTTCCCCCAGCTCACTGTCCTGCATCGCCAACGGAAACAGTTCTGCCGTGGCTTTTAATTCGGCATACTGCTCAGGATGTTCACGCTCAAAAACCGCTAGCGCATCCGCATCTTTCCCAGAAATGGCGGTCATGGCGGCAAGTGTTGCGTCTGCCTGCGAACCGCCCGCATCCAGTACTGCCATTTTGGCTTTTACGGGGTCAAAATCAACAAACCAACTTTTGAACAGGGCTTGTGCCATTTGTTCGAGGGTTTGGTTGATGCGATTATTACTATCAATTTTTTTACTTAACGTAAAAATTAGCTTTATACATCTTTTTTGATATTTTAAAGAAGGAATCTTTATTTTGTAGCTCAGCATGGCCCCTTTATCACCTCGAGGCATTTTTGCGCCCTTGGATGTAAGATGGCTATAATTAATAAAATCATCACTGCTTAAAATCAAATGTAAATATTCACTTGTGAGTTTTTCATGTGTAGTCCTAAATACTAGCACATCAGGAGAAACACCTCCGTAAAATGTGGCAAACCATACTTTTTTAAAGTACGTTCGAATATTAGAAAATAAAGTATCACCTATTTCAAAAGAATTAAATTTGTTGACATCAGGGATGCCTGATGAAATAGTTACACCCTGACGGTCAGGCAACATATTTTCCGTGGAAATATAATTAGTAACATCTATAATAGATGCATCACATTTTTTTGTGACTATCTCTACAAAGTTACCTAACTCAGTTTCGATGAACTCAAAACTCATAACCCAGCCCCCCCAGATTCGCCTTAATCTGCGCTTCCAACTTCGCGCTCTCTTCAAGCTGATCTTTAAGCTGCGCCGTCAGGCGCGCCATCTTCTCGGCAAACGGTTCATCATCTTCAGCTTGCTCGGCGGCACCAACGTAGCGCCCAGGGGTCAGCACAAAGTCGTTTTTCTGGATATCCTCCAGCGTTGCTGAGAAGCAGAATCCGGCTTCGTCTTCGTAGTCTTTATCCGTCTGCCAGGCGTGGAAGGTATCGGCGATTCTGGCGATATCTTCGCGGGTAAAGTCGCGCAACACGCGATCTTTCATATAACCAATCTGGCGCGCGTCGATAAACAGCACTTCACCTTTACGGTGCGCTTTGCCGTTGCCACCGGATTTATCTTTGGTCAGGAACCAGATACAGGCTGGGATTTGGGTGTTGGTAAACAGTTGCCCTGGCAGCGCCACCATACATTCCACCAGATCCGCTTCAATCAGGTTGCGGCGGATCTCGCCTTCATTGTTGGTGTTGGAACTCATCGAACCGTTCGCCAGCAGCAGCGCCATCGAACCTTTTGGCGCGAGGTGGTGGATCATGTGCTGCATCCACGCAAAGTTGGCGTTGCCCTGCGGCGGTGTGCCGTATTTCCAGCGCACGTCGTTTTCCAGCTTCGCGTTCCACCACTCCTTCATGTTGAACGGCGGGTTTGCCATCACGAAGTCAGCGCGCAGATCCGGGTGCTGGTCGTCTAGCAGGGTGTCGGCGTTTTTACTGCCAAAGTTAAAGTCGATGCCCCGGATCGCCATATTCATCGCCGCCAGCTTCCAGGTGGTCGGGTTCGACTCCTGCCCGTAAACAGAGATATTGCGCTTCTGCTCGGCGGCGTTGTACTGCTTCTCGCCCGCGTGCTCTTCGATAAAACGGTCGCTAGAAACAAAGAACCCGCCGGAACCCATCGCGGGGTCATACACGCGCCCGTTATACGGTTGCAGCATTTCAACAATCAGGGTGACGATACTTTTTGGCGTGTAATACTGGCCGCCCTGCTTACCTTCCGCTAGCGCGAACTGACCGAGGAAATATTCGTATACGTGGCCGAGAATATCTTTGCTCTTTAAGCTCAGTTTCTCACCGTTATATTCCGGGTTGCTGAAGTTGGCATCAGAGAAGGTGTTAATCAGCCCGGTCAGTACCTCGTTGCCCAACTGGTACTGGCTAATGCGGTTCAGGATGCCTTTCAGTTTCGGGTTGGTTTTTTCGATTTCATCCAGCGCGTTGTCCACCAGCCAGGAGACAGAACGCAGCTTCACATCCTGTCCGGTCGTTTCATCCACCCACAGCACCGTACCGGTCGGCAGAATCGCTTTCGTTTTCAGCGTGTCCCAGCGAGCAGCTTTAGGGACCCAGAAGATGTTCTTTTCGGTGTAATAATCCTCGACTTCCAGCTCATCAACAATCGCCTGTGCGTAATCTTCGTCGGAGTCGTAATCATCGCGCGACATGGCGTAGATGTTGTACGGGTTACCGACATCGCGGAACAGGGTGATCAGCTCCTGCTGACGGGCCTCAAAGGCATCGGAGACATACTTCAGGAAGATGAGCCCCAGCACCACATGTTTGTAGTTGGCAGCGTCCATATTGGCGCGCAGCTTGTCTGCGGCCTTCCAGAATTTGTTATCCAGCTCGTTTAGGAATAGCTGTTCAGCGTTGTTCATGTAAATCCTCGGGAAAACACAGGGGCAGGCTAAAAGTGCCGCCACGAATTCGTTTTAGTGGTGTATGTCGCAAGATCATACCCGCAGGCACCTCAAGCGCAAGCTATACGGTCACTGAAATTGCGCTTGTTCTTTACAAGTACCAATCATCCAAAAAGCCATTTCAAAATCTTTGTAACTATATTTTTTTGAGAGGTTTGCTGCTTTGAGGTGCTAGCAGGGCTCGGAATATTTTGAACTGGCTGCGAAGCTGATGTTCTCGTCGGTGCTACATAATGCGTTGATGATTTATTAGGTACTACATGCTGAGTTTGCGCTCTTGCTGGTGCTACAGTTTGTGTAGAAGCCCGTAACTTGTTGAGGATTGCCTGGTTTGCAGTTGTGGCGTTAGTGCTCACAGGCTTAGGAGTTGAAGTGGTGCTCTTACCCTTAATGCGCTCCAGGGCTTCCTGATTGCTGCTAGTAGAAGTTGATATTTGTAGACTATCGTTTGGTCCAGCAAGGCGCCAACGGGCATCTGTTTCTGAAAGAACGGTCATTTGCCCGATGGTCGTAACTGTTATTGAGATATGTGAATATTTGTATTTCCCACTGACATAGGGCGGTTCCATAAGACCGATTACACTAATCCATTTCCCGATCCATGAGGCATCAGGTTTTGAAGGCAAAGCGCTAATGCCTTCGTTCCATATTGATATTTTGAATATATTACCGCGCCAATCACCGAAATTAACAAAGATATATGGTTTTCCATTTCGGGCATAACTAAGTTTGACATCAATAATTTTACCGATAACTTCAACTTTATCACCAACTCGCTGAAGGCAAGCACTGTAATCCATGGCTGACAGGACGGTGTAAGCACCAATGTAACCAGATTTCAGTCTGCTGCTTGGTATATCCCCATTTATACTAATAGTTGCCAGGGATACAGGAATGTTTCTGCCAGCAATGAAGTCATCAAGGGAAGGCGTTTTTTCCATCGCTGAAGCGCAGACTGCGGCAAAATTCTTTACATAGGGGGAAAGCTGTTGAATGCGCGATAGCATCCCTAAGATAGAAGATGAACCGGGGTCTACAAAGTCATTAGCTCGAAAAATGATTGCATCCAGTTCCGAATTTGATTTATCCCAAATGGACGGATCGATTTGCAAGGTTTTAAGAGCTAGCCAGAGCGTAATAAGTGAGAAACGGTCCAGAGTGTGATTGAACGGATTCGTTGCTTTACGGCGGGGATGCTGAAAATTGACATGCCCCAGCTCCGAGCTTCCTAATGTCTCAATCTCATCAACGAACATTCCGTCATAGTCGATTAACTGGACGGTTGCACCTCCGTCGGAAACCATCAGGTTTCCGGTCTGGAAATCACCATGTGCTATTTTTTCTTTTTCAAGGTAGGCAGCAAGTGATTCAATCGATGCAGATAGTTTCGCTATTGCTTGCGCAGAACGCCTGTTGACCTCCAGGAATTCTCCAAGTGTCTCTCCCTTGGCCCATGCCATTTTGACAATAGGGTAAGATATTCCTTCGACTTTGATCCCTTGGGGCTGAAACTGGAAGTCGAGAAAATAGGGGGAGCGAAGGCTAGAAATTTTCCTCGAGATAGCCTCATAACGGCGTTCTAAAGCCTTTGACTCTCTATGAAAACAACGAACGGCGTATTTCTTAACGCCTGATTTGATCGTATAGGTCAGTGCAAAGCCACCGCTGATGGCTAGGGGTAGACCCAACCCTGTCGTGGCAACAGAGCCAGATTTCAATTCAGGATCGATTAGCAGCTTACTATGTAGCTGAAACGCTTGGTTGTATTGTTCAAGAGATGGGTAAGGCATCTTTCTTTCCGCGTTAAAACGATAGTACAAGCAGCGTTGAGTCGTCGATATGCATACGTTTTGCTGCACGCTCTCTCAGAACTAACTCTGCAAGCTGTTCCTCAGTTTGCAGCGAAAGTAATTCGATAAAACTAGAATCCTCTGCCAGCGCTTGTTTCAGCGCCCATTCGCCGAGTGCATCTGTCATACAGAGGAGTTTGGGTTGGGTGAGTTTTTCAAGGTAAAAAGTTTTCCCATGCCGTGTCCAGAAAGTGCTTCCACCGACGAAATCGTTATGAGCGGACAACGTAGCAAGGAGTGTTGGCCGCTCATTAAATTTTTCTGGATGATCGAAAGGCCATGCGCAAATGAGTTTCCCGCAATCAACCAGCATGGTGATGCTATCTCCAATAGCAAGAATCTCTACTGCCTGATGCTCTTCAAATTCCTCTACACCTATTAGTGTCGCAAAACTGCCTCTTTCGAATGCCGATTGCTGTGACCAAGACATAGAAGGGAAGTCATGCGTGGCAGAATATTCCGCTAAAGCAGACGCTACCCATTCAGGATTTACTTTTGGATCTGCAGTAAATTTACGGGCAAGAAGATCGGCCCATAACTTTGAGTTGAAGGACTCACTCGCGCCATCACATAGCGCCAGCCTTCTCCCATCTTCGGAGAAGGCAAATTTATCTTCATTCGCCTTAGGGTATTCAGGATCTTTCGGAACTGTCCCTAAGAACTCAAGTTTCATTGCTGAATCAACGCAACTGAGAAGCACGGGTTCCGATGTCGAAGAAGTCGACGAGTTCGGCAGCCTCAGCATTGAACATGAATCCACGAGATTCGATACCGACTGTATGCCCTTTTTCCTGAGCGAAGCGCACCAGATGTTCCGGAAGAGGGCTGGACATACGGAAAAGCAGCTTAGCGTAGGCATCCGGTAAGCCAGTGTCTGAGGAAGGGTATCTGATTGGATCATTTCCGAGAGAACTGACATGAATATTAAGAATCAGAACTTCACCGTCATTGGTGCGAATCTGTCGTAGATGATTCGCAATCTCTTCCGGGTCACCGTCGTTTGATTCGCCGTCAGTCACATGCAGGATAGTCGGAGGATAGCAATCCGGATGGGCATCACACCAAGTCACCAACTCTTCGGCGGCTCTGGTCAGGGCTTCACGCATAGGCGTGCCGCCACTAGCAATAGCATCGAACCATACTGGAAACTTAATTGCTGTCTCGATGATTCCGCCAGCTCCATCATCCATCTTACGTTTGCGATCTTCTACTCTGGCTGGATTTTGTTCGAGAGCCGAAATTGGATTGAGGACTTGTCCTCCAAGTGGACCAGAGAAGCCATTAGAAACCCCTTGACCGCCATAACCTAAAACACCAATTTCGAAATAGTCACGTACGCCTTCCGATTTCGTACAGCGAGTGATTAGGTTCATTAAAGTTCGATTAAGCGCATCGGCGACAAACTCAGCCTTACTTCGACCGGAGGACATTTTGTCTGACATTGAACCAGACTGATCGACGACGAAAAGAAATGCTGCTGGATTAGTACGGCTGATCTGAGCTTCGTATGCCATATGTCATTTTCCTCTTAGAGATTATTTCCATCGTATCAATTTGTTAGACAATTGCGAGAAATGCCCGAACAACAGTTTAAATTTATAGTCGGTTCTTGACTAAAATCACACTAAGCCATGCTCTTTAGGGGGGATTAACATACTGTGCTGATTATTAGGATTTTTAATAGCTAGATTTCATCATATGATCCAGCCTGCTTATTGATCGCTACAAGTAATGGCGTATATCCAGTCCGCACATTGCGGACATACCTTTTCACCATTCCAACAGAGATGGCACCAGCAACACTGCCAGCTTTGTATCGTTGTATTGCGGGGAGGTTGGCGGGGTTTTACTGGCGGTAAGGGACCGTATTCTGCTTTCTGCCCATCGCCGAGCTTGCTTGCAGTTTTGTTGTAGGGGCATGTTGTAAGTCGCATTGTCGCCTCCAGTCGCAGTGGCGTATGAACAAAACTTTTTACACCGGTAAGTTCGTCATTAACAACGCTGATTTTCAGCCTACAGAATTCGCAGAACAGAATATCGTAATCTTCTTGTGCCGCAGTTTCCGGTTCTACCCATTCGCCATGATACGTAACGGCAAAAGGCGCATAGACTGGTTTATACATAATTAACTCCGGGATGAATGAAAAATGCCTGCGAGAAACACAGGCATCATGCGGTAGTGCAGGAAGGGGGTTACGATGGCTGAGTGCGTTTCCTGCCACGTTTGCTCTTCGGAGAGCAGGTTTTAATTTCGCTCCGCCCAAAGGTTCTCACGTTGCCAGGTAACGCCAGGCGTGCAAAGGTATCTATTTTGGTTAGATAGTTCACAGCACGTTGTAGCCCTTCCAGCTTCAGAATGTCGTCATACTTAACCATCCCGACGCCAGATTTCTCATAACGTTCAGGTCTGACATTACAGTTGAAGTACGTGCCTTTCCTTTCTGTAATAGCCGAAACCCAGTATTTGCCAAACTGCTCGCAGATATTGATCCCACAGCGGGATTTATTGCCGTCAAGGAAGAATAAGGTGTGGTAATGAAAGCCTCTGTCAGGCCCGTATTCCAGTTTCCATACCGTGCCCAAAACGTGTCTGAATATTCGGTTTCGTTTCATGTTACGCAGTAATTGCTGACGCTGTTGTTTCGCTATTTCAGGCGTAATGCTGCCTGAATGTGCTTTTCCCCAAGCTAGGTCTAGGCGTATTACTAACAGTCTTGCATGCCGGGTAAAAAGATGTTGAATATAATTCATCACCCCTTTCAGATTCTTCATTGAATTTCTTTGGTATTTTCTGAGGTCTTGTTTAAAAGCAGATTTATTCACCTCGTCACGATATTCACTAACCAGGTTATTCAGCATCACGGCAGTATTCGTCGAATCAACCCTGGTGATGGCACCGTTATAAACTCTGCAATAAAAATCGTACCGACTTAGAGTTTTCTGGAAACGGGTGATTAGTGGATGAAGTTTACGAAATTGTAGGAACATATCAGGTATCTGGTCAAGCAGATGCATAACCTCCAAAACATCAATAGTTCGACTGGTTTGCTTGTATCCTGAGTTATTAAGCAACATGCTAAAGGGGAAGGTTTTTTTACGTATTATCTTTTTCAGTAACGCATAAGTGTGATGGAGTTTTTCAATATTAATGCTGTTGTCTGTTACAGACATTATTATTGAATTGTTTTCGTTATGAATCTCAGCACAGTTCTGGAAGATATCCTCTATTTCACTCATCTTTTTCACATTCGTAATATAACCACAATACATCGAAATGATTGTAGCTTTAAGGATTAAAACGTACTTATACACACAGGAGCATTCCTATTGTTTTACTGGTGATATGACTGATGGGTGAATAACGATAACACCAATAAAATAAGAACCTTAATTAAAATAAGGTATTTATCCAGGAAGCGTAAGTCTTGATAGACTAAAAGGCATGTATAAAGTTAGTGATTATTATTTCAGGATAAAAGAGTAAGTTTACTCAATGCGGGATTCGTTAATTTTCTCTTTAAACCACATGACTACTTCACTTTCCAACCAGCGAGAACTGCGCCCCATTTTAATTGGCTTCGGAAACTTTCCTTCCTGAATCAATTTATAAAACCATTTATCAGTCATACCTGTAAAACGAACAATAAATGCCATATCAACCATCTGGTCGCTGTGAATATCAATCATACTCATGAGAGGACTCCGGGAATGTATCAGGAGGACACCGGGCGGCATCCTTTCATGTCATAGGTCGCATATGTTGGATTTTACATTTTTCATATCCACACATCTCTTGTGTGCAGAGAGTAACCTTTCAGCAATGATAAACGACAACCTTTTAATGCAGATGCTATCTTGTCGACCTTTCTTTAACATCATGGTAAATCAGAGGAAGAAAAACCTTTAAATATTACCATGCGTAAACACCATAGAAACCCAGTAAACACAGGAGCTACATGCCGATTGAGCACTACATTTTTACCAACATTCATTACTATGTAAAATACCAGTTTATAACCTTCTTTTTTGACTATCTTTACCCCTACCAGTATGATGGTCTAAAATTAATCAAATTGTATTACAGGTAATGATTTGTGGGAAATTCACTTCACAGTGCAAGAATAAGTAACAGGAGAGATTTAAGGTTATTCCTCTGGTATTTATCCACCAGCGACCTGGCTAGGTTAATCAACAAACTGGTATCAACGGAAAGTGTTTATCATGAGGGTGATATATTTGGCAGCAATGTCGAAGTCGCTTCGCAAGCAATTAACCAAGCCATAAGGTTGATAAAAGACAATGAAACCAAGAGAATGTATACGCTGGATTTTGATGTTTTAAAATCGGTTAAGATACCTTCATCAGAATTCTCATGGATAAAAAAGTCACCTGATGCTGCTTACTTCACATGGCTATTTATAAAAAGCGGCATACATGATCTGAATGGTGAATTTCAACTGGATATTAAGATCGCATCAAAGATAAGGAATGGACGTTACCCAAATAAACATGATTTTTTGTATAATAAGCTGGATCTGAACACCTACCCTGTCGATAATAAAGAGCGTCTGATGGCAGTAGAGGATTTTTTTGATCGTATCCCCATGTCTCTCCGGGCCAAACTCAATCTGATGCATCGTATACGGGGAAAGTGGGATGAGCTTTATCACTTAAGTGCAAATTTCCCGCTGTCACCAAAAAGCAAGAAAAAATGTGACTGGGCCTGGAGGTATATTCAGAAAGACAGAAGCCGAATGAATACCAGAAGAAAAGATCATGAAGGGAACTATACTGGAGAAATTAATCCACCATCGGCTACGAATTGCGACATGCTGTCCATGCTGAGGCCCTCAACAGCCAGTGAAAAATACATGGCCGTTAAATTTTTATTTGTATTTTTCTTTGTAAAAGATAACTTTTTTATTCAGCGCTTTAAAAAAGCATGGGAAGTTCATCAGTACAGGACTTCTTCCGGTACCAGAGAAAGAAAGGCATCTTTGCGGGACCGGGAGAATAATAAAAAATCCGGACCAGAGCCCATTTCTGTGCCGCCGATAGCCACAACACTTACTGAACTTGCAGCGATCAGCAATATACCTTTCCCCCCAGAAATGCAGCCTTATGTCCTGCATACTTCTGACAATGAAATAACGGTACAACCAGAAATTGAATATCAGACCCGTTACAGTGCGCCCTCTGATAACGCCGCTGATGGCCAGATAACTCATGTTTCCGTTGGGGAGGCCCTGAAGTATATGGGGAAATTAAACCAGGGTGACAAGAGCCGGGATTCACTGTCAAATAAAATACTGGATGCCACGTCAAAAAGTCTTCGAACAATACTGCAAAAAGCGATGAAGGAAGGAGATAAGGACGAAAGCTGAATTATCCCGCTCTTTTTTAACCCATCACATTTTTTTTCAGTCCTATATCACTCCGGTGAGAACCTCCCGGACAATTACTGGAACGACTCGCCGACTCGATCTGTCACACCGATCGATATACTCAATTCCAATAGTTACCAGCTATCAATACTTAACAATTGATCGCTTTTGCCATAGGTATTAACGATCAATTTCTGGAAACTGATCTGTATTAACGATTATCCCACCCTCTCACAAATGCATACGATCTGATGGCCTTTTGTACAACTGAAGGCCATTTTTCGTTTATAAAACATTCGGTAAGGAACAACTATGTTGAAGACTACCTCTGCCTTGCTTTTCAGCGCTGCTTTATTCAGTACCACTGCACACGCCGTTATCCAGGACCAGCAATGGGGGAACTGGTTCGGTAACATCAGTGCAATGGAGTTTGAAATAAATACCCAAAACAACTCAGGTGAAGTGCTCACACTAACCTGTACAAGCGGAAAGTTAGCTGTTGCTTATAGCGTTCCCGCAGAAGACTACCGCGTTTCTTCCCTGACAGGACTTGCAGAACCGGGTATCAGCGTTAACGGTACAAATCATTCTCTGGATGAAACAGCCTTTGCTGCACTCAAATCTGCGGGTGAAAAAGACGTAATAAAAATCACCTCTGTGAATTCAGCTATCTCTAAAAAATTCAGTGCTAAAGGGCTGAATGAAGCGCTGGCCGATACCTCATGGCAGGACTGTATTAATCACTAACTAATCAAAGGGAAATATAATGCATAAATTAATTGTTTTATCGCTCAGTTCAGTCGCTCTGCTTATTCCATCTATATCTTCTGCATTGACAATTCACGGAGATATACATCCCGAACGTTATACATTTTTCCTGACCCAAGAAGGCAGTAGCCAACTAAAACAGGCAAATGACCGGATAGCGAAGAATCCGCAAGCTTACACGCTTGATGTGAATCATACCGGCATTCAGCCCTTTGACGCTGTTCGCTGGGACGGGAAGCCTGTAAAAGCCGTCACCTGTGTGCTGGTAGACGGCATTATGATGGGGAAAAAAGCTACCTGGTCACAATGCAAAGATGAAAGTGGTGCGGAATATTTCGGTAATGCTGGATGGCCAGTACGTGATTACGTGGCAAAAGCGTGTGAAGTAGGCAAATCAGATTGTCCTGTTTATCTTGTTTTTCAAACAGATCCACCGACTATGCGAAACGACATGGCTAAATTTGCCCCTGCACCTAAGAACTTTAATGCTTCTGCAAACCTGACGGATGAAATTAAAAACGACGGATGCCAAATGGCTAACAATTCCTTTGAATATGCGAAAAGCAGTATTCGCTGTTCTGCAATCAACACCGTGCGTTTTATTCGCAAACAAAATACCGAAGCTAAGTATGAGGCTGATCTCACCACAACTTCAGGCGAAAACCTGACAATGACTGTCGGGTACACCTATGGGAATGCATCCAGCAAAGAACCCGGCTGGCGTACCATTTCTGTCAAAGAGGGGGGCATTATTACTGATATTCGCAAACAGGGCCAATGGCTTCCTAATGGCTATAAGTAGAGGTGTGTTCCGTGCATAGTCAAAGCGAAGTGGTTACGAACATGCTCCCATGGCCTGATTGTACGTGGCAACTTGTCCTGTGCGTAACGGGGATTACGTTGATGCGAAGCCATTCGGTCACGGTCAGGGCTCTGGGTGCAGGTTTGACCACCTTTAGCCTGATAAAAACGATAAAAAAACTCGCCGTACTTGCCTGATGGCAAGACGCGGAGATCACAGGATAAAAATACGATGTCTGAAAATAGCACAGGAAAACTTCGTAGCCTTAAAGAAAAGCTGAATTTCCCACGCAGAAAAGTACCTGCAGAAAATCATGATACATCTTCTGAACACTTACCGGAAAACACGATTAAACCCTCGGTAATTGGTTCTGACAAATACAGGCTGTTGCTGGAAAATATTGTCATCAATGGTCTGTTGAATATTGCTGAGGATAAACTTAGTGATGATGCCTTTGTTGAAGTTGTTTTCAGCAAAGCATATGAGCTTTTGCCTGCCCCGGTCAGGATAGTCCTGAAGCGGGAATGGTGCCTGAGTTACCTTCAGTCGCAAAAAGCGCCGATTCTGGTGAAACTGCAACTTTACCGCGCAGGAAAGCTTAGTCCTGCCGAACTATCTGCATCGCCGTTGTTACCAGATTCAGAAAAAACTGCATCGCAGATACCCCCTTCTGTTTTACCTAAATAATTCTGCCTTTCAATCCAGGCCATCCTTCGGGGTGGCCTTTTTTATGCCCATTTTTAAAGGAAGCACCTATGACCCGTTTAGCCAGCTGCTTTGGCGCGGTCAACCTTGTACGCCGTGACCGCCCGTTAACCCGCGAGGAACTGGCGCACTATGTGCCCAGCGTCTTCAGTGAAGACAAGCACGAATCCAGAAGTGAACGTTACACCTACATACCGACCATTACCCTGCTGGATAATCTCCAGCATGAGGGATTTCGCCCGTTCTTTGCCTGCCAGACTCGCGTTCGCGATGAAAGCAAACGTGAGCATACAAAGCACATGCTGCGCCTACGTCGCGAAGGCCAGATTACTGGCAAACAAGTGCCAGAAATAATCTTGCTTAACAGCCATGACGGCTCCAGTTCATATCAAATGCTGCCGGGTTTATTCAGATCTGTTTGCCAAAATGGGTTGATTTGCGGCGAGTCGTTCGGGGAGGTGCGTGTCCCGCATAAAGGCAACGTAGTAGAGAAGGTCATTGAAGGGGCTTACGAAGTGCTGGGGATATTTGACCGCGTAGAAGAGAAGCGCGATGCCATGCAGTCACTCATGCTACCTCCACCAGCACAGGCGGCGCTGGCGCAAGCTGCGCTGACGTATCGTTTTGGCGAAGAGCATCAGCCGGTGACGGAATCTCAGCTACTGGCTCCCCGTCGCTGGCAGGATGAGTCCGGTGACCTCTGGACAACCTATCAGCGCATTCAGGAGAACCTGATTAAAGGTGGTCTGAACGGGCGCAATGCGAAAGGAGGACGCACACATACCCGCGCTATTAAGGGGATCGATGGCGATGTGAAGCTTAATCGAGCCCTGTGGGTGATGGCAGAGAACATGCTGCAACTCGCCTCATGAATCACATACTCATCTCTGTTTATAGCCCTGTAGCTTGCTGCTATGGGGCTTTTTATTTTAAGGAGTTTCCATGTCTGAACTGATATTACCTCCGGCTTTTCCAGTCAATGAGCAACGTATTATCCGTCGCGCTATGCGACTGTTGGAGAAATACCAGCGCCAGCCCGGCGAGCAGTTCCTTGACACGAGTTGTACGAAAAGCTGGCTGCAACTGCACCTGGGACGGCAGGAACGTGAGGTTTTTGTCGTGCTCTATCTCGATAACCAGCATCGTCTGCTGGAACATGAAACGCTATTCCTTGGCACGATTAACCACACCGAAGTTCATCCCCGTGAAATTGTGAAATCTGCACTACGCCACAACGCGGCAGCGGTGATCCTCGCTCATAACCATCCATCGGGAATAACGGATGCCAGTAAAGCAGACCGAACGATTACTTCCCGGATAGTGAATGCACTGACTCTGGTGGATATCCGGGTGCTGGATCATTTCATCATCGGTGATGGTGATGCGTTGTCGTTCGCGGAAAGAGGCTGGCTGTAGGAGAATATTGATGAAAATCATAAGCAAACGTCAGGCAATGGCGATATACCGCCAGCATTCTGAATCCCGGTTGTCTCGCTTCTGTAGGGGCAAATATCACTGGTCCGGCAGCGTCTGCCATTACTACGGTCGGGAAGTGCAGGATATTCGCGGTGTGCTGGCAGTTTTTGCTGAGCGCCGACAGGACCGTCAGGGGCCTCATATCATCCTGCGCTGTGTCAGCCTCAATTAACCGTCAGTAAAAGGAACACAAACATGAAAAAAGACACAGCCAATGAAGTAGTGGATACGCTGCGATGGGGACTGAAATGCGACATCACACCACATTTCGGGGCCCGTCTGGTGCAGGAAGGCAACCGCCTGCATTACCTCGCCGATCGGGCCAGCATAATCGGTCCGTTCAGCAAAGCTGATTTACGCCATCTCAACCAGGCTTTCCCCTTGTTGATGAAGCAAATGGAGCTCATGCTCACCAGCGGAGAACTTAATTCCCGGCACCAGCACTGCGTCACGCTGTATGCGAAAGGATTAACCTGTGAAGCCGATACGCTCGGCTCTTGTGGCTACGTCTATATCGCCATTTACCCCACTCAACGCTGACCAATTTTAACTTTCACTTCTACGAGAACAACATCATGAACACCTCTCCTGCAACAAATCAGCGGGTAGCGAAGCCATGCCCGTCGCCTGTGGCCGTCTGGCAGATGTTACTGACCCGTCTACTTGCACAACACTATGGCCTGGCCCTGAGTGACACGCCATTCTGCGATGAAACAGTCATTCAGGAACATATCAACGCAGGCGTTACTCTTGCCGATGCCGTGAACTTTCTGGTGGAAAAATACGAACTCGTTCGCATCGATCGCAAAGGATTTAGCTGGCAGGAACAATCGCCTTATCTGCGGGCTGTAGACATTTTGCGGGCGCGACAGGCAATGGGGTTGTTACGACAAGGCCATAATCTTTCGACACGCTGAATCTTGCGAGCCTCCTTCCCGAATTACATTCCCGATCTGTCTTCCTTATTTACTCATTGCATAATGCGCCTGCCACTCCCGGCGGGCGTGTTTGCTTTTTACGGACAAAATATCATGCAAACAGAAGCTGAAGTTTTAACCGATCATAATGAGCTAATTTGCTCAACCAGTATAGAACGCATCGTCACAGGGCGTGATGCTGCGCTGAGCCTGATAGAAATCCTGATCCATAAGCTTGATGATATCTCACGGCTAACCTCCAGCATCGGTGGTGATGTGGCGGAGCATTGGGCGATGCGACAGGGCCATTCCTTTGACTGCTGGCTGATGCAACCAGTCGATAAAGCGATGCCGGTGATTACCTGCAATATCGATCGCAGTATCTGGCGCGATCTCATGCTGAAGTCCGGGATGTTGACCTTGATGGATGCCGAAGCCCGCAGCCAGTGGGCTAAAAACCTCGAAGAGGGCGATCTTCCGGCCATCAGTGAAGCCAACATCCTAAGTACCTTTGAACAACTCCACCACAATAAACAGGATGTTTTCGAACGTGGGATTATCAATGTATTTAAAGGGTTAAGCTGGGACTACAAAACCAATAATCCCTGTTACTTCGGTAAGAAGATTATCGTCAACAATCTGGTGAAGCATGACAGATGGGGCTTCAGTCTGAACTGGGGCTGGCGGCGCGATCAGCTCGCCGATCTGGAACGGATGCTTTACCTGCTGGATGGCAAAACCATTCCTGACAACCGGCATGATGTCTCTATCCGATTTATGAATTTTGTTCGCGATAACCCGCATCAACAGGTCTTTAAAGACGATATGTTCACCATTCGCTACTTTCAGAAAGGCAACGGGCATATCACGTTTAAGCGTCTGGACCTGGTGGAGAAGATGAATGACATTGTGGCAAAGCATTATCCGGGAGCGCTGCCCGCAAAATAAACGCTATCTGCGTAATAAGCTTCACCAAGAATTTCTGGCATACTAAGCGGATTACAGCATTGCGAGTCAGATATAAGCGGAGACGGCATGACAGATAAATACTTAACCCAATCCCCGGCAGGCGAATTTGTTATGTTTGCCAGCGATGACGGTGAAGTTCGTGTTGAATGCCGCTTTGAGCAAGAGACACTATGGCTCCCTCAGGCAACCATCGCAAACCTTTATCAGATCACTCCCCAGGCAGTTACACAGCACATTAAAGCGATCTATGAAGAAGGCGAACTTGAACAAAACGCAACCTGTAAGTCTTACTTACAAGTTCAACAGGAAGGTGGCCGTCAGGTAAGCCGCAACAGGCTTCACTACAGCCTGCCTGTTATTCTTGCTGTCGGCTACCGCGTTCGCTCCCCTCGCGGCACGCAGTTCCGCCAGTGGGCAACCCAGACGCTCCAGGAATACCTGATCAAAGGTTTTGTGATGGACGATGAGCGGCTGAAGAACCCGCCCGTGGGTTCATCGGCTGTGCCCGACTATTTCGATGAGATGCTGGAGCGTATCCGCGATATTCGCGCCAGCGAACGTCGGGTTTATTTACGGGTGCGAGAGATCTTTGCGTTAGCCGCCGACTATCAACCATCACTGAAAGAAACCACGCAGTTTTTTCAAACCATCCAGAACAAGTTACATTTTGCCTGTACCGGACATACCGCCGCTGAACTCATTCATCTGCGTGCTGACGCCAGCCAGCCACATATGGGGCTGACCAGCTATAAAGGTGAAGAGGTGCGTAAGGGTGACGTGACGGTGGCAAAAAATTATCTCACTCAGGATGAAGTCAGCGAGCTTAACCGCGTAGTTAACATGTGGCTGGATTTTGCCGAGGATCAGGCCCGTCGTCGTCAGCAGGTCTTTTTACGCGACTGGCAGGATAAGCTGGATCAGTTCCTGCAATTTAACGACCGTGAGGTTTTGCAAGGCGCAGGTAAAATCAGTAAGAAAATGGCCGATGAAAAAGCGCAGGCGGAGTATGGTCAGTTTGCTGAACAACAACGGCGCTTAAAAGAAGCCGAAGGTGAGAAGGATATCGCCGGTTTGCTACAATGGAAAACAGAGCCTAAAAAGTAGCTCTGAATGCCTATAACCACCACAAGCAAAATCATTTGGGGGCATAATAGGGGGCACCAACAAAAATCCAACACGATAAAAACCACTAAATTCAACAGATCAAGCCGCTGAATGCGACTCCTGTGATCTCCGCCAAAATTCTTACCTTATCCCAGTCATTTGCCATATCTTTTCAGCACACAAATTCCTTTATGATCCTCACCCAAATGTTTTCATAACGAGGATCTAATATGAGCACTGCTCTTACAATTATGGCTATTGCTGCTACTGTAATTAGCCCATTATTAGCCATTCAGACACAAAAATTTATAGAAAGATATTCCCAGAAGAAATCATTAAAAATTGACATATTCAAACATCTTATGGCTACCAGATCTCAGAGCGCCAGGCTGTCAAGTGAACATGTTCGTGCACTAAACATGATCGACTTAGCATTTTACGGGAAAATTAAAAAAGGAAAAGCCAAAAGAAGTGCTTCTGAAGGTAATGTATTATCCTCATGGAAGTTATATTTTGCACATTTGAATACATCTTACCCTGATAATGATAATATTTTAGGTGCCATATGGAACCAAACAAGTAATAATCTTTTCTTAGACCTATTGTCAGAAATCGCAAAAGATATTGGCTATGACTTTGAGCGAGTGCAATTACAAACAGCCATCTATTCTCCTGTGGCCCACGGAGCAATAGAAAACGATCAGTCAAAAATTAGGAAGGGTTTAGCTGCGATTTTCTCTGGGGAGAATGCCTTAAAAATGGAAATCATAAATATTCCGAATAGACAGGAAAATTAATCAATTCTTTACTTATCCTGCGGCTCAATACCCAATCTTGCCAGTTCTCTTCTCCCCAAGGTCTTGAGCCAATTCCCCAAACTCATCCCTTCTGCTTTTGCCGCAGCCTCGAACTGCGCCTTCAACTCCGGCGTGATACGAATCTGAAAAGTCGGTGCTTTTCCGGATTTGGACTGATTTGGGTCGCGTTTAGCCGTTGACATATACGTACCTACAAGCGCAAGATATCACCAATCAGGTACGTACCTTTCTTATCTGACGACCTGACTTATAAACGCCCTCGCCCGGTATTCGCAGTACCCGACGAGAGCTAACCTCACCAACTATCAAGGAGTTGATTATGGCTGATTCGCATTCTACCCCAGACACCGACCAATCTGGAACCGAGCGTTCGGTAATTGTGGGATATCGCCCGAATGTTTTCGACAAATCCACACCCAAAATTATTCTTTCCGGCAAGTGGCTACGCGAAGCGGGGTTTGATACCGGGCAACAGATTAGCGTAAAAGTGATGAATGGCTGTATCGTCCTGATGGTCTACGGCGAGCAGGAACAACGGTTGCAGGATGAGCTGCAAGAAGCAAATCAGAAGTTAAAAAGAATTGAGAGCACGTTGGCGACTCTCCAGTGAAGTACAGCTGAACCTGCAAGCAGTACTTACAGGTTCACTTGGTGCCGGATGGCGCTTGCGCTTATCCGGCCTACTCTCCTGGAAAATGAAGCCAAAGTGTAACGGGAACCCAAACAAATGAATCACCACGAAAAACCAGACACCATCTTTTCGATTGACGACGATGAAAAAGTCGAAGAAATAAAAATTCAGTTACTGAAAGCCAAGATTCAATGTGCACAATGTGATATTCATTCTGATAATATTGTTAACGGCGATAATTTCTTTGATGAATTAATGGAGCCTGATAAATGAAAAAAGCAATATAAACTTACGGGCAATAATCAATAATTATGATATTTGAAGCAGCAACTCATTATTCATGAATCAGAAACGCATTAGAAATGATTCAATCACTACACTAAAAATCATAATAAAAATACTATCCTGATGGCCTATGCCAAACGATAAACATGACAGCACAATAAACACCATATTATAATCCCGCTAAAAATACACAGGCATCCTTTTTCTTTAATCAGGAAGGGACAGCCTCGTTTCTAATAAATTAGATTATTGGGTTACATATGAAAAACGTATTCATGGCAATGGTTATCGCTCTCGTCACTATCACCGCATCATCTACTGTTTTCGCATGCCCGAAAGGAGAACACCCGCACGGCGGTACTGGCTCACACCATAAGGGCGGCTGGTGCTCGTATGATCAGTAAAATTGCCATTCCTGTCTTGTTATTGCTCTGTTTTTCAACGCCTGTACTGGCAAAATCGACATTGAATATCGACGGCAACTCGCTTTATCACGGTTATCAGTTGTATGAGAAAGGTTTTGATTATTTGAATGTTCGGGATGAACAGACAGCAGTGATGTATATGTCTTTTGTTGCCGGTGTAGCGGGGACACTATCAAAAGAAAATATCATCTGTAATGAAAGCATAACCATTGGACAGGAAGCTGATATTGTTGGTAATTACCTCCAGACCCATCCTAAAGAACGAACAAAATACAGTCCTTCTGAATTGGCCATGATTGCTTTGGGCAAAGAACTTGCTTGTAACAAAAATAGTAATAGCTAGCGCTGTACGCAGCTTATTTACTGGATGGCGCTAACGCTTATCCGACCTACCGCTTCCCCAAAAAATAAAGCCGCTGACCTATTAATCAGCGGCTTTTCTGTTACTTACAATCCCGTCAGAAGTTATATTTCACGCCCAGCATACCGCGGGTATCGCTGTAGCCTTTGTCGCCGATCTGTTGAGCCACGTTGCTCCACACATTGAGACGCGGGGTGATTTGACCTTCAACGCCGACTTTCAGCTCGCCGATGTTCTTCGTGCCGCGCATGTCGTTGCTCACATCATCCATCTTCACGCTGGTCGTCTGCGTGTTGTGGATCCAGTTGGCTTCGACAAACGGCTGGAACTCACGAGATTTACCGTCGTCGATGGCGTTGTGACCGTTGATAAAGGCCTTCACACCCAGACGGGTCATCAGGTTGCCATCGGTATCATCCTTCACACGGGTACCATTCGCTTCGCGGTGACTGTCGGCCTGCACATCCATCCACACCACCTGCGCTTTCGGTTGCAGCCAGTAGCTGTTGCGCTCGTTCTCACCCAGTTTGAAGCTATAACCCGCTTCGACCGAAGCGGTTATCCCGCTGGATTTGTATTTCTCTGTCGCCTGCTCCTGGCCCATCACCTTGTTATCAAACCAGTTGTACAGCATCCAGGTGTCTACGTAAGTGCCGGTCTTGTCGGCGTCATTGGCATACCAGGTGCCGTACAGCCCCACGCTGTAACCGGTGACCTGACCACGTGAATGGTAGCCGGTCAGGCTGGACTGCGTGCGGTTCTGGCTGTTGGCGTAACCAGCCATTGCGCCGATGTGCCAGCGGTCGAGACCGTCGCTACTCCACTGCGCTAGGTCGCCACCTAACTGCAATACATAGCTGTTGCTTTGGGTTTTCAACTGCCCGCTGCCATCTTTGAAGCGGGTATGCGCCCCGACGTTACGCATCCACATGCTGGTAACTTTTTTCTCGCCCGTCAGCATGTCGATGTACTGCGTTTCGCCCAGACGATCGTGCAGTCGGGTCATGAACAGCGTGTTTGCGGCATAGTTGTTCGCCAGATAACTGCCCGCTTCCGGGCGGTATTGCTGCTCGGTGACCGGAGGTGCGACAGGTATTTCCGGCTCAGGGATTATCGGATCGACCGGGTCTGGATCGACAGGACCTGGGTCAATAGGGTCAACCGGATCCGGGTCAACGGGGTCTGGGTCGATGGGATCTACCGGGTCCGGATCGACCGGGTCCGGTTCTTCCGGATCCGGCGGAGCAGGAATAAAGCTGGTTAGATACCAGTTGCTGCCCTTTTGCACCACGTTATAGTCGTACGCACCAGCAACAATACGGCCTGCTTTCTCAAAAGTACCGTCAGAATTACCGGCTACTTCGATGATCTCAATACCTTCAACGGTCTGCGCCCCGGTTCCGCCAATGTTGTTCACCGCCACAAACGCATTACCCGCGGTGTTGCCGAGCACTTTCAGCTTGTCGGTTTCGGAGGTGTCGTCATTCAGGACGGTATTGAAAACCAGTTTGCCGCCGTTGCCGGTGAAATCTTCATTAATGGTAAGCGTCTGCCACGGTTCGCCGTCAGTATGCCCAAAATTCACCACTGACCCGCCGTTCAGCGTCAGGTCGGTGAGCGTTGAGCTGTTGGTCATGTTCCAGGTCGCATCGCTCATTTGCAGCGAGATAACCCCCGTTCCGGCCGTGACGCTGGTGATGTATGACGCCCCACTCCACAACGAGTTGTCGGTCATATTGAGCGTAATGGTACTGTTTTGCTGCGGCAGGCTGCTGCTCGCGGCAGTCGCGCCGGCGGCGTGAAGATCGCCGTCGATAAGGAAGCGCCCACCTGCGGAGCCATCTACGGAGCCGCCCGTTTCGGTGCTGATGGCATAACTTTCATTGCTGTGATTGCCCGCCATGGTAATGGCAGCGCCGCCCGCCAGGTTTATCGCACCGCGTGAAGCCGCATACAGGCCGCGTGGCGCTTTGCTGTATGACGCCGCTTTGGCCGAATTGTTTACGTTGATCGTCGCGTTTTCGCCGAGATTCACGGTCGCATTGGTGGAATAAACCGCATGTGCGCTAACGCCGTTGACCGTAATCGTGGCATTTTTGCCCAGTTCCGTTTTGGAAGATGAGGCGGCATAGATCCCTGTCGAGGAAGCGCCCGATGTCTCGATAGTGGCGTCATCACCAAGGCGGATCGAGGAACCACTCTGCCCGGTGCGGAGACCTTCTGAACTGTCACCTATCGTCACAATGTGTGCCCGGTCGCCGACGACAATCGTATTTTTGGCCTGCGTAGCGTCTTTCATTGCGTTTGCAGTGATACCACGCCCCTGATAACCGGTGGTTTGAATATACAGATCGTCGCCGACATATATGTTGGCTGAACCTTTCCAACCCTGGCTATAGGAGTTGTAACCGGCGTTAATACCGTCACCATCCTGACCGTCCACATAAATGCTGGTGCGATCTCCGGTGATGATAAAGACCGGGTTATCCGGCGTATTAGCCCCGTGCGTGCGAATACCGTCAACATCTTTACCATTGTTGGCAGCATTCTTCGACTGTGTGCGGATCGTCAGGTCATCACCAAAAATAACACCCGGGCTACCCGTCGCACTGTTCTGAATAACGGTAATGGAGTGTTCGAAGGCTTCTGCTCCCGGCCCATTCAGCGTTAATCCATGACCAAAAACGGGAATGGTGCCGGCACTCCACTGATAAACATAATTCGGCGTAGCGCTGGTTTTAGCGAAACTGGCATTCGCCTGTGCAGGAAATAAAGCCTGCAACTCCGGAGGCAGACTACTAACCAGACCGCTGGAAGGAAGACTATCAACATCAATCCAGGCTGCATGGGCCGAAAATACCATAGAAGTTAATGCGGCTGAAACCGCGATGGCAATACGAGAGTAAGATTTGGGATTTGGCATATTAGCCTCCTGCTATTAGGCGTAGAGCGTCCACCACATCGCAAGGATGTGAAATAATAAAAATAAGAAATGCGTTATAAAATATTCGATAGTATTTTATGAATACTATGGCCCAACTTATCTTCAAGCCGGAGCTTATAGACATATATTTTCTTAATATCAATATTATCTATTTGGGTAATTTGCTGAATACTTTTTCCTGAGACAAATCGCTTCAGTAATATCATTTCTGTATAGTTGAGTGTGCGCCCACGTTTACTGTTAGCGAGATGACCGGTAAATAATCGTCTCATTTTCTGATGCTGTACGTCATCATCATCATCAGAATATATAATCCCTTGTATTTTATTGCTTTTCGACAGCCAGTAGTTGGCTAACGGCGCCAGGTTCCGGTCCGCTATCAAAACAATATGCATGCCGCTATAAGCCAGACGATCACCCCATTGCGGGTCGGCAAACAGGCGCAGGTTCGGGAAAGAGAAGTCCACAAAAATAAACCCGCGCGACAAATGATTTTGATTATTAAGCAGAAGTTTTTCAATAATTCCTTTTTGCAGAAAGCCATTTCCCTCAGGCCAGATAGCAAAAGCGGCACGGTGACAGTAACTGGCGCGAACCGCAGCATCCGGAAATAATTGACAGGATAATTCACAGCTTATGCAACGAACACTCTGTGATGGTGATCTCTTCATCAAAAATGACTCCTGTTATTTTTCCATAAATATTTCATTGGTAAATAAATGTGTCAATCCGACACGTACGACATTCCTTGTCAGTTAATAACAGTGGCGCTAATAAAATGTAATAAACTCCTGATGCGCTAATAAGTATGGACTGTGATTAATACGATTGCGCTAAGCTTTTTTGTGCCTTATCTCAGAATAACAGTCTGGGCATTAGGAATTTTATGCATAAATCAAAACCCTAAGATAAATCTTAAAAAAGCACTATTTGCTAAAAAACAACCGATGTAAACAATGCTCATTAATTACACAATACTGATAACTCAATCACCCTTGAAGTGCTGTGGATAAATATAATGATAATTCAGATAAACCTGTAATGAATTCTCATTATTTAACATTAGTTAATTTTACCTAAGAACTTGATCAGCTAACACGTTGTATGTAAAGAACATTTAAATCTTAAGTGAAATTCTTATCTGCGATCACGTACAAAGAGTGAGGCATATTATCAATTTGGATGTAAAATTTAAGGTAAGTGTTGGCACATGCGGTGATACGTTTAGGTTACTGAGGGCTGGGCAATTGTACCTTATCAATCAGTTGGTCGAATTTAATCCTGATAACAAAAGCCTGGTCAATCGACAGACAGGGCGAGCAATTCAACTACAGATACCAGCCTCACTCTGTTTTCTCTATTTAATTACTCACGCAAGTGACATTGTTTCTCAGAACACGTTGATTAAAGTGGGCTGGGGTGAGAGAAATAATGTGACCACCACCAACACATTTTACCAGGCTATTCTGACGCTACGTAATGCTCTGGCGGATGTGGGTCTGCCGAGAGATACGGTAAAAACAATTTCCCGGCGCGGGCTTGCATTAAATGAAAATACGCAGGTTGAGGCGATAACACATCCTCAAAGTGAAGTTTACCAGCCACCGGTTATAGAGGATTACGCGCCCCCAAAGATAATTGCTCCCGCGCCTCAACAAACGACGCGGGGACCCTGGTGGTACATTATATTTAGCACGGGCATCGTTATTGCCACCCTGATTATCTGGCTGGTGTGGTATCAGACGCGTCCTGTTATGCCGTTTAGTAAATTCGTGTCTGTTTCTATGCAAGTTCCCTCTCGGCAAAACTGTAAAATTTATTACTCACCGAATGAGCACGACCAGGAGAATTATTTCAATCTGATGCAACTGCATCCCTATCTCTGTGAAAACAACAAGCACGTCTTCCTTTCCGGCTACCGCAAAGCGGAGAGGATCGTGGCGTTTGTCTGTGATAAAGATGCGCGGATAGATGCTAACGCGTTTTGTACTACCCACTATTACTGGATGCGCGGGTAATGAAAAAAATACATCACCTTATTCTGCTGGTAATCGGTCTGGCGACGTTGCTCGGTTCAGGCGGGTGGCTATGGTATTCACGCTTTGCCGAAAAGCCGCTGAGTTGCATCGGCAACGTGGAATGGAATATTGGCAGCAATCGCTTTGCCGGTACGTTAGCGTTTCGGATGTACGATAATGCAGGTTTGGCCACCATTACCGGAAAACTGTACGGACGTAATACCTCAGACATCAGCAGGAACATTTATTTCAACTACACCAGACAGCACGAAGCCCGGGTGCTACAGGCGATGCAGGTGGTCAAAACCTTCGCAGACAGCGCCGATGAAACGGATATTAACAATACCTTACCCGGTTTTTACCGCCAAAGCGGACGAACCCTCAGTCTGGTCATGGAAGAGTATAAGGGCACATGGATCTTTGCCAGCTCCAATGTACCCTCGCTGTATTGCCGCAAGAGGTAACGTCATATCCGGAAACAAAAATCGCGCCCCCTCAATGGAATTCATATTTGTCATCATCGACTTACGCGACATGGGTCACTGAATCCTCTAATAACCCATTGCTATTCTTCATCCCGAATCAGGAAACATCCTGAATATCACGATATCCATTGCGTAATAATTAAGCGAAATGGGCGTTTTATTTTGTCCAGAAGACTTCAATCTACGGATGGATATTTGGAGAAGGCGTGGGCAGGGGCGTTTATCTCTCTCGCGAGCAATGTCTGAAGGTTCAGGCGTTATCGCATTTCAGGAAACGGTATGTTTCCGGTGTATTTTTGGCGTACATATGAGGGATACGTAATGTTTACTTTTAAAAAGTGCCTGATTGCACTTTCTATAAATTTGGCCGTTGTTTCATCAGGTTTTGCTTGTACGACCCTGCTGGTCGGTAACGAAGCATCAGCGGACGGCTCGATGCTGGTTGCCCGTAGCGCTGACAGCGATGCCCTGAAAGCGCAACATTTTGTCATTCACCCGGCAAAACAGAATCAGACCGGGGTATACAGCACCAAAGCACATAACGGTGCGAATGACTTTACCTGGCCGCTATCCAAAAACTCGCTGCGTTATACCACTGTTCCAAACTGGAAAACCCAACTGCACGGCGCGACCGGATTTAACGAGCTGGGGGTTGGCGTGAGCGGCACAGAATCTATTTTTGCCTCACCAAAAGCGCTGGCCGCCGACCCGTACGTTGAGGATAAAGGGATCACCGAAGACGATATTCCGGATATTCTGCTGTCGCAGAGTAAAACCGCGCGTGAAGCCGTGGCGCTACTGGGCCATATCGTTGAGACCGTCGGCGCAGGCGAAGGCTTTGGCGTTGCCGTCGTCGACGATAACGAGATCTGGTATCTGGAAACCGGCAGCGGCCATCAGTGGATGGCGCAGCGTCTGCCAAATAACCAGTATTTTGCCACCGGTAACCAGGGCCGCTTACAGGATTACGATCCGAAAAACCCGGACATGATGGCGTCAAAAAACCTGATTCAATTTGCGACCGAAAAGGGTCTGTACGAACCGGCAAAAGATGGCAAATTCAACTTCTCCAAAGCCTATACCCGTGATGATGAGCGTGACCGCACGTATAACGACCCTCGCGTTTGGACCATCCAGAAAGAGTTCAATCCTTCCGTAAACCAGGATATGGCCAAAGGGCGCGAATTCCCGGTCTTCATGACGCCAGAGAAGAAAATGACACTGGACGATGTGAAGGCCGTACTGCGTAACCATTATGAAGGCACCAGCCATGACCCCTACACCAACGGTCTGAACGGCAAAGAACCATGGCGTCCGGTCAGCGTCTTCCGCACCTATGAAGCGCATGTTATGCAGGTCCGTCCGTGGTTGCCAAAAGAGATCGGTGAAACGACCTACATTGGTTTGGGCATGGCCGACCTCACCGCCTTTGTTCCGTACTACAGCGGCCTGAAAGCGTATCCGGCTAACTATACGATGGGTACCGATAAAGCGGACGATCAGTCTATCTACTGGAAATATCGTAAATTACAAACGCTGACGATGACCGATTATCCGAAGCTCGCGCCAATCGTCAAAAAAGCCTACAAAGCGTGGGAAGACAAAGTGGCCAAGGAGCAAAAAGAGGTTGAAGCAGAGTATCTGAAGATGGCGAAAACTGATAAACCAGCCGCCGATAAGATGCTGAATGACTTCAACCTGCGCATCATGGCCGACGCCGAGAAGCTGACGGAAGATCTGACTAATCAGCTATTTACCATCCGCACCAAAGACATTCAGTCTGATATCTTCTTTGCAAACGCTGCGAAAAAAGACTGAGTAACGACGCGATAGTATTCTGGCGTAAAGCGCTTATTAGCTTTGCGCCAGCATTTCACACCGCGCCTTCACTGCGTCGTGCAGCAGACGGACTGCTCTTGAAAGCTGCTTCCGATGGGGGCAAATCATATTCAGCGGGACTTTCTCCCCCTGATAATCCGGCATCAGCAGTTGTAATCGACCGTCACGCACATCTTCGCTGACATCCAGCCACGACTTGTACGCCACACCTTCCCCGGCAATTGCCAGCCGTCGGATCACTTCCGCATCGTCGCTCATAATGGTGCCGTTAACCTGCACACTACTGACCTCGCCGTTGCGCGTAAACGTCCAGCGATCGTGCAGACGGCCGCGTAATACGAAGGTCATGGCGTTGAGCTGTGTTAAATCATCCGGGGTTTGCGGCGCGCCGTTTTGTGCAATCCATTGCGGTGATGCCACCAGCACACGTCGGTTACTCGGTGCAACGGGCAGCGCAATGTAAGACGCATCTTCGGTATTGCCATAGCGAAACGCAACATCGACGGGGTCTTTAAAGACATCCGTCACCTGATCAGAGAAAAAAATCCGCAGGCGCAGCGCGGGATAGCGGCGTCGAAACGACTGAAAGACCGGCAGCAGCAGGTTACGGCCAAGATCGGAAGGCACGGCGATTTGCAGCGTGCCAGAAACTTCATCTTCTGGGGTCTGAATTTTTTGCAGCCCGGCATGCATCACGTCCAGCATCTGGCGGGCATAGGGTAGCCAGACCTCGCCCTCCGGCGTCAGGCGTAGGCTGCGCGTGGAGCGGGCGAACAAGCGGATAGCCAACGTAGACTCCAGTCGCTTGATAGCTGAACTGACCTGAGCAGGCTGAACGCCGACTTCGCGCGCAGCATCGCTAAAACTATTCAGCGCCGCGGCGCGGACAAACAACGTGAGATCTTCAAGCCGGAACATTTTCACTCCCCGAGTATAAGTCCTGTCGCCGTAGGGCTATTTTTCCCGTTCTGCTACCGGTTTACCATCGAATTATTCAACTGATTCCTGTGACCGGAGAGACCATGAAAGCCATCGCTATTACCCGCGCCGCGACCGACGGCAATAACATTGAATTTTTACAAGAGATTGACCTGCCCATGCCAGTCGCTACCGGGCACGATCTGCTGGTTGAAGTGAAAGCCATTTCCGTCAATCCCGTTGATACCAAGGTTCGCGAAGGTTTTAACGCCGATGTGCCGCGCGTTCTGGGCTGGGACGCCGTTGGCGTGGTGAAGTCCGTGGGTGAAGCCGTCACCCTGTTCACACCTGGCGATGAAGTCTGGTACGCCGGAGCGCTGGGCCGCGCTGGCAGTAACAGTGAATTTCAGCTGGTTGATGAACGTATTACCGCGCTGAAGCCAAAAACACTGGATAATGCTTCTGCTGCGGCGCTGCCGCTGACCGCCATCACCGCCTGGGAAATGCTGTTCGACCGTCTGGGCGTTGAGGAAAATAGCAATGAAGATGATGTGTTATTGATCGTTGGCGCGGCTGGCGGCGTCGGTTCTATTCTGACGCAACTGGCCAGTAAGCTGACCAAAATGACCGTCATCGGTACGGCATCACGTCCGCAGAGCCAGAAATGGGTTCGTGAAGCGGGCGCTCATCATGTGATTGACCACAGCAAGCCGTTGACAGAAGAGCTGGCACGGATAGGCATTAAAGAGGTGACGCACGTTGCCAGCCTGAACAATACCGAGCAGCACTATTCGCAAATTATTGCCGCCCTGGCACCGCAGGGCAAACTGGCGTTGATTGACGATCCGCACACTCTCGATGCGCGTCCGCTGAAGGCCAAAAGCATTTCGCTGCACTGGGAGTTTATGTTTACCCGTTCGATGTTTACCACCCACGACATCATTGCGCAGCATCAGTTACTGACCCGCGTGGCACAGCTGATCGACAGCAACACCCTCCGCACCACGCTGGGCGAACATTTTGGCGCGATCACCGCGGCAAATCTGCAAAAAGCCCACGCGCAAATTGAAACCGGTCGTTCGGTCGGCAAGATTGTGCTGGAGGGGTTTTAACATGTCAGATTCAGAAGTGATTTCAATTATTGCGGTACTGAAAGCCAAACCAGGGAAAATCGATGCACTGAAACAGGCACTGCAGGCTCTGTTACTGCCTACTCGCCGGGAGCCGGGCAATATTGAATATGCCCTGTTCCAGTTACGCGACACGCCGGATGTGTTTTACGTGCGCGAATCCTGGCACGGTCAGGCCGGTCTGGACGAGCATATCGCTCTGCCACATTTCCAGGCGTTCATTCTACAAATGAACGATCTGCTAGCCGAACCGCTACGGCTGGATTATCTGACGCCGATTGCGCCATAAAATAACTACCGAAGCCCCCTGCCGCGTGGGGGGCTACACCAGTCATGTCTCACTCGCTTCGCTATCTCTGCTATGATGCCTGCACACAAATAAAACAAAACAGCATGCCGAGGGAAAGATGAGTTCCACCAGAAGAGGGATGATGAACGTCCTGATTGCCGCCGTATTGTGGGGAAGTTCAGGCGTTTGCGCGCAGTACATCATGGAGCAAAGTCAGATGTCGTCGCAGTTTCTGACCATGACACGTCTGATTTTCGCCGGGCTGATTCTGCTGATGCTCTCTTTCGTTCACGGCGACAAAGTGTTCTCCATTATCAAAAACCGCAAAGACGCCATCAGCCTGCTGATTTTTTCCGTAGTTGGAGCGCTCACCGTACAGCTCACCTTTCTGCTGACCATTGAAAAATCCAACGCCGCTACCGCGACGGTGCTGCAATTTTTGTCACCGACCATTATCGTGGCGTGGTTTTCCGTGGTGCGCAAAGCTCGACCGGGGATTTTAGTGCTGACCGCAATCTTCACCTCGCTTATCGGCACCTTCTTACTGGTCACCCACGGTAACCCAACGTCGCTGTCTATATCACCTGCCGCGCTGTTCTGGGGAATTGCCTCGGCGTTTGCCGCCGCGTTCTACACCACCTACCCCTCAACGCTTATCGCGCGCTACGGCACGCTGCCGGTTGTCGGCTGGAGTATGTTAATCGGCGGCATGATCCTGCTGCCGTTTTATGCCGGACAGGGCACTAATTTCGTGGTGAATGGCAGTTTGATTCTGGCGTTTTTCTATCTGGTGGTCATCGGCACGTCGCTGACGTTTAGCCTGTACCTGAAAGGCGCGCAGATGATTGGTGGACCGAAAGCGAGCATTTTAAGCTGCGCAGAACCGTTGAGCAGCGCGTTGCTGTCACTACTGTTGTTAGGTATTACCTTTACCCTGCCAGACTGGCTGGGCACGCTTTTAATCCTCTCATCGGTAGTGCTGATCTCAATGGACTCACGTCGCCGCGCCAGAGCGGTTTAACCCCAACCGGCGCGGCAACGGGTCATGATTACCAACCCGGAACCGCGCCGCCGTTAAAGATAGTTTCTGCCGCCTTTGCCACTTCCGGTGACTGATAAGATTGCAGGAATTCTTTCACATTCTCGGCATCTTTGTTGTCTTCTCGCGCCACCAGGATGTTCACGTACGGTGAGTTTTTGTCTTCGATAAATACGCTGTCATGTACCGGGGAAAGCCCGGTTTGCTGGATGTAGGTGGTACTGATAATCGCTACATCCACTTTCTGATCGTCCAATACGCGCGGCAACTGCGCGCCTTCCAGTTCCATAATTTTCAGATGCCGCGGGTTATCAGTGATATCCAACGCTGTTGGCAGCAGGCCGGTATCCGCTTTCAGCGTAATTAACTTCTCTTTTTGCAGCAGCAACAGCGCCCGCCCGAGGTTGGTTGGATCATTAGGTATCGCAATCGTTGCACCGTCTTTTAGTTCAGCGACGGTTTTGATTTTCTTCGAATACCCTGCCATCGGGAACACAAAGGTATTGCCCACCGCAACCAGCTTATAGTCGTGTGCTTTATTATCTTGTTCGAGGAACGGACGATGCTGGAAGACGTTGGCATCCAGCTCACCATGATTAGTGGCATCGTTGGGCAGCAGAGAACCGCTAAAACCCACCAGTTCAACATCGAGGCCGTACTTCTCTTTGGCCACTTTCTTCGCGACCTCCGCCACATCCTGCTCGGCACCGTTAATCACACCCACTTTGATATGCTTTGCATCACTGCTCTGTTGATCGCATCCTGCCAGCAATAACCCCGCCAGTAATACCGCCGCCCCGGCCCCAAAAAAAGGTATCTTCAGCTTCACGTTCTATCCTTTTGCAATAACCGCCTGATGAGTAATGAAATGACTATAGCGGCAAGGTCGCTGCGGTTTAAAAAACGAAAAAGCATCAGCAAGAAGAAAAAGGCATAACAGGGAAAGAGAAGGATTAGTCTGAATGTGCCGCCAGTTCGTCCAACGAAAGTCCGGTAATAATCAGCACCAGTTCACGATCAATACCCTTCTCCAGCATGGCATGGGCTATCCGCAACGCTTCGTCTTGTTTACCTTCGAGTTTACCCTCTAATAAACCCCTTCTTCGCCCCGACTCGCGTAAGCATTCTGCAATAGTCATTAATCTCTCCTTGTGTTGGGGAACGCGTAAAGCCACCTCGCGAATAAACGCCTCGAAACGCGGTGCGCTGCCAGACTGCATCAGATAATTAAATAGCGTTTCTACCTGGCTGTCATTAGCGTATCCCTTAACCAGCAGAGCAACCAGGTTATCCACCAGCACCATCAGGTCACGTTCACGTATATGCTTCTGGACAAGCTCAAGTAGCGCCATCTGCCGATGCTGCATAATCTCATCATCAGACACCGCCGTGATGTCTACCAGCGGGAAGGCAGAGCCATAAAGTTGCCGCGCAGTTTGTGGATCGTCAAATTCATCCAGCCAACACAGCGAGTATGGATACGGGCTGTCAACGCCATGATAAAAAAGTATCGGCACCACCAGCGGCAGCGTTTTGTGTCCTGCATCAAGATGCTTCTGCATCGTAGCAATGGCATAACGCATCATCCTGAATGCCATATGAGCATCTGGCGAGCTTTGGTGTTCAATCAACGCGTAGATATAGCCTTTACCGGTTCTAGTTTTTAGCGACCACAGAACATCGGAATAACTGGCACGCAGATCCTCCTCAATAAAACTCCCGGGTTCCAGTTTCAGTGTATCCAGATCGCAAAGCTCATGTAATGACGAAGGAAGATAGGTATCAAGAAAATCCCGCGCCGTATCTGGATGGCCTAAGAATTTTTTAAACACCGCATCATGCGGTGTAGATGTTGTTGGTTTTTGCATGGCGGTCCGTCACCGGAAGAACAAGATGACGGGACATTACTCGCCAGTGGCACAGACCACATCAGGGAAATTACCCCTTTGCGAGGCGCTTTCGAGGATAAATACATGCTGGTGCAATATATTCATTTTCAGGGAAGGGTGTTCGCAAAAATGCCCGGTAGCACCTAACGCTTACCGGGCATTTTTTGTGTGCCATCCGGCGATAGCAACATCACATCAGGGCTTTGACTATCTCCATCAACCTGATGATATCTGCAGGCCGGGTATTACCGGTCTGTGGGTCGATAATCGAGCTGTAAACATGCGGCATGACGCGCGGTACTCCTGCTTCCAGACATGATTGCAGGATAATGCCGAAGTTATCGAGATCGATACCGCCGGTCGGCTCAATCAACGTCATGCCGTTGCGTGCCGCTGTCGTCGCCAGTGCGTACAACTCAGGCAGGGACTGCTCACCGCCCATTGGGAAGAACTTCGCCGCATGCGCGCCAGAGTCCAGCATCATGCGTACCGCTGCATCACAGGAAACGCGGGCTGGCGTGCCCTGGCTGCTGCTGACGCCAGTGGAGATCAACACTTCCCCCGGCGTGCCCGTGGGACTGACTAACGCGTTGATATGGGTCTGTTCACCGCCCGTTGCCGCCAGCGCGCCTGCCGCAAAACCACAACCGGTAAAGGTCTGGTTGACGTGTGCCGGATGGACCTGTGAGGCAATCATCGCCGCTTTGTAATACTGCGCCGGGTCGCCCGCCCCCAGCCCCACGGAAATCGACGGCACGTCGACCATCCAGCGTTTTACTTCCTTAACCCCTTCCTCAACCGAGGAGAACTGCGCCGAAAGAATGCCGATCACCGCGTGACCTTCGGCAGCGTCATAGATTTCCCGGGCGTTGGCGATATCCTTCGCCAGCACGTTAATAGCCACTTTATTGCGATAAAAATTAATGTGCTGCATGGTCTGCAATCTCCTTTAGTCGGGCCACGATCAGTGCCATTTCCCCTTCTGCAACCGTACGCGGGTCAAGACTAAAGACGCCTTGATGAAGGTTGTAACGGCGAGCGTAAATCGCGATATCACCCTCTCGCAGCTGCGCTTCTACGGCGTAAGCATCCATCCCCAGCTCTTGTGCATTCACCCGAATACGAATCCGCCAGATGGCGCGCCCGGCTTCGTCCTGCTCAATATCCGCATCCAGTCCGCGAATCGCTGAAATCGCCTGCGCCACAGGTTGCAGTTCTTCAGCGGTGACCACAGTTTGCCCCTGATGATAGTTTTCCAGGGCATACACCAGCCCGACCATATTCTCTTTGCCGATCTTCATCGCCCGGGCAATTCCGTGATGCTGCGCTTTACACGCGGCAATCCACTGTTTCTTCCCGGTGATAAACCCGGAGGTCGGTGCGTTAAAGGCTTTTGCCCCGCTGTAGACCACCATATCCGCCCCGCTCGCCACCCAGGCGTGTAAGTCTTCCTCGGCGGCGGCATCGACAATCAGCGGCAGGTTATGAACCTGCGCAACCTGTACGAAGTCTGCAATGCTCAACATGCCTTTCTGCACGCAGTGGTGCGATTTCACGTACAGCAGCGCGGCGGTGTTATCGGTAATCGCGCTCTCCAGCTGCCAGCGGGCCGCCAGATTACTTGAGCCAACCTCCACCACGCGTCCGCCGCCTAAGCGGATCGCGCTGGTGATGGGCGCACCGTAGTCAACGTTATGCCCGCGCAGCATGACCACTTCATTGGCCATACCCGCGCTGTCCGGCATCAGCGTGACACTAGCCTGGTCACCGCGGGTAATGGCGGCGGCAACGGCAATCGCAATACCCGCCGAGGCGCACGAAGTAACATAGCTGTCCTCCGCGCCGGTGTAGCGGGAAACCAATTGACCGGTACGGTCCACCAGCCGGTCAATTTCAACAAAGGCCGAAGCTGCCCGCGCGGTGGCTTGCATCACTTCCGGCGCGACGCTGGAAACGCCCAGAATCGTCATCTTGCCACAGGCGTTAATCACCTGTTTTAGCCCCAATTGTTGATAGATATTCTGTGTCATGGCTTACAACACTCCCAGCAGCGAACAGACCACGCTGAGTGCGACAATCGACAGCAAAATCGTGGTGTAACGCGGCCCTTTCTTCACCAGATAGAAATAAATGGCGAACACCGCCGCCAGCGGCAACAGACCGGGGGCAATAGAGTCGAGGATTTGCTGAACCACCACTTCAGAGCCTTTCAGGGCGCTGAGTTTTAGCGGCGTGGTGATCTTGACGTAGCTCGCAGAAAGCGCGCCCATCATGATCAGGCCCAGCACGTTCGCGCCGTAGATCAGTTCCTTTATTCGCCCTCCCTGCAGCAGACCAATTATCGAGTCACGTCCCAGCGTATAGCCTTTGTGCACCATACCGTAGCTGATTGCCAACGTAATGGCCGGGTAGAGGATTAACGGTACAATTCCGCCCATCGCGCTGCCATTTGCCGCGAATGGGATAAAAATAGCAATTAACAGCGGCATAACGGCGGCCCAGATGATCGAGTCCCCCATCCCGGCCAGCGGTCCCATTAGCCCGGTTTTAATCCCGGTAATTGAAGCATCGCTGATCGGCTCGCCGCGGGTTTTCTGTTCCTCCATCGCAATGGAGATCCCCTGAATCACCGCCCCGAACGTCTGCTCTGAGTTGAAGAAGTTCAGATGGCGTTTCAGCGCTTCTACCTGTTCCTCTTTTTGCGGGTAGAGCTTTTTGATGATCGGCGTCATCGAGGCGCAGAAAATCAGGCTCTGCAAACGCTCATAGGAGCTGGAAACTTCTGCACCCAGCCAGTAGATAAACCAGGCTTTGGTGATATCGGCTTTGGTCAGCGTGCCGCTTTCACGCGCCCGCTCCACCAGTTCATGTTGCATTACGTCGCTGCTCATCATGCTGCTCCTTCATTTTTCGCCAGACCTTTAATCAGGAAAGCCACGCAGGTACCAAAGATTGCCATCGCCATGATGTCTACCTTCAGGTACAGCACCGCAAAGAATCCGCCGATAAACCACGGCAGCAGGCTCTTTTTACCGATCACCATAATGGTAATGGCGAAGCCCAACGCTGGCAGAATGCCGCCCATAATTTCAAAGGAGTGCGTCAGCCAGTGCGGCATCAGCTTGAGGAAGCTTTCCACCACGTCCTGACCAAAATAGTTGGCGGCGAAAACCACCGGGAAACGCAGTACAAGGCCAAGCAACGCCGGGTAGAGGAATGCACAGCGCATAATGCCCGCCATATTGGCCGTTTCCGCATGCTTGTCGGCCATATGCACCCACGCTGCGTTTAACGTGCGGCGCAACTGGTCGAGGAACACGCCGATGACGCCAAACGGGATCGCCAGCGCGATAGCCAGGTTCGGGTCCATTCCGGCCTTCACAGCGATAGGAATTGAAATACAGGCGGCCAGCGCAGGATCCGACGGGACGTTACCGCCTGGCGTAGAGGTCACGCCGAGATAAACCAGCTGCATACCGGCACCGATGATCATCGCCGTTTCCATGTTGCCTAACAGCAAGCCAACGAATACGGCAATCACTACCGGTTGCAGCAGCATAGCGGAGAAGGTGTAGCCAAGGCGTAATCGGGCAAACCAGTAATACAACCCCATCAGGCTTGCAAAGACTAAAGTATCCATAGTTAAGTACCCTGTTATCAAAGAATTAGAATTTTTTCAGGATATCGTCCAGCGACTGAGGCTTATCTTCCGGGATAGTCTGGAAGAACACCTGAATCCCACGATTTTTCAGGTCGCTCAGAATGCCGACGTCTTTTTCATCCAGCGTAATGTTCTGGAATACCGCTTTGCGGTTTGGCCCACCGCCCAGCCCACCGACCTGAATGGTAGTGACGTCAAACCCCAACTGGACCGCTTCCTGAACCGCCGCCAGAGAAGGGAACAGCACCAGCACTTTGCCGTCACCAAGCTGGTTTTCTTTCCAGGCGGCCGCAAAACTTTGGTTACCGAAACAATCCACTTTGATGTTTGGCGGCGCGGCCATCAGGTAGATATTTTTCATAAACGGATCGGCATCCAGCTCATCGCTAACCACCGCAATCCGGTTGGCCTGAGATTGCCCAACCCATTTGGTCACCACTTGTCCATGAATCAGACGGCTATCGATACGACATAAGACGATGTTTGCCATGATGTTTATTCCTTATTGTGATTGTTGTAATTGACGCACGTGGGCGACAACGTCCAGGCAACTGCTACGCCCGGCGTCGACCAGTTCAGCCACGCAGGTGGTCAACTGGCCATGCTCGCGTTTGTCGAGCGCCTCCAGCAGCAAAGAGGCGTTGAGCCCGGAAATAACAGCCACCGGGTAATCGGCGCTCAGCCGCGCCGCCACGTTGGAGGTGGTGCCGCCAATAAAATCAGTCAGGATCAGTGAGCCTTCCGGCATGGTTTTCACTACGGCTTCAACGCGCTGATAAAACTCGCCGAGCGTATCAACGGGCATCAGCGCAATTTCCGTCACGCCTTTGATTTCACCCATCACCATGCGCAGGCTGTTGCAAAGCTGTTGCCCCCAGCCGCCATGGGTCAGCAGCAGGATCTGGGGCAAGGATTCAGTGGTAGTCAAAATGGCCTCCTGGCTCGATTACATAGACATAGGTAAACAGAGCAAAGGCTGTGCCAGAATTTGTGTCACGCGGGGAAGAGAGGAACGCTGGCGAGGCAGAAAGCCGCGCCAGTAAAGGGATTAGCTATACAGCAGTTCGTAGATATAAAAATATTCCGCGTCCGATAAGCGAATGGCATAGGCTTCTTCGATCGGCAGGAAAGCGGATTTAATGACACTAAACGCGCGATTATCCAGATCCGGCTTGTTCTCCAGCGCCATCTGTAACGGTTTGCGGTTAATCACGATACGCTCGACCATACAGCAGCAGTGGATCAGGAAGCGCAGTGTCACCTGACGGCTCGGTTTGAGCGAAAGCGCGGTGGTCAGATGATTCAGCACGCCTTCCATCTCTTTGAGAATACGCTGCGGGTTGAGCACCGAAATATGGTTAATGATGCTCTCCATAGTCAACGCGCTGATAAAGCGCATCGCGCTGCGCTCCATCTCCAGACGGCGTTCGCTGCTGGAGAGATCTGGCGTCAGCAGGCTGAGTACCAGCTCGGGGCCTTGCTCAGAGAACAGCTCCTCGAGCGAGATAAACGGAATATCCGGCAGTCCTGGCTGGAAAGTGCCCACTATTCCCGCCAGGCGTTCACTGGCGTTAATCGCCTGCTGAACACGCTCCAGGCTGCGAACTTCGTTGTAATCGAGGATCACCATCCGCGTATCCTGCGACATCAACTCACCGAAGCTCTCCTCCAGCACCTTTTTGATTTTTTCTGCCGTTCCCATCCCGGTGATGCAGGAGATAACCAGCACTTTACCGCTGTTTTCCTGCTGCGGAGTACACAGCTGACAGGGAATATTTTTGCTCTGCATCAACGCCGCCAGCTGCGGCAAGTCGCTGGTTTCGTAGCTTAAATCCAGCCCAATCTCCAGCAGGCTGGTGAGCGTGATATTGGGCATTAGCAGTACGTCTATCTGGAATAACTTACTGATCGTGCTGCCAAAATGGACCAGTGAACCAATATCCACCATCAGGATCAATCGGCGATATTGCCGGGTCTGGATCATCTGCGTCAGGGCTTCCAGCGTGTCATGCACCGACTGCTCGAAAGGCATATCGATAGCGCTGAACACCTCGCGCTCCAGCACGCGATTCACGTACTGCGCCTGACTTGTGGCGGTCGTCGCACCATGGGCAATCAAAATCACCCCGCAGTCAGGACTGGCGTCAATCCGTTGGCGGTAATGGCGACACTCTTTGAGGAACAGGCACAGCCAGACCACCTCCGTCGCCGGACACTGAATATGCAGCAGTTCATTGATTTTTCGGCATAACAGCGTAGCGTTGTCGTATTCATCTTTGCAGCGATCGAGGATCAGGCTGGAAGAATAAAGTTGCGGAATAAGGCCGCGTTGCACATAGCCAATCAGCGCCAGGAAGTGTTTGCGCAGCGGGTTAACCAGATTTTCCGGCAGCGTAAAACCGAGCACCTGTTCAACGCAGCCGATCAGCAGCGTGACTCGCTCTTCAATCTGATCGCCATAGCGCGGAGGATGCGCCACGCTGTCGCGGCTGTAGAGACCATATTCAAATATCGAACTGAGCTTGTTTTTGAGGATTGCCAGCGTTTCGGCTGGCGGCACGTTGCTGTTACGCAGGTTGATATATTCGCGGGTCAGGAAGCTGTAGAAAAGATCGCTCTCTTCAATTTCGGCTCCGGTGGCCAGCGAATTTTTCAGCGCGGGCAGCGTGCGGGCATCGATGCTCAGGTGTTCTTTGCCTTCGAACAGCGCTCCAACCAACAGACGTTGTTCCGGCGTGGCGTTAAAGGGGATCTCGGTCAGACGTTTATCCAGTTGTAGCGTGTCGCTGTGCTCGGTCATCCCCGAGGCCCAGGCTTGGGCGCAGAGAAACTGAATGTCGCTCTTAAGCTGACCAATGTTGCCTTCCAGCGGCTTGTTCAGCAGCCAGAGCAGCAGGGTACGGTCGATGCTTATCGTACGCTCGATTTTGCGGCTCTCACGCTGTAAGAAGCCAACGATCAGTTCAACCTGCTCTTCCACCGAACGCTGGCGGATGCCGGGCAAATCGATACATACCTGAATACGTCGCTGGAAAGTGCGCAGCAACGCCGAGCTTACCGGTTCGGTGGTCGCACATATCAGGCGAACCGAGATTGACCGCGCCACGGCGCTGGAACCCAGCGGCCGGTATTCGCCTTTGTCGAGAATAGAAAATAGCTTTTCCTGGCCTTCATACGGCAGACGATGCACTTCGTCGAGCAGCAAATAGCCGCCGTCGGCTTGCTCGACCAGACCGGGTTTATTTTCATTTGCGCCGGTAAATGCCCCCTGTCGATGACCAAACAGGTGCGAAGAAAGCAGCTCCGGGTTATGGGCGTATTCCGCGCAGTTAAAGTAAACCAGCGGCGGCGACGCTCCCACTGCGCGTTCGCAGGCAAAACGGTGCATCAGTTCGGCAAAAAAGGTTTTGCCGACGCCGGAGGGACCGGTCAGCAGAACGTGCAGCCCGTGGGGATACAGCACCGCCGCGCGGCCTTTTTCCACCGCGTCGCGCAGGCTGCGATCGTAACCAATCAGGCCAGAAAAGGGATCCTCTGTCGCCTGGTTTTCCTGAACAGGTAACAGGTCGGCAACGGTTTGCACTTCGCGCTCGGACTCATCGAGTTTGCGTCCCAGCAGCGTTTCAATCGCCTGACGATGCAGAAAGAATACCGGGCGTCCGCGGCTTTTAATCGCCAGGCCGTCGTTCCAGAGCTGATTGAGATCTTTACTGACCGAGTTGCGCGCCAGTCCGAGGTTAAAGCCGATAGCTTCTGCTGTGAACGCCGTTTCCTGAGCCAGATGGGCAAGATTCAGTCCACGCGTCAGCCGTTCCAGCTCCCCCAGTATTATCTCAATCCGTCTCATCTCTTTACCGCTTAAGAAATAAATGATTGTTCAGAACATACACTATTCTGCTGCGCAAGAAAGTGAGGCGGCGTCCAGACCTTCCGGTCATCAAAACGTTTTCGACAAATAATGCCGCGCGGAGCCGGTTTCCGGAAAGTTATCGAGGGTCATTTGCAGCTGATAGCCGTTTTTCTGATAAAAAGGCAGCGCCTGGAAACTCATGGTATCCACCAGCGCATGCAGGCATCCTCTCTCACGCGCTGTCTGCTCGGCAGCCTGCATCAATTTTGTGCCGTAACCGCCTTTGCGCAGCGAATCATGCATCCACAGGAAATCAATGCACAGCCATTCGCCTTTGATTTTGCCAATCAGCCCGCCCAGAATTTCATTGCTTTCATCGCGCCAGTACACCGCCAGGTCGCCAAAGTTGTTGGTTCGCAGGAACTGGCGGTTGTAGGCGCGCAATCCGGCAAGCAGGGCATTTTGATCGTCTTCGGTAATGGTATCTGTAATCTGTATTTGCATCCTATCCTCCTGAAAAAATACAACTTCTGGCTGATTATTTGTTTAGAAATTAACACAGGCTGATGAGTGAGACGCATGCCGTCTACACTTACTCTTGAGATGATGCGCATCGACAACAAGGATTATTATCATGAAACGAGCCGCTTTACCGCTTATTGCCATTCTTTTCACGCTGCCGGGTTTAGCGCAGGCCGATTCGGCTTACGGCTCTCTACAGTCCGTTCATGAAAAAAATACTGTATTGAAGGACTTACGCAAGATTTGCACCCCACAGGGGTCGCCATCCGATGACGTGTGGGAAAAAACGATTATGTCTGATACACGTAATCAGCAGCATATCCGCGAGGCTATTCTGGCAATACAAAGAAATAACCAGAACAACTACTGGGAAGCACTTGGCAAAGTTGAATGCCCGGATTTATAAGCATCTTGTTGTAAAATGAGCACTGTAACCGGTTTCTGTGTCGCAAAAACACGTATTGTTGCCAGAACGTATAAATAGCAATGGAGCAATAACAATGCGATACCGTTTTCCAGAAAACTTCTGGTGGGGCAGTGCCTGCTCGGCACTGCAAACCGAAGGGGATAGCCTGAACGGCGGCAAAAGCCAGACCACGTGGGACGTGTGGTTCGACCGTCAGCCAGGTCGTTTCCACCAAGGGGTTGGTCCGGCAAACACCTCAACCTTTTATCAGCACTGGAAACAGGACATCGCACTGCTCAAGCAGCTGAAGCACAACAGCTTCCGTACATCTCTGAGCTGGTCACGCCTGATCCCGGACGGTACCGGCGATGTTAATCCGGAAGCCGTCGAATTCTATAACAACGTCATCGACGAGCTGCTGGCGCAAGGCATTACGCCATTTTTCACCCTGTTCCACTTTGACATGCCAATGGTGATGCAGGAGAAAGGCGGCTGGGAAAACCGTGAGGTGGTTGAGGCGTTTGGCCGCTACGCGCAGACGTGTTTTACATTGTTCAGCAACCGGGTGAAGCACTGGTTCACCTTTAACGAGCCTATTGTCCCGGTGGAAGGCGGCTATCTGTATGACTTCCATTACCCAAACGTGGTGGATTTCAAACGCGCGGCCACCGTGGCATATCACACTGTACTGGCGCATTCCACGGCGGTGCGGGCGTATCGCGCCGGAAACTACGGCGGTGAGATCGGTGTGATCCTAAATCTGACACCCTCTTATCCACGCTCTCAGCACCCGGCGGATGTGAAAGCCGCGCACCATGCGGATCTGCTGTTTAACCGCAGCTTCCTTGACCCGGTACTAAAAGGGGAATATCCGGCGGATCTGGTCGAATTGCTGAAAGAGTACGATCAGCTACCAACCTGTCAGCCAGGCGACAGTCAGCTCATCGCCGAGGGGAAAATCGACCTGCTCGGTATCAATTATTATCAGCCGCGTCGCGTGAAATATCGTGATACTGCGGTCAATCCAAACGCGCCGTTTATGCCGGAGTGGCTGTTTGATTATTACGAAATGCCGGGGCGTAAAATGAACCCTTACCGTGGCTGGGAAATTTATGAGCCTGGTATTTACGATATTATTACTAATCTTCGTGATAATTACGGCAACCCACGCTGCTTTATTTCTGAAAACGGTATGGGTGTGGAAAATGAGCAGCGTTTCGTTGAGCATGACCAGATCAACGACAGCTACCGCATTGAATTTGTTTCTGAGCATCTTAAATGGCTACATAAAGGCATCAGCGAAGGTTGTAATTGTCTTGGCTACCATATGTGGACTTTTATTGATAATTGGTCCTGGCTCAACGGATATAAAAACCGCTACGGTTTTGTCCAGTTAAATTTAGACACGCAAAAACGTACGGTGAAAAAGAGCGGCGAATGGTTTGCCCATACTGCCGAAAACAATGGTTTTAATTAAAAAAATAACCAGGATGCCGGATAGCGATCCGGCATACCGAGCTTTAGTTTATTGCATACCCTTTATGCGAACTTTTGCTGCCACCAGAAGCGCCGTCAGCAGCATCAGGCTGCCGGAAAGCATCAGGGGCGACAGCAGTCCGAGAGTATCGAGCGCATAGCCTCCCACCGCAGCCCCACAGGTATTGGCAAGCTGGATCACGGCGACCTGCACCGATCCGGCTTTTTCTGCCTGATCGGCAAGCGAGCGCGTGATCCACGTCGACCAGCCGACCGGTACCAGCGCAAACAACAGTCCCCAGATAATCGCAATACCCGCCGCCACCACTTTGTCACTGCCCCACAGAATCAGGACCAGTGCACTGAGCGCCAGCACCAGTGGCGCACCGGCTAACGCCAGTTTGACCGAACGCTTCAAAATCATCGACGAAAGCGACGTACCAACAAAACTGGCAATACCGAAGCTCAGCAGCACCAGCGTCAGGCCATCAACGTCAAAGCCCGCCAGATTCATATAGATCGGGCGAATATAGGTAAAGAAGGCGAACTGCCCGGCAAAGGACATGAAGATGGCAATCATCCCGGCCATCACCCCCGGTCTCTGCAACAGGCTGAACATGTTTTGTTTCTGATGCGAAGGCTCGCCAGGCAGCGAAGGCAACGCTCTCACCACCCAAATTGTGCACAGCACGCCCATCACCGCCGCCGCATTAAATACATTACGCCAGCCGATAATGCCGCCTAAAAAGCTCCCCAGCGGCGCGGCAATCACCAGCGCGATGGAAACTGCGCCAAAAATAACCGACAGCGCTTTCGGCACCGTACGTGCAGGAACCAGACGCATGGTCAGCGACGCCGACATCGCCCAGAAGCCACCAAGCGCCAGACCGAGACAGGCGCGGCCAACAAGCAGCAGCGAAAAAGAATTGGCAAAGGAAACCAGCAGACAGGAAAGCGTCAGCAGCACCGAAAACAGGATCACCACATAGCGACGATCGGTCGCCTGAATAATTTGCGTCACAAACAAGCTGGCGAACATGGCGACAAATGCCGTCACGGTCACCGATTGCCCCGCCACACCTTCAGAAATCCCCAGATCCTGCGCCATCGGCGTTAACAGGCTAACGGGCAGAAACTCAACGGTTATCAGGCAGGCAACACAGAACGCCACGGCAAATACCGCCGACCAGTTAGGTCGGGAATTTGCCTCAGCGCGGGATTTTTGTTCAACAGCTTCACTCATTTTGTTACCTGCGTGGGGTTATTGTAGAAAAGTTACGCAGTGTAACATTAAATTTGTGACGTATTTAACGTTTCAGCAACTAGTTTCATTTAACAAAGAATATCGGTTACTCGGATTTTTAAAGATAGAACGCGACTCTTTTACCTGTAGGTAGCTTAACATCAATGCTAAGTTCACCACCCAGTGCCGTGACATAACGCTTGAGCGTCGACAGACGAGGATCGTTATCTGCCTGCTCCATTTTTGCGATTGTTGGCTGCTTAACCCCCATTGCCGAGGCAAGTTCAGCCTGAGAGAGATTCAGTTCTTCCCTTAACATATTTAACGCAACCGCCTGACGTAGTATTTCTACTTTTTCGGTAATACGCTCCTGGCTTTCAGGGCTTTGTTTCGCCATCAATTCTTTAAGGGTAGCCATAATTTTCCTTACTTATTAGGTGATTTCGGTACTCAGCATCCGCAAGCCTGATCATCTCTTTATAGAATTTCTTTTCGTTTAACCCTGTTTTATCTCCAGCGCATAGCACGATGCCATGGCGAGAAGGATCAAACGCGAAGAACGCCCGAATCGGACTACCCTGATGCTGTACTCGCAACTCTTTCATATTTGAAAAAGCAGAAGCATTTACCGTATCAGCAAACGGCCTACCTAACTGAGGACCATACTCGGATAAAATCATCATTGCTGCGAGCATATCTTCCTTGAGCGCTTCGGTCTGTACGTCAAACCATTTATCGAAAGCATCCGTTGTTTCCACTTCCCACATCAACGATCCCTCATAGCTAATAAGCTATAGAGAAATTATAGCTTATTAGCTATTGAATCAATCGTTATTTGCATAATTTATTCGCCATCAGACCTGATTCTCAATGCAACCAATGCACACCATCTTCGGGCTGGAAAAAGGCGTTATAGCGCATTTGAAACGCATTAAGCTCCTGCATGTCCGGCTCCATTTCGCGCAAAAAACCGAGCGCCAGACGCACCTGCGCGTCGGTAATCGGCGCGGCCAGCCGAGCTTTTTGCAGCCAACGGTGCCACTGCAGCAGATTCGGCTCACTGCCGTCGACAATCACGATTTGCCAGATCAACAGCACCTGGGCCGCATTTTGCAGATGTGATTCATCAGGGCGGTGGAGGTACTGTAAAAAAGCCTCACCCTGTACTTTTCCCATCTGATCGATCATCGATTCTACTGGCACGACATCAATGTTCAGTCGCTCGCTCAGACGGCGAATTGCCCGCCGCGACCCGGACGTTAGCACCCGAAATCCCACCACAAAAACAACCACCAGGGTGGCCAACATTATCCAAATCATGCGCACATCCATTACCAGACAGGATGTCCATCATAGCGGCAAATTTATCGCTGTCGATGGATGAACGCCACGGCATAAAAAAGCCCGCCATTAAGGCGGGCAAAAGTTACCAATGCACACTTAACTTAAGCGACTTTCAGTTGTTGAATCTTTTTCTCGCGGCGAATTTTACGTTCTTCAAACACGGCCACGATGGCCATCAGACAGATACAACCGATGGCGGCGGTGTCCAGCGCGGCGAAGGTTCCTGCCCAGCCGGTGAGGCCGAAAATCGGCGTGCCGTCGGCAATCATCCCCAGACCAAGCTTGGCGAAGCTGTCACCAATCAGATAAGCAAAGGTGCCTTTAATCCCATCGGCTGCGCCGATCGCTTTTTTCGGTACAAATCCGACTGCCGCAACGCCGATTAACAGCTGCGGACCAAACACCAGGAAGCCCAGCGCAAACAGCGAAGCCAGATAAACGTACTGGTTGCTGGCGTGCTGATAAACGCCCAGGGTGGCGATAATCAACGCCAGCGCCACGCAGGCCACCAGCGCACGGCGGCCATTCGCCAGGTCAGAGAGCCAGCCCCACAGCAGCGTGCCGACCAGCGCGCCCACTTCAAACAGGGTAAAGCCCTGAATCGCCACTTCTTTGGAGAGCTTTAGCTCCTGGAAAGCGTAGACGGTGGACCACTGGTCAATACCGATACGCACTACGTACAGGAAGATGTTCGAGAAACATAACAACCAGATCACTTTGTTTTTCAGCACGTACTCAACAAAGATCTGCCATTTCGTCATCTCGTTTTCTTCGGTCTCTTTGTCTTCTTCGCTGATCTCCTCACCGAACAACTCTTCAGCTTTACCGAGACCATAAGATTCCGGGGAGTCACTGCCGTAGCGCAGGCCGATAAAACCAACAATCAGCGCGATAATCGACGGGAAGATAAACATCCCGATGACGTGACCGTCGAACAGATAGTTAGCGCCAAACAGCGCCACGCCTGCCGCACCCGCACCGCCGAGGTTGTGGGAGATGTTCCACATACCGAGGTAAGAACCCCGCTTGCGACGCGGCGTCCATTTGGTGATGGTGGAATAGCTACACGAGCCGCCGGTGCTCTGGAAGAATCCACTCAGCGCATAGAAGGCAATCATCAGGAACAGGCTGGTTGAACCCGCGCCCATGCTGGCGCTGAATCCGAGCATACAGATGGCAGAGAGGATCAGCATAAACGGCAGGAACTGCTTGGTGTTTTTGCCGTCCGCGTAGTAGGAAACCAGCGTTTTTCCCACGCCGTAGGTGATGGAGAAGCCCAGGCCAATCATCCCCAGTTGCGTCATGCTCAGCCCGTAGGTGGAGATCATGTCGTTCTGCGCGATGTTGAAGTTTTTGCGGATCAGGTACATGGTCAGGTAGCCGATAAAGACCACCAGATAGGACTGCATGAACGGTTTGAACCACATTTTGCGCCGCACATCGAGCGGCAGATCCAGGGTCGGCTTGCGCACCTGGTTGAGAAAGGCCAGCATTTGACACTCCCGAGCTAATTTTTATACCTGCGAATAGCAGGCATTGTAAAAATCAGCCGGGAGACGTGCCTGAGACAGCGTCCAGGTGAAACCGGGAAAATTTCTTAGTTTTGCCCCACTCAGGGCAAAAAGGTGAGGTGCATCACGCTTCGTTGAGATCGCGCGGAGCCTGGGCGTTTAAAAACGGCAGCAGCAGCAGCGCGGAAATCCCCGCCGCAATGGCGATCACCACAAAAAACCCGGTCCAGTGCCAGACCTCCATCACCTTCGCCAGCGGCCAGCCGGAGAGCGATGCCCCCAGATAGGCAAACAGACCAACAAAACCGGTTGCTGCACCTGCCGCCTCTTTGTGCGAACACTCCGCTGCCGCCATGCCGATCAGCATCTGCGGGCCGAAGACGAAGAATCCGGTCGTGAAGAAGCACGCTGCCTGCATCACGTAGCTGGCGAACGGCATCAGCCACAGCGAACCAACGGAGAGCAAAATTCCGGCGGCAAAAATCAGGTTCATTGGACCGCGGTTGCCGTTAAACAGCTTGTCCGAGCCCCACCCCGCCACCAGCGCACCGACAAATCCACCCAGTTCGAACATGGTCACGGCGGTATTGGCAGTCACCAGATCCACGCCGAGCGTCTCAGACATGTACAGATTGCCCCAGTCATTAATCGCTGCACGGACCACGTACACCAGCACATAACACAATGACAGCAGCCAGATATAAGGATTCAGCAGCACATAGCGGGTGAGGATCTCTTTGCGGCTCAGCCCTGCACCTTCCTGCTGCTGAGCAATTTCCAGCTCATCATGTCGCCAGTCGCCAATCGGCGGCAGACCAATCGCCTGCGGTCTGTCGCGCAGCCGCCAGCAGAGGAAAACCCCCACCACAATAGCCAGCAGCCCAGCGATCATCATCCCGGCGCGCCAGCCGTAGTGCAGCGCTGTCGCCGCCATCACGATAGGGATCAGCGCCCCGCCGACGTTGTGCGCGGTATTCCACAGCGCCCACCAGCCGCCTCGCTCGGTACGCGAATACCACGCGGTCAATAAACGCGCGCAGACCGGCGACCCCCAGCCCTGGAAAAAGGCGTTCAGCGCCCACAGCACCGCAAAGGCCCACAGTGAGGTAGAGAATCCAAACAGAATGTTCACCACGCCGGTGGCGATCAGCCCGATTCCCATAAAATAGCGGGCGTTGGAGCGGTCGCTGACGATACCGGAAACAAACTTCGACAGGCCGTAGGTGATGTAAAACAGCGTCGCCAGTAGCCCAATATCGCTGCGGGTCAGCACGCCGCTGGTGAGGATATCCGGTACGGCGGCATTGAAGCTTTTGCGTGTGAAATAGAACAGTGCGTAGCCGAGCCAGATAGTGGTCAGAATATGCCGCCGCCAATAGCGATAGCGGGCATCCACTTCCTGCTTGTCGGTGATGAGCGGCGCATTGGCCGGGGCTTTTAAAAACGCAAACATGGCCGCTCCTTACACATAACGTTGAGGCAGTGACACGCTGACCCGCGTGCCGTGCGTACAGGAAATCGACAGCGATCCTCCGAGGGCGCTAATCCGTTCACGCATCCCGGTGAGGCCAAATCCATGCTGACTCGACCCCGGCGGCAGGCCGCTGCCGTCGTCCTCAATCACCAGCATCAGCCGTTCATCCTGTTGCCAGCCCTGAAGCGTCACCGCGCTGGCGTCGGCGTGCTTAACGATGTTGTTCAGTCCTTCCTGACAGACGCGAAACAACGTCACCCGCTGGCTTTCGCTGAGTGCAGATTCGTCAATTCGCCAGTCGAGATGGCTGACGATGCCGCGGCTTTCCAGCTCCATTTCGCGCATCAATGAGCGGATGGCCTGCTCCAGCGTGAGATCGTCCAACTGGCGTGGTCGTAGGCGGCCTAACAGGCGACGCACCGAATCGTACACGCCGAGAGAAAGTTGTTCGATGTGTGCCCCGCTAAGCTTCACCCCTGCGTTTTCCGGCGCCAGGCGCTGGACAATACCCGCCTGGGTACGAATGGCGGTGATGGTTTGGCCGATATCATCATGCAGTTCGCGCGCCACGTCCCGACGCACGCTCTCTTCGGTCTCCAGCAGGCGTTCAGCCAGACGATGGTTGCGCGCTAATTCGTTTTGCAGCGACTGGTTAAGCTCACGCAGACGCTGAATGCCCGCGCCGAGCAGCAGCCCGGTCAGGCTTTGCACCAGCAGCGAGAGCAACAGGTCGACGGGATGATCGTGCCAGGTCTGGCTGGCAATCAGCGCGATGGCGTTCATCAGCGTCGCAATCAGCGCCCCCTGCCAGCCGTAGTGCCAGGCCAGCGCAATGATCGGCAACGCGAGGCAAAACGGCGTGAAGCGCGAAAGTTCGGCGGGTAAACCGAGCTGTAGCCACAGGCTGACGCTAAACAGCAGCAGGTACCAGACCAGATGCCGCCCGCGCCAGTTCACCGGCTGCGACACCACCGCAGGGCCCAGCGGCAGCCAGGTGGTGCTGGTCAGATAGTGCCAGAACACCAGGCAGATCGGCGCCAGCGTTAATCCGCCGGTGAGCGTCAGCAGCAGCGCGTTCCATGCCTCTTCACCCTGCCCAAGCCAGGGCAGCGATTGCAGCAATGCCGCCGCCGTAAGCGCCGCGCCCTGCAACAGCAGCGTACGCCAGTCACGCTGATGGCGGTATCGCGATATCAGCATCACCGGGAGTAACGTGAGGAAGCTGCCGATCATCAAAAGTGGCAAATGGGCCAGCACCACTTCCTGTGCCAACCAGAAAAGAAGCAGCCATTCCGCGCCCAACAGCACCGGCCAGTAGTCACGTGGACATTGCAGCATCAGCCCCAGACGCAGGCCAAACGGAAACAACAGTACCGCCAGCTCCGGGCGCTCAACCAGATGCAGGCTGATGCTCCACAGGCAAAACCACGCGGCAGAGAAGATAAAGAAGCAGGCAACAACGGTGATTAACCGGGAACAGAGCGTGTTCATTGCCAGCCGTCAAACATCCGGCGGGCCAGTTCGACGTCGTTGCTGACGCCCAGCTTTTCCATCAGGTTGGCGCGATGCACGTGCACCGTTTTCGGCGACAGACCCAGTTCAGCAGCAATCTCTTTGACCGCCATACCTTGTGCCAGTTTTTCCGCTACCTGACGTTCGCGTTTGGTGAGCGGATCCTGACGACCAGCCGCCAGTTTGACGGCGATGTCCGGCGTCAGGTAACAGCCGCCGGTCGCAACGGTATGCACCGCTGCGATCAGCTCATCCGGGCTACAGCGTTTAGAAAGGAAACCACGCGCGCCCGCGTTGAGCGCCTGCTCCACCAGCGCCGGGCTGTCGTGGACGGAGAGCATGATAATCGCCATTCCTTTTGGCAACTGGCTTAACAGTTCAAGACCGGAGATATCTGGCATTGAGATATCACAGATACAGACCTGCACGCCGCGCCCCGGTAATCCCGCCAGCGCCTCACTGCCTGAGCCAAACTCAGCCACCACCTGCAAATCAGGTTCCAGCCCCAGCAGTTGGGCAAAGCCGGAGCGGACGATAAGGTGGTCGTCAATAAGGGCAACGGTAATCATGGGTTCATCCTGGCGCTAAGACATGCCTGATGGCGCTGCGCTTATCAGGCCTACGGGCAGGTGCCGTTGTAGGCCGGATAAGGCATTAATACCGACATCCGGCAAAAGCGCTTACCTTAACGATAAGTGCTTTGCTGTTCAAGCCTTGAGCGATCAGGCTATGCCCGTTGTGACGGTAAATGTGCGGGTGTGTTTCGGTTCTATCTGAATCAACGTCCCGTTTCGTTCCGCCGCCAGGAAGCCTTCAGGTCGACAAGTCGCGGGTAGGGCGAAGGCTGCCACCTGCTGATCGCCGTTATAGAGGATCCAACGGGTGACATAATTCAGCTCCGCGCTGGAGAAACGCGTCACGAACGTGGTGCCATCAGGTGCGATCATGCTAAATTCAGGCTTATCTGTGTATCTATCCAGTTGGTCAGCGAAGAAAACGATTTCCGGATCGTAAAAATCGGGTTCATTAAGGCGCGTCAGCGAAGCCTCACCCTGAATAATCCGCTGATTAAACGCCAGCCACTGCTCGGTAGGCTTAACATGTGCGGGTACCGATTCACGCAGCGTTATGGCTTCATCCGGGATATTCTGGCTGAAGGTCGCTTCCGGGACGTAGGCATAGTTCATATGGCACATGTACTGCAAAGGCATTACCACTGAAGCGAGGTTAGTGACCGACATCTGAATATCAAACAGCGCGCTCGCCTTGCGCATGACCACCGCAGGATACGCCTGATAATGATGACCGAACCCCATCACATACTCGTAGCATCCGCTCACGCGTAAATTCTCGCCTTCCAACTCCAGCCAGGCCTCATCCATCGCAGCACAGGCCATTTCACCATGCAGCGGGTGAGAATCCTCCGGCGACGGGCAGCCATTAGCCAATAACCCCGAGTGGAAAGCAAAGCAGCCGTAGGTCGCGACCACTTCTGCAGCCGGTTTTGGCTGACTGAACATGTTGCGCATGGTCAGATCATGCCCGTCAAACTGCGCATCCCAGATCATCTGCCCCATCCAGGGCAGAATAACCAGATGTCCACGACTGTTTTCTATCTTCAGCCCTTCCACTCCGCTGGCGTAACGAAACGCGGTAACCGTGAAATCGCTATTTTTCAGTAAGATTCGCGGATGCTCTGCAAAGAGTTCCCGCCACAGCGTGATACGTGTTGTCATGATCGTTCTCCTCAGGAAACCGTCGCTTCAGCCAGATTGTTGCGTACTTTGCTCTCACGCCAGAAGTAGATTCCGACGTACACGAAGCACAACATAGAAACCAGGAACGAAAGTTGCAGCGAGTGGAACATATCAGCCACATAGCCCTGAATTGCCGGAACCACCGCCGCACCGACAATCGCCATGACAATGACAGCTCCCGCCATTTCAGTATGCTCGTTATCCACGGTATCCAGCGTACCGGCGTAGATTGTCGCCCAGCAGGGTCCAAACAGGACGCTCACCAGCACGGCGACGTACACGGCGCTGAAGCTTGGCGCCAGCGCAACATAGACGAGGAACAGCGCGCCAATGATGGAGTATAGGATCAGCACTTTTTCCGGATTGAAGCGCGTCATCAATATGTTGGCGATAAACTTCCCGATAAAGAAGCAGGCAAAGCTATAGACCATGAAGGTTGAGGCATCACGCTCGTTGATATCACCCAATTCCAGTGCCAGACGGATAGTGAATGACCACACCGCAACCTGCATCCCCACATACAGGAACTGCGCAACAATCCCACGGCGGAAACGGGCATTGCTGGCCAGATAACGCAGCGTATCCATCGCTGACGGACGCTTATGACTCGCCGTTTGCGCGACTTTGCAGGTCGGGAAGCGGGTCAGCAGGAACAACACCATCACCACAACCAGTACCATAATCATGTACTTGTAAGGCTCAAGGGTATTTTCCAGCATCAACACTTTAAAGTTGTGGATCTGTTCCGCGTTCATCCCAGCCATCTGTTTTTCCAGACTCTCACCTTCAGAGAAGACCAGATATTTGCCCAGCAGAATACCGGCGGCGGCGCCAATGGGGTAAAAGGTCTGGCTGATGTTCAGGCGTAAAGTGGCATACGCTTTTGGGCCGATCATGGAGCTGTAGGTATTAGCTGCCGTTTCCAGGAAGCTCAGGCCAATCGCAATCGCAAAAATTGCCGCGAGGAACATGGTGTAGGTGGCCATGTGCGATGCCGGGAAAAAGAGCGTACAGCCAACAATATAAAGCGTCAGTCCCATTAAGATGGCGATTTTATAGCTGGTCTTTTTAATCACCAATGATGCTGGAATCGCAATTAAAAAATAACCGCCATAAAAGGCACTCTGCACTAATGCCGAAGCAAAGTTGCTGAGTGAAAATACGCTTTTGAATTGCGTAATCAGAATATCATTTAATGCGGCTGCGCATCCCCATAATGGGAATAAACAGGATAACAAAATAAACTGGAACAGAGGCGTCTTATTCAGATAGCCGTCGGGCATCTGAATGATGTTTTTATCGTTCATAGTGCTACCTTTTACAATGCAGGAGTATTATTCGTTTAAGGTAAGAAACTCATTAAATTGTTCGATGCTTGGATAAGATGATTGAGTGCCTTTCCCGGTAACGCTAAATGCAGCGAAGAGAACGGCTTTTTTCATGGCGGCTTCGACATCACCGCTTTGAACGTAATAATGGGCAAAACAACCGATGAAAGCGTCGCCTGCGCCACTGGTATCGACAGCGTTCACTTTAAACGCCGGAACATGGACTTCCTGGTCACGCGTCATCCACAACGCACCTTTCTCACCCATGGTGACGATAATATTGTTCAGACTTTTATCAACCAGAGAACGTGCCGCTGCGCGAATATGGTCATAAGTATCCACTGGCATACCGGTTAATATTTCCAGCTCGGTTTCGTTCGGCACAAAAAAATCACATTTACAGGCATAAGACATATCTAATTCCCGTAATGCAGGGGCGGGATTTAGTAACACTTCGATACCGTGTTTTTTGCCAAATTCAATCGCGTGATAAACGGTTTCCAGCTGCACTTCCAGTTGCAGGACAATAAGCTGACATTTTTTCAGATCTTCCGCCGCACGATCGATATCTTCCGGGGAGAGAAATTTGTTCGCTCCTTTAATAATCAGAATACTGTTGCTGGAGTTCGCATTAACAAAGATCGGTGCGACACCGCTGCTGGTGCAGGGTACCTTTTCGACATAGGTGGTATTAATCCCCCAGGATTCGAGATTGCGAATAGTGTTATCCGCAAAAATATCATCACCGACTTTTGTCAGCATCAGTACTTTGGAATTGAGCTTAGCGGCTGCAACGGCCTGATTTGCCCCTTTACCGCCACAACCAATTTTGAACGCCGGCGCTTCCAGCGTTTCCCCTTCTTTGGGCATCTGGTTGATGTAGGTGATGAGATCCACCATGTTGGAGCCAATAACCGCGATATCCATTTTACTACCTCTCAGAAACAATCACACTAGAATGATATTAAAATAACATTATCATGTTACTTTCGTATCATTTGTGACTAGGATCGCGATTAGAAGATCATTTTATTGTTTATTTATTACGCTAAATGTTGCGACCCCATCACACTACAAATAATGAAGTTGCTTACAATTGACTGAAAGTTAACTGGATATAATCAATAAAACGTGAAAAAACACGCTTTTATTTCCGAATAGTCAGACGTATAGTAATACGGCAATGCCATGTTCTCAGAAACACAAAAATGTTACTGAAGGAACATGAGAACATGATTCGTGGAGAAGCACATGGAAACTAAGCAAAAAGAACGTATTCGACGTCTGATGGAATTGTTGAAGAAGACCGACCGAATCCATCTGAAAGAGGCGGCACGAATGCTGGAAGTTTCCGTGATGACTATTCGTCGGGATCTCAGTCAGGATGACGAGCCGTTACCGCTTACGCTGCTCGGTGGTTACATTGTGATGGTGAACAAGCCCGCCGCCATCGTTAATGCCCCAGTGCCTGCGCAAAAACAGTATCACCGCGACGATTTACCGGTTGCCATTCTGGCCGCGGGACTGGTAAGTGAAAATGATCTGGTCTTTTTTGATAATGGTGCGGAAATGCCGTTGGTGGTCAGCATGATCCCGGATGATATTTCCTTTACCGGAATTTGCTACTCGCACCGGGTATTCGTGGCGCTAAATGAAAAACCCAACGCCACGGTGATTCTTTGCGGAGGCACCTATCGGGCGAAAAGTGACGCCTTTTACGATACCAGCACCCCCTCTCCGCTGGATGCGCTCAACCCACGAAAAGTATTCATCTCCGCCAGCGGCGTCCATGAGCATTTCGGCGTTAGCTGGTTCAATCCGGACGATCTAGCCACAAAACGCAAAGCAATGGAACGCGGATTACGCAAAATTCTGCTGACGCGCCGCGCCCTGTTCGATGAGGTCGCCCCCGCCAGCATTGGTCCACTCTCCACCTTTGACGTACTGATAAGCGACCGTCCGTTACCGGCAGATTACGCAACCCACTGCCGGAACGGCTCTGTCAAAGTGATCACCCCGGATTCAGACGGCGACTAACTCACTCAAAGAACACGGTGATTTTGTTAAACATCGACGGATCGGACTGATTGCGGGCCACTTTCACCACATCTTCAAGCTTGTCGATCTGGCTTATCATCTGCTCAAGACGTTGATCGTCGTTGACCAGTAGCCAGATGCGGCTCTTATCGCTGTCCTGAATCGGTAGACAGAGGATGCCTTCTACGTTGAACGCACGACGGGCGAACAGGCCGCAAACGTGAGTCATTACGCCCGGATGGTTACGTACGGTGAGTTCCAGGATTACGTTGTCATGAGTCTGCTGTTGCATGGCTTATTCCCCCACCATTTCTGTGTTTGCCGCACCCGGCGGCACCATCGGGTACACTTTTTCTTCGGCATCGATGCGCACGTGGATCAGCGCAGGTCCTGGGCGATTAATAATCTCCTGCAACGCTGCCTGTGGGTCCGCTTCGTTATTCAGATCGCAGGTTTCGAGACCAAACCCGGCAGCTATCTGCATAAAGTTAATCATCCCCGGATAGGTCGCGGCAAAAACGCCCTGCTTATAGAACAGACTCTGCTGCTGATATACAAGACCTAACGCTTCGTTATTCATCAGAATGATTTTAATATCCAGCTGATTTTCGCTGGCGGTCGCCATTTCCTGAATATTCATCATCAGGCTGCCATCGCCGGAGAAGCACAGCACTTTTTTGTCTGGGTTAGCCAGGGCCGCACCAATCGCCGCAGGCAGGCCAAAGCCCATGGTTCCCAGACCGCCGGAGGTCAGCCACTGGCGCGGACGATTCAGCGGGTAAGCCTGTGCCGCCCACATCTGATGCTGGCCTACGTCGGTGGTGATAATGACGCTGTCGTCTACGCAGGCAGCCACGGCGTTGATCAATCCATAGTGGCTGAGCGGATTTTTTTCCTGGGGGATCGCGCACGGAAATTCTTGCTGCAGGTCAGACACCAGTTGATGCCACTCTTCACGCGGCTGCGCTTCAATCTGCGGGATCAATTGTGCCAGAACCTCATCGACATCTGCCTGGATCGCCACGTGCGGCTGTTTGATTTTACCCAGCTCCGCGCGGTCAATATCCACGTGAATGATTTTGGCATTCGGGCAGAACTGTTCGGTTTTACCAATCGCCCGGTCATCAAAACGTGCGCCCAGGACAATCAGTAAATCCGCTTCTTGCAGAATAAAGTTGGTGCTGCGCGCGCCATGCATGCCCAGCATGCCTAACGACAGCGGATGCGCTTTTGGCAGCATACCGAGCGCCATCAAGGTCATAGTGGTCGGCAGTTTTGCTTTTTCGGCCAGCTCACGAACACGTTCCGGCGCGTTAATTACGCCGCCGCCGAGGTACAGCACCGGGCGTTTGGCGGCGTTAATCATAGCTGCAGCATCGCGAATGCTGTCCTGGCTGAACGCTGGTGCCGCCATTTTCTGCGCGGGTTCCGGCATCTCTTCAATTTCAAAAACGGCGGTTTGAATATCCTTAGGAATGTCTATCCACACCGGGCCTGGACGTCCGGACTGCGCAATGCGGAACGCATCGCTCATGACCTGCGGTAATTCACTGATATGGCGGACCAGATAGTTGTGCTTAGTGATGGGGATAGAGATGCCGTAGGTGTCGACTTCCTGGAAAGCGTCGGTGCCGATCATTGAGGCCGGAACCTGCCCGGTGATACACACCAGCGGGATGGAATCCAGACGCGCATCGGCAATGGCGGTTACCAGATTGGTTGCGCCCGGTCCGCTACAGGCCATACACACAGCGGGTTTGCCATCGGTTCTCGCCATTCCCTGCGCGATAAACCCCGCGCCCTGCTCGTGGCGCGCCAGGATATGACGGATTTGTGTGCTTTGGCTTAAGGCGTCATAGACGGGAAGAATCGAGCCGCCTGGAATACCGGTGACGACCTGAATCCCCTGACGTTCCAGGAAATGAACGATGAATTCTGCGCCCGTAAAACGCGTACGCTTGGATGTTATGCCCGAACTTGCCATGCTCCAGTCCTTTTATTCTGGGCCTTTGCTCCGGGCAGGTCTCTGAAACGAAAAACCCCGCCCGGTTTGCGCCGGCGGGGTTTTGGAATCGTGTGTTGATTCGGACCCTACGGCGCATTGCCGACGACCACCACCACACGCACGACGACCGCTGCGCGAGATGGCGCAGTTTTTAGTAGGGTCGCAGTCAGCATGGAAGGGTTCATTAGGGACCTGTCTGTTTGTTGATTAACTGGATTTATACAAACACAGGTTTTTCAGCGTGACAATGGAAAAATTTTCATCTGCACAAAAATGCTTCAACGATCACATTTCATTGTATGTCGTGCAAAAACAAAAAACCCCGCCGGAGCGAGGTTTTTTCAGCGTTGTGCGGTTGGTAGCCGCCGAACACACTGTGTTATGTCAACGAAAAAAGTATACGCGTTCTACGAAGAACACGCAATTTCGGCACGAATTTTGATGTTTTTGAGTATGGAACATGAATAGCGCAATGTCCATAAAGCACTGTTAATTTATACAGTATTTATCTATAATGTCTCGGTACGCAATGTGTTATGCGGGGGCCGCATCGTAAACCGGCGCATCAAAGTCCTGGCTGAAACGGGTGGTGCCGTCAGCGCCTTAACCCCCGCGTGAGCACACTGCGTTATGTCAACAAAGGTGCTGGCAACAGGCAGCGGCGAGGTACGTCAGCACCGTGCTCCTTGTACCAAAAGGAGAGCGTATGAGCCTCGTGGATATCGCTATTCTTATCCTCAAACTCATTGTTGCAGCACTGCAACTCCTTGATGCCGTTCTGAAATACATTAAGTAATTCAGATTCAAGTCGCACCTAAGGGGGGCGGATAACACTCCGCTCCCCTTTCACCTTCTCCCTGGTGCTTGTATCGCGTCAATATGTTACGTTTTTATGACATCCTCAGGGAAGAATTCCGCCATGACGCTTTCTGTTTTCTGCATTTTGCTGTTCGCCGCACTGCTGCATGCCAGCTGGAATGCCATCGTAAAAGCGGGAAACGACAAGCTGTACTCGGCGATCAGCGTCAGCGGAACCGCTGCGATTATGGCGCTGATTTGTTTACCCTTTGCGCCGCAACCCTCTGCCGCCAGCCTGCCGTTTTTGGCTGTCTCAACCGCATTACAGGTGGTCTATACCGTCCTGGTCGCTAAAACCTATCAGGTTTCGGATATGAGCCAGACCTATCCTCTGATGCGCGGCACAGCGCCACTGCTGGTCGCGATTATCAGCGTCCTGTTTCTTGGCGATAGCCTTTCGCTACTCGCCTGGGTGGGGATTGCCACCATCTGTCTGGCTATTCTCGGGATGGCATTTAACGGACGCAGCGGTTCGCAACGCGGGATTATCCTGGCGCTCATTAACGCCTGCTTTATCGCCGGTTATACGCTGGTTGATGGCACTGGCGTGCGTTTATCAGAAACCGCGCTGGGCTACACGCTGTGGACCTTCTTTCTGAACGGCTCCTGCCTGCTGGGCTGGGCGATGATCGCCAGACGCCGGGAAGCGTCGCGCTACCTGGTACAGCAGTGGAAGAAAGGTATTCTTGGCGGCATTGGCACAATGGGTTCTTACGGCCTGGCGCTGTGGGCCATGACCCAGGCTCCGTTGGCGGTAGTCGCGGCGCTGCGTGAAACCTCTATCCTGTTTGGCGCGCTGCTCGCGTGGCTGCTACTGAAAGAGAAGGTTGCCGGAATACGTCTTGTCGCGGCAGCAGGTATTGCCGTAGGCGCAGTTTTACTACGCTTATCATGATCGCGTTGTAAACCCGATGCAATCCGGCAACATTTGTTGCCGCTTTTTGTTTACATTTCCTGCCGTCCATCAAATAAACATTCCAGCCCACTATCTGGCCTTCTTTTTCTGTTGTGGTAGATTCCACGCGCATTTACGGGAAAGTGCAGCACCTTATTCTTCTTTTTTCTCTTTTTTAAAAGTAATCAGCGAAATGAAAAGGCATAGAAGCGTCAATTTGTTGTTGATGTTGGTATTACTGGTGGCGGTAGGTCAGATGGCGCAAACCATTTATATCCCCGCGATTGCTGATATGGCGCGTGAACTGAACGTTCGCGAAGGGGCGGTGCAAAGCGTAATGGCCGCCTATCTGTTGACCTATGGTCTATCACAACTGGTTTACGGTCCCCTTTCAGACCGCGTTGGCCGCCGCCCGGTTATCCTCGCCGGGATGTCTATTTTTATGCTGGCCACGCTGGTCGCGATTACCACGCATAGCCTGACGGTACTGATTATCGCCAGTGCCATCCAGGGGATGGGAACGGGCGTCGGCGGTGTGATGGCGCGAACGTTACCGCGCGATCTGTACGAAGGCACGCAACTGCGCCACGCCAATAGTCTGTTAAACATGGGGATTCTGGTCAGTCCGCTGTTAGCTCCGCTGATTGGCGGTGTGCTGGATACAGTGTGGAACTGGCGCGCCTGCTATATTTTTCTGTTGATTCTGTGTGCGGGCGTGACGTTTAGCATGGCACGCTGGATGCCGGAAACGCGCCCTGCAGGTGCGCCGCGTCCACAGCTGATCGCCAGCTACAAAACCCTGTTTGGTAATAGCGCTTTCACCTGTTACGTGCTGATGTTGATCGGTGGTCTGGCGGGTGTTGCGGTCTTTGAGGCCTGCTCCGGAGTATTATTGGGCGCACGTCTCGGTCTAAGCAGCATGGTGGTCAGTATCCTGTTTATCCTGCCCATCCCGGCGGCGTTTTTCGGCGCATGGTTCGCCGGTCGCCCGAATAAACGTTTCTCGACGCTAATGTGGCAGTCGGTGACCTGCTGTCTGGTAGCGGGTTTAATGATGTGGATCCCAGGGCTGTTTGACGTGATGAACGTCTGGACGCTGCTGGTTCCTGCCGCACTATTTTTCTTCGGCGCCGGAATGTTGTTTCCGCTGGCAACCAGCGGTGCAATGGAGCCTTTCCCGTTCCTGGCAGGCACTGCTGGCGCGCTGGTTGGGGGATTACAGAACATTGGTTCCGGCGTGCTGGCGTGGTTCTCTGCCATGCTGCCGCAGACCGGGCAAGCCAGTCTGGGCCTGCTGATGACCCTTATGGGGCTGTTGATTTTTGTTTGCTGGCTTCCGCTGGCGTCACGCGTGTCGCATCAGGGACAGGCGGTTTAAGCGTATGATGGCCCGGCTTATCGCATTCTGGCGCGATAATCGTCGTCAGTAACGGCTCCAGCGCCGGACGCCAGGCCCCCTCCTCACCATCATAGAACTGCGTATCCGCATTGATAGCATAGGGAATTTTCGCTTTTTTCAGCTCGCACGCCATAAAGCGGGCAAACGCCATTTGCGAGGCAGAAGGCGCGTTTTTGACGGTTTCTCCCGGCGACCAGCCCCCTACCCAACTGACATGCCCGGTTTTCTGCTGCCAATGAATGGCGGTATTGATACGGGCGCGAATGGCGGCCTTTTCTGCCGCAGTCCCTGAGGTCCACGGATATTTGCCGTTATTTTTCAGCGGTCCCCACGGAAAAATATGCCATTGGGCCAGCACCGTATTCTGACTTTGCGGCGGCAGCTTTAGGTTGGCCAAATCTTCCGGCGCGGCATGCAGTCGCGGCGCGATAAAAATCATCCGCTGTGGATCGATGGCATGGATGGTTCGAATGGTTTTGTCATACACGCGATTAAGCGACGCCTGATTATGGTTGAGCTTATCAGAGGGGTCGTAGATCAGGTCGAACCCCAGCAATGGCGAGCGTTGACCAAAGTAATGCGCCACCGCCACCCACCAGTTAACCACCTCTTTTTCGTTCCCGGCGCTGGGGTCTTTTTTATATTCGTCTGCCTGATAGGCAATGATCGGGATCACGCCATACTGCTCGCAGGCTTCCACCAGCTTGCGCAGATGAATCAGCCGTGCCTCCGTAGGCTCTCCCGCTACGCGAATGCGTACGTGGGCCAATCCTTTCGCCTTGTAGTCCCGCACTACCAGCGGATCGAATTCACGGATACCCCGATCGGTGCGCGCCCAATCTACGTCCATCCCAACGCCAAGCTGCTGCGCATACTGCGCCGCCGTCAGCGCAGGTTGCGCGGCACACACGGTGGCGCTGGCCAACAGTAAAAGGGAAACAATCGGCTTTAACACGGTCGTCCTTACGCAAATCATCAGGAGTGATATCACGTATTTAGCACGCTTTTTCACTTTCCGTGTAGAGAGAAAGCGTAAAAAATATTCGCGGTCCGCTTATTTAACCTGTTCCTGAAGCCAGCTAATAAACGCCTCGATTTTCGGCCACTGCCTGCCGGGCAGCGTGGTGATGTAGTAATGCTGATGGCATTTCAGCGCCATATCGCCAAAAGGCGCGACCAGTTCTCCGCTGTCGAGACGTTTTTGCACCAGCCGCTTTCGGCCCATCGCCACGCCGATATGGTTCATGGCGGCAATTACCGCTAAATCAGAACGATCGAAACCAATCCCCGATGATGTCGGCAAATTCGCCGTAAAATGCTGCGCCCAGCTGTGCCATTCATCGGTTCCTGAGTCGTTACTCCATGCCTGTCTGTCGTGCAGCAAGGTGCAGTGCGGCAAATTCACTAACGAACCGGTAAGGTCATGGCGGCGAGCGTAGTCCGGGCTGCATACCGGTAGGATCTCTTCATCCATCAGGAAGTGGTGCGTAAGCTGCGCGGAGGGCGCATCGTCAAAATAGATAGCCAGATCGACCCCGGCACGCTGCAGATTGACGTTGTCGTTGCCGGTCAGGATGGTCAGTGAAATTGACGGGTAGCGACGGGTAAAGTCACCGAGCGCCGGAACCAGCCAGCACTGGGCGATAGAAGGTCGAGAGTAGACGGTGAGCGTCCCGGACAACTCCTGATTTTTAATATCGAGGATTTCCTGATTCAGCGTATCCAGCGACGATTTCAGCGCCCAGAACACCCGCTTACCCTCGTGGGTAAGTTCCACTTTACGGTGCGAACGGACAAACAGCTGAATGCCCAGTTCATCTTCCAGTTGATTAATGCGATGGCTGACGGCGCTGGGGCTTAACGACAGCTCATCTGCCGCCAGCGCAAACGACTGATGCCGGGCCGCCACTTCAAAAGTATACAGCTTTGACAGCTGCCAGCCATTGAGCAGCCGGTTTCTGACCTCGCGTAGGGGATCCAAACTCACCTCCTGTCCTCCTGATTCATTCGCCGGAGTGTAAAAAACTTCGCTGCAAAAATCAGCACAAAGATGAATCAAGGTGAACCATATCGCATAAACATAGCGTAATTAGACATAAATCACTCACTTGATGCAATCTGGCTCATGTGAAAGGAGATTTATATCGTTTGTCAGACGGTGCCTTATTTTTGTCCAATAACCTTATATTAATCACAGGGCAAGGTGAGCTATGCACTCTCAAATCTGGGTTGTGAGCACGCTGCTGATAAGCATCGTGTTAATCGTTTTGACCATCGTGAAGTTCAAATTCCACCCGTTTCTGGCGCTGCTGTTAGCCAGTTTCTTCGTGGGTACGATGATGGGGATGGGGCCGCTGGATATGGTCAATGCCATTGAGAGCGGCATCGGCGGTACGCTGGGCTTCCTCGCGGCGGTTATTGGCCTTGGGACCATTCTGGGCAAAATGATGGAAGTGTCCGGCGCGGCCGAACGCATCGGTCTGACGCTGCAGCGCTGCCGCTGGCTTTCCGCCGACGTCATTATGGTGCTGGTCGGGCTAATTTGCGGGATCACGCTGTTCGTTGAGGTCGGCGTGGTGCTGTTGATTCCACTGGCCTTTTCGATTGCTAAAAAAACCAATACCTCATTACTGAAGCTGGCGATTCCGCTGTGTACGGCGCTGATGGCGGTACACTGCGTCGTACCTCCGCATCCGGCCGCCCTGTTCGTGGCGAATAAGCTGGGCGCAGACATTGGCACCGTGATTGTCTACGGCTTACTGGTGGGTTTAATGGCTTCGCTTGTCGGTGGGCCGCTGTACCTGAAATTCCTCGGTAACCGTCTGCCATTTAAACCGGTACCGGCTGAGTTTTCCGACCTGAAAGTGCGCGACGAAAGTTCACTGCCATCGCTGGGGGCGACGCTGTTTACTGTACTGCTGCCGATAGGCCTGATGCTGGTCAAAACCGTCGCTGAGCTGAACATGGCGAAAGGCAGTACGCTGTATACGCTGCTGGAGTTTATTGGTAACCCGATCACCGCGATGTTTATCGCCGTCTTCGTGGCCTACTACATTCTCGGCCTGCGTCAACACATTGGTATGGGAGCGCTGCTGACCCACACCGAAAACGGTTTTGGCTCGATTGCTAACATTCTGCTGATTATCGGTGCAGGCGGCGCATTCAACGCTATCCTCAAGAGCAGCGGGCTGGCGGATACTCTGGCGCTGATCCTCTCAAACATGCATATGCATCCGATTCTGCTGGCGTGGCTGGTGGCGTTAATCCTGCATGCCGCGGTGGGTTCCGCCACGGTGGCGATGATGGGCGCGACGGCAATTGTGGCACCGATGCTGCCGCTCTATCCCAACGTTAGCCCGGAAATCATCGCCATTGCCATCGGTTCCGGCGCTATTGGCTGCACGATCGTCACCGATTCCCTGTTCTGGCTGGTGAAGCAGTATTGCGGCGCCACCCTGAATGAAACGTTCAAATACTATACGACCGCGACATTTATCGCGTCCGTTATTGCACTGGCTTGCACATTCCTGCTTTCCTTTATTATCTAAGCGCGAAGAGACTGACTATGGAAAACATTCAAACACTTATCGCCCAGCATCCTTTAGTGGAAGATCTGGTGGCTCTGAAAGAGACAACCTGGTTTAACCCTGGCACCACCTCTCTTGCGGAAGGTTTACCGTATGTTGGCCTGACAGCACACGACGTTGAGGATGCCCACGCGCGTCTGACGCGCTTCGCACCGTATCTGGCGCAGGCCTTCCCGGAAACCGCCGCCACCGGTGGCATTATCGAATCTGAGCTGGCCGCAATCCCTGCCATGCAAAAACGGTTGGAAAAAGAGTTCGGGCAACACATTAACGGCGAAGTCCTGCTGAAGAAAGACAGCCATTTGCCGATTTCAGGCTCGATTAAAGCGCGTGGCGGCATTTATGAAGTACTGACCCATGCGGAAAAACTGGCGCTGGAAGCCGGTCTGCTGACCACCAAAGACGATTACCGCGTTCTGCTTTCGCCGGAGTTCAAACAGTTTTTCAGCCAGTACAGCATCGCGGTTGGCTCCACCGGCAACCTGGGGATGTCGATTGGTATCATGAGTGCCCGCATCGGCTTTAACGTCACGGTGCATATGTCTGCCGACGCCCGCGCGTGGAAAAAAGCCAAGCTGCGCAGCCACGGCGTGACGGTAGTGGAATACGAAGAAGATTATGGCGTGGCGGTTGAACAAGGTCGTAAGGCGGCAGAGTCCGATCCGAACTGCTTCTTTATCGATGATGAAAATTCCCGCACGCTGTTCTTAGGCTATGCGGTCGCCGGTCAGCGTCTGAAGGCACAGTTTGCCCAGCAGGGGCGCGTGGTGGATGCCGATCATCCTCTGTTTGTCTACCTGCCTTGCGGCGTCGGTGGCGGCCCTGGCGGCGTGGCATTTGGCCTGAAGCTGGCATTCGGCGATAACGTGCACTGCTTCTTCGCTGAACCGACTCATTCACCGTGCATGCTGCTGGGGATTTACACCGGGCTGCACGATACCATTTCCGTACAGGATATCGGCATCGATAACCTGACGGCGGCGGATGGGCTGGCGGTGGGTCGCGCATCGGGCTTTGTTGGCCGGGCGATGGAGCGTCTGCTCGACGGTCTGTACACCCTGGACGATCAGACAATGTACGATATGCTGGGCTGGCTGGCACAGGAAGAAGGCATTCGTCTTGAGCCGTCGGCGCTGGCAGGCATGGCTGGCCCTCAGCACGTTTGCGCCTCCACGGATTACCAGCAGATGCATGGCTTCAACGCGGATCAGCTCAATAACGCCACCCATCTGGTGTGGGCAACCGGCGGCGGCATGGTGCCGGAAACCGAGATGGCGCAATACCTGGCGAAAGGGCGCTAATCTCAGCGCAGCATCGCCATCAGCTCCGCGGGTGAGCGATGCTGCTTAAGCAGGTCACGCATCACGCGCATATGCGGTGCGGTATGGTTGAAGAAAGCGCTGTATCCACCGCAAATCGCACTCTTTCCATTTCTGCCACGGTGCTTAGGACAGTCGCCGTGGCAAAAACGCAGCAGTGAACACGCCTGACATTCCGCGCTCAGCGTGGTTCTCTTGGACTGACCAAATTCCCCTGCCCGAGGGCTGGCATTGAGCTCACCCAGCGATGTGTGATGAATATTACCCAAGCGATAATCAGGGTAAACATAGTGATCGCACTGATACAAATCGCCATTCGCTTCCAGGGCAAAAGCATGCCCACAGGTAGAGCTTAGCGAACACATCTGCGCCGGATGCCCGCACCATACCCCGAGGGTTGAATCGAATAACTGGACGAATACACGGCCAATATCTTCTCTGACCCAGATATCAAAGACGGAATTCAGAAAGGTTCCCCATGCCTGCGGCGGGACCGAGTCGGCGGTAAGCTCGCCTTTTTCATCATATTCAACCAGCGGAATGAACTGCAAAAACGGCGTGCCGCACTGGCGAAGGTAACGATACATTTGTCCGGGCTGCTGGCTGTTCAGGCGGTTAATCACCACCAACAGATTGAACTCCACCTGATACTGACGAAGTCTGGCAATGGCCTCCACCACCTTATGGTGCGTCGGTTTTCCGCTGCGGTTAACGCGATAAGCATCATGCAACTCGGCCGGGCCATCCAGGGAAATCCCAACCAGCCAGCCGTTATCGCGTAAAAACTGACACCATTCGTCATTGAGCAAAATTCCGTTGGTCTGGAAAGCGTTATGGATTTGTTTCCCTTCCCCGTACTGTTTTTGCAACGCCACTACGCGGTGAAAAAAGTCGATCCCGCAAAGAGTCGGCTCGCCACCCTGCCAGGCGAACATCACTTCGGACCCCGGCTGCGCGGCGATATGCTGACGAATAAACGTCTCTAAGGTAGCGTCATCCATTGTGGGTTGAGTGGGTTTCTCAATGTAAAAACAGTAGCGACAATCGAGGTTACAACGAGAGCTGGCCGGCTTGGCCATGACCTGACATCCTGTCATGCTAAATTCCCGATAAATGCCATAAGTTGGCGGACATGCGCTACAGCAAACAGTATTGCGAGGGATAACACCGCGAGGGAGATCATAAATTTGTCACGCACCGCATGAGATTCAGAAAAATCGCTATGACTGACATCCATCAGGTTGCGGCTACGGGTATAACGCCAGAGAACGATTGCCACCAGCGCCAGCACTACAATTGAAACCCAAAACAGGAACCCCGTCTGATGCCAGTTGTGCTTTAGCGCCAGCGCCATTAACGCGCCATAGCCCAACAACGTGCGAAACCAGGCCAGCGAGGTACGTTCCGGTTGTAACCCTGGATCGGCGATCCGTCGCGATTTACGGCTATCCGGCATACAGTACCAGTCCCATGACAATCACCGCGACGATCATCAAAATCAGGCTGATGATTAACAGGCTATGGGTGTACGGCAAGTCCTCTTTCAGACGCATTGCCTTTTCATTGCGCAGCCAGCGCAGGTAACCATAAATCGCCAGGCCACCGGCAAACAGGCACAACAACAGCGCCAGCAGTTCACGAATTACCGGCGTGGCAAAATCCGGGGCCAGTTGGTCAAGACCCACACCCGCCGCCAGAAACCCCAGCGAGGTGCGGATCCACGCCAGAAAAGTACGTTCATTTGCCAACGAGAAGCGGTAATCCGGCGCTTCACCAAGGCGGGAAATCTTCATCCAAACTCCTCTGGTTGTCATTGCCGGATGGTGGCTCGCGCCTTATCCGGCCTACAAGTAAGTGCAAATAAGGATATTTGCGCCAACTGGCATTGTAGTCAGAACTTCTGCTTTTTCTCTTCCACTTTTACGCCCCGGGTCGGTAAACCGGTGTCGTAATCGCGTACTACCGGAGAATAGCCGTCTTCAGGGCGCGGGCGAAAAGCGCCCATCCAGCGCGGTGCGGCATCAGGTCGCCACGGACGCAAACTCCATTGATAAGTGCGGAACGGATCGCGGATTTTATCCATGTAGTCCAGCAGCGCGTCGTGCATCTGGCAACGAACGTCGGCCAATTGTGGCGAATCAATCAGATTGTGTAGCTCATCAGGATCGTTACGCCTGTCGTAAAGCTCATCGCTGGTAAACAGATTTAATACCAGTTTCCAGTCGTCCGTCACCCAGCAGCGTACCGGAATAAATCCGCCAAAACTGTCATGTTCAATCTCATAACGGTTGAACTCCACCATCACACCGCGCGGCTTTTCAACGGCAAGAATGTTTTCACCCGGCAGGATTTGCGGCTTCTCAATACCCGCCAGCGCCATCATCGTCGGCAGCAGATCGATATGGCTGACCGGCGTGTCTACCTGCATAGACTCTCCCTGCGGCGGGCGCATAATCAGTGGAATTCGTGTGATATCGTCATACATCGCGGCCCCTTTACTGATGAGCTTATGCGCCCCCATCATCTCACCATGATCGGAGGTATAAATGACCCAGGTATTCTCTCGCTGTTGCGGCGTTAAGGCATTGATCACCCTACCTATCTGATCATCAACAAAGTCGTTGCAGGCAAAATAGAGCGGATGGTGATAGCGCCCGTCATCGCCAACCGGGGATGGCATGGCTTGCGACCATAGACGATGGTGCTCGGGCTTATCATGCAAAGCATCGTGGGCTTTCGCACCGAGATCGTAATAAAAATCCTGATATTTCTGCAAATACTCGACCGGACAGGTAAACGGATGGTGCGGCTCATCATAGGAAACAACCATCAGGAACGGTTCCTCGGCACGCGCAGGCTGATGGAGGAAATCGACCGCCCGGTTACTGATGCGGTGCGCCCAGGTAAAGGTTTCATCGATATTGTTGGCTAACAGATCCTCCACGCTATTGAGCCCGTTACGCCACAAACTGATCTCTGCGTCAGTCAGTTCCGCGAGGTAATTGGCTCCGTCATACCAGTAATCAACATCCCACTCGGGCGGACATTCGCCGGTCCCAAAGTAGTCATGTCCGTCGAGATGCCACTTGCCGATGTAGCACGTGTGATAGCCCGCATCTTTAAAATAGCGCCCCATGGTGGAGATATTTTTCCCCGGCGCGACATTATTGGTCCACGGCCCGGACTGGTTGGCATAAATCCCGGTAAACAGCCCCGCGCGGGCCGGCGTACACACCGGTGAACAGGTATAGGCCGAGTTAAAGCGAATACCTTCCGCTGCCAGACTATCAATATTATTGGTGTTCAGCGGCTTACCGCTGTAGCAGCCAACCATATTGGTCGCCTGGGTATCGGTCATAATGAACAGAAAATTGGGCCGGGTCATGCTTCATCCTTAGCGTCATGGACACATTGTGCAGTCGCGTTACGCCGCGTCTGCCAACTGCTGTAAATCAAATAAATTGCGACTGCCACCGTAATGGCGTAGCTGAGGATCGTCAGCCAGCGAGAGTTGTAGCCACCAAACTGCGCCAGACCGGAATAAACGCCAATCATCGCAAACAGGACGCCAACAGAGGCGATTTTCACGTTTTTCCACGGTTTCATGTCTACCGCGAAGGCGTCATGGAATTTAAACGGCGTGGCACGCGGCTTGATGGCACCGATAACCAGCATGACCGCCACATTGATGCAGAAAGTGCAGGCCAGTACGTAGAGGAAGTGAAAGTCGAATTTCACCAAATAGTTGATGGTGATATAGCTGACGATACCCAGCCCCATCGCCACCTTCGCAGCCAGCGCGGGGATGCGCGGAAAGAAAAATCCCATGATCACGATGGTTACCAGCGGAACGTTGTAGATCCCGTTGAGCTGCTTCATCCAGCTGTAAAGCCCCTGCGGCGCATAAGCAATCCACGGCGCGACCAGCACAGAGATCACCGCGACGATAAACCCAAAGCGGCGGCCAATGCTGACCAACTTGTCGGGACTGGCCTGCTCGTTAATCAACCGACGATAAATGCCGAGACTGAACAGCGTCGAAGCGCTGTTGAGGAAACCGCAAAATGCGCTGATGATCGCACCGAACAGCACCGCGCTGAAAAAACCGATCAGCGGCAACGGCATCACTTTGTTTACCAGCGCTGGGTAAGCCATATCTGCTTTTGGCAGATCCTGGAAAAGGTGAAAGGCGATAACGCCCGGCAATACCAGAATCAACGGATCCAGCATCTTCAGCACTGCCGTTAATAATGCTCCTTTTTGTCCTTCCGACAGACTTTTTGACGCCAAAGTACGTTGAACAATCCCCTGATTGGTACACCAGTAGAAAGTATTCACCAGAATAAGCCCGGTCAGCGCCGCGCCGATAGGTACCGGGTCGTGACTTCCGCCAATCGAGTTCAGCATCTGGCTGTGATCCTGGGTTAAACGCGTAATGCCTTCGCTCAGACTGCCTTTACCCATTGCCATTAAACCGAACAGCGGTACCATCAGACCGCCAATCACCAAACCAATACCGTTGATGACATCCGCAATGGCAATCGCCCGCATTCCGCCGACCACGGCGTACAAAATGCCACTTATCCCCAGAACCACCGCCATCAGCCAAATTGCCGTATGCTGGGAAATACCAAAAGTTTCAGTGACATGAAACATACTGTTAAAGGCGAGTGCGCCGGAGTACAAAATGATCGGCAGGAAACAAATCCCTGTGGCGATCAAAAAACAGCAGTCGATGATGATGCGGGTGGTTTTGTCATAGCGCTCTTCAATAAAATCCGGGATGGTAGCGATGCCGCGTTGCAGATAACGCGGTAAAAAAATCAGCGCCAGAAAAATAAGTGGGATCGCTGAAATCACTTCCCAGGCCATTACCGACATTCCGCTGCGGTAAGCCTGGCCGGTAAGTCCTACCAGTTGTTCCGTGGAGAGATTGGTTAGCATCAGCGATGCGGCAATCACCGGCGCTTTTAACGAACGTCCCGCCAGAAAATATCCCTGCTGCGAACCGGTATCCGCTTTGCGTAACTTCCACCAGGTGATTACCGCCACCAGCAGCGTAAAGCCCACAAAGCTTAAAATTTGTAGCGTATTCATCTCATAGCCCTTTTTTTTCATTATGTCCCGGTAGCTGTAGGGTGTAACAGGAGGTATTGCGCACCGGGTCAGGCAGTCAGATTTCTTAAAATAAAAACGTCATATCCCTGAACGGATTTTTTCTGTTAAGTTCAGGTTGTGGGCATAATTCTCCGGCGGGAAATTAAAATGAATGGAAAGATGCAAAGTTCGCATGTAAAAAACGAAACTACGTACAATATTCCCCTGTTGATTAACGAAAATGTGATCTCAAGCGGAATTTCATTGATCTCGCTGTGGCATACCTATGCCGACGAACATTACCGGGTTATTTGGCCGCGCGATAAGAAAAAGCCACTGATAGCTAATTCATGGGTTGCTGTCTATACCGTCCAGGGTTGTGGAAAAATCCTGCTAAAAGGTGGCGAACAGATTACTCTCACCGGAAACTGTATAATCTTTTTAAAACCAACCGATATACAGTCTTATCATTGCGAAGGGTTGGTATGGGAACAATACTGGATGGAGTTCACGCCAACCAGCGTAATGGATATTCCGCTACGCCAACAAAGCATTATTTATAATGGTGATATTTATAATCAGGAGCTGGCTGAAGTTTCACAATTAATTACTTCCTCAGACTCAATGATAAATAATCTGGCCGTCGCCTTTCTCACAAAAATAATTTATCAATGGATTTGTCTTATTTACGCTGAAGGTAAAAAAGACCCACAACGGATGCAAATTGAAAAACTGATTGCCACTCTGCATGCCAGCCTGCAAAAACGCTGGAGCGTAGCGGATATGGCAGCCACCATTCCCTGTAGCGAAGCCTGGCTACGCCGTCTGTTTTTACGTTATACCGGAAAAACGCCAAAAGAATACTATCTCGATGCCCGGCTGGAACTGGCGTTGTCACTGCTAAAACAGGAGGGAAATACGGTCGGACAGGTGGCAGATATGCTTAACTTTTTTGACTCGTTTCATTTCAGCAAAGCTTTTAAACACAAATTTGGCTATGCGCCGTCGGCTGTGCTGAAACATGCAAAGTGAAATGGCAACCCCATAGATGTAAGGTGGACAACCTTTTTTGGTACATCCACCTGAAAGGTGCAGAATAATGTAGTAAAAGATGAAATCGTTAGATCAGTGAGCGTAATTCCTCATACGAAAAGATGCGGCCGCGATAGCCTAATCCCGTATCAATATTGTAAATAGAGAGGCCAATATTGTTATTTGTATCAAAGACAAAGAAGGATTGTTCTGCGCCAAAATAGACATTGTAATAGTCATTACCTACATCAAAGACCGACGATGTAAGCTCACTACGTTGCCCTGGAAAACTAAACTGATCCAATTGCTCTACCGTTGCAGCGGTTAAATCGACAGCAAGAATGGTAGGTAGGGAATCAAGCGCGGCTGAAGTATAAGAGACGGGATCAGATTCAATGATGCGAACCAACTCATTCCCACTCTCATCCGCACAGGAATTATTGTTAAAGAGAGAAAGGACAAACTTATTTTCACCCCGCCAGGCTTGATACTTGCTGTTTTGAGTAATAAAAACCGCATGCTCTCCGTTGGGATAGTTAAAATCGTCGATATTCACCACACTCAAATTGAGTGGGCTATTCAACACCGGAAAATCCGGATTATCAATAATCCACTCAGGATCGCCTGAGTCAATGTTCAGGCCAATAATAGTGCAGCTTGAACGTGAGTTGACGATTAACTGATTGGTTTCTTTTACATATTCGAGGCTATTAAAATGTACATCGTTGGTATCGGTATTATCCAGTACCGTGGCTCCCAAAAACTCCTGAGAGTAATCGCGCTGCCAGAGTAACCCCCCACTGGCGATGTCATATTTATAAATTACACACTCCAGTTTTTGCTCATCATTCCAGTTATCCAGCAACGAACCCAACAACCAAAGATTACCTTTCTCATCCGTAGTGATGTCGTGATGAAAACCATAGCCAGTAGGTGCGGTATAGGTTTGCGAGACGTTACCCGCCAGGTTAAAACGATACAAAGTGGGGGCAAATGCATGCTTATCAGGATCATACGTTTCACTGGCCAACGCTGACCACAACGCATTGTCTATAATCTTCAGGTTACCGTACATCCAGGGGAAGAGACCGGTAATGCGCAGATCGCCATTAATGTCATAACCATTCCAGGCACTGGTGACAAACCAGCTCTGTCCCAAGGTGCTTTCCGCCATCTCGCTGTCGTCAATATTGATTGTCAGCGCCAGAGGCACATCACCGTAGTCCTGACCCTCTGTTGAAATTGTTACCGTGAAGGTGGTGGTTTCATTGTCCGCCGTGTAAGTATTGATCTCGACAGTATTCAAATAGTCAGCATACAAGCCAACAACGATGACCTGTGTGTGAGAAGTATATTCGTCAGTACTGTAATAGAAGTCTGTATTTGATGTTTTACCATGAACAGTATAATCAAACCTTACCGCTTCTATATTTTCCAATGAAATTAATGCACAAAGTTTGTTTTGATTGTAAGGATTTATTTTCACTGTATACGTTGCTCTCATTTTCTATTCCTTTTTATAAAAAAACAGAATGTAATGACTTTCGCAAAAACAAACCTACATCTCATGTTGGTTTTTTTATGTGGATAAGTGCACAAAATGAAACAACCAATATAAAACCACACTATTAATTCAATAAAAATAAATACCACAAATAATTAAAGCATAAATATTCAATTATGAAATATAAATAAAATACATGACTACGCAAGTTTTATTTAAAAGTAAAACATAAATAC
>OKBV01000028.1_pt1 | contig 60833 bp, 52 predicted proteins | sample 1614461 | NCBI WGS metagenome assembly OKBV01 (sample SAMN04436941, study PRJEB24849) | human gut metagenome | biome: human gut; feature: NICU; material: stool | host: Homo sapiens | place: USA: Saint Louis, MO | collected 2009-11-12
GTCCGCCGAGCTTGCGCGTCAGGCGATCGCAGAGCCAGAAGGTGAGGGCGTTGGCTTTGCCGTAAAGGTCTGCCTGCGTATCGTTGAGGAATGGAAAGTGCATATTGTCGATTTCGTTCGCCGAAACCCCGTTGCCGGTATCCAGAATACGGAAGGTCAGACGATCGTCCGCGGATTCATCTTTACTGACTTCCAGGGTTATTTTGCCAATAGGCGTGGTGGTCACCGAGTACTGAATCAGCAGTAAAAGGGTGCGGCGCAGGGCGTCGCGATCGCCGTAGCGCTGCTCATTGGCCGGTAGCGAGTTGTTAATCAGCAGCTGCAGACCTTTACGTTTGATGATGGGCAGGACTTCAGGTACCACTTCATCGATCAATTCCTGAATTGAGAACAGGTCCTGAACGCTCTTCCAGCTATCGCTCTCCAGCAGGTTTGCCAGCTCTATTTCATCAACCAGCTGTACCAGTTCATCGGCATGCTGGGCCAGCCTGCGGCTTTCGGCCATGCCGAGCACAGCAGCTTCTTCCGCCAGCGTTTGCGCCGGCTGTTTCAGCGCCGTGCCGATATGCTGCATAAACGCCGTACGGCCCTGCTGGTTTTTCTCATACAGGCGCTGGGCCTGCTTGAGTTTCTTATTCACCAGCACCTCGCGGTCCTGATCGCGAATAATAAAGATTTGCGTGCGCGGCGACACCTGGCTGCGGAACTGACGGATTTCATACAGTTCATTGTTCACCGTCGCCTGAATCACGCCCTGGTGCTGATCGGCCATGTTGATGATGTTTTGCAGATTCAGATGCGGCAGCAGATGATCGGCAATCGGATTGCTGATCACCGTCCGGTTAGCTTCCTGATCGTGCACCAGCAGCCCCAGCGGCAGCAGAGAAACTATCTCTTCGTGAATGGCGCGCTGGGCGCGTAATTCACTATTGGCGGCCGAGGAAACGGCCGTCCCCACGATGCTTTTGCGGCCGCTGTAGTGACGGAAGGTGGTAAATCCGAACAGCGCCAGCGCCAGCAGGCCAATGTTCAGCAGCAGCGGCAGTAAAATACTCTGCAAGGACTCCAGAATCAGCTCGCTAAAGGGCACCATCCAGACCAGGCGCATACCGGTGGTATTAATCGTGGTGATAATTTCAATCTGCGGGCCGTTAAAGTTAATGCTGACGATGTCGGCGGTTTCTTTATCCGGATTGGCGCTGACGTTCTGCGACGGATCGGGCTCCAGGCGGAAACTCTCCAGCGACATACTGGGAGGGATGAGATCGTTAATGGGCAGATCGAAGGCCACAACGGTCGCCAGGTGGCCGGGCTGGTTAAAGGTGGTGCGTAACGTAAAGTAGTAGCCGTTTTGCCAGGCGAGGTGGCGCAGCGACGAAAACGTCTCGCGTTCATCTAACGTGTTGGCCTGCAGCAGCATTTCTGCCCGTCGTGATTCAACGACGCTGCTGATGGTCGACTCTTTGAAGCTGGAGGAGAGATCTTTTAACGGCAGCGTTGAAACCAGAATCAGGCTGTTATCCAGGCCGTTAAGGTAATACATCGACCAGGGAATAGTCTCGGCGCCCCACAGGATATCGAGATAGTTGGAGATTTTTTGCGTCATTTCCAGCGTTGAGCTGTCATGGGAGCCAAAAATCAGCGCTTCAGTTTTGCGCCGGGGTTTCTCAAGGTAGTAAACGTCCTGCTTTAAACGCGTCTCTTGTAACCCTGTTTCTGCGGCTGAACTGGACGAGGTCGCGGCAATGTTGTCATAGATTTGCCAGGTGGCGTAGCGCCAGGTATCAATGCGTTTATGTAAGTCGTAGCTGACATCGACAACCTGGTAGCTTTTATCTTTTAGCCAGGTGTTAACGGCGCTTTGGATCATGACCCCCATCGTCGCCAGCAGGACGATGACCATGAGAATAAAGAAGCGGGTAATGTTGCCGGGTATCAGGGAAAATTTTTTCGGGGTCATCGTGTGAGAGTACGACTCATCAGTATGTGTAAACGGACTGTTGCACCAAGTTAACCGGGGGCAGCGCAGATGCTATGAACAGTATAAAGGTTAACGTCCAAAATCCATACATCTGAATACTATACAACGACTTTTTTGCCTTGAGATTTATCCCAAACCCGCGCGGCGAGCAAAGATGTACGGCCCGAGTGATTTTGTACAATTATTTACGGATTGACTAACGGAAATAGCACTAAATAACAAGAAATTATATAAACAGCCTTGAGTTTATTCGCAAGCTGTTTGATTAATAACCGTTATTTTTTTCGCCGGTAGCATAGAATAATTAAAGATGTGTAAAGAAGGGTAAAAAAAACCGGATGCGAGGCATCCGGTTGAAATAGGGGTAAACAGACATTCAGAACTGAATGACGGTAATAAATAAAGTTAATGATGATAGCGAGGGTAATTTTAGTCGCAGACGAGAATTTTGTTTTACCATTCAGTGCTATAGATATGTAACCGTGTAACTCATTGACAGGGATTAAAAATTTTTATTTTTTGATTATTAGTGCTTATTTCACTACCCATTTAGGACCGAAAAAAAGTTCCCTCATATTTACAAATTGAAACATCTTGTGGGTATTTTGAAACATCTTAGAAGTTTTAGTATCATATTCTTGTTGGATTATTCCTCGTTTTGCAGCACAATGAAATAGCCGACTGATTAGAAGGGTAATCAGTAAGCAGTGGCAATAATAAAAGGCATATAACAAACAGAGGGTTAATAACATGAAAGTTAAAGTACTGTCCCTCCTGGTACCGGCACTGCTGGTAGCAGGCGCAGCGAATGCGGCTGAAGTCTATAACAAAGATGGCAACAAATTAGATCTGTACGGTAAAATCGACGGTCTGCACTATTTCTCTGACGACAAATCTTCCGATGGCGACCAGACCTACATGCGTCTGGGCATCAAAGGCGAAACTCAGATCAACGACCAGCTGACCGGTTACGGCCAGTGGGAATACAACGTTCAGGCGAACAACGTAGAAGGTTCTGACAAGCAGTCCTGGACTCGTCTGGCATTTGCGGGTCTGAAATTCGGCGACGCGGGTTCTTTCGACTACGGTCGTAACTACGGCGTAGTATACGACGTGACTTCCTGGACCGACGTTCTGCCGGAATTCGGCGGCGACACCTACGGTTCTGATAACTTCCTGCAGTCTCGCGCTAACGGCGTGGCGACCTACCGTAACTCCGACTTCTTCGGTCTGGTTGACGGTCTGAACTTTGCTCTGCAGTATCAGGGTAAAAACGGCAGCGTAAGCGGTGAAGGTTCCACCAACAATGGTCGTGACTGGAATAAACAGAACGGCGACGGCTACGGCACCTCTCTGACCTATGATATCTATGACGGTATCAGCGCTGGTTTTGCGTACTCTCACTCTAAACGTACTTCTGAGCAGAACAGCATCAACACCAGATATACCGACTCTGACGGCTTCTCTCGCCGCATTCTGGGTGAAGGCGACAACGCTGAAACCTACACCGGCGGTCTGAAATATGACGCCAACAATATCTACCTGGCGACTCAGTACTCCCAGACCTATAACGCAACTCGTACTGGTAACATCGGTTTTGCTAATAAAGCGCAGAACTTTGAAGTGGTTGCCCAGTACCAGTTCGACTTCGGTCTGCGTCCGTCCGTGGCTTACCTGCAGTCTAAAGGTAAAGACCTGGGCCGTGGCTATGGCGACGAAGACATCGTGAAATATGTTGATGTTGGTGCGACTTACTACTTCAACAAAAACATGTCCACCTATGTTGATTACAAAATCAACCTGCTGGATGACAATCAGTTCACCCGTGACGCAGGTATCGGTACCGATGATATCGTAGCGCTGGGTCTGGTTTACCAGTTCTAATCTACATTTATTGTTATCAAAGGCCCTGCGGGGCCTTTTTTAATGCTGTTTTTCCGCCGTACAAACAACGATTTTTGGTGTACTCTTGCGCGCGTTCGCATGAGGATAATTACGTATGGAAATGAAATTTTATCGCGCAGCGCTGCTGGCGGTGACGATTTTTTTTGTCGGGTGCGATGAAGCCCCGAAATCTGCTCAGACCACAACGCCAGCCACCGTTCTGGAAGGTAAAACCATGGGCACTTTCTGGCGGGTCAGTGTCGTGGGCGTCGATGCAAAACGCGCCGCAGAACTACAGGTGAAGATTCAGACTCAGCTTGATGCCGATGATCAACTGCTCTCCACCTATAAAAATGACTCTGCATTGATGCGCTTTAACTTATCGAATAGTTTGTCACCATGGCCGGTTAGCGACGCCATGGCGGATATCGTGACCTCGGCGCTACGCATTGGCGCAAAAACCGATGGGGCTATGGATATCACCGTGGGGCCGTTAGTCAACCTGTGGGGCTTTGGCCCGGATCAGCAACCGTTGCATATTCCCACCCAAGGGCAAATTGACGCTGCAAAAGCGCAAACCGGACTTTCACATCTGAAGGTCGTGAATGAAGCGCATCAGAACTACCTGCAAAAAGACTTGCCGGATCTGTATGTGGATCTCTCTACCGTTGGCGAAGGGTACGCCGCCGATCATTTGGCTCGATTAATGGAGCAGGAAGGGATCGCCCGTTATCTGGTTTCAGTTGGCGGCGCGCTAAACAGCCGCGGTATGAATGCTGAAGGGCATCCGTGGCGTGTCGCAATTCAGAAACCGACCGATCGTGAAAACGCGGTGCAGGCGATTGTAGACATAAACGGGCATGGCATTAGCACCTCCGGCAGCTACCGTAACTATTATGAGCTGGATGGCAAGCGTCTTTCCCATGTTATCGATCCGCAAACCGGTCGTCCGATTGAACACAACCTGGTGTCCGTAACGGTGATTGCCCCAACGGCGCTGGAGGCCGATGGCTGGGATACAGGATTGATGGTGCTCGGCCCGGAAAAGGCCAAAGAAGTTGTGCGTCGTGAAGGGCTGGCGGTCTATATGATTATGAAAGAGGGCGAGGGGTTTAAAACCTGGATGTCGCCGCAGTTCAAAAGCTTTCTGGTCAGCGAAAAAAATTAAAAAGCAAGATTGCAGGTTTTTGTATCCGCCTGTGGGGACACACTGAGGCTAAGCGCTATGCTTAACAAAGGAGTCCGAAATGAAAAATCGTTTACGCATCACTGACGATGACCGTTGGCAGTCCGTTTTGGCTCGTGACGCCGACGCCGACGGTCAGTTTGTTTTTGCCGTCCAGACCACCGGTATTTTCTGCCGTCCGTCCTGTCGGGCAAAACATGCGCTGCGCAAAAATGTCTGCTTTTTCTCTGATGCTCAGCAGGCGCAGGCTGCCGGGTTTCGCCCCTGTAAGCGCTGCCAGCCGGATAAAGACAGCGCGCAACAGCATCGACTGGACAAAATTGCCCGCGCCTGCCAGTTGTTGGAGCAAGAGTCACCTCTTACGCTGGACGAGTTGGCACAACAGGTGGCAATGAGCCCGTATCACTTACATCGCTTGTTCAAAGCTACGACAGGCATGACCCCGAAAGCGTGGCAGCAGTCCTGGCGTGCCCGCCGTCTGCGCGATGCTCTGGCGAAAGGTGTTCCGGTTACGCAGGCGATTCTCAACGCCGGATTCCCCGACAGCAGCAGCTATTACCGCAAAGCGGATCAGACATTAGGCATGACCGCAAAGCAATTTCGTAAAGGTGGCGACAACGTTTCTGTACGCTATACCCTCGCAGATTGCGCTCTGGGTCGTTGTCTGGTGGCAGAAAGCGAGCGGGGTATCTGTGCGATCTTACTTGGTGATGATGACGCCACGTTAGTTGCGGATCTGCATGAGCTGTTTCCCGCCGCGCAGGATGTTCCTGCAGATGCCGATTTTCAGCAGCGCGTGCGCGAAGTGATCGCCGCGATCAACTCGCGTGACGCGTCGCTATCGCTACCCCTGGATATCCGGGGCACCGCATTTCAGCAGCAGGTGTGGCAGGCGCTGCGCGCAATTCCGTGCGGCGAAACAATGAGCTACCAACAGCTGGCCAGCGCCATCGGCAAACCGAAGGCGGTACGCGCGGTGGCCAGTGCCTGTGGGGCCAACAAACTGGCGATTGTTATTCCGTGTCACCGGGTGATCCGTGGTGATGGCGCACTTTCGGGCTACCGATGGGGTATTGCGCGCAAGGCGCAGTTACTGCAACGGGAAACTACTGGCGAGGAAACATAATGCTCGATCTTTTTGCGGATGCTAAACCCTGGCAGGAGCCGCTGGCTTCAGGTGCGGTTATTCTGCGACGTTTCGCTTTTGACTCTGCACCTACTTTACTGCAGGCGATAGCGGCTGTCGCCAGACAGTCGCCATTTCGTCAGATGGTAACGCCCGGCGGCTATACGATGTCGGTGGCAATGACCAACTGCGGCCATCTGGGCTGGACGACGGATCAGCATGGCTATCTTTATTCTCCGTTTGATCCACTCACCGGCGTGCACTGGCCGCCGCTGCCGGATGCATTTGCTGACCTGTGTCAACAGGCGGCGACGGCGGCGGGCTATGCTGATTTTCAACCCGATGCCTGCCTGATTAACCGCTACACGCCAGGGGCAAAACTGTCCTTACATCAGGATAAAGACGAGCCCGACCTGCGGGCGCCGATTGTCTCTGTATCGCTGGGGCTACCGGCCATCTTTCAATTTGGCGGATTGCGCCGTAATGACCCTTTAAAGCGTTTGCTGCTGGAACATGGCGATGTCGTGGTGTGGGGCGGTAATTCGCGGCTGTTTTATCATGGGATCCAGCCGCTTAAAACGGGGTATCATCCGTTGACCGGAGACTGTCGTTACAATCTGACGTTTCGTCAGGCAGGTAAAAAAGAATAAAAATAAGAATTATTATTGCTGTCAGCGAAGAGATGTTTAAACTGCGGGCTGTTATTACTTGTCCGGGTTGTGTGCATGGAACTTTTACTTCTTGTCTGGCGGCAGTATCGCTGGCCATTTATCAGCGTGATGGCGCTCAGCCTCGCCAGCGCCGCGTTGGGGATTGGGCTGATTGCGTTTATCAACCAGCGTCTGATTGAAACGGTCGACACCACGCTGATGGTGCTACCGGAGTTTCTTGGCCTGCTGCTGTTATTGATGGCCGTCACCCTCGGTTCACAACTGGCGCTCACCACGCTGGGACACCACTTTGTCTACCGACTGCGTAGCGAATTTATCAAACGGATTCTGGACACCCACGTCGAGCGCATCGAACAGCTTGGCAGCGCCTCGTTGCTGGCGGGTTTAACCAGTGATATCCGCAACATCACCATCGCCTTTGTTCGTCTGCCTGAGCTGGTACAGGGGATTATCCTGACAGTCGGATCGGCGGCGTATCTGGCGATGCTGTCGACTAAAATGCTGCTGGTGACGGCAATCTGGATGGCAATCACCATCTGGGGCGGATTTGTGCTGGTGGCGCGGGTGTATAAACACATGGCTACCTTGCGCGAAACTGAAGATAAGTTGTACAACGATTATCAAACGGTGCTGGAAGGGCGCAAAGAGCTGACGCTCAACCGTGAGCGTGCCGAGCATATCTTTAATCAGATGTATGTCCCGGATGCCAAAGAGTACCGTCACCATATTATTCGCGCCGATACTTTCCACCTGAGCGCGGTCAACTGGTCGAACATTATGATGCTGGGCGCCATTGGTTTGGTGTTCTGGATGGCCAACAGTCTGGGCTGGGCGGATACCGCCGTGGCGGCGACCTATTCGCTGACGCTGCTATTTCTGCGCACGCCGCTGCTCTCTGCCGTTGGCGCGCTACCGACGCTGCTCACCGCGCAGGTAGCATTCAATAAGCTGAACAGGTTTGCCCTGGCGCCCTTTAAGGCCGAATTCCCGCGTCCAAATGCGTTTCCGAACTGGCAGACGCTGGAGTTGCGTAACGTGGTTTTCCACTATCAGGATAACGCCTTCTCCGTTGGACCCGTGAATCTGACGATTCATCGCGGTGAACTGATCTTTCTGATTGGCGGTAACGGTAGCGGGAAATCTACGCTGGCGATGTTACTGACCGGTCTATACCAGCCGCAGTCAGGCGAAATATTGCTTGATGGTAAGGCCGTTGCCGTTGAAAAACCGGAAGACTACCGCAAGCTATTCTCCGCCGTGTTTACCGACGTCTGGCTGTTCGACAAACTGCTGGGGCCGGAAGGTAAAGATGCTAATCCGCAACTGGTCGCGAAGTGGCTGGAACATCTGAAGATGGGGCACAAGCTGGAGCTGAGCGATGGCCGTATCCTCAATCTGAAATTGTCGAAAGGGCAGAAGAAACGCGTGGCGCTGCTGCTGGCCTTGGCGGAGGAGCGCGACATCATTCTGCTGGACGAATGGGCTGCCGATCAGGATCCCCATTTCCGCCGGGAGTTCTATCAGGTGCTATTGCCTTTGATGCAGGAAATGGGCAAAACCATTTTCGCCATTAGCCACGACGATCACTATTTTATTCATGCCGACAGGCTGCTGGAAATGCGTAACGGACAGTTGAGTGAACTGCTGGGCGATGAACGTGAAGCCGCCTCGCGTGACGCGGTGGCTCGCACAGCCTGATCCTACGTGCCGCCGGTTTTTTAGCCACCCGGCGGCACTGTTTATTGTTATTTACATAAATCAGCATCATGATTAATGATATTTCATATCATGGATTTATGATTAATGTCCGTAATAAACAAAAACAGCGCCAGGCTGCGTGATGAAGAGCGTGCGCGCCTTATCTGGCTGCTGACCACTGATAAAGCCATTATTTCAACACTGTTGGGCAAGCTTACCCTGGCTGAGCAATATGACGTCGGTACGTTAGCCGACGATATTGCTGAGGTAGGGGCGCTGGTCGCCCACCTGCCGCCTCCTGATTTAGCCGATACCCTCGAAGCATTACCTTCAGAAGAGCGTCACGCCCTGTGGCGACTGGTCGAAAGTGAAAAGCGTGGTAACGTCCTGCTTGAGGCGTCTGAAAACGTCTGGGACGACCTGATCGATGAGATGAGTGACCGCGAAATACTGGATGCGCTGCAATATCTCGATATCGATGAACAGATTTATCTGGTGCAGCATCTCCCGCGTAACCTCACTGGACGGTTGCTGGCGACGTTACCAGCCGAAGAGCGGGCGCGTGTCCGCCAGGTAATACATTACGAGAAGAATCGCGTCGGCGCGATTATGGAGTTCGAAGTCATCACCGTGCGTCCGGACGTGACGCTGGAAGTGGTGCAACGCTACCTGCGACGGTTGGGCAAAATGCCGGAGAACACCGATAAACTCTTCGTGACCGATCGCAATAAAGTGCTGGTTGGCGAATTGACGCTAACCTGTATTCTGCTCAATGATGTGCAACGCAAAGTCAGCGAGGTGATGGAAGATGACCCGCTCACCTTTTCTCCGGACGATATCGCTGAAAACGCTGCACGTACCTTCGAACGTGACGACCTGGTCAGTGCTGCAGTCGTTGACCCTTCAGGCAAGCTGATGGGCCGCTTAACTATCGATGAGATCGTCGATGTGGTTTATGAAGAAACTGATACCGATTTACGTCGAATGGGGGGCTTAAGCGCCGGAGAGGATGTGTTTGCGCCCGTTACCAAAGCGGTAAAAACCCGTTGGGCGTGGCTGGCCGTTAACCTCTGTACCGCCTTTATCGCCTCGCGGGTGATCGACGGTTTTGAACATACGATTTCGCAACTGGTGGCGCTGGCCTCGCTGATGCCAATTGTGGCGGGAATTGGCGGCAATACCGGGAATCAAACCATCACCATGATCGTTCGAGCGCTGGCGCTACAAAATATTCAGCCGGGGAACCTGACGTTTTTGATCCTGCGCGAAATGGGCGTGGCAGTGATTAATGGCCTCGTATGGGGCGGAATTATGGGCGGTATTACCTGGTGGCTGTACGATGACATGGCGCTCGGCGGAGTAATGACCCTGGCGATGATGCTTAATTTGTTGATGGCAGCATTAATGGGGGTCATCATTCCGATGACGATGGTGAAGCTCGGGCGCGACCCGGCGGTCGGCTCGAGCGTGATGATTACGGCTATCACCGATACCGGGGGATTCTTTATTTTTCTCGGTCTGGCAACGCTGTTTCTGATGTAGTCGCGCGTTTGCCTCTGACGATACGCGGCAGAATGAGCATTGCAATCACCCCGGCAACCACGCCAATCGCCAGGTTGCCGGTGGACACCGTGGCAGCGACGGTCATCAGCATCACCAGCGTTTCAGTGATGGGGAGTTTCCTCAGCGTGGCGGGCTGGATGCTGTGCCAACTGAAGGTTTTTACCGCCACAATCACCATAATTCCCGCCAGCACCGACATGGGTATTTCTGCCATCACTTCGCTTAACCCAGTGACTAACAGTAGTAATACCAGTCCGGCGGCAACCGTCGAGACGCGGCTGCGTCCTTTGCCCATCTCGACGTTAACGATGGTTTGACCAATCATCGCGCACCCGGCGATGCCGCCATAAAATCCGGCCAGAATATTGGCTATCCCCAGCCCGGCACTCTCGCGATTCTTATTCGACGGCGTCACCGTCAGGTCATCCACCAGACGGGCGGTTAACAGCGACTCCATCAAACCAACAAAAGCGATACTCAGCGCGCAGGGCCAGATAATCGCCAGCGTTTGCAGGTTGAGCGGAACCAACAACTGGGTGAAACCCGGCAGGCCGCCGCTCATCGAACCTTCGTCACCGACGGTCGGTAACAGTTGCCCGCTGGTGACAGTGAACACGGTCAGCAGCACGATGGCGATAAGCGGTGCGGGGATAGCTTTAATAAACCGCGGAACCCACAGCACAATCAGCAGCGTCAGGACAAACAGCCCCCAGATGAGCGGGCTTTTCCCCCAGAAATGAGGGACCTGGGCAAAGAAAATCAAAATACCTAGTGCGTTGACAAATCCGGTCATCACGGCAGTAGGGATGAATCGCATCGGACGTGCCATTCCCAATACACCAAACAGGATTTGAATCATTCCGGCCAGCACCACTGCAGGCAGGATGTATTGCACGCCGTGTTGATGCACCATCGGACCAATCACCAGCGCAACCGATCCTGCAGCGGCGGTAACCATTGCGGGACGACCACCTAAAAAGGACATCGCCAGGCACAGTACGACGGAGGCGATCAGACTGACTTTAGGATCAACGCCTGCGATAACGGAAAACGAAATCACTTCCGGGATCAGCGCCAGGGCGGTTACCACACCGGCCAGTGTTTCGCGAACCAGCAGACGGGGTTGGCGGAGCACGGCACGGGTCGCGTTTTCCGCGACTGCGACAGAGGAATGTTGAGTTGCAGACATAGTTACACTCAGGTCAAAAATGGCCTGATACAGCAGACCGACAGGCATCCGTGCGGTGAATAGCAAAGCGCAGCATAGTACCCGTCTGCCGGGCCGGTTTCCAGAAATTATTGCCAATAACCCTATAAAATATCAATGTATTTATAACATCTTTAAAAATTAAATATAATTTATAAACAATATTTAATTATTTTTACTTAAGTGTTACCGTTGATGCCGCTCGATTTTCACCTGCATTAAAAGCAAAAAAGCGATACTAAAAGTAAGGCATTAACATTATGAAAAAAGTGACTGCCATGCTCTTCACCATGGCTGTAGGGCTGAATGTTGTCTCGATGGCGGCAAAAGCGAAAGCGGCGGAAGAGCAGGAAACGGATGTACTGTTGATTGGCGGCGGCATCATGAGCGCCACGCTGGGAACCTATTTACAGGAGCTGGAGCCGCAATGGTCAATGACCATGGTTGAGCGACTGGATGGTGTAGCGCAGGAAAGCTCAAATGGCTGGAATAACGCCGGAACGGGACACTCCGCACTGATGGAGCTGAACTACACGCCTAAAAAGGCCGACGGTAGCATCAGCATTGAAAAGGCAGTCGAAATTAACGAAGCCTTCCAGATTTCCCGCCAGTTTTGGGCATATCAGGTTAATAATGGCGTGATGCATGAACCACGCTCGTTTATCACTACCGTTCCGCACATGAGTTTTGTCTGGGGTGACGAGAACGTCAACTTCCTGCGTGCCCGTTACGCCGCATTGCAACAGAGCACGTTATTCCGCGGTATGCGTTATTCTGAAGATCACGCGCAGATTAAAGAGTGGGCGCCGCTGGTCATGGAAGGTCGTGATCCAAAACAGAAAGTCGCAGCAACGCGTACCGAGATTGGTACTGACGTGAACTACGGCGAAATCACGCGCCAGTTGATTACCTCATTGCAGAAAAAGCCCAACTTTGCGCTGCAGTTGAGCACCGAAGTGCGCGGTTTTAAGCGTAATGCCGACAATAGCTGGACGGTCACGGTCGCCGATCTGAAAAATAACGAAGCGGAACATGATATCAAGGCGAAGTTTGTCTTTATCGGTGCCGGTGGCGCTGCGCTGAAGCTGTTGCAGGAAACCGACATTCCGGAAGCGAAAGGCTATGCCGGATTCCCGGTGGGCGGGCAGTTCCTGGTTGCGGACAATCCGGACGTAGTCAACCGCCACCTGGCGAAAGTGTACGGTCAGGCCTCCGTTGGCGCGCCGCCGATGTCCGTACCGCACATCGACACGCGTATCCTTGATGGCAAGCGCGTTGTGCTGTTTGGGCCATTCGCGACATTCTCCACCAAGTTCCTGAAAAACGGTTCATTGTGGGATCTGCTCAGCTCGACCACCACGTCGAACTTTATGCCGATGGTCAACGTGGGTCTGGATAACTTCGATCTGGTGAAATATCTGGTGAGCCAGGTGATGCTCAGCGACGACGACCGTTTTGCTGCGCTGCAAGAGTACTATCCGCAGGCGAAAAAAGAAGACTGGCGTTTATGGCAGGCGGGCCAGCGCGTGCAGATCATCAAAAGCGATGCGGAGAAGGGCGGCGTGTTGCGTCTGGGGACTGAAGTCGTCAGCGATAAAGAAGGCACGATTGCTGCGCTGCTGGGAGCTTCTCCGGGCGCATCAACCGCGGCACCGATCATGCTGCATCTGATGGAAAAAGTGTTTAAAGATAAAGTGGCCAGCCCCGAGTGGCAGGCGAAGCTGAAAACCATCATTCCGTCTTATGGTACTAAGCTGAACGGTAACGTTGAGGCTACGGAACAAGAGTTGCAGTACACCAGTGAGGTTCTGGGTCTGAAATATGACAAGCCGCAGGTTGCTGATGAAGCACCGAAACCACAGCTGAAACCTCAGGCACAACCGCAGCCTGAACAGAAAGCCGTCGCGGATATCGCACTGTAAATACAATGCCGGATGGCGCTGCGCTTATCCGGCCTGTTTTATGCGTCTGTAGGCCGGATAAGGCGGTACGCCGCCATCCGGCACATCCTGACTTAGCGCGCGACTGCGTCCTGAATTTTATCTTCTGCTTTCCAGATACGGTATTTAACGTCCACGTTTTCCGGGGTGTAGACCACAATCGGCAGCTTGCTGTTGTAACGGAGCATGCCGTCATCACCCAGATACGCAGTAATGAATTTCTTCTCTTTCTTACCGTCCGGGCAGGCCATCATGGTTGAAACCGGAGATGTGACTTTGTCGAAGACGTAGTAGTCATATCCCCAACCTTCCAGCGTTTTGCTGTCCAGCTCGCCACCCAGGCGGTGTTGGTTGCAGTCAACTTCCAGCGTTTGTCCGATCAGCAGTTCTACTTTCAGAGTAGATTCATCTTTCTCTGGGGTAAGCTGGATAACCTGGCGCTTCATACCCTTTTCCGCCTTAGGATAAGGGGCGACTTTTTCCAGCGGTTGAGCGGCGGCTTCGTTACTGGCAGCCCATGCAGAGGTGCTGGCAAAGGCGGCGAAAAGTACGGCAGGGACAATTGTCTTCATCTTATTGTTCACAGTGTTTCCTTTCTTCTGTCTTTTGAACGAGTCTGGGGCAGGTTAACACATTCGCATCATCAATTAATCTGTATTTACTTATATTTTAAGTGTATCCAGCAATGGTTTGCGTTCAGTGTAGCGATATATTCTAAGAATCATCTTAAACATAAGATTATTATCTTAATATCGAATCGCTATATACGTGACTATATAACTCATTGAAATGTGAGCAAAAGCGCATTTTTTCCCGCTAACTCAACACTCCTTTGATCCGGCAACAGCATTTACCCCAATTGGGGTATGCACCTCTAACACATCCTGAAATATCTTACGGCTAAAAATAACTACTCATAAATAGTGCAGTTTTTTATGTCGTTCAACCCGCCGAGGGAGGGCGTCATTATGGAAGGACAATGTCATGGTTGATTTATCCCGTCGAGGCATGTTGACAGGCAGTTGGCGAAACGCCAGCGCAGGGATCCGTCCGCCGTGGAGCAAGGAAGACTCTCACTTTCTGGCCCATTGCCTCCGTTGTGACGCCTGCATCCAGGCGTGCGAAACCGACATCCTGCAGCGAGGCCAGGGTGGTTACCCGAGCGTAAATTTCAAACACGGCGAGTGCAGCTTTTGCTATGCCTGCGCAGAAGCCTGTCCCGAATCACTTTTTCTTCCGCGCCACACCAGGGCATGGGATCTGAACTTTACGATTGGGGAAAACTGTCTCGCACATCAGTCAGTTGAATGTCACCGCTGTCAGGATAGCTGTGAGCCCATGGCAATAACCTTTCGCCCCACGCTGTCCGGCATTTATCAGCCGCAGCTCGACAATCAGGACTGTAACGGATGTGGCGCCTGTGTCGCTATCTGCCCGGTATCAGCCATTAACGCGGAGTACAACCATGGACAATAACTGGCAGGTCTGCAGCCTGGTCGTTCAGGCCAAAAGCCAGCATATCAACGATATCGCCACGCAGTTGCGTTCCTTTCCCGGTTGCGAAGTTGCACTCAGCGATGTGGAAAGTGGTCAGTTGATTGTGGTGGTGGAAGCTGAGCAAAGTGAAACGCTAATGAAAACAATTGAGTCAGTGCGCAACGTTGCGGGCGTGCTGGCGGTGTCGCTGGTTTATCACCAGCAGGATGAGCAAGGTGAGGAAACACCATGAAACTCAGTCGTCGTAGCTTTATGAAAGCTAACGCCGTTGCGGCCGCTGCGGCGGCTGCCGGGTTAAGCGTGCCGGGCGTTGCCCGCGCGGTAGTCGGTCAGCAAGAAGCCATCAAATGGGACAAAGCCCCGTGCCGTTTTTGCGGGACGGGCTGCGGCGTATTGGTCGGAACGCAGAAAGGGCGTGTTGTGGCATGCCAGGGCGATCCGGATGCGCCGGTTAACCGTGGGCTTAACTGCATCAAAGGTTACTTCCTGCCGAAAATCATGTACGGGAAAGACCGTTTAACGCAGCCGATGCTGCGCATGAAAGACGGCAAATATCACAAAGAAGGCGAGTTCACCCCGATTAGCTGGGACCAGGCTTTTGACGTGATGGAAGAGAAATTCAAAACGTCGATGAAAGAGAAAGGCCCGGAATCTATCGGCATGTTCGGCTCTGGCCAGTGGACGATTTGGGAAGGTTATGCCGCTGCCAAATTGTTTAAAGCGGGTTTCCGTTCCAATAACATCGACCCGAACGCACGTCACTGCATGGCCTCAGCGGTAGTCGGCTTTATGCGTACCTTCGGTATGGATGAACCGATGGGCTGCTATGACGATATCGAACATGCAGACGCCTTCGTCCTGTGGGGCGCGAATATGGCAGAGATGCACCCGATCCTGTGGTCGCGCATCACCAACCGTCGTCTGTCCGATCCTAACGTCAACGTCGCGGTTCTCTCTACTTTCCAGCACCGCAGCTTTGAGCTGGCGGATAACGGTATGGTCTTCACGCCGCAAACCGATCTGGTGATCCTCAACTACATCGCGAACTACATCATTCAAAACAATGCGATTAACCAGGATTTCTTTAGCAAGCACGTCAACCTGCGTAAAGGCGTGACGGACATCGGCTACGGTCTGCGTCCGACCCATCCGCTGGAAAAAGCGGCGAAAAACCCGGGATCCGATGCCTCTGAACCGATGAGCTTTGAGGATTACAAAGCCTTCGTTGCTGAGTACACGCTGGATAAAACCGCCGAAATGACCGGCGTACCAAAAGATCAGCTGGAACAGCTGGCGCAGCTGTATGCCGATCCGAAGAAAAAAGTCATCTCCTACTGGACGATGGGCTTTAACCAGCACACCCGCGGTGTATGGGCCAACAACCTGGTCTATAACCTGCACTTGCTGACTGGCAAAATCTCCCAGCCAGGCTGCGGCCCGTTCTCTCTGACCGGCCAGCCTTCCGCCTGCGGCACCGCGCGTGAAGTCGGTACATTCTCCCATCGTCTGCCTGCGGACATGGTGGTGACAAACGAAAAACACCGCGATATCTGCGAGAAGCACTGGAATATTCCGTCAGGGACCATTCCGGCAAAAATCGGTCTGCACGCCGTGGCGCAAGACCGCGCGCTGAAAGATGGCAAGCTCAATGTCTACTGGGCGATGTGTACCAACAACATGCAGGCTGGTCCGAACATCAATGAGGAGCGTATGCCGGGCTGGCGCGATCCGCGCAACTTCATCATTGTCTCCGATCCGTACCCGACGGTCAGCGCCTTGTCTGCTGACCTGATCCTGCCGACTGCGATGTGGGTAGAGAAAGAAGGTGCCTACGGTAACGCTGAACGCCGTACACAGTTCTGGCGTCAGCAGATTAAAGCACCGGGCGAATCGAAGTCGGATCTGTGGCAACTGGTGCAGTTCTCTCGTCGCTTCAAAACAGAAGAAGTGTGGCCCGAAGAGCTGCTGGCACAAAAGCCGGAGCTGCGTGGCAAAACGCTGTATGACGTGCTGTTTGCCACGCCAGCAGTGACAAAATTCCCGGTGACTGAACTGGCTGAAGATCAACTGAATGATGAATCCCGCGAGCTGGGCTTCTATCTGCAAAAAGGGTTGTTCGAAGAGTACGCCTGGTTTGGTCGCGGCCACGGGCATGACCTTGCGCCATTTGACGATTACCACAAAGCCCGCGGTTTACGCTGGCCGGTCGTTGAAGGCAAAGAGACCCAGTGGCGCTACAGCGAAGGCAACGACCCTTACGTGAAAGCAGGTGAAAGCTACAAGTTCTACGGTAAACCGGACGGTAAAGCGGTTATCTTCGCGCTGCCGTTTGAGCCTGCTGCTGAAGCGCCGGATAAAGAATATGACCTGTGGCTATCCACCGGACGTGTTCTGGAACACTGGCATACCGGCAGTATGACGCGTCGTGTGCCTGAACTGCACCGCGCTTTCCCGGAAGCTGTGCTGTTCATCCACCCTCTGGATGCAAAAGCACGCGATCTGCGTCGTGGCGATAAGGTCAAAGTGATTTCCCGTCGTGGCGAAGTAATTTCGATTGTTGAAACACGCGGTCGTAACCGTCCGCCGCAGGGGCTGGTGTACATGCCGTTCTTCGACGCCGCGCAGCTGGTGAACAACCTGACGCTGGATGCGACGGATCCGCTCTCAAAAGAGACGGATTTCAAGAAGTGCGCCGTGAAACTGGCGAAGGTGTAACGCGTTATGTCCCGGTCAGCAAAACCCCAAAATGGCCGCCGCCGCTTTCTGCGCGATATGGTTCGCGCAGCGGGCGGGCTGGCCGTCGTTGGCGTGGCGCTGGGGTTGCAACAACAAACCGCACGCGCAACCGGCGTGCGGTTGCGCCCGCCTGGTGCACTGAGCGAGGAGGCATTCGCCAGCGCCTGCGTACGTTGCGGTCAGTGCGTTCAGGCATGTCCGTATGACACGCTGAAGCTGGCGACGCTGGCCTCCGGGCTGGCGGCTGGTACGCCATATTTCATCGCCCGTGATATTCCCTGCGAAATGTGTGAGGACATTCCATGCGCCAAAGTCTGCCCCAGCGGCGCGTTGGACAGAGAAATTGAATCCATTGACGATTCGCGTATGGGGCTGGCGGTACTGCTGGATCACGAAAACTGCCTCAACTATCAGGGATTACGCTGTGACGTTTGCTATCGCGAGTGCCCGAAAATCGATGAGGCGATCACCCTGGAGCTGGACCGTAACATGCGTACCGGCAAGCATGCGCGGTTTATTCCTACCGTGCACAGCGATGCCTGTACCGGCTGTGGGAAATGCGAAAAAGTCTGCGTACTGGAGCAGCCAGCAATAAAAGTGCTGCCGTTGTCGCTGGCGAAAGGGGAGTTAGGACACCATTACCGCTTCGGTTGGCTGGAGGGGAACAATGGCAAATCGTAAACGTGATGCCGGGCGTGAAGCGCAGGCAAAAAAAGGATGGTGGAGGAGTCATCGCTGGCTGCTGCTGCGTCGTCTGAGTCAGTTTCTGATACTGGCGATGTTCCTTAGCGGCCCGTGGCTTGGTGTTTGGATTCTGCATGGCAACTACAGTAGCAGCCTGTTGCTGGACGCTATCCCGTTCACCGATCCGCTGATTACTCTGCAAAGCCTGGCCAGCGGGCATCTGCCAGCGACGGTGGCGTTAACGGGGGCAGCCATCATTACGGTGCTGTATGCGCTGGCCGGTAAGCGACTGTTTTGCAGTTGGGTTTGTCCTATGAACCCGGTCACCGATTTAGCCAGCTGGCTGCGCAGAAGGTTTGACCTGAATCAGTCTGCGACCCTGCCGCGCCATATACGGTACGTCCTGCTGGTGGTCATTCTGGTCGGTTCAGCGCTGACTGGTACGCTGCTGTGGGAGTGGATAAACCCGGTTTCTTTGCTGGGACGTAGCCTGGTAATGGGATTCGGTAGCGGAGCGTTGCTGATCCTCGCGCTGTTTTTATTTGATTTACTGGTCGTTGAGCATGGCTGGTGCGGGCATCTCTGCCCACTGGGTGCGCTGTATAGCGTGGTGGGAAGCAAAGGTGCATTAACCGTTTCGGCAAAAGAACGTAACAGATGTAACCGCTGTATGGATTGTTTTCATGTTTGCCCGGAACCGCATGTGCTACGTGCGCCGGTGCTGGATGAGCAAAGTCCGGTGCAGGTAACCAGTCGCGATTGCATGGCCTGCGGTCGCTGTGTGGATGTCTGTTCTGAGGATGTTTTTACAATAACAACACGATGGAGTTCGGGAGCGAAATCATGAAAAGCCATGACCTGATTAAAGCGCTGAGTCAATGGATGGCCGCGCTGGCCTTGCTAGTCAGTGGGGCAGTTTGGGCTGCAAACGGAGTGGATCTGAGCCAGTCACCGGAAGTCTCAGGAACACAGGAAGGGGCGATTCGCATGCCGAAAGAGCAAGTGCGTATGCCGCTGAACTATGTGAATCAGCCGCCGATGGTTCCGCACAGCGTTGAAGGATATCAGGTGACGACTAACACCAACCGCTGCCTGCAATGCCACGGTGTGGAAAGCTATCGTACCACCGGTGCGCCGCGCATCAGTCCGACGCACTTTATGGATAGCGACGGCAAGGTATTGGCTGAAGTCGCGCCGCGTCGTTATTTCTGTCTGCAATGTCACGTTCCGCAGGCTGACGCCGCGCCGATTGTTGAAAATACCTTCACCCCCTCGAAAGGTTACGGGAAATAAGAGGTCATTATGGAAAATTCTAACCGTAAACCAGGCTGGATTAAGCGCGTCTGGCAATGGTGGCGTCGCCCCAGCCGTCTGGCGCTCGGCACGCTGTTGTTAATCGGCTTTGTGGGCGGCATTATTTTCTGGGGCGGCTTTAATACCGGTATGGAAAAGGCCAATACAGAAGAGTTCTGCATTAGCTGTCACGAAATGCGCAATACGGTGTACCAGGAATACATGGAAACCGTACACTACAACAACCGCAGTGGTGTGCGAGCGACTTGCCCTGATTGCCATGTCCCACACGAGTGGGGCCCGAAAATGATCCGTAAGATCAAGGCCAGTAAAGAGCTGTACGCGAAAGCACTGGGGTTAATAGATACACCGCAGAAATTTGAAGATCATCGTTTAACGATGGCGCAAAATGAGTGGCGGCGTATGAAAGATAACAATTCGCAAGAGTGTCGAAACTGTCACAACTTCGAGTTTATGGATTTAACCGCCCAGAAAGGCGTCGCGGCCAAAATGCACGACCAGGCCGTGAAAGACGGGCAAACCTGTATTGACTGCCATAAAGGGATAGCGCACAAACTGCCTGATATGCGCGAAGTCAAACCGGGCTTTTAACAGGATGTAGATAACCAGGTATGCTTGAAGCCAGAGAATTACTTTGCGAGCGGGATGACAGAATACTGTTCAGCGAGTTGTCATTTCGCGTCAACGCAGGGGAATGGGTACAAATTACCGGCAGCAACGGCGCAGGGAAAACCACTCTGCTGCGGTTGCTTACCGGGCTGGCGCGTCCCGACGCAGGGGAGGTTTGCTGGCAAGAGCAACCTCTGCATCACGTGCGGGACAGCTACCATCAGCAACTACTGTGGATCGGACATCAGCCGGGGATAAAAACCCGGCTTTCGGCGTTGGAGAACCTGCGTTTCTTCCATCATGACGGCGACATCGCGCAGTGTCTGGCTGCGCTGGCGCAGGCGGGACTTGCCGGATATGAAGATATCCCAGTGAACCAACTTTCCGCCGGACAACAGCGGCGCGTGGCGCTGGCCCGTTTGTGGTTGACCCGCGCCCGACTGTGGATCCTCGATGAACCCTTTACCGCCATTGATGTGAACGGCGTTGAGCGACTGACTCAGCGTATGGCGCAGCATACGGAGCAGGGCGGTATTGTTATTCTCACCACCCACCAACCGCTCAATGTTGAAACCGATAAAGTGCGACGTATTGCGCTGACCAGTGAGAGGGCAACGCAATGATGTGGCGAATCTTTCGTTTAGAACTGCGAGTTGCGTTTCGTCATAGTGCGGAAATTGCTAATCCTTTATGGTTCTTCCTGATTGTTATTACGCTGTTCCCCCTGAGTATTGGGCCGGAGCCACAGCTGCTGGCGCGCATAGCGCCGGGCATCATCTGGGTTGCGGCGCTACTGGCGTCATTGCTGGCGCTGGAACGGCTATTTCGTGATGACTTACAGGATGGCAGCCTTGAGCAACTGATGCTGCTGCCGTTACCGCTACCGGCCGTGGTGCTGGCGAAAGTGATGGCGCACTGGGTCGTGACAGGTCTGCCGCTGCTGATCCTCTCGCCGCTGGTGGCGCTGTTGCTGGGCATGGATATGTACGGCTGGAAAATTATGGCGCTGACCTTGTTACTCGGAACGCCGACGCTGGGTTTTCTCGGCGCGCCGGGCGTGGGGTTGACGGTGGGCTTAAAGCGCGGCGGCGTGTTGTTAAGCGTGCTGGTACTCCCGCTCACCATACCCTTACTGATTTTTGCGACCGCAGCGATGGATGCGGCTTCTATGCACTTACCGGTTGAAGGGTACATGGCGATTCTGGGTGCGTTGCTGGTCGGCAGCGCCACGTTAAGCCCGTTTGCCACAGCCGCGGCGTTACGAATAAGCGTGCAGTAACGAGAATTAGATGTGCAGGCCGGGCAAGGCGCTCCGGCACAACGGATTTTAATTTATGGAGTCTGGTGACTGAACTATGTGGAAAACACTTCATCAATTGGCGATGCCCCCTCGGCTCTATCAGATCTGTGGCTGGTTTATCCCGTGGCTGGCGATTGCCAGCGCGGTGGTACTGATAACGGGATGGGTCTGGGGCTTTGGTTTTGCGCCTGCAGACTATCAGCAGGGGCAGAGCTATCGCATTATTTATCTGCACGTTCCGGCGGCAATCTGGTCGATGGGCATTTACGCCTCGATGGCCGTTGCCGCGTTTATCGGCCTGGTCTGGCAGATGAAAATGGCCAATCTGGCGCTGGCTGCGATGGCGCCGATTGGTGCAGTGTTTACCTTTATTGCGCTGGTGACAGGTTCCGCATGGGGCAAACCGATGTGGGGAACCTGGTGGGTCTGGGATGCCCGACTCACCTCTGAACTGGTGCTGCTGTTTCTCTACGTTGGCGCCATTGCGCTATGGCATGCCTTTGACGACCGCCGTCTGGCAGGTCGTGCCGCCGGTATTCTGGTGCTGATTGGCGTGGTCAACTTACCGATTATCCACTACTCGGTTGAGTGGTGGAATACGCTGCATCAGGGTTCTACCCGCATGCAGCAAAGCATCGATCCGGCAATGCGTACGCCGCTGCGTCTGGCGATCGTCGGCTACCTGTTACTGTTTGTCACGCTGGCGCTGATGCGCATGCGTAACCTGATTTTGATGATGGAAAAACGCCGCCCGTGGGTGAGCGAACTGATCTTAAAAAGAGGCCGCCAATGACCCCTGCATTTGCATCATGGAGTGATTTTTTCGCGATGGGCGGCTACGCCTTGTATGTCTGGCTTGCCGTAGCGATGAGTGTTATCCCGCTGGTGGTGCTGGTAGTGCATTCCACGTTACAGCATCGCGCAATTTTACGCGGTGTAGCGCAGCAGCGGGCGAGAGAAGCACGTATGCGTGCGGCGCAAGTGCAACGGGAGGCGGCGTGAATATTCGACGTAAAAATCGGTTATGGATAGCCTGTGCGGTACTGGCGGGTCTGGCTTTGACCATTACGCTGGTGCTTTATGCGCTGCGTTCCAATATTGACCTGTTCTATACGCCGGGAGAGATACTCTACGGTAAGCGCGAAACGCAGCAGATGCCTGAAGTCGGTCAGCGCCTGCGCGTGGGCGGTATGGTGATGCCCGGTAGCGTAAAGCGCGATCCGCAGTCATTGAAAGTGAATTTCAGCATCTATGACGCCGAAGGTGTGGTGGATGTAACCTATGAAGGTATTCTGCCGGATCTGTTCCGCGAAGGGCAGGGTGTTGTTGTTCAGGGCGAACTGGACGGGGGAAATCATGTACAGGCCAAAGAGGTTCTGGCCAAACATGATGAAAATTACACCCCGCCGGAAGTTGAAAAAGCGATGCAGGAAAACCATCGTCGTCCGGAAAGCGTGTATAAGGATAAAACGTCATGATGCCTGAAATTGGCAATGCGCTGTTGTGCCTTGCGCTTGGCGTGGCGTTACTGCTGTCGGTCTATCCGCTGTGGGGCGTAGCGCGCGGCGATGTGCGGATGATGGCTTCCGCGCGGCCCTTTGCCTGGGTGTTATTTATCTGTGTGATGGGCGCGTTCCTGATTCTGGTCAACGCCTTCGTGGTTAATGACTTTACCGTCACCTACGTCGCCAGCAATTCCAATACCCAGCTTCCGGTCTGGTATCGGGTGGCAGCAACCTGGGGCGCGCATGAAGGCTCTCTTCTGCTGTGGGTACTGCTGATGAGCGGCTGGACGTTCGCCGTTGCGGCATTCAGCCAGCGTATGCCGCTGGACATCGTCGCCCGCGTGCTGGCGGTGATGGGGATGGTCAGCGTTGGCTTTCTGCTGTTTATTCTGTTTACCTCCAATCCATTTGCCCGTACGTTGCCCAACTTCCCTATTGAAGGGCGCGACCTGAACCCGCTGTTGCAGGATCCGGGGCTGATTTTCCATCCGCCGTTGCTGTACATGGGGTATGTCGGTTTCTCCGTGGCCTTTGCGTTTGCGATTGCCGCGTTGATGAGTGGCCGACTGGACAGTACCTTCGCCCGTTTTTCGCGTCCGTGGACGCTGGCGGCGTGGGTGTTCCTGACGCTGGGTATTGTGCTCGGTTCCGCCTGGGCCTATTACGAGCTGGGCTGGGGCGGCTGGTGGTTCTGGGATCCAGTTGAAAATGCCTCGTTTATGCCATGGCTGGTGGGAACGGCGCTGATGCACTCGTTGTCGGTCACCGAACAGCGTGCCAGCTTTAAAGCCTGGACGCTGCTGCTGTCAATTTGCGCATTCTCGCTTTGCCTGTTGGGGACTTTCCTGGTGCGCTCCGGCGTGCTGGTGTCGGTGCATGCTTTTGCCTCCGATCCGTCGCGCGGGATGTTTATTCTGGCCTTTATGGTATTAGTGATTGGCGGCTCCTTGCTGCTGTTTGCGGTTCGCGGTCACAAGGTCCGCTCACGGGTAAACAACGCGCTGTGGTCGCGTGAATCTCTGCTGTTGGGCAACAACGTTCTGCTGATTGCCGCCATGCTGGTGGTGCTATTGGGTACGCTGCTGCCGCTGGTGCACAAACAGCTGGGGCTGGGCAGCATTTCGATTGGCGAGCCGTTCTTCAACACCATGTTTACCTGGCTGATGGCACCGTTCGCGCTATTGCTGGGAATAGGGCCATTAGTGCGCTGGGGCCGTGACCGACCGCGTAAACTGAAAACACTATTGCTTGTCGCGTTTGTCACCACGCTTGTTATGTCGCTGCTGCTGCCGTGGCTGTTTGAGGATCGCATTGCCGCTATGACGGTGGTGGGTCTGGCGATGGCATGCTGGATATTCGTGCTGGCGTTGTCCGAAGCGTTCCTGCGTGTTTCCCGCGGAACGAAGTTAACACCAAGCTATTGGGGCATGGTGTCGGGCCACGTTGGGCTGGCGATTACTATTGTCGGTATTGCCTTTAGCCAGAACTACAGTGTTGAACGCGATGTGCGCATGAAGGCAGGTGATAGCGTCAGTATCCATAACTATCAGTTCACGTTCCGCGAAGTGAAAGATATTACCGGACCTAACTACCGGGGCGGTGTCGCCATTATTGGCGTTACCCGAGATGGTAAACCAGAAGCCACGCTGCATGCGGAAAAACGCTTCTATAACAGCACCAGTTCGATGATGACTGAAGCGGCAATTGACGGCGGATTCACACGCGATCTGTACGCTGCGCTGGGTGAAGAACTGGATAACGGCGCATGGGCTGTGCGTCTGTACTACAAACCGTTTATTCGCTGGATTTGGGCCGGAGGATTGCTGATGGCGCTGGGCGGATTGTTCTGCCTGTTTGATCCACGCTATCGTCAGCGCACGCGTCCTCGTGCCGCGGTGCAAAAAAATGCGTCGGAGGCTGTATGAAGCGCAACGCACTGTTAATTCCGTTTATTATTTTTCTGATCATTGCGGCGGCGCTGCTGTGGCAGCTGGCGCGTAACGCTCAGGGGGACGATCCCACTAATCTGGAGTCGGCGCTGATCGGCAAACCCGTTCCGACATTCCGCCTGGAGTCGCTGGAAAATCCGGGGCAGCATTATCAGGCCGATGTGCTGACCCAGGGCAAACCGGTACTGCTGAACGTCTGGGCGACCTGGTGTCCGACCTGTCGCGCCGAACATCAGTACCTGAATCAGCTGTCTGCGCAGGGCGTGCGGGTGGTGGGGCTGAACTATAAAGACGATCGTCAGAAAGCCATTGTCTGGCTGAAAGAGCTGGGCAATCCTTACTCATTAAGCCTGTTTGACGGCGACGGTATGCTTGGTCTGGATCTTGGCGTGTACGGTGCGCCGGAGACGTTCCTGATCGACGGGAAAGGTATTATTCGCTATCGCCATGCCGGCGATTTGAATGCCAGGGTGTGGGAGAGCGAGATCAAACCGTTGTGGGATAAGTACAGTAAGGAGGCTGCGCAATGAGATTTTTACTGGGCCTGCTGATGCTGGTTATCTCGGGATCCGCCCTTGCGACCATCGATGTGATGCAGTTTAAGGATGAAGCGCAGGAGCAGCAGTTCCGTCAGCTTACCGAACAGTTGCGCTGTCCTAAATGTCAGAACAACAGTATTGCCGATTCTAACTCGATGATTGCCACCGACCTGCGTCAGAAAGTGTACGAACTGATGCAGGAAGGAAAAAGTCAGAAAGAGATTGTCGACTACATGGTGGCCCGCTACGGCAACTTCGTCACTTACGATCCGCCGTTGACGCCGCTTACTGTACTTTTGTGGGTGATGCCGGTGGTTGCGATTGGTCTGGGTGGCTGGATTATTTTCGCCCGTACTCGCCGACGTGTCCGGGTAAAACAGGAAGAGTTTCCTGATGACGTTATCCCGGATGGCAAACGCGGTGGGTTCGGGTTGTTTGTGCCCGGCATCGTGGTGGCGCTGGGGGTTGGCGCAGTGAGCTATTATGAAACCGGCAACTATAAGCAGGTTCAGGTCTGGCAACAGGCCACCGCTCAGGCTCCGGCGCTGCTGGAGCGGGCGTTGGATCCAAAAGCTGATCCGCTCAATGAAGAAGATATGACGCGTCTGGCGTTGGGTCTGCGCACTCGCTTACAAGCCGATCCTACCAACGTTGAAGGTTGGATCATGCTTGGGCGCATTGGCATGGTACTTGGTAACGCCAGTACGGCCACTGAAGCCTATGCCAATGCTTATCGACTGGATCCGAAAAACAGCGATGCTGCGCTGGGCTATGCGGAAGCGCTGACCCGTTCTTCCGATCCTGACGATAACCGTCGAGGAGGGGAGCTGCTACGCCAGTTGGTACGCGGCGAACATGCCAACGTGCGGGTTCTCAGCATGTATGCGTTTAACGCTTTTGAACAGCAGCGCTTTGGCGAGGCGGTTGCGGCATGGGAGATGATGCTGAAATTATTACCGGCCAATGATACCCGTCGGGCGGTGATAGAACGCAGCATTAAGCAGGCGATGGAGCAGCTAACGCCGCAGGAGAAGTAAGAGTGGAAGATGCCGGATGGCGACGCAAAGCGTCTTATCCGGCCTACTGATGCACGTGACTTGTAGGCCCGATAAGCGTAGCGCTATCGGGCAATATCTGATTACTGCATGCCGCGTGTTTGTAAAAATAGAATGGTGGCAGCTACACGAGAACGCACGTTGAGTTTGCGCAGCAGATTGCGAATATGCACCTTCACCGTCTGTTCAGAAATATTCAGCACTGATGCAATCTGTTTGTTCGACAGCCCCTGAGCAAGTTCATGTAACACATCCAGTTCGCGTTCGGTGAGAACGCTGAATGGGTCTTCCTGAGCGCCAAACAGGTCGCGCTCGCGCAAATATTCGCTGACGCGGGTACTAAAGGCTTTACCACCTTTGGCACCACTGCGAATAGCCTCCAGCAGGACTTCAGGATCGCTGTCTTTAAGTAAATAACCATCCGCGCCGGCATCAATTAGAGCGTACACATCGTTGGCGGCATCCGATACGGTAAGAATAATAATTTGCGCGGTGACGCCGTCCCGACGCAGCGCATTCAGGGTATCCAGTCCGCTCATCCCTTTCATATTGAGATCCAGTAGGATCACATCAAGGTCCAGGCGGTTTGCCAGGTCGATAGCGCTGGCACCATCACCCGCTTCCGCGACTACGTTAAAGGCGGGATCAAGTTGCAATAATTGACTAATTCCTCGCCGCATCAGTGGGTGGTCGTCAACAATCAGCACCCGAAAAGGCGTTGCTTCAGGCATACTATTCTCCTGAGTTTTTATTAGTATCATTATTGTTTTCAGCGCATCAATCGTCCAGATTCATCACGCTGATGAGAGGATAAATTTTACCCCAATTTGTGCATGGGTAAGTAGTAAAACCTGTACTGAAAGCCGTAGTAATACTCAGGAATGATGAATCTCAGACATAAAAAAACCAACCCTAAGGTTGGTTTTTTTGGGATTTTTGGTCGGCACGAGAGGATTTGAACCTCCGACCCTCGACACCCCATGACGTTATAAAGTAATATAAATTCAACAGGTTGGTCATTTTTAGAGGTGCAGGAAATGGCTACGCCACGTAAATTATCATCTGGTAAATGGAATATACAGGTAAGGGTGAAGGGTTTCCCGCAACGGACAATAACCCGTGATACAAAGGCTGAATGTGAACAAGCCGCAAGAGAAGTATTACAGAATTACACCCTAAAACCTTCCAATACAATCGAATCACTGGCTGATAAATATTTGCAAGATGTGATGATTAGAGATGGCAGGAGAAGGGGAGGCTATGAGGCTACCAAATTTCGGTTAGTGACAATAGGCCGTAGCCTGAATCAGAAACCTCTGGAGGAACTTACGAAGGAAGATGTGCTCTCGCTCCGTACTGACCGTTTGAAATCAATCAGCGGCTCAACGGTGCGGCTTGAAATGCAATTACTCTCTCGTTTCCTTCGCTGGGCTGCCGCTGAACAATCTGTCAAATGCTTGGATGTGGTTGACGGCGTAAAACTCCCTGAACCGGGTAAAGCTCGAAGCAAAGTTATTGAGCCTTACGAATATAAAATGATACTCGACTACGCCAGTGATAAGGCGAAGCCAATCATTATGGTTGCGTGGGAAACTGCGATGAGACGAAATGAGATATTGGCTCTCACTCCCTCGATGATTAATTTTAACAAAAAAGTCATCTCCCTTGCTTACGATCAGACGAAAAATGGTGAAGCGCGAGAAGTGCCTTTGTCGTCTACAGCGTTGATATTATTGAAACAACTTTGTGATGGGCGAGAGATAGGGGAAAAACTATTTACCCTGACACCTTACGCCGTCACTCAGGCATTTAGACGAGCGGCGCGGCTGGCGCATGTTTACGGTGTTTGCTTTCATTCAATCAGGCACACGACGATAACCAGATATGCAGAAAAAGGCTTCAATACCTTGCAACTTCAATGTATTAGTGGGCATAAGACGATTGCAATGCTTGCGCGGTATAGTCATCTTAAAGCATCGAAAGTCGCTGATTTGATGAACTAAAATACCGGTATCTTAATGATATAATTGCTCATCTTATTTTTTCCACATAGATTATAAGAGTGTGACGACACTCCATTATGACACTGTGAAAATCAAACGATAATAAGGGGTTGCGGCCGGGGCGAAGCATCCCGGCAATATTCCTCATGATTGTTTGGCTTATTGTTTTTTTGCCACTTCTCAGCCGCTGCTATCGTCCGTTTGTCATCATCCCAACGAGATAAAACTTCCCACATCCTCATTGCTCTGCGAATAGTGGTCATGTTCTCAGCGTCCATCAGTCATGGCCTCAGATACTGACCTAACGTCTTTTTTGACCTCTGGCTTTTCCTCGTTGTGCATCCAATCAATTAGATCCTTGATGCTTTCGATACCTCGATGCTTTGCCAGTGTGTAGCAGGTCTGCATTGCCTCAATGCGTGAACGGTCATCACTGGTGAATAGTTTTGTTTTGCGCCAATGCTTATCGATCTGGCCTCTGACATGGGCTTTCTCGTTGTCGCTCATACTGTAGCGTTCTGGTGCATCAATCATGCCTTGCCTCCTTGCTTACGTTGTTGATAGTTCCATGCGTCCATTTCGTGTTTGCAGTACACGCAACGTTTGTTGGAACGGTAGCGGGTGGTTTCCCCACATACCTTGCATGGCTTGCCTTCATAGTAGTGAATGGCTTCGTGTCGCTCTGCTGCGATAGTCCGAATTCCTGCATCACGAATAGCCTTTTTGAACTCTCCGATCTTGAACATATTCCCTCCGTGGAAACTTAAAAATTTGTGTAGCTTAGGAATCAGCATTTAGAAAGGCTGCAATAATTCGCGGAATACGTTCTCAGTCTGTCGCCATTGGCGGCTTTCGTAGTCAGTGGACACAAGCAAGCTGTTTAATTCTTCCAACGTCACACAAGCCCTTATCCTATCCTGCCTATTCCTGGCTCTTTCCATTACCTCTGCAATTAGTGAATGAGCATAGTCAAGGTTCTGACCTTCCCATTCACTAGCAGCAAACCAGTAAAGCGGCTCTATGCCTTCAAGGGTGGCTCTGGCTTCATGCTCAATGCGATGGGCAAGCAACACTCTTTGCTCTTGCTGGCTGGCTTCCTGTTCGACTTCTTGCTGGCGTCTTTTTTCTGCCAATGCCTCACGTCTGGCTTTGTCTTTTTGCTGCTCATACAGGTAATCAATGGCGGTACTCTGCCAACCGTCACCGTAGTTATGGATAAGCTCAGGGGTAAGGGCATGTTCCTTAGCCAATAGCGCGGGGTTTATTTCGTCCTCTGGTGGCTTGTCACCGTCAAAAGATGTTAGTTCGTCGCTGGTGGGGTTCTGCCATACGCATAGCCATTCTTGGCCTGTGGCCTCGTTCTCACTGGTTCCCCATGTCCACGCCTTACCCAAAACAGACAAAAGCGGGTGAGTGAATCCCATCACCAACACGGCGGGATCATCTAAAACATCCATCGCCCACAAAACAACGCAACGCTTAACCGTCTCCACCTGTTCGGCGGTCTGTGGTGATTTGTCTGTATTACAAATTATCTCGATGGCGTCAGCCAATTGTTGGAAGGTCATCACAACCAACCATAAGCGGGATTGTGCACCGCAAAAGGCATCGGCTGTTAGCCGTAGCTCTCTGATCTCTGCATATTTTGTGTCTTTACGGCCTGATTGAATGGCTGCGGTTATTACTCTGTCCATCTTCAAAGAGACTTTATTCCATCGCGTCTCTACCTGCTGCCGCATTGCCTCGAAGGTAAGGAAATGTTGGTTAGTAGTAGCAAAAAACTCCAATACGCCCACGGCCTCGGCTGCAACTTTCCTCACTCGTTCGGCGTGATCCTCCCATGCCTTACGTTCTGCAATGGTTCGGGCTTTTTTCTCGGCTGGAGTTAATTTCTTATCCCACGTCCTTGCCTCAATCCACGCTTTTGCAGCTTCATAGCTGTTCTGCACTGCTCGGCATCCGGCAACGCTCACAACCTGCTTAAATGTCCATTCATCTGGCAAGGTGTTACCGTCTCGGCGGTTCTGCTCCTGCTGCACAAGATAAACGTTTTCAATGGTGGCTTTCCCTCTCAGCGTTCCCGTGTCTGGTGCTGCTGGATATTTATGGCCTAACTCCCAACGAATGCCAGTAATGAGCGCCGTTTCTCTCTGGTTCATCAACTCGCAACGGTGAACAAGGTCTTTCAGTTCCAGATATTCCACCAGCGAACGGGGCGCAACCTCGACGGCTCCGCTTCTCTCAATGCTCTGGATAACGAATTTATGTAGTTTGGCTGTCGCTCTCTGGCTGGCTCGTTTTATCTGTTTGCCGTGCTCTTTTTCTTGGTGCTGGTGGAGGGTGCAAGAAATACACGACCCTTTATTGCTGGCTCCATATGGACGCTCAACAAATCGCATACGACCTTTGCAAATTTTGCAGGCTCTGCCCTCATAAATGGCGTTCCCGCTGTCGTCTATCATTACAGCGGAACTAAGGAAATGTTCTTTAGTGGTAGCATTTTTGCCGTCTAAATGCCGACACCACAAGCAACCGTTAGGACGTAATCCCTCACCATTATCTTTATGTCTGGTGTAATAAAATATTGCCTGTGGTTCTCGGCACTTGGCGCAAGGTTCGCCTTCAAGAATTGCCGTTCCCGCTGCTCTGGCTCTTTCTGCCAACAGAGTAGGGGTAAGGAACATTTCCTTAGCCGTGGCGTTATCATCTTTGCTCATTGTAAAAACTCCTTATTATTCATCATCTTTTATCTTCATTTGCCCGAAAAAGCACCTTGCTTTCTCTCATATAACGAATGCAGAAAAAGACATCCATCACATCCGGATACAATGTATATACTTATATTCTGTCTGATTATTGGCAGGTGTTTGTAAAATATGATAATTATTTTTATTTTTTTGAGCTTAAAAGGTCTGTGCTCATTTGGGAATACGTAGTAAGGAATGTCTATAAATGCAGAAACCGCCTTTCGGCGGATTCAACTGCTCATTTTTGAGTGTTGTGTTGATTAAATCGTCAAATCTTTTTGGTACATTCGTAAGTGTTGATTAGAACGCTTGCTCTTTTTTGATACGCTGTACCGTCTGCGTACTCACAGCAAAGTTTGCTGCCACCATTCGGATACTGCCACCAGCGGCAAGAGCTGCAACAATTCCGGCTCTGTCGATACCTTTCCCGTTCCCTCTGCCACCTTTGCGACCTACGGCTTTAGCTGCTGCGTAGCCTTCGGCCTGACGTTCGAGCATCATTTCTCGTTCCATCTGTGCGACTGACGCCAATACATTAAGCATCATGCGACTTATTGCATTCTCATTGGCTCCGGCTGTAAGGCGTTCTTTGTGAAACTCGATACTTGCGCCTTTGGCTTTTACAGTGTCGATGATGTTAAGTAGGTCTTTGACGTTACGGCCTAAGCGGCTTAATTCGTGGCAATGAATAACATCACCTTCACGGATGTAATCAATCATGGCTTTAAGCTGTGGCCTGTCTGCGTTCTTGCCGCTGCACTTCTCAGCAAACATCTTTTCTACTGCCACGCCGTCCAGCTGACGTTCATCATTCTGCTGTACTGTGCTGACACGAATATAACCAACGTTTGCCATTTTGGAGCTCTCAAGTGTGGTGATTTAGTGTGTAGTGATGATAGGTGTGTTGATAAAATAAATAAAGGCTTTTTCATTACATTGATCACCACATTTTTACCTGTTTTGTGATGTGGTTATTTACCATGCTATATCACTTCATATTAAAGAGCGTGGAACAGGTACTTAAAAGCGTAGGGCTTAGGGGGCTGACCCTCTCCCCCTTTTTCACTAACCCCCATCAACCGTACACTGTCCATCCACCGAAAAGCCCATTGAAAAGTATGTCTGATAACATGAGTTATCGAAGAGCCATAACAGACTTTATTAAGAAGTCAATTTTTTGTCTTCAGGGTATTTTTCTTTTAAAAACAATTCATTGTATTTGCGGTTGTATGGCTGAAATCAACTGGCCGTTGCAAATTGGAAAGAGTCGGTATCCTGACAGGGTTACTACTTTACAGTGTATGGGTTATGTATTTACGGAACGTGATTAATTATTTTCTATTGATTCAGATCACAACTTTACAAAATGTTTCGATTTACATTAATTTACATTGTCTAGGTAATTCCTTAGGTGTTAATAAAAATGAAGATTAAGTTATTGATGATGGCGGCAGTGTCTTTAGTTGTACTCAGCGGTTGTACAAATGACCCTAATAGCATGTGGAACAGTCGTTATGCTTTTAAATCAGTTGGTCAGGTAATGGCGATGTGCGATAGCGGTGATAAGGCGGCTTGTTACGCTGCCGCTGATATGCAAGGTCTTACGAATGGATTGAATGCGGCGAACCAGCAAATGCAGCAGCAACAAGCCGTGCAACAGCAGCAGCAACCAGCAGCACCGACTATGACTACGACAACCTGCAACCCTATGGGTAATGGCGTTGTGTGCAACACCTATTGATTTGTACTTCATTCAATAATATCAATGCCGCCCCATAGAAATGTTCCTGTGGGGTTCTTCGGTTTCGATTCTCCTCAAATAAATTCCCTTTTACAGTGTCCTGCTCTTCACAGTGTTGAGGGCTGAAAAGCTCGATTGATTTTTTCGGCACGTAGCGCAGCCTGATAGCTCATGCCGTAATGAAATGGAGGTATGATTTTTTGCACCTGTCATAGTGGCGTAATATTTGTGATGAAATTCACAAAGTGCGAATTGACAATGCAAGGGATTTATGTAGAAGTACCGGGGCAAAAGATCGAGTGTGCATACACAAAATCTTAGCCCCGATTAGATTTCCAACAACATAACTAACTTGTTGAAAATAGGGTATTAGTTGGTCGGCACGAGAGGATTTGAACCTCCGACCCCCGACACCCCATGACGGTGCGCTACCAGGCTGCGCTACGTGCCGACGCTATGGCTGCTAATACTACTGTTTTCCGCTACGAATGCAAGAGCATGTCTCGCTAACTGATTTATAATTAATCAGTTAGCAATAAATCGCTTCTCATCCGTCAGAACCTGTAACAGCAGACTTAGCTGCGGTTTCTGATCTTTTATTTTCTCGCCGCGCAAATTATAGGTCTGATAATTACCGTTGTTGTTCAGCACCAGCGTCATCTCGGGTGTGGTAACGGCCATCGTGCTGCCGTCAGCGGCAGTAACCCAGTAATGGCGGCGGGTTGCATTGAACAGATCCTGCCCCTGCGAGTATTCGTTAGCAGGTGTACTGACGTGCAGCAGGCGCTGCATCAGCGTTGTCATCAGGTCCGTATGATCGGTCAGACTATTGATGCGCTGTGCTGGCGTTCCCGGCCAGTGAATAACCAGAGGAACCTGCAGATGGCCTCGCGACCAGGCAAAGCTGTTCTCTTCCTGCGTCAGCGGCACGCCCCGACCTGCGGTAATAATCACCACCGTGTTGTTCAGTTTGCCGGAGTCGCGCAGGGCGCTAATAACGCGGTTGATGTTGGCATCCACATCCTGAGCGGCGCTTGCATAGCGTTTGGCAAAGTTCTTCTGGTTGCTGTCATCAAGGTTCGTCCCGTTAAAGGAGACCCACGAGAACCAGCGGTTATCTTCCTGCGCGTAGCGTCCCAGCCAGTTAATCCACTGGCTTGCGGTTTGGTCGTCAGATTGCGTCTGCACGCTTGGCATGGAGAAATCTGACAGCAGCGCCTGGCGATAAAGCGGGCTGGTAAAGCCATCCGAAGAGAATAGCCCTAACTGATAGCCCTGCTGGTTCAGCGCGGAAATCAACGCCGCAGGCGTTCGGGTCGATAAAATCCCATCCATGTAGCTTGGTGAGACGCCGTAAAACAGGCCAAAAATCCCGTTATCCGTGGTGTTGCCAGTGCTCATGTGACGCGTAAAGGAGATATTCTGCCCGGCGAATTCAGCCAGCGCAGGCATCTGCTTTTCAAAGCGTGAATAGTTCAGGCCGTCGACGGTGATCAGCAGGACGTTCTGGCTGGTGCCCATATCGCGATAGCGCAGTTCGCTCAGCGGGTACTGCACGGAAACTGCTTCCGGATTCCCCTGCTCGATCAGGCGACGCTGATACTCTTGCGCATCCAGCAGACCATGTTTTTCCAGGAACTTACGCGCCGTCATCGGGTAGGAGAGCGGCAGATTCGCGCGCTGCATGGTAATCGGGCGATAGAAATTGGCATCCGCCCAGATATACACCACGTGCGAGGCGATAAAGCAAATGAAGAAGAATGCGGCTAACGGTTTGGCGAAGTGGCGACGGCGTGTCAGGCTACGCAGCTTTTGCCAGCTCCAGGTCGCAAACAGCATTTCAATTAACAGAATCACTGGCACGCTGATAAACATCAGTTGCCAGTCACGCGCCGCTTCATTCTGGTCAGGGTTGATGACCAGTTCCCAGACGATCGGGTTGAGGTGCAAATGAAAGCGGGTGAAAACTTCGCTGTCGATTAGCAACAGCGTCATGCCCACCGTCGCCAGAATAGCTGATAAGAATCGCATCAGCCTCTGGGACATGACGATAAACGTCAGGGGAAACAGGATTAGCAGATAGGTGGCAAACACCAGAAAACTAAAATGTCCGACCAGGCTTACATAGGAATAAATACGACCTGCAAGCGTTGTCGGCCAGTCGGCGACAAACAGGTAACGGCTACCGAGTACCACGGCCAACAGAATGTTGAACAAGGCAAACCAGTGCCCCCAGCTAACCATCTGGGAGACTTTCTCACGGTAGCGCTGACGATGAGTTACCATAAACTGTTGTTCGTTTCCCCGGAGCAGGCTCTTAATGCGCTTGGTCGTCGTTTACCGAAGACTGCAATGCGCGGGCAAAAGAGTTGGCAATCGCCTGGCGCTGGGCCGGTGCGATGCTTGTATTGATAAGGTTAGTCACCATATTTCCCAGTACCATCAGGGAAAGGTCGGTCGGCGCCTTATGTTTTTCCAGTACGTTGAGCATCTCATTCAGCAGTTGTTCAACGTGTTCGTCACTATAGCGGGAAATTTGTGGCATAAATCGAAATCAGTCTGTTCATGAAAGGGCAACATATTACCGTACAGACAGTTTTTTTTCTGCTTTTTTATCTTCTATTGCGTCACTGCCCGGCAGGTGGTTGAATACCGCCCGGTCTAAAAGGAGAGTTTATCATGAGTCTGGATATCAACCAGATTGCCCTGCACCAGCTTATCAAACGTGACGAGCAGAACCTTGAGCTGGTCTTGCGCGATTCATTACTGGAACCGACAGCGACGGTTGTCGATATGATGGCTGAGCTGCATCGGGTATATAGCGCCAAGAATAAAGCTTATGGCCTGTTTAGCGAAGAGAGTGAACTGGCACAAACGCTGCGTTTACAGCGTCAGGGCGAAGAGGATTTTCTGGCATTTAGTCGTGCCGCGACCGGACGCTTGCGGGACGAGCTGGCGAAATATCCTTTTGCCGACGGCGGCATTGTCCTGTTCTGCCATTACCGCTATCTGGCGGTAGAGTATCTGTTGGTCGCCGTGCTGAACAATTTAAGCAGCATGCGCGTCAATGAAAATCTGGATATCAATCCGACGCACTATCTGGACATCAATCATGCGGATATCGTGGCGCGTATTGATTTAACCGAATGGGAAACCAATCCGGAGTCCACGCGCTATCTGACGTTCCTGAAAGGGCGGGTAGGGCGCAAAGTCGCCGATTTCTTTATGGATTTCCTCGGTGCCAGTGAAGGTCTGAACGCCAAAGCGCAAAACCGTGGCCTGCTGCAGGCGGTCGATGACTTTACTGCCGAGGCGCAGCTCGATAAAGCTGAACGCCAGAACGTGCGTCAGCAGGTGTACAGCTACTGCAACGAACAGCTACAAGCCGGTGAAGAGATCGAGCTGGAGTCGCTGTCCAAAGAGCTTTCCGGCGTTAGTGAAGTTAGCTTCAGCGAATTTACCGCTGATAAAGGCTACGAGCTGGAAGAGAGTTTCCCGGCGGATCGCAGTACGCTGCGTCAGTTAACCAAATTTGCCGGAAGCGGCGGTGGGTTAACCATCAACTTCGACGCCATGCTACTGGGTGAACGTATTTTCTGGGATCCGGCGACGGACACCTTGACCATCAAAGGTACGCCGCCGAACCTGCGCGACCAGCTGCAGCGTCGCACGTCGGGCGGGAAATAAAACCGTTTGCCGGGTGAGAGCGTAAACGCCTTATCCGGTCGACGAGAACCATCAGTATCGATTACAAAATCCCATAAAAAAACCCCGCCTTGGCGGGGTTTTTCTTCAACTTGTTTGCGATTACGCGCGAACGAAGTCGATGTGAGACAGCTTCGGCTTGAACGGGTGACGCTGTACAGCCTGAGCTTTAACTTTAACTTCTTTACCGTCAACAACGATGGTCAGAACTTCGCTGTAGAATTCAGCTTTAGCTTGCATGTTCATAACTGCATCGTGATCCAGTTCGATAGCAATCGGGGCTTCTGCGCCACCGTAGATGATTGCCGGGAACTTGTTAGCGGCACGCAGGCGGCGGCTCGCACCCTTACCCTGCTCTTTACGTACTTCAGCGTTGATAGTAAACATTTAAATCTCTCTTTAATAATTCCTGCTACAGGCGACCCAGCAACAGGTAAGTGATCTGCTTTGCGTATGCAAAAGCGGGCGAGATTCTATACTCAAACGGCTGGTACATCAATCAAAAGTACGATTAACCGCGTAATTCATGTGCCCGACGAAAGCGTCCTTCATAATCGAAGACCTTTTCACGGACCTGCCAGTACTGACCTTTCATGCGCGCGACCACGAAATCAGGATGACGTAACAGCGCCTGCTGGGCGAGGATATCGGCGGCGGTTATCCAGCGTAAGGGAATGCCAGGCGTTCGGGTATGCGGGCGAATAAACAGTTGCTCGAAGGCCGTTCGCTGCGCGGGAGTATGCAGGCGAAAGCGTTCGCTGACGTCGGCGCCATCTTCATCGTAATAGGTAATTTTCAGCCATTCGCCTTTTTCATCCTGCCCATTTTGTAGCGCCATCCCGCTGCAGCGCAGAACCAGCGCATCTTTAAGCCTGAGCGCAGCTTTCAGCATGTCATCCGGGTCAACCAGTACCGTGTCGCACTCCCGACAACGGCGGGCGGCGATGTCATTTTCCGCGTTGCACTGCGGGCAGTTTTTAAAACGGAAACGAAAATCGCACTGTTCGCGATGGCCGTCATCATCTTCAAACCATCCCTGACAACGGCGGCCAAAGTGCTCAATCAGCGTGCCGTCGGCCGTTGTTTTGCCCCAGAAGGTGTTGGCAAAGCCGCAGGCAGGACAGAACACCTGTACTGGAACGTTGTCGCTTTTCCCTTTCGGCGCACCAACTTCCGGCGCGTACAGGTCGTGCGGGTTACCAGCGTAATCGAGGATCAGACAGTCGGTTTTACCCGGCGCCAGGCGCAGCCCACGACCGACAATTTGTTGGTAAAGGCTAACTGACTCGGTCGGGCGCAGAATGGCGATAAGGTCGACGTGCGGGGCATCGAAGCCAGTGGTCAGGACCGACACATTCACCAGATAGCGAAAACGTTGGGCTTTGAACTCTTCAATCAGCACGTCGCGTTCGGCGCCAGGCGTGTCTCCGGTGATAAGTGCGGCGTCGTCAGCAGGCAGCAGACCCAGAATTTCTTTGGCGTGTTCAACTGTGGCGGCGAAAATCATCACCCCTTTACGCGTCTGGGCAAACTCGACAATCTGGCTGATGATATGCGGCGTTATTCGCTGCTGCTTTTTCAGCTCCTGATTCAGGTCCGCTTCGCTAAACAGGCCGTTACTTTGCGCCTGCAGGCGGCTGAAGTCATATTGCACTACCGGCATGTCGAGGCGTTCTGGCGGCGTCAGGTAGCCGTGTTTAATCATGTAGCGCAGCGGTAATTCATAAATGCAGTCGCGAAACAGTGCTTTTTCATCGCCGCGCACCATTCCATGATAATGAAAATGATAAATCCAGCCTTTGCCCAAACGAAAAGGTGTGGCGGTAAGTCCGAGCAGGCGTAAGTGAGGATTTACTTTGGTCAGGTGAGTGAGGATTTGCTGATACTGACTCTCTTCATCATCGCCAATGCGATGGCATTCATCGACGATAAGCAGGGAGAATTCTCCCTGAAAGGCGTCCAGATTACGCGCTACCGACTGTACGCTGCCAAATACCACTTTTCCGTGGCTCTCTTTACGCTTCAGGCCTGCGGCAAAAATATCGGCTTCCAGCCCCAGCGCACAATATTTCGCATGGTTTTGTGCGACCAGTTCTTTGACGTGCGCCAGTACCAGTACGCGACCACGCGCTACGCGGGCCAGCTCGGCAATCACCAGACTTTTGCCCGCGCCGGTTGGCAGGACGATAACCGCCGGGGTGCGGTGGTGGCGAAAATGGTTGAGCGTGGCGTCCACGGCTTCTTTTTGGTACGGGCGAAGAGTAAAAATCATGGGCTCACTATAATAAACAATAACAAGGAGTAGTATGCCATGAATCATTTCTCTTGAGGGATGGTGTAACGCCGCTATACTGGGCGGATAACGGTCCCACTTTTCGGGCGTAAACCCGATTCTCGTATTTTTACAGGCAAAATCACACACATGCGACTTGATAAATTTATCGCTCAGCAACTCGGCGTCAGCCGCGCTATTGCCGGGCGTGAGATCCGTGCTAACCGCGTTACCGTCGACGGTGAAATCGTCAGAAATAGCGCTTTTAAGCTGCTGCCAGAACACGACGTAGAATATGACGGTAATTCCCTGGTTCAACAAAATGGCCCGCGCTATTTTATGCTGAATAAGCCTCAGGGTTATGTTTGCTCAACGGATGATCCCGATCACCCGACGGTGCTCTATTTCCTTGATGAACCGGTTGCCTACAAACTGCATGCGGCAGGGCGTCTGGATATCGACACCACTGGACTGGTGCTGATGACCGATGACGGACAGTGGTCGCATCGCATCACCTCTCCTCGTCACCATTGTGAGAAAACCTATCTGGTGACGTTGGAGTCGCCAGTGGCAGATGATACCGCCGAACAGTTTGCCCATGGTGTACAGTTGCACAATGAGAAAGACCTGACCAAACCGGCCGTGCTGGAAGTGATTACGCCAACTCAGGTGCGCTTGACCATCAGCGAAGGGCGCTATCATCAGGTCAAACGTATGTTTGCCGCGGTGGGTAACCACGTTGTGGAACTGCACCGTGAACGGATTGGTGACATCAGGCTTGATGAGGATCTGGCGCCAGGTGAATACCGTCCTTTGACTGAAGAAGAAATCGCCAGCGTTAACTTAACCCCGCGTTAATTTCAGGAGCTAAATGTGACCACCCGGCAGAACTCGTCAATTGCCATTGTCTTTATCCTTGGCTTGTTAGCCATGTTGATGCCGTTGTCGATTGATATGTATCTTCCGGCGCTGCCTGTTATCTCTGAACAGTTTGGTGTGCCAGCAGGTAGCGCGCAGATGACCCTCAGTACCTATATTCTGGGGTTCGCAGTGGGGCAACTGTTCTATGGGCCAATGGCAGACAGCCTTGGACGCAAGCCTGTGATCCTGGGCGGGACGCTGGTGTTTGCGGCGGCGGCTGTGGCCTGCGCACTGGCGCAAACCATCGATCAACTGATCGTGATGCGTTTCTTCCACGGCCTGGCTGCTGCTGCAGCGAGCGTGGTTATCAACGCCCTGATGCGTGATATCTATCCGAAAGAAGAGTTTTCGCGCATGATGTCATTCGTCATGCTGGTCACGACAATTGCGCCATTAATGGCACCGATTATCGGTGGCTGGGTGCTGGTATGGCTGAGCTGGCACTATATCTTTTGGATCCTCGCCATGGCGGCTATTCTGGCGTCGGTGATGATCCTTACACTGATCAAAGAGACTCTGCCGGTAGAGCGTCGCCAGCCGTTTCGCCTGCGTACTACTATTGGCAACTTTGCCTCGCTGTTTCGTCATAAACGTGTGCTGAGCTATATGCTGGCCAGCGGATTCAGTTTTGCCGGGATGTTCTCGTTTTTGAGCGCCGGCCCCTTTGTCTACATTGAGATCAACCACGTTTCACCGCAACATTTCGGTTATTACTTCGCACTGAACATCGTATTCCTGTTCGTGATGACTATCATCAACAGCCGCTTTGTGCGTCGGGTTGGGGCATTGAATATGTTCCGTACTGGTCTGTGGATCCAGTTCGTGATGGCAGGCTGGATGGTCTTTAGCACACTGTTTGGGTTGGGGTTCTGGGCCCTGGTCGTGGGCGTCGCGGCGTTTGTTGGCTGTGTGTCGATGGTGTCATCTAACGCTATGGCGGTTATTCTGGATGAATTTCCACATATGGCGGGAACGGCGTCATCGCTGGCAGGGACATTCCGCTTCGGCATTGGTGCCATCGTTGGGGCGCTGTTGTCTCTGGCGACCTTTAACTCGGCCTGGCCAATGATATGGTCGATCGCATTTTGCGCTACCTGTTCAATTCTCTTCTGTCTTTACGCCAGTCGCGCCCAAAAACGGTGATCTATTACACATCCTGGGGGCCATAAGGCCTCCAGAGTTGATATACATCAACCGCAAATCTATCAGTTCCCCTAGTTATGTTTATTTTATGTAAAATCAATTTATGTAAAAAGTCACATCATTGTAGTTAAAAAGGTTGAGTTAGATCGCAGAAACGAGTACATATAGCCCGGAAATATGCCGGAACCATTGAATAATTTTAATTACCTGGTTCGGAAAGCGGCATAAAGACAGGGTGTAAACGTTTACCAACTGTCTGAAGACGTATTGTCAATGATGTGTTAATATTGATGTAAAATAATTGTGAAGTGATTGTGCTTCCAGGGAAAGAAAGTGATGACATTACAACTCTCAATCGTTCATCGTCTGCCGCAGAGCTATCGTTGGTCGGTGGGTTTCGCAGGTTCAAAGGTTGAACCGATTCCGCAAAACGGTCAGAGCAATGAGAACAGCCTGGTGGCGCTCAAATTGCTCAGCCCTGATGGTGACAGCGCATGGTCAGTCATGCATAAGCTCAGCCAGGCCCTTAGCGACATTGAGGTTCCTTGTTCCGTACTGGAATGCGAAGGGGAGCCGTGCCTGTTTGTGAATCGCCAGGATGAATTTGCCGCGACCTGCAGACTGAAAAACTTCGGCGTGGCCATCGCAGAGCCGTTTTCAAATAACAATCCGTTTTGAGCGTCAGCTTAGCGCAAGCAGCTGACGCGTATAGGCTTGCTGTGGCGCGTTAAATACGTGCTCGCATTGCCCTTGCTCCACGACCTCTCCCTGACGTAGCACAATAACCTGATGGCATAACGCGCGTACTACGTGCAAATCATGGCTGATAAAAATATAAGCCAGCCGATGCTTTTCCTGTAAGGACTTTAATAACGTCAGGATTTGCGCCTGTACGGTTCTGTCTAGCGATGATGTTGGCTCATCCAGGATAATCAAGGAAGGTTTGAGAATCAATGCTCTGGCGATGGCAATACGTTGACGCTGACCGCCGGAAAACTCAGCCGGGTAACGATGCCGCGTTTCGCTATCCAGTCCCACTTCCGTCATCACCGCTTTCACCTGCGCCTCGCGTTGTTCGGCTGACAGGGTTGGCTGATGAACGCGTAACCCCTCCTCGATAATCTGTAGCACGCTCAGGCGTGGGTTAAGCGAGGAGTTGGGATCCTGAAATACCACCTGAATACGGTGACGGACCGGCAACAGCTGGCGACGATTTAAGGTATGCAGCGCCTGACCATCGAACACAATACTTCCTTGTGAGGAGATTAACCTCAGGAGCGCCAGTCCGGTAGTGCTTTTCCCCGACCCAGACTCACCGACCAACCCCAGCGTTTCACCGGGCCGCAGAGAGAAACTGATATTGTTAACCACGACGTTGTGGTCCACCACACGCTTCAGGATACCTTTGCGGATGGGGAAGGCGACGTGCAGTTTTTCCACTTCCAGCAGCGGGGCTTGTCCGGCCGGTAAAGGTACCGGGTCGCCGGAAGGTTCACTGTTTAGCAACTTCTGCGTGTAGGGATGCGTGGGCGCAGTGAGCAACTGTGCTGCTTTATTTTGCTCAACGCACTGACCGTTTTGCATGACCGCCACGGTATCGGCCAGCTTTTTCACAATGCTGAGGTTGTGGGTGATGAACAGTAATCCCATGTTCAGCTCGCGCTGTAGTTCCCTCAGCAGTTGCAGGATCTGTGCCTGAACGGAAACGTCCAGCGCGGTAGTCGGTTCATCGGCAATCAGCAGCTCCGGTCGTGTTAGCAATGCCATGGCAATCATCACGCGCTGGCGTTCCCCGCCGGACAGTTGGTGCGGGTAGTCTGCGAGACGTTTGGCCGCCTGACGGATGCCGACGCGATCCAGACAGGTCAGGATTTCTGCTCGCGCGGCCTCCCGACGCATTCCCCTATGCAGCGACAGCACTTCATAAAGCTGTTTTTCCAGATTGTGGAGCGGGTTCAGTGACACCATTGGTTCCTGGAAAATCATGGCGATTTTATTCCCCCGCACGCCGCGAAGCGTTTGCTCATCGGCGTGAAGTAATGATTCACCATGAAAACGGATGTCGCCGGAAAGGTAGACGACCGGAGGGGAGGGCAATAACCGTAAAATAGATAGCGCGGTCACGCTTTTACCTGAGCCGGACTCACCCACCAGCGCCAGCGTTTGTCCGGCATCAACGCGCAGTGACAGACTGTTGACCACGGTGCGCACGGTCTCTTGTTGACGAAAACCTACCGATAAATTGTCAATAGCTAACAGAGGTTGTGTCATCTTAAATTGCCTTGTTGGGATCGAACGCGTCGCGTACCGCTTCACCAATAAAGATCAGAAGCGATAAGAGCAGGGCAACGGAGATGAACGCAGTGATGCCAAGCCACGGCGCCTGCAGGTTGTTTTTACCCTGTAACAGAAGTTCTCCGAGCGATGGCGAGCCAAGCGGTAAGCCAAACCCAAGAAAATCCAGCGAGGTTAGAGTGGTTATCGAGGCGCACAAAATAAACGGTAAAAAGGTCAGAGCGGCAACCATCGCATTGGGTAGCATATGGCGCAGAATAATACTGCTATCGCTCACGCCGAGCGCCTGAGCGGCACGAATATAATCAAAGTTTCGGGTACGTAAAAACTCCGCGCGCACCACGCCAACCAGGCTCATCCAGCCAAACAGCACGGTAATACCCAGCAGCCACCAGAAGTTAGGCTGGACAACGCTCGACAGTAGAATGATGAGAAACAGCGTTGGCATACCGGACCAAACTTCAATGAATCGTTGCCCCCACAGGTCCACCTTGCCGCCATAATAGCCCTGTATTGCGCCAGCCATAATGCCCATCACGCTCGAACACAGGGTGAGCATTAAGCCAAATAAGACAGAAATACGTGTGCCGTAGAGGATCCGTGCCAGTACATCACCGCCGTTGGCGTCTGTTCCCAGCCAGTTTTGTGCAGAAGGCGGGGAAGGGAAGGGCTTATCGGTGGCAAAGTTAATGCTGGTCGCCCCGAAGCGTATTGGTGCCCACAGGATCCAGCCCTGGTTTTCCAGGCGCTGCTGTAGCCACGGATCCTGATAATCAGCCCGGGTCGCCAGCGGTCCGCCGAAGTCGCTTTCACTGTAGTTTTTGAACAGGGGGAAATACCAGCTATCGTCGTAGCGCACCAGTAACGGCTTATCATTGGCAATCAGTTCTGAACACAGACTAAGACCGAACAGCACCAGAAAAATCCACAGCGACCAGTAGCCGCGACGGTTGTGGCGAAAGCGCGCCCAGCGGGCCTGATTGACGGGGCTTAATCGCGACATTAGCGTCCCTCAAAATCAATACGGGGATCGACCAGCGTATAGCTGATGTCGCTGAGGATATTCAGCAGCAGACCGATCAGGGTGAAGATATAGAGTGTGCCAAACATTACCGGATAGTCGCGCGATACGGTGGATTCATACCCCAGTAGTCCCAGACCGTTAAGCGAGAACATCACCTCAATCAGCAGCGAACCGGTAAAAAACATGCTGATAAACGTCGCCGGGAAGCCGGCGATCACCAGCAACATGGCATTGCGAAACACATGTTTCCACAGAATATTTTTCTCGCTGACCCCTTTAGCGCGTGCGGTGACGACATACTGTTTGCGCACCTCATCCAGAAATGAGTTCTTGGTCAGCATAGTCAGCGCGGCAAACCCACCAACTACCGTCGCCAGCACCGGCAGGGTAATATGCCAAAGGTAGTCGGTCACTTTCTGATACCAGGGCAGAGAGTCAAAATTGGCGGAAACCAGCCCGCGCAGCGGGAACAGGTCGTAGTAGCTGCCCCCGGCAAAAAAGACGATCAGCAAAATGGCAAACAGAAAGGCCGGAATGGCATAGCCAATAATAATAAATGCGCTACTCCAGACATCAAACCGGCTGCCGTTGTGAACCGCTTTGCGGATCCCAAGCGGTATCGACACCAGATAGATGATGAGCGTACTCCATAGGCCCAGCGTAACGGAAACCGGCAGGCTGTCTTTGATAAGCGTCAGCACAGAGGCGCTACGAAACAGGCTGTCGCCGAAATCGAAACGAATATAGTCCCAAAGCATTTTGAAATAACGCTCATGAATGGGCTTATCGAACCCGTAGCGCCGAGTGATTTCCGCGATGACTTCCGGGTCCAGACCCCGGCCGCCGCGATAATTACTGTCGCTGATGTTACCAACGCCGGTTTGCGCATGGCTGGCGCGAACGCCTTCGCTACCCGCACCAGGTAATGCCCCGCTTTGCCCGAACTCAATGGCGGCGACGGCCTGTTCAACCGGACCGCCGGGGGCAATTTGCACGATAAAAAAGTTGATGGTGATGATGGCCCAAAGCGTTGGGATCACCAGCAGCAGACGTCGAATCAGATAAGCGCCCATCTATTCTCCCTGCCGTCTGGCTGCGGGCAGTTTCGCCGCTTTGTTGACGTCATACCACCAGTTGTCGAAGCCAATGGTATAAATTGGGCGAATAGCCGGATGCGAAAATTTGTCCCACCAGGCGATACGATCCTCGGCCATAAACCACATCGGCAACATGTAGTAATTCCAGGTTAAAACTCTGTCCAGTGCCCGGCCGAGTGGGATCAGTTTGGCTTTATCACCTTGCGCGGCAATGATTTGACCGATCAGCTTATCGATAACCGGGCTTTGCACACCGGGGGCGTTATAGCTGGAGTCAATATATTGAGAAGCCCACAGAATTTGCAGGTCTGAACTCGGCCACGGCATTGCGCGATACAACCTTGGCATCATGTCATAGTCGCGACTGCGTAAGCGGTTGGTGATTTGTGAGTTATCAACCTGGCGAATGTTCATGGTAATGCCTAAGCGTTGCAGGTTGTGCTGGAACGGCAACACCCACTGACTGTTGCTGCCCGCCGGGAGCAATAGTTCAAAGCTCAGAGGTTTACCGCTGACGCTGTTTACGCGCTGCTGCCCCTTGAGTACCCATCCGGCTTGTTCCAGTAAGGTATCGGCTTTCAGCAAGTTCTCACGATCGTAGCCATCGCCTTTTGATTTTGGCGGCTGATAGATTTGGCTGAAGACCTCAGGAGGGAGATCTTTTTTCAAGGGCGCGAGTATCACCAGCTCATCTGCATCGGGGTAATTTGTCGCAGCATATTCGGTATTCTGAAAATAGCTGTTGGTCCGGCTCCAGGCGTTATAGAACAGGGCTTTATTCATCCATTCAAAATCAAAGGCCAGCGTGATGGCTTCCCGCACCCGTCGGTCACTGAACACCGGACGCTGAATATTAAAGGCCAGCCAGCGCGTATCCTGGGCGGATTCATTTTTTTGTTCATCTTTGATGATGTAATGATTCGCGAAATTTTTCCCGGTATAACGCGTCGCCCAGTTTTTGGCATCATTTTCAAGACGCAGATCAAACGCACCGGCCTTAAACGCTTCAAAGGCGACGTTATCATCCAGATAATAGTCGTAGCGGATGGTATCGAAGTTCCAGCGTCCACGATTGACGGGGAGATTAGCGGCCCAATAATCTTTGACGCGCGAATAGACAATATACTGGCCCATCTTCCATTTGGTAATGCGATAAGGGCCGCTGGCGAGCGGTGGCGATGATAAGGGATCGTTGAGCTTATGATCTTTCCAGTACTTCTCTGGCATCACGGGTAATGAAAACAGGCTGAGCATGTCCTCTTTACCCGGTTTGGCTAATTCAATGCGTACGGTTAATGGCGCGATGGCTTTTACCGTTGTTCCCTTGTAGACCAGACGAAACTGCGGCACGCCTTCAGTCATAAATTTGTGGAAGGTGAATGCGACGTCGCGGGCGGTAATGGGTGATCCATCGTGAAAACGCGCTCGTGGATTAATGGCAATTTCTACCCAGGAATAGTCGTCAGCATAGCGTGCGCTGTCGGCAATGAGCGGGTAATAGCTACCAGGCTCATCGTCAGAGGTTGTAAACAGCGTATCGTAAAGCGTTTCGGTACGTGCGCCGGGATTACCGCGCATTGCATAGCGGTTAAAGTTGTCAAATGTGCCAATGGCGGAGAGGGTGATTTGACCACCTTTAGGGGCTGCGGGATTAACATAATCGAAGTGATTAAAGTTAAACGCGTACTTCGGTTCACCCAGCACGGCAAAAGCATAGCTTTCTTTGATGGACTGCGCCTCGGCGCTAAACCCGATGAGGGCGATAAACAGAAGCAATACGCGAGGGATCATTAAAAGCGATTTCCTTTTCCTGCCACAACCCGACGGGCATCATGCCTGAAAGATAAGAGATGTAGCGGCGAGTGAGAATATATGAATCGCATACTGCGATCACCACGTCGGCTTATTGGGCTGCGCCATCCAACGCACGAAATCAGCAAGCTTTAATGGTCGGCTAATCCAGTATCCCTGGAAAAAATGTACTCCACGTTCGCGCAGCCAACGGGCTTGCTCAGGTGTTTCTACCCCTTCAGCAACCGTCAGCATATTAAGACGTTTAGAGAGTGTCAACACGGCGTCCAGAACCGGAGAGGTCAGGGTTTCCGTCCCAATGGCGTTAATAAAGCCACGATCGATTTTCAGGTAGTCAACGGTAAACCGTTCCAGATAAATAAGCGCACTATGACCGGTACCAAAATCATCAATGGCAATCTCAAAACCTGCTGAATGCAGCCATTCAAATAGCTTTGTCGCCTCGTGCTGATTGAGCATATCTCGTTCAGTGATTTCCAGTACTATCTGAAAATAGTTTGCGGGAAGCGAAGCGTGCAGGTGCCGAATGTCGTCCTTAAACGTCTCGCCGTGTAAGTGCGTTGGCGCGATATTGATCCCCAATTTTGCGCCAGCGGGTAACACTTTTTGCAGCGTCGGCGCGTCCTGGGCTATCAGCTTGAAGAGGTGCTGGGTTAGCGGCACAATCATTTTCTGTGATTCAGCGTAATGAATAAAGGCATCCGGTGGGATCTCACCCGTTGTTGGGTGATGCCAGCGTAATAGTACCTCAACGCCTTTCACCTCCAGCGTTTGCATCTCTACGACTGGCTGGTACACCACATAAAACTGGTTATGTTTGATGGCGTTGAGGATATCTTTGCCTGGGCGTAAACGGATGCTGTAGATGTAGTACCAGAGAAGGAGGGCGGTCATGATCCCGGCCATGCATCCGAGCATGATGGCGTATCCAACATCTTTATACGTCCACCGATCCGCGTAAAAACGCACCTCCAACGGGAATGTAGACAAGGCTGCATTATATGATGGGAGAGCAGGGAGTTCAGACATGGGGATTAATTGTTTGGAAAACGTGGTGATAGCCGTCTTCCCGACGACGAGTGCCACACCGTTGAAATCATCTTGCCGGGCGTTATAGAGAAGATAGGGTGCCAGGTTAACATTCAGGGTGGCAAAAACGCCGCTGTTCTGTAATGAATGATTGCGATACCAAATGAGTATTGCCGGTTTATTCGGCATCATTGGCGTACCGGGCTGGAGATCCATATCGATATCTTTCGTCATGTCCAGCACGGGAACCAATTGCTGAAGAGGCGTATTCATTGAACCGGTTGCTGAAGAGCAGAAAGCGATACCGTCTTTTACCAGCAAAAAGGCCCGCACATTCAGGCTAAACGCGGCGCTGGAAGTGAGTTGAGCTGAAGCTTGCGAGCAGGTGTCTTTTACCAGAGGTTGCAGTGTGTTGGTGGTGGTTTCAAGGTCAGCGAAGAAACTTTCAATATAGTTTTGTATGTTAGACGTTAGCGTGTCGTACTTTGCGTTTCGTTGATGCCATGACATAAAAAACTGCAGTGAGCTGACGAGTAACGCGACGACTATCCCCGTTATAACGCAGGTGAGCAGGAGTTTCCGATCGGAAGAAGAGGAGCGCCTTAACATAGTTCCTTATGTTTACCTGAAGTAACCACTTATCCTGTATGAATATAACCTGAAATGACTCATGTTGTGAGATTTTTCTTAGTCACAAGGGCAAAGCAAAAAAAAACACCGCCGTAGCAGTGCTTTTTTATATGTCTCATCAGGATAGCCAAGGGATAGCTGCCAAACGAAATTAACTGCGGCTTAGAACCCGGCGAGCTTCGTTGTAACGTTTTTTCCAGTAAGGCTCGTTCATGCTGGAAATGATAACGCCACTGCTGGTCGAGGCATGTACGAACTGGTTGTTGCCGATATAAATACCGACGTGTCGGCCAGTAGAGCCAGCACGGAACAGAACCAGATCGCCTGTACGCAGATTAGTGCGCGAAACGGATTTACCCGTTTCCTGTTGTTCATAGGTTGAGCGAGGAAGCTCTAAACCAAATTGCTCACGAAACGTACGCTGTACGAAGCTTGAACAATCAATGCCTTTTTTGGTGCTGCCGCCAAGGCGGTAACGCACGCCTTTCCAGTCAGCATATTGGTCCATAATACGTGATTTAACATCGATATTACGTACCATATTTTCAAATTCATCCTGAGAGGCTTGCAGTGAAGAGTTATCTCCATTGCCCACAGCATGCGTCTCAGAATGCATATTCCTGGCGGTGTTCGTTGTGCTACATGCAGAAAGCAGAACCGCAACTGCTATCGCGGGTATGCCCCGCAAGATATATCTCAAAATCGGTTGAGATTTGACCATTTTGTTTGTTTTCCCTTGAAGTCCTTAACGATAAATATCGTTATAAAAAATGCCAAACGTGACGAGACTAATTACCATCGCACGATGAGACAATTCCTTAAGGTCAAATCTGTGGCAGAACGCACAAATTTATTCTGAAAGGGAATAATTATCCCGCGAGGCAAAACGTGTTCGAGATTACCCTATCGTTCCGGTCAATGCGAGTGATTTTACGTGATTTCTTATAAGAAAAATTGATACAGAAAGTGAATAAACGGCATTGTCTAAATTAAGAACAATCAGGGTAAAAAACACGCAACTTACTCATTTTAAACATGAATAAGATGACAGGAGAATGACAATCAGAATGATGAAATATTGCCAGGCATCATCAGGGAATCAGAAGTATCCCTGATGATGTTAATTACTCTGCGTTATTTGTTTAAAAATTGTTTGTTTTTGCCGGGTAGATAATTCACGAACAGAGTGACTAATCGGTCGCTTAATGGCGTCATTAGCCACCAGGGAAGGCCAATCAAGACCACCGTCATGGAACCAACCACGATATCGGTGAGCCAGTGGGCACCAATCATTACGCGTGGGAAGGCAAAAACCACAGCGATAATAAGGCCGATTATTCCTGCGACTTTTCCGAAATAACGCAGCATGAATGCGGAAAAAATAAGCAACATCATGCCGTGATCGCCAGGAAAACTGTCTTTCGACGCATCTTTGGTCGGAATATGCAGCAGTTCGCTGACGCGATAAATATTATCCAGCATCAGGGTTGGGCTGGCACGTTTAACGGGAATAAGCGCCTGGCCCAGCTGATTTAATATCACTGCGGTAAGCAGCATAACCAAACCGATAGCCACAATGCGTCGGCGACCTTCCGATGTCTCTTTGAGCCAAAAGTGCAGCATCAATGCGCCCATTGCCAGCAATGAGCAGCCATCAAATGCCCGGTTATTGGTTATAGCAACAACCCATAAGAACAGCGGACTTTCCACCAGTTTATGATTAAAGAAGCGGAAAACGCCCGTATCCAGTGAAGACCAGAACCCATGCCCGGCTGGAATATACCAGGACAGAAACAGTGCCAGGCCCACAATATTAAGCAGGAGGATTAGAGGGTATCGGGTTTTCATCGTCGTTTACCATTGCTAAAAAACGAAGGCAACCTTACGCGCTAGCGCCTAAACGAAGTCTCAACAATGCGCTCTGTAGCGCATTCCAGTCGGTCTCGGTATCGGCGATGAGTTCAATACGACTATCTGGTGGCGCGACGTTTTGCGTCTCTATATGCCAGTCGTCTCCCTGGCGGTTAATGCGTACCAGTCCTTCTTTAATACGCATTACCCCCTTCACTCGTCCAACAGGAGCAAGACGCGACCATTCCAGCAGACCGATAGTATCGAACACAGTATCGGCGTCAAAAATCCAACCGCAGGACTGATGGCCCTGTCCGCTGTTCAGGCTACGACGCCAGCGCTGCTGTGCGGGTAGACTCAACGCTGCCAGCCCCTTTTTGTCGGCATGACTATGGGCGTGCTCCGCGCTTGCAGGAAGCTCTGCCAGGTTTAGTCGGGGCAAATCCAGTAGCTGTCCGTCAATTTGTCCATGGTCGGCATGAACTAACTGGCGATTACCTCCATAGTGTTGCCACCAGCTTTGCAGGGCGTTTTCGCTTTCCGTCGTAGCACGGTCGGTTTTGTTGGCAACAATGATATCTGCGGCGGCCAGCTGGTCGCGGAAATTGTCATTGGCGACGCTTTTTTCATCCAGTAACAGCCGCGGGTCAAGAATACAGAGGGTCGCACGCAGATCGATCCACGGTTCGTAAACCGGTGCGGTGAGTAAATCCAGAATCTGTTTAGGGTGGCCGAGGCCAGTGGGTTCAATGAGCAGACGGTCAGGTTTTCCCTGACGCAGCAGCGTATTGAGACCAACCTGCATCGGCAGACCGTTAACGCAGCACATACAGCCGCCGGGGATCTCTTTTAACAGCGCACCGCTGTTAGCCAGTAGCGCGCCATCAATGCCAACTTCGCCAAACTCATTAACCAGCACGGCCCACTTCTCAGCAGGATCTTTGTTTGCCAATAAATGAAGAATAGAGGTGGTTTTGCCACTGCCGAGAAAACCGGTGATGAGATTGGTTTTAGTCACATTTACTCCAGATTCATAAATTACCGTAATGGCATTTAACAATCCTGGCGAAAAACGGTGAAAAAGAGAAGGGGTGAGAGGACGAAGACGCGCTTCGTCCTGTTTAATGGCAGAAATCGTTAACTTTTTAACGTATCAATGACAGCCTGATGCGCACCGTATTGGGCAATGCGTTGCCAGGCCTGCTGAATGGCCGCGACAAACTGCGGATTCTGGACGAGATCGGTGGCGAAAATCTCGCGCAGCGAAAGCAGGGCGCTGACACGTTCTGACTCTGTGCTCTGTTTAACCAGAGCGGCAATTTTCTCACTTAGTGGGTCACGAATATCAATTGCGGCGCCTGAGTCATCCACGCCGCTCACATAACGCATCCAGCCTGCGACACCGAGCGCCAGCAGCGGCCATTCGCTTTGGCTGGCTAAATGTACGCGGATCCCTTCCAACATGCGCTGGGGTAATTTCTGGCTACCGTCCATCGCAATTTGCCAGGTTTTATGTTTCAACGCTGGGTTGGCAAAACGCTCCAACAGGCTTAGGGCATACTGGTCTAAATCAACGTCGGTAATTTGCAGCGTAGGCGCCTGTTCGTTGAGCATCAGACGGTGGGCGGCTTCACGAAATGCGCTGTCCTGCATACAGTCGCTGATGTGCTGGAACCCGGCCAGATAACCGAGATAAGCGAGAAACGAATGACTGCCGTTCAGCATCCTCAGTTTCATTTGTTCCCACGGCAAGACGTTTTCGACCATCTGGACGCCCGCCGTTTCCCATTCTGGGCGGCCACACACAAAATTATCTTCAATCACCCACTGGATAAACGGTTCGCAGCTGATTGCGCAAGGATCGGCAACGCCCAGCTCGCGTGCGATTTCAGCCAGTGACTCTTCGGTAGCGGCAGGAACAATGCGATCCACCATGGTACCCGGGAAGCTGACATGCTCCTGAATCCAGGTTGCCAGTTCTGGTGAACGTTTTTCCGCCATTCCCAGTACGGCGTTTTTTACCACATGACCATTGTCCGGGATATTATCGCAAGAGAGGACGGTAAACGGCTGTAGCCCGCGTTCACGTCGGCGGTGTAGCGCTTCAACAATAATTCCTGGGACAGAGTGCGGTTCAGTCGGTGTTTGCAGATCGTGAGCAATACGTGGATTACTGAGGTCTAACGAGCCTGTAGCCGGATCGATGCAGTAGCCTTTTTCCGTAATGGTTAACGAGACAATAGCCACCTGAGGCTCACAGAATTTTTCAATAATAGCCGCCAGTGAATCCAGCCTGGCGTTGAGACATTCGTTGACGGAGCCGATAACAATCGGTTGGTTGCCGTTGGCCCCTTTCTCCAGCACGGTAAATAAATGATCCTGTTCGCGCAGTTGGCTCATCAGACGATCGCCGTTGAACAGACTGATCTCACAAATACCCCAGTCTCCACCCTGCGCATTCAGCACCCTGTCGGTGAGTAACGCCTGATGGGCGCGGTGAAAAGCACCGAAACCAAAATGTACAATCCGCGTTTTTAATTGCTGGCGGTCGTACTGCGGCATCATGACATTTTCCGCCAGTGGCGCTGAGGCAATAGTTTTCATTAAATACACCTGATTAACCATTAATTAACAATGGCAGTATAAAGTTATATGACAGCAAATTGAATTGGTGTGCCTCATTTATCCGGGGAATGTGAGCTTGATCAACCAATCATCGGCAATGTGTTGATCATCTAACGGATGCCTGTATGGTAGTCATCATTAAGGTGATTTAATTTGGTATAACAACTTGTGGGGTGAAACAATGGAACAAACCTGGCGTTGGTACGGACCTAACGATCCGGTATCGCTTGATGATGTGCGTCAGGCTGGCGCAACGGGTGTTGTAACCGCCTTGCACCATATTCCTAACGGTGAAGTGTGGCCGGTAGAAGAAATTCAACAGCGTCAGGCCATTTTGGTTGAAAAAGGGCTGACCTGGTCGGTGGTGGAAAGTATCCCTGTCCACGAAGATATCAAAACGCGTTCAGGTCAATATCAAACGTGGATTGCCAACTATCAGCAGAGTATCCGTAATCTGGCGACCTGCGGCATCGATACCGTGTGCTATAACTTCATGCCGATCCTCGACTGGACGCGTACCGACCTCGAATATCAGCTGCCGGATGGTTCCAAAGCGCTGCGTTTTGACCAGATTGCCTTTGCAGCTTTCGAGCTGCACATTCTGCAACGCCCGGGAGCTGAAGCGGATTATACCGACGAAGAACAGCGCCAGGCGCTGGACTACTTCAATGCCATGAGCGATGCAGAAATTGAAAAGCTGACACGCAATATCATTGCTGGCCTGCCTGGTGCAGAAGAGGGCTATACGCTGGATCAGTTTCGTGCGCGCCTTGCTGAATATGACGGCATCAGTAAAGACGATCTGCGCAAAAATATGGCGGTATTCCTGCGGGCGATTGTGCCAGTGGCAGAAGAAGTCGGCGTGCGTCTGGCCGTGCATCCTGACGATCCGCCGCGCCCGATCCTCGGTCTGCCGCGTATCGTTTCGACTATCGAAGATATGCAGTGGCTGAAAGAAACCGTCGACAGTATTAATAATGGTTTCACCATGTGTACCGGTTCTTACGGCGTGCGCGCTGATAACGATCTGGTGAAAATGATCGAAACCTTTGGCGATCGTATCCACTTCACGCACCTGCGCTCGACCTGCCGTGAAGATAACCCGAAAACGTTCCACGAAGGTGCGCACCTGCAGGGTGATGTGGATATGGTATCGGTGGTGGCTGCCATTTTGAGCGAAGAGCAGCGGCGTAAAAAGGCGGGCGATCTGCGTCCTATCCCGATGCGTCCGGATCATGGACACCAGATGCTTGACGATCTACACAAGAAAACCAATCCGGGCTACTCGGCGATTGGTCGCCTGAAAGGACTGGCAGAAGTCCGCGGCGTTGAGCTGGCGCTGAAACAAACGCAGTTCCGCGACCTGCTGTAAGTCTAACAACAGGGATTGCGCTACAGGTGCAATCCCTGTTGTTCATCAAGGCTGCGCGAGCGCCTGCTCCAGCACTGTCAGCACTTTATTGATCTGCTGTATCTGCAATCCACCAAATCCAAAAAACATAACAGCATCGCTGTTTTCTTTGCGCCATGCGGCTTCTGATCCATTTTCTATATCCGACAGAGTGTCGAAACGGATCCCAGCCAACAGGCAGCTTTGTTGCAACCTGGCGATGAATTCGGTATGTCTGGCAATGCGTAACGAGAGGTGCAGACCTGCCGTTGCGCCAGCGATTTTCCCTTCGGGAAACAGAGTGGACAGGCCATCGCGTAACAGAGTGAGGCGCGTCGCATAGCTGCAGGCCAGCTTGCTGATATGCGTATAAAAAACCTGATTTTGCATCAGTTCGGCTAAAAATTGCTGCAACAACCACTGACTGCCGTTGTTATTGAGCGCTTTCATATTCTGTACCGCCGGAAGCAGTTCATCAGGGCAAATAAGATAGCCAAGCCGTGCGCCTGGCCCCAGCGTTTTAGAAAATGTCCCCATATAGATAACCCGGTTGTGATAATCCATGGCTTTCAGCGCGGGAAGGGGATTGTCCCCATAGGTAAAAACGGCATCGTAATCGTCTTCAATGATGTAAGCGCCGACGCGTTGCGCCCACGTTAATAATGACTGACGGCGCTCCAGCGAAAGCACACTTCCCATCGGATACTGATGAGCTGGAGTAACATAACAAAGCTGGGTTTCATACTCGGGTAAATTATCTGTTTGCAGCCCGTGGTTATCTACGGCAATTGACGTAATGTCTGCACCGTAATAATTAAAAAGATGCCATGCGCCAGAATAACAAGGGGATTCGGTCACAATATGGCACTTTTTTTGCTGACTGACAGCATGATGAATAATAAATATTTGGCTGAGCAGTGATAATCCTTCCTGAATCCCGTTGGTAATGATGATGTTCTCTGCTCGGGTATTAATTCCGCGGGATAAATTAAGGTATCTGACCAGTTGCTCACGTAGTGAAAATAATCCATTTGGTGAATGGTACCGGGTAAATAATTGTTCTTTAAGTATGCTTGGAGCATTATTCCATTTCCGCCAGCTTGACCAGGGAAAAGCGTTGGGGTCGGGGACGCCCATCCGGCAGTAGCACTCTCGTCCAGGCTCGGCGTAAACATCGGTAGAGACCCCGGCAGCTTTAGGTTTTACCGGTGGGGAGCCTTGGGTTACGGGCACATGAGTTGGGGTTATACGTACAGGCGTGGTGAATATCACTTCATAGCCAATGCCGTGTCGGCTCTTGATTAACCCAGCCGCCATCAGCTTATCATAGGCCATCACTACCGTTATTTTAGCAACGTGCAATACCTGAGCCTGCTCACGAATAGAGGGGAGTTTGTCTCCACAAAGCAAATCACCCTGCTGAATTGCCTGGAAATAAAATTGAAATATCTGCAGTTGCAGCGGAGTACGGCTTTCTCTATTGAGCGTCAGTGTTAGCATAAGAAATTCCTTATTTACAGATGGTCACTATATTACGAATTTCTGATCTTTACTATTTGACTCACCTCATAGAGTGGATGCTGTTCCTATAATCTGCTTTCGCTGTCTCTATTTTTGATTTTTATTATCCCTTAGCGTGTCGCTATTAAAAAATGGAGGCAAGCATGTCGTGGATAAGAAAGAACGCATTGTGGTGCGCATTCGTCGGGGCGTTAGTAATGGCCTTGGCTATTTGGGGAACGTGGCAAGGCGTTCATTACACCAGTACCACCGAATTTTGTTTATCGTGTCACTCGATGCGCACGGCTGGAGAGGAATATAAAACCAGCGTGCATTTTCGCAACGCGTCTGGCGTGCGGGCTGAGTGTAAGGATTGTCATATTCCACCGGGCGTTGTTCCAACGCTTATTCGTAAAACTGAAGCCTTAAACGATCTCTATCACACTTTTATTTCTCCTTCTATCGACACTCCGGAAAAGTTTGCTGCCAAACGCTCGGAGCTGGCCCAACGGGAGTGGGCGCGCATGAGCGCGAATAATTCAGCGGCGTGTAAATCCTGCCATAGCTATGAGGCAATGGATCATGACAAGCAATCGGCAAATGCGGCGGCGCAAATGAGCGCGGCGGCAGCAAAAGACAGTAACTGTATCGATTGCCACAAAGGAATAGCCCATCACAAACCCGATATGAGCAGCGGTTTTCGCGATCGCTTTAAGCAGCTACAGCGTCAGGGAGATACGCCAACGGATGCGTCCACACTGTTCTCATTAAGCGAAAAATCATTGGCGGCAACGGCAGAAAGTCCGGCAGGGAAGGCGCTGTTATTTCCCGCCACCGAGGCCAAGGTGCTGAAAAAAGAAGGCAGTAACGTCCAGCTCGAAATTACGGGCTGGCGTGAAAGCAAAGGGCGTGGACGGGTGATCACCCAGTATATGGGGAAACGCGTTTTCTCCGCCGTGCTCGATGAGCCCCTGATGGCGAACGTAAAAGTGCTACAAACCCAGGTCGATCCTGATTCACATCAGGAATGGCAGCAGGTGAGCGTCACCGCCTGGACCACCGATCAGGACTTTATCAGCACACTTGCGCCAATCTGGGAGTACTCAGATCAAATGCTGCAATCCACCTGTAGCGCCTGTCATAGCACTCCTCCTACGACCCGATATACCGCTAATGGCTGGATCGCTGGATTGAAAGCCATGTCGACCTATTACCGGCTTAATCCGGTGGAGGAACGTACGTTGTTGAAATACCTCCAGACCCACGCCAGCGATGTGTCTGACACCAACAAAAAGTAAGGATAATGTATGGATATTCATGACTTTAATCCGTCCCGCCGCCGTTTTCTCAGCGGTATGTTGGCGGTGGGTGCTGCCAGCGCACTGGCGCCTAATCCGCTGATATCAAAAGTGTGGGCAGCGGGGGAAAATCCCGAACAGTGGATTCAATCAGGTTCGCACTATGGCGCTTTTGAAGCCAAAGTGGTCAACGGTGAGTGGACCGAAACCCGTCCGTTCAAACATGACAAATATCCCTGCGATATGCTGAACGCGGTGCGTGAAGTGGTCTACAACCCGTCGCGGGTGCGCTACCCGATGGTGCGTCTGGACTGGCTGCTTAAACGTGAGGAGTCGGATCGCAGCCAGCGCGGAGATAACCGTTTTGTACGGGTCAGTTGGGATCAGGCGCTGGATTTGTTGTACGAAGAGCTGGAGCGGGTGCAAAAAACCTATGGTTCATCAGGCGTATTTACCGGGCTTGCTGACTGGCAAATGGTAGGCAAATACCATAAAGCGGGCGGGGCGATGGACCGGGGACTTGGCCTGCATGGTAGCTATGTGACAACTGTCGGAGACTATTCTGCGGCAGCGGCCCAGGTCATTTTACCGCATGTGATTGGTTCACTGGAAGTTTATGAGCAGCAGACGTCACTCCCGCTGGTGATTCAAAACAGCAATACCATCGTGTTGTGGGGTTGCGATCCGATCAAGAACTTGCAGATCGAGTTTTTGGTTCCCGATCACGATGCATTTGGCTACTGGCAGCAGATTAAAGAGGCGGTAGCGCAGAATAAGATGCGCGTTATCAGCGTTGATCCAGTGCGTAGCAAATCTCAAAACTATCTTGGCTGCGAGCAATTGGCGTTGCGGCCACAAACCGATGTCGCGTTAATGCTGGCACTGGCGCATACCCTGTACGAAGAAAAACTGTACGACACGGCGTTTATTACCGATTACACCGTCGGCTTTGAACAGTTTTTACCGTACCTGCTGGGCGAGAGTGATAAACAGCCGAAAAATGCCGAATGGGCGGCTGAAATCTGCGGGCTGACAGCAGAGCAGATCCGAGACTTCGCCCGCCTGTTGGTGAAAGGCAGGACACAGTTTATGGGCGGTTGGTGCGTACAACGCATGCACCGCGGTGAGCAGTATCCGTGGATGCTGGTGGTACTGGCCAGCATGGTCGGTCAAATTGGTTTGCCCGGCGGCGGGGTCGGATTTGGCTGGCACTATAACGGGGGTGGGACGGTAACATCGACCGGGCCAGTGCTCTCCGGGCTGGGGAGTATTACTAATCCCCCGCAGGCGAAGTATAAAGCGGATTTTCGCGGCGCATCGGAGCATATCCCCACTTCGCGTATCGTTGACTGCCTGCTTGCGCCAGGCAACAAGATTGCCTTCAACGGTGAGACGTTAACGTATCCTGACATCAAAATGGCGATCTACAGTGCGGCCAATCCATTCCACGCCCAGCAGGACAGGAACCGCATGATCGACGCGTGGAAAAAGCTGGAAACCGTGGTGGTGTTAGAGCACCAATGGACCGCGTCGTGCCGTTTTGCCGATATCGTTCTGCCTGTGACTACCCGTTTTGAACGTAACGATATTGAGCAGTTTGGCACGCATTCGAATAAAGGGCTGATGGCGTTGCATCAGATTGTTAAACCGCAATACGAAGCGCGGCATGATTTTGACATCTTTGCCGGGCTGTGTAAGCGATTTGATAAGGAAGCGGTGTACCGTGAAAACCGGAATGAAATGCAGTGGATACAGGCTCTTTATGACGAAGGTGTGAAGATGGGGGCGTCGCTCGGTGTTACCTTACCGGACTTCACAACGTTCTGGCAGGGTGACGGATATATTGAATATCCGCCGGGTCAGCCGTGGGTACGTCACGGCGAGTTTCGTGAGCAGCCAGACCTGAATCCGCTGGGAACGCCGTCAGGTCTTATTGAAATCTATAGCAAAACCATCGCGGGTTTTGCCTATGAGGATTGTCCGGGGCATCCGGTATGGATGGAACCCTTTGAGCGTACCCATAGCGGCAAAAAAGATAAATACCCGCTACATCTGCAATCCTGCCATCCGGATAAACGTCTGCACTCGCAGTTGTGCTCGAGCGAGGCGTTTCGCAACACCTATGCGGTTGCCGGAAGAGAACCGCTTTATATCAGCGCGCAGGATGCCACCACCCGTGGCTTAAAAGCCGGTGATATTGCTCGTGTCTTCAACGACCGTGGCCAGGTGCTGGCTGGGGTCGTGATTAGTCCGGATTTTACTCCTGGCGTAATCCGCATTCATGAAGGGGCTTGGTATTCCCCGCAGGAAGGGGGGAAAGCCGGGACGTTATGCACCTATGGCGACCCGAACGTGCTGAGTGCGGATATCGGTACTTCACAGCTGGCCCAGGGGCCTTCAGCACATACCGTGCTGGTGGAGGTCGAACGTTATCAGCAGAAAGCCCCGCAGGTGACGGCTTTCGGTGGTCCGCAGATTGTGAAAGAGGAGGGGACCAGTGCAGCATAATCAAATTCATCAGCAGCGGGCGGCTGTGTACCAGTGGTTTTCGCAACTGTTATTTCGTGAGCTGGATGAAAAACAGCTCGCCAGCCTGGAAAATGGCAATAGCCAGGCATGGATTGCCTCACTTGAGGCGATCCCCGGATTATCTGCCAATGTTAAACGTTTTGAGCGTAGCCTGGGCCGGGTTCTGCGGCGCGACTCCCGACAACTGGAGCTGGCCGCAGATTTTGCCTCGTTGTTTCTGCTGGCCCCGCCGGCTAGTGTTTCTCCCTATGCGGGGCACTATCCACACACGACGGCGGCAGAAGAACGTCTGCAAATGAATGTGCTGCTGGTTGAGCAAGGGCTGGCGGCTCGGGAGAATGAACCCTCCGATCATATTGCCGTACAGTTGGCATTAATGGCGAGGATGGTTGCTAAAGAGGAGAAATTCTCCGCGCAGTATTACTTTTTGCATCATCATATTCTGTGCTGGGCACCGTTATTTCGCGACGCTTGTCTGGTGCGGGATAACGAGGGGTTTTATCCTCAGGCGGTTAATCTGATAGTGCGTTTTATGCAAGAGGATGAACAGTATCTGGAGTCGCTGCTGATGGATGATTTTTATTTCAGCAGTCAGCGCTGAAAATGACAAAGGGACAGCCTGCGCTGTAATGCCAGTCAGTAAAGCATTATGGAGAATATTTGATTGCGGCATAGGGTTCCGTTCACCTCAGTGGAGTCATTTCTCTGAAACGCCGTTACCCGTGAACGTGCAAGGGAGGCTCACCGCCGCCTCCCTTGCATCCCAGGCTCCCGGCG
>OKBV01000035.1_pt1 | contig 55762 bp, 48 predicted proteins | sample 1614461 | NCBI WGS metagenome assembly OKBV01 (sample SAMN04436941, study PRJEB24849) | human gut metagenome | biome: human gut; feature: NICU; material: stool | host: Homo sapiens | place: USA: Saint Louis, MO | collected 2009-11-12
ATGCGCTCCGGATGAATATGATGATCTCATATCAGGAACTTGTTCGCACCTTCCCTAAACTCTTTTCGTTTTATCTGGAAGGATTACCAATTGGGACTATCTTGTGGTGTGGCATATACCACCGAGAAAAACCTGATTAAAAATTTATCACAAGCAATTAAACATCTTAATACCCAAAGCTACATCTCGTTAATGCAGGGGCAACCGTTGTTACTCAGCCCGCAGGTGCCAGGTGATAAAATTGTCAGTCAGGCTGTCATTCGTCATATGTTGCAAAAAGCAATTGACAGAAAAACGTTTGAGCTTATGGCTCAACCCGTCGTATCAACGATGCTGGTTGTTCAGCCTATCGTTTCAACTACGGGACTGACACGTTATCACGAGATACTTATTCGAATAAAAATGGTTGATGGTAAGTTAATCTTTCCAGATACCATTCTACCGGTTGCTCGCGAAGCAGGATTACTCCCTGCACTGGATATCACTGTTATAGAGCAAACATTTCGTTTTATACAGTCACGGCAGAAATCTGACCCGAACAGTCATTTCTCCATTAATCTGACACCTGACTCGCTTAATAAAATTGATTTTCTTGATAATGTTTTCACATTGTTTAGAAAATATTCCATCGCACCTAAACGTATAATTTTTGAAATCATTGAATCAGATATCATTGACAACGCTAATGTCACTGATGTTCTGAGAGCATTACGTAAAGCAGGTTCTAAAATTGCTATTGATGATTTTGGCACAGGGGCGTCAAGCTATTCACGACTCAGAACATTAGACGCAGATATTCTGAAAATTGATGGCTCCTTCATCCGTAATATACTGACCGATGAATTTAGTCGATGCGCCGTCAGATCCTTCTGCGAAGTAGCAAAACTCAAAAATATGGAAGTGGTAGCTGAGTTTGTTGAAAATGAGGAAATTGAAAAGATGCTAATTACGATGGGTATTGGTTGGTTACAGGGATACCATATAGGGAAACCCGTTCCTATTGAGTTGGCTGAATTATAATAATAATTATATTCCTACATTGTTCCACTTACCGGCTCCCGTGCCGGTTTTTTTATTCCCTTAACTAAAACTGCATATTAATTAAGCAAAACACCATACAACTTAACGTCATAACATCGTGTTGTTGCTACCTATCAGTCTACAGATATTGCCATACAGCCATGAGTTGTAGAGCCTCCCCCCCTCCTAAAAATAAGAGTTTTTTTAGAGAATCTTTGAAATTTATATGGAGATTAACGCTCCTCCATATGGAGGTTTTGTATTGTGCAAAAAAAACGGCGAGAAGGATTTTCCTGCATGATAGGCTGGTTTAGCCTTAAAAACGTGGCATTTCCCCGAAATTAATCCCTAATGAGAAACTGACCAAGAAGCTTTAAATCGGGTGGCAACCTGAAGATTTTGGCTACCTCAGTCATAGAGTTCATAATCAATATTAGTGATCGCTGCGCTAGTCTGCATTTAGCATTACGGCTAATATCATTTGCGTCAATTATCATAGTCATTTGATGATATATCACACAGCAGATTTAACGGTAAAAATGATGACACAACAAAATAATAATCTCGCTCAGAATATTAACGATGATGAATTTTCCTCCATCACACAGGTAGAATTGCAAGTTGTAGAGGAGATTAATGCTCCCGAGCAGACCGCATCCATTATTAGCTCTTTCGTAACCTCCTGCCAGGCTCGCGGCGATCAGCCATTGGGGCAATGGTTGGATGATGAATTTCGTAAATATCCACAGATCTGGAAAAACGAAGAAGAGTTACTAAACACTCGTCGGCAGATAATACGGTCTACGGAAGCCTTTAATCAGTCTCGCGACTCATTACAGCAGCATATGGATAAAGGTCGTAGCCGTGCCTCCTGGTTGGCTGGCGAGATAGAAAAAAATGCAGCAGTTTCCGGTTCGGTACACGTAGGCCAATACGCCAGCCTTATCGATAGCGCCTTGGTAGACGCTAACGAAAATGCGCGCAAAACAATCACCACGCTGGCCGGGAATATCAACCAAAACCCCAATCTAGATGGTCTTGTTGCGGAACAGCATCACGTCGATACATTTAATATCGATGCAACCACCAAAGGCAGTCCGTATCGTGCACGGGTTGTTGGTTCACAGGAGCTAAACTCCGTTGATATTGAGATTGTTGACGGCAACGGCAATGTGGTCTGCAAATATCAGTCGAAATATGGTGCTGACTCAAACGCCACAAATACACAGCTCAATCGGGGCGACTATAACGATCAACAAGCGCTAGTTCCCGAGGGGCAAGGCGCAGATGTGGTCAACAGCACAGAGGTTATTGAAGCTGACGGAGTGTCTTCTCAGCCACTTTCTAAAGAGAAAGCAAAAGAATTACAGAAAAAAGCTCAACAAGATGCCGAAGCGCGTCAGTACGACTGGAATGACACTAATCGTATTGATATTGCCAAGCAAATTGGTAAACAGGCTGTGCTCGGTGCCTGTATTGCGGTGGGTATGCAGGGAACCAGAATCCTTGCAAGGCGTGCCTGGAATCGCCTGAACGGTCGTGAAAATCCATCCACCAGTGAAGACCTCAACGATTTTTTCGAAAGCTCGCTGCGTACCGGTACGCAAACAGCTATACAGGTTGCTGTTTCCGGAGCGGTCGTAGTCGCTGTCAAGAACGGCTTTCTTGGCGCAGCCTTACGCAGTACACCTGCGGGCCTAATTACCAATATCGTCTGCGTGGGCATACAGAATGCAAAGGTACTTTATAAACTGGGCAAAGGTGAACTGACTGGAGAGGAAGCGCTCGATGCCATCGGTAACACCACTATAACCACGACAATGGCTATTGCTGGTGCAACGGAGGGGGCCACGTTGGGCGCAGCGATTGGTACCGTATTTGGTCCAGTCGGTACAGCCGTTGGAGGGTTTGTTGGCGGTGTCGCAGGTGGTATAGCGGGTGGGCAAATTGGTGAAATCGTCTATAACGCGGGCAAGGTTGTTGCCAAAACAGCTGCCAAAGTCATTGCCAGTGTTACTGAAAATACGAGTCATGTCATTAAGTCCTTTAGCCGGGGTATCAGTAACTTTGCCTCAAACCTTTTCTCATTCTGGTAAATACTGATGAATCTGCTCGAACTTAAGACCAAGATAAAATCCCATATCCTCGCTGGATATCCAGGGCTTTACATCCACTCCGGCGAAGAAAGCCGAGTCGATACGCTATTGCAGGAAATAAGTACAGAACTGACACTGTCTCCCAAAGAGTGGAACCTTGGATATGGCTGGGTTGATTTCCATAACAAGCAGCCTCGGAACACGCAGAGTCAGGCCACCGAACTAGCAGAAAGTTTACCTTCGCTGCTCGATGACGATTTGGACGGAAAACTCCTCATCATTAAAGATGCCCGCAGTGCACTGGAAAACCAGCCACTCGCCGTTGCACGGTTAAAGCAATTGCTCAACCGCATTCAGCGCCACCACCGGAGCAAAACGGCTGTAGTACTTGTTTCAGAAACTTTGCACATCCCAGTACAAATCGAGTCGCAAATCACCTTGCTCCCCCTGTCACTGCCCCAGGGTGAGGAAATTAACCAGCAGCTCAGCAGTTTTTGCCAGATGCTTGATCTGTTTGTCCCGGAAAATATGCATCAGCGTCTGCATACTGCGTGTTGCGGATTGAACCAGGAAGAGATCCGATCAGTATTAGCACTAGTTCGTCAACAGCATGAACAAATTAATGACGAGGCGTTGGCTCTTATCCAGCATGGGAAAGAGCAGATTATCGCAAAAAGTGGCGTGCTTGAGATGCTGCACGTAATCGAAAATGCAACTGACATCGGCGGTCTTGAGAACCTTAAAACCTGGCTCACTCGCCGCGCCCAGATTTTCCGCCGCCTGAGTGAAGCTCGCGATTCACGCGTACAGGCGCCTAAAGGTGTACTTATCGCCGGTATGCCCGGTTGTGGGAAGTCTCTTGCAGCCAAGGCAGCGTCCGGTTTATTCCAGTTGCCACTCCTACGTCTTGATATCGGCTCATTATTGGGTAAGTACGTCGGAGAAAGTGAACATAATATGCGTCGGGCGCTAACAATGGCAGAATCAATTAGCCCCTGTATTTTGTGGATCGACGAACTGGAAAAAGCCTTTGTCGGCATGAACAGTGGCAGTGGTTCGGAGGTTTCCTCACGACTTTTCGGCTATTTTTTGACCTGGATGCAAGAAAAAACCGGTGCGGTATTTGTCATTGCCACTGCTAACAATATTACCGTGCTCCCTCCAGAGTTGCTGCGTAAAGGACGGTTCGATGAGGTGTTTTACGTCGGATTCCCCAACGGCGTAGAGCGAGCAGCTATTCTGGACATCCATCTGAAAGGTGAGTCGCTTGAACTGACCCAGAATGAACGCAATAAGCTGGTAACACAGTGCCGTGATTATGCAGGTGCAGATATTCAGAATGCTATCAACGAAGCTCGAGAAATAGCATTCCTTGAAAACCGCCAGTTGGAGCTGAAAGATCTGGAAGCTGCTATCCAGCTTACAGTTCCGTTACGTGAGACCCTGCGTGAACAGGTTGCCCAATACGAAGAGTTGTTTGAGAAACTCAAGCTCAAACCAGCTTCCACCAGCGATGGTCTTAGCGTAGCGCAGATGATTCAGATGGCGGATAGTGCAAACTCGTTGCGCCGCGCAGAGGTCGCTAATAGCGAAGATTGTCCGGATGATTTACTGGAAAAACTGGCGGCAGATGCAGACCTGAACGTACGCAAAGCAGTATATCGTAACCCGAACTGTCCTGAGCAGATACTCACCCAACGTATTAACATTGTTAATGACCAGCCTGAGTTTGACATCGATCTTTTACATCTGGCCTGTATACATGCAAATGCACCGCATGATCTGATGGCAACACAATTCGAACGGCTTCAGCTCACTATTCAACATCGACTCCAGCTCGCCAGCAACAGCACAGATAGTACATTGCTTCAACATTTAATGCGTGATCCAGAATTAGACGTTTGCGAGATGCTGATTACCAATAAAAATCTCAGTAAATTAATGCAATTACAACTTGCGAAGGATTCCAGGGTCTCTATTCGCCGACGTTTGGCGCGCAATAGCAATCTTCACCCTGAGGCGCAGGAAATACTGGCAAGGGACCGCGATTTTACCGTGCGTGAAGATCTAGCAGATCTTGATGGGCTTAGCGAAAAGGTACAACAGCTCCTGACGCTGGACAGCGATCAGGACGTGCGTGAAACACTGGCTAAACGCCGCCGTGAAGGATTACTCGCGGAAGCTGTACAACTAGAGTTAGCAAAAGATGAATGTACGGAAGTTAGGGAGTCATTAGCGTCTAACCCCAACCTGACTGCAACTGCACAGATACGGCTGACTCAGGATACGCGTGTCTCGGTTCGTCGCAAGCTTGCCGAACACCCTAATCTATCCAATCCCGCATTAAACTCTTTGCTCCAGGACACAGATGAAGTTCTTAGAGAACTCGCCGGTAGCAAACACTTTGATAGCGCCCTGTTGCAAAACAATTTGAGCCAGCATCCGTCAGAAAAAATTCGTATTGCCCTTGCCAGCAATTACGCTCTTCACCCTGAGGTTCAGGAACAACTGACCAAAGACAGCTGCACAGAAGTACGTGAGACATTAGCTGGCAATGCTAACATTGCGGACGACACGATCTGTACCTTAATGGATGATAGCGATGATGATGTTCGTGCACGCCTGGTACACTGGCGCAATTCGCTGCCAGAGAAAGCTATACATCATCTCGCGATGGATCAAAACCATCAGGTTCGAAAATCGTTGGCTTACACTGAAAATCTACCGAGTGAAGTACAGCAGCGACTAGCCAATGATATCTACGATGTTCAAAAAGAGCTGGCAAGTAACGCCACTATAAGTGCATTAACTCAACAGCAATTACTGGATAACGGTAACCAGGAAGTGCATTACGCGTTAGCAGGTAATCGCAACCTGACGGGTCCAATCATGGCGCAGCTCGCTGAAATGCATGATAGCGAAATCCGTGTTCAACTGGCCAGGAACAATGCCCTTACCGCTCCAATCATTGGTAAATTAATAAAGGATGAAGAGGAAGTACAACTGGCGCTTGCACTAAATCAGCATCTCAATGAAGAGTACTATACGCAGCTTTACGACTCGGGCTCAGCTGCGATACGCGAGAATCTAGCGGGCAACCCACAAATCGGCGAACCGTTAATGGAACGCATCTATAAAACAGAATTGGCGGTAAACAATCTGGCCACGGCGATGGAAAGCGTACAGTCGATTTTAGCCAGCATGAGGGCAAACTCAGGTTTACCATCAACGAAGAGTGTGACAAAAATCGCGCTAGCGCTGGCTGGTAATTCCGCGCTATCGGAAGCCCTACAGAATAAAATCCTGAATCTGGAGAACTGCAGCGTAGAGATACTCGAAGCGTTAGCCAGTAACCCGGCGTTGAGTAGGGATGGGCAAGAAGAGTTGGTTACGCACAAAGAGGCCAATGTGCGTCAGAAACTGGCGGCCAACCAAAATACGAATACTAAGATTCTCCACGAGCTGCTCCTTGATGATGAAGACAAGGTTCGCATCGCCCTGTTACGTGATTGGTGGACAGATCGCGAGATCGAATGGCAACTGGCGAACGATAAATCGGTCAAAGTACGCTGCGCAGTTGCGGCCTCACAAAGCCCAGGAAAAGCAGTTCAGGTGAAATTGGCAAACGATAGAGACCAAAGAGTACGTGCCCACCTGATACCAGAGGAGGAAAACTATCTCTTTACACTGAATCCTCTAACACAAACCCTTCTTGCCAGAGATAGCGATCTGTCAATTCGCCAGAAAATGGCCTCTTATCCTAAACTTCATCCGTCGGCACAACTCATACTGGTAGAAGATGATGCCATCTGTGTTAGGGAAGCACTGGCTAAAGGTTCGGAAGGACTCTTCAATTCGCCACTGAGTGAAGAAGTGCAGCATCGGTTGATAAAAGATAACGATCTCAGAATAAGGCTCGCATTGGCGAAAAATAAAAGGTTAACGCCAGAGGTCCAGATATTGTTAGCAAAGGATATAGATAACAGCGTTAAAAGAAAGTTGATTGAAGAATCAGATCGCATGAATCCGCTCTCTCTTCTGGTGCAAGAGCAACTGGCAAATGATCCTGATGTCACGATTCGAAGCGATTTGGCTCGGTGCCTGTTTAGTGGGCTCCTTGCTCCACGAAGCAGCCAGAAAATCCGACTGAGACTTGCTAACGATCCAAATGAAGCGGTTCGCGATATTATCATTAAGATGGGGTTATTTGAATTAACCTATTCAAGTGAACAATATAACGATGCCGTTCTGGACGGTTTGTTGGTAAGGGCAACCCACGAGCAAATGGAATTGATCAATCGCATCAGGGAAAAAAATCGACTTGCGGTTCAGTAAACAACACCGCTAAGCAGGTATGCCACGACTTTCCACCGTGGCATACCGTTTTCATTTGACTAGCCGAAAGCTACGGCCGACTTTCACATCCGATGGTGTAAATCTGGCCACTGCTAAATATTAATCGTCATTACCAGATCTCTGCCGATTCCGTTTCCATCACTCCCATGCGCGCTCAGATTTCGCGGCGTCAAACTGCGGCGGCGGTTTACGAAAGCGTCCGGTCAGGTACGCGAGATACACCAGCCCAACGCCGGCCCATACCAGTCCCAGCGTCAGCGATGTCACTTCCAGATTCACCCACAGTACGGCTACCGTGGCGGCACCGACCATTGGCAATACCAGATAGTGCAACTTTTCCTGCCAGGTATGCTTACGTCCTTCACGACGCCAGAAGTGGTTAAACACGGACAGATTAACGAAGGTAAAGGCCACCAGCGCGCCAAAGTTAATCAGCGCCGTGGCGGTCACCAGATCAAAAAACAGGGCCGACAGCGCCACAATCCCGACCATGATGACGTTCAACGCGGGAGTACGCCATTTGGGATGGACATAACCAAAGTATTTCTCCGGGAAGACGTTATCGCGGCCCATCACGTACAGCAGGCGCGAAACGCTGGCATGCGACGCCAGACCTGACGCCAGCGTATTCACAAAGGTGGTGCACAGAAAAATAGACTGGAACAACTTGCCGCCGACGTACAGCGCAATCTCCGGCAGCGCCGCATCCGGGTCTTTGAATCTGCTAATGTCCGGAAAGAACAGTTGCATAAAGAACGAGGCGGCAATGAAGATCAGTCCACCGTACAGCGCGGTAAGAAAAATGGCTTTTGGAATGGTGCGCGCAGCATCTGGCGTCTCTTCAGAGAGGGTCGTTACCGCGTCAAAACCGAGAAACGAGAAGCAGACAATGGTCGCGCCGGTGATAATCGGAATCAAATGCGCATTCTGACTGATAAACGGTTGCAACGACCAGACGGTCCCGACCCCTTCGCCTTTGTGCAGCCCCTGCACCACGAGGAAAATAAACACCACGATGATCGCCACCTGCACCAGGACAAACAGGGCATTGAAGTTCGCCACCAGGTTAACGCTTTTCAAATTGGCCGCGGTAAGGATCGCCACAAACAGCACTACCCAAATCCATGGCGCAACCCCCGGGAATAGCGCGGAAAGGTAAATTTTCGCCAATAGTACGTTAATCATCGGCAGGAAAAGGTAGTCAAGCAGTGAAGACCAGCCGACCATAAACCCCACATGCGGATTAATCGCTTTTTGCGCATAGGTATAGGCCGAACCGGCCTGCGGAAACTGGCGCACCAGCTTTCCGTAACTGATGGCGGTAAACAGTACGCCCGCCAGGGCCAGCAGATAGGAGGCCGGAACATGGCCATTGCTGATACCCGAAACAATGCCAAAGGTGTCAAACACCGTCATCGGCGTGAGATAGGCCAGCCCCATCACCACTACCTGCCACAGCTTGAGAGATTTACGCAGCTGTGCTTTGCCCGGCTGGGCTGCAAGATCCACAGAAGAATTAGTCGACATAGCTTTCCTCCCCGCGACGAGCCCAGATCTGCGTTCGAAATGTGGGAACAGCAGACCTGGGTCGTATCGGGGTAGAAAGCCATAAGAAAGGCGTCAATGTTGTACGGCACAGATGCGGTCCGTACTTACTGCGGGAGCCATGGATGCTCACGCGGGGCTGGTTTTTAAACATTGGCATCATCACATTTCCTCGTCACAAACTCTGTCGGTTATCTGAAGACCCGTTGTCGCCCGCGCTCCATTACGCGACATCCGGGAAATGGCAGGTATTCCTGCAATTTTGACGGGCTGGCTCCGCTCAGCCCGCATGATGCGACTTCTTTTTAAATGACCTGTACGATTGTCAGGCGTTTTTCAACATCCACTCAATTTCAGTGTCGGTGATAAGACGTTCAAACTGGATTAATTCATCGTTTTTACAGGCGTGATACACGTGGCTAAAACGCTCACCCAATAATTCACGCAGACTGTCGTTTTGCATAAACTCCCACAGCGCATCGCTCTGGCGGATAGGAAACGGCAAACCTTCCTGCTCCAGTCCGTTGCCTTCCACCTCTTCCTGCAACGGTAGCTCGTTATCCAGACCGTGAAGGATCCCCGCCAGGATGGTCGACATCACCAGATATGGGTTGGCATCCGCCCCCGCCACGCGATATTCAACCCGATGGTTATCACGATCGCCGCAGGGAATACGCAGCGCCACCGTACGGTTGTTATGCCCCCAGGAAGCCTGAGTCGGCACATACATACCCGGCTGGAAGCGGCGATAAGAGTTCACATTCGGCGCCAGCAGCGCCATTGACGCGGGCATCAGATCAATCATCCCGGCAAGCGCACGCTTAAGTAACATGGAATCATCGCCATTCGCATCGGCCAGCACGTTCTCGCCTTTATTATTCATAATGCTGATGTGGATATGCATCCCGCTCCCTGCGTGTTCCTCATAAGGCTTTGCCATAAACGTGGCATGCATCTTATGTTTCTCCGCCACCAGCCGTACCAGACGTTTCAACGCCAGCGCGTCGTCGCAGGCGTCGAGCACGTTATCGGTATGGTAGAGGTTGATTTCAAACTGCCCAGGGGAGGCTTCAGCCACTGCGCCGTCAGCCGGGATCAGCTGTAAACGGGCCAGTTCATCGATATCGTTTAACACATCAGCAAAATGGTTCAGGTTATCAACCGAGTAAACCTGACTTTGGGTATTGCGATCGTCCGTACCCGGCGCGCACGGCGGCTGCAGATAACCTTCGGGATCGCGCTTACGATCGAGTAAATAGAACTCCAGCTCTACCGCTACGACGGGGAACAGACCGCGCTGGCGAAGTTTCTGCCAGAGTCGGTTCAGTACGTTCCGCGGCTCAACGTCAAAGGGAGCGCCATCTTCATCCAGCATCGTCAGCATCATCTGTGCAATAAATTCAGGATCGGCGGCCGAAGGGGTTAACGTGCCTGCCACCGGTACACAAGTCCGATCCGGTTCGCCAAGCTCCTGGCCTAATCCCGCCTCTTCAACCACATTGCCAAGAATATCCATCGCGAAAACAGATGCCGGGAAATAGCAGCCTTTCTCTAACTTATGCAATCCAGCAACCGGAAGGCGCTTACCGCGAAAACAGCCATTAAGGTCGGTTAACAGCACATCCACATACTGCGTATTAGGATAGCGTTCCAGATACTGTTTAACTTCGCGCGCAAACGCGCTACTTCGTCTCTCTTCAGAATGCTGAACAAAATTCTCAACTTCTACGATATTGGTTTCCATGATTCACCGCCGTTGGCCTGGTAAGCTGCTCTGTGATTTGACTGTTAAATATAATGTCCACCATTCGACTCTGGATGCAAACAAATTGTTTGTCAAATGTTAAATTAAGTTTGCTAGAAGGTTATTACGCTGCTAGATTGAGAAAATAATGAACGGAATTGCACAACAAGGAACCGTTTGGCAATAATTTATTCCAAAACGTGAGGTCGATCATGGGCAATATATTTGACAAGCCAGTTATTGGTGTAGTGATGTGTAGGAACAGGCTTAAGGGTCACCAGACCCAGACTCTGCAAGAAAAGTACCTGAATGCGGTATTAAATGCCGGTGGATTACCGATAGCGCTGCCCCATGCGCTCGCGGAACCCGAATTGCTGAACGCGCTGTTACCGAAACTGGATGGTATCTTCCTGCCAGGAAGCCCAAGCAATGTGCAGCCGCACCTCTATGGTGAAAATGGCGATGAGTCTGACGCCGATCCCGGGCGTGATCTTCTGAGCATGGCGCTAATTACCGCCGGGCTCGAAAGGCGCATTCCCATTTTCGCCATCTGCCGGGGCTTACAGGAATTAGTTGTCGCCACTGGCGGGACTCTGTATCGTCGCCTGTGCGATCACTCACAGTTCCTGGAACATCGTGAAGATGCGGAACTCCCGGTGGAGCAGCAATATGCACCATCTCATGAAGTCCAGGTTCAACAGGGAGGATTGCTATCTCAGTTAATACCAGGTTGCAGCACGTTTTGGGTTAACTCCTTGCATGGTCAGGGAGCAAAAACCCTTGGCCCGCAGCTGCGCGTGGAAGCACGCTCGCAGGATGGATTAGTGGAAGCTGCCAGCGTCCATGACCATCCTTTCGCGCTCGGCGTGCAGTGGCACCCGGAATGGAACAGTAGCGAATACGCCCTGTCGCGTTTGTTACTTGAAGGTTTTATCACCGCTTGTCAGAACCACCTCGCTGAAAAACAGCGACTCTGACCACTACAGTTAAGGAAATGCAATTATGAGCGATGACGGCCTGGCGCCGGGTAAACGTTTGTCAGAGATCCGCCAGCAATTGGGTCTTTCGCAGCGTCGTGCCGCCGAACTGTCTGGGTTAACGCATAGCGCCATCAGCACCATAGAGCAGGATAAAGTCAGTCCTGCCATCAGTACGCTGCAAAAGCTATTGAAAGTATATGGGCTGTCGCTCTCCGAGTTCTTCGCGGAACCGGAAAAGCCTGACGAACCGCAGGTGGTTATCAATCAGGATGATTTGATTGAGATCGGGAGTCAGGGAGTATCCATGAAGCTGGTACACAACGGAAATCCGAATCGTACGCTGGCAATGATGTTTGAAACCTATCAGCCAGGCACGACAACCGGGGAGAGAATTAAACATCAGGGTGAAGAGATTGGCACAATACTGGAAGGTGAAGTGATACTGACCATCAACGGTCAAACGTATCCTCTTGTTGCAGGGCAAAGCTATGCCATTAACACCGGCATACCACACAGCTTCAGCAACACCTCGGCGGGGATCTGCCGCATCATCAGTGCCCACACTCCCACCACGTTCTAATCAGTAACGGCCTGAGTTTCTCAGGCCTTCTTAAATAACGCGCATTAACAGGGTACATCCCTGGGGTATCGTGCAGCCTGATTTTGCCTGAAAAAGATCAGCAACGAACTTTATCTTATTGATATAAAAGGAGTAGCTATGAACTTTCAGAATCTTAAATATTGGCGTGAGAAAGCCAGCCATTATTCACCGGAAACCCGTTTATTTATTAACGGCGAATATTGTGCCGCCGCCGATAACGAAACCTTTATTACCCAGGATCCGGCAGGACAACGCCCGCTCGCCAAAGTCGCCCGCGGCAAAAAAGCGGATGTTGACCGCGCGGTCACCGCAGCCCGCACCGTGTTTGAACGCGGGGACTGGTCGCAGGCATCACCCGCAGAGCGCAAAGCGGTGCTGCACAAACTCGCCGATTTAATGGAGCAGCATCACGAGGAGCTGGCGCTACTGGAAACGCTCGACACCGGTAAACCGATTCGCCATAGCCTGCGTGATGATATTCCCGGCGCGGCACGCGCCATCCGTTGGTACGCCGAGGCGATAGATAAAGTCTATGGTGAAGTTGCCACTACCTCGGTGAACGATTTAGCGCTGATTGTCCGCGAACCGGTGGGCGTGATTGCGGCCATCGTGCCGTGGAATTTTCCCCTGCTGCTGGCCTGCTGGAAACTCGGCCCGGCTCTGGCTGCGGGTAACAGCGTGATCCTCAAGCCTTCCGAAAAATCACCGCTGACCGCGATTCGCCTGGCCGCACTGGCTAAAAAAGCAGGTTTGCCCGATGGCGTGCTCAGCGTTGTGAGCGGGTACGGTCACGAGGCGGGCCAGGCACTGTCGCTGCATCCGGATGTTGATGTGATCACCTTTACCGGCTCGACCCGCACCGGCAAGCAACTGCTCAAAGATGCTGGCGACAGCAACATGAAACGCGTCTGGCTGGAGGCCGGCGGTAAAAGTGCCAACATCGTATTTGCCGACTGCCCGGATCTGCCGAAAGCCGCCGCTAATGCAGCGGCAGGTATTTTCTATAACCAGGGCCAGGTTTGTATCGCCGGTACGCGTCTGCTGCTGGAAGAAAGTATTGCCGACGAGTTTATCGCGCTTTTAAAAGAGCAGGCGAAAAACTGGCAGCCGGGCAACCCGCTGGATCCGGAAACCACGATGGGCACGCTTATCGACAACACGCATGCCGACACCGTACACAGTTTTATTCGCGACGGTGAAGCGCAAGGCACGCTGGCGCTGGATGGCCGCAGCCACGTACACCCGGCGGCCATCGGCCCGACTATTTTTGTCGACACCGCGCCGCAAGCCCACGTCAGCCGCGATGAGATTTTCGGGCCGGTACTGGTCATCACCCGTTTTAGCAGTGAAGCCGAAGCTCTGGCGCTGGCCAACGACAGCGACTACGGTCTGGGCGCCGCAGTCTGGACCCGTGATTTGTCGCGCGCGCACCGCATGAGTCGCCGCCTGAAGGCCGGTTCGGTCTTCGTGAATAACTACAACGACGGTGATATGACCGTGCCATTCGGCGGCTATAAGCAAAGCGGTAACGGACGCGATAAATCCCTGCATGCGCTGGAAAAATTTAGCGAATTAAAAACCATCTGGATCTCCCTGGAGTCTTAATCATGACTGAACATACCAGCAGTTATTACGCCGCAAGCGCCAATCTGTACGAACCGTTCCCGACCCTTAGCGAATCGGTAAGCTGTGATGTTTGCGTCGTGGGCGGTGGTTATACCGGACTCTCCTCCGCCCTGCATTTATCAGAAATGGGTTACGACGTGGTGCTACTGGAATCCGCACGAATTGGCTTCGGAGCCAGCGGGCGCAACGGTGGCCAGTTGGTGAACTCCTACAGTCGCGATATCGACGTCATTGAACGCACCTACGGCCCGGACGCCGCTAAAATGCTTGGCAGTATGATGTTTGAAGGCGGCAATATCATTCGCGAACGTATCAAACGTTATCAGATCGACTGCGACTATCGTCCTGGCGGGCTGTTTGTGGCCCTGAACCACAAACAGATGGAAACGCTGGAGGAGCAGAAATCGAACTGGGAACGCTACGGCAATACGCAGCTTGAACTGTTGGATAGCAGCGAAATTCGCCGCGAAGTCAGCAGCGATCGTTATGTCGGCGCGCTACTCGACCACAGCGGTGGTCATATTCATCCGCTAAACCTGGCGATTGGCGAGGCTAACGCCATTCGTCTGAACGGCGGGCGCGTCTTCGAACAATCGCCTGTGACGCGTATTCAGCACACCACCCCGGCGGTGGTCAGCACCGAAAAAGGTCAGGTTACGGCACGTTTTGTGATTGTCGCGGGCAACGCCTACCTCGGCGACAAACTGGAACCTGCGCTGGCAAAAAGCAGCATGCCGTGCGGCACGCAGGTGTTAACCACCGAACCGCTGTCGGCGGAGATGGCGCGATCGCTGATCCCGAAAAACTACTGTGTGGAAGATTGTAACTACCTGCTGGATTACTACCGTCTGACCGGCGATAACCGCCTGCTGTACGGCGGCGGTGTAGTCTACGGCGCTCGCGATCCGGACGATATTGAGCGTCTGGTGATGCCGAAACTGCTGAAGACCTTCCCGCAATTGCAGGGGGTAAAAATTGATTACCGCTGGACCGGTAATTTCCTGTTAACGCTGTCGCGCATGCCGCAGTTCGGCCGTCTTGATACCAACATTTACTATATGCAGGGCTACAGCGGCCACGGCGTGACTTGTACCCACCTGGCAGGACGGCTGATTTCGGAACTGCTGCGCGGGGATGCCGAGCGTTTTGACGCGTTCGCCAAACTGCCGCATTACCCGTTCCCGGGAGGCCGCAGCCTGCGCATTCCGTTTACCGCCATGGGCGCGGCCTATTACAGCTTACGTGATCGCCTTGGGGTTTAAGTTCTTCCGCGATAAACCCGACGCACAGGGCGGTCCCCCCTGTGCGTTTTTTTATTGCCGAATAAGCGAAAAACAGATAACAGGCACGAAAATATCGCAATAGGACATAACCACACACTTTGCATTGTTTCTCCCCGCTAATCGGATAGGCTTTTTTAGATTATCGCTGGCGGCGTGCGCCAGAACTCAACGGGGGAAGAAACGCGTGTTATGAATACGAATAACGAGGAGACCTTTTATCAGGCGATGCGCCGCAAGGGCGTGAGCAGGCGCAGTTTTCTTAAATATTGTAGCCTCGCGGCAACATCGCTAGGGTTGGGAGCCGGAATGACGCCCAGAATCGCCTGGGCGCTGGAAAACAAACCCCGGATCCCGGTCGTCTGGATCCACGGTCTGGAATGCACCTGCTGTACCGAATCATTTATCCGCTCCTCTCACCCACTCGCCAAAGACGTCATCCTCTCTCTGATTTCCCTTGATTACGACGACACACTGATGGCCGCCGCCGGAACACAGGCCGAAGAGGTCTTTGAAGACATTCTAAGCCGCTACCACGGCCGATACATTCTGGCCGTCGAAGGTAATCCTCCGCTGGGAGAACAAGGGATGTTCTGCATTAGTGGCGGGCGACCGTTTATTGAAAAGCTTAAAAGAGCCGCCGCCGGTGCCAGCGCGATTATCGCCTGGGGCACCTGCGCCTCCTGGGGCTGCGTGCAGGCTGCCCGGCCTAACCCAACTCAGGCAACACCGATCGATAAAGTGATTACCGATAAGCCGATCGTGAAAGTGCCCGGTTGCCCGCCGATTCCAGACGTCATGAGCGCCATCATTACCTACATGGTGACCTTTGGAAGGCTGCCGGAACTCGATCGTCTGGGGCGTCCGCTGATGTTTTATGGTCAGCGTATTCATGACAAATGCTACCGCCGCGCCCACTTTGACGCCGGGGAGTTCGTTGAAAGTTGGGACGATGACGCTGCCCGCAAAGGCTATTGCCTGTACAAAATGGGCTGCAAGGGGCCAACCACCTATAACGCCTGTTCCACCACCCGCTGGAATGGCGGTGTTTCCTTCCCCATTCAGTCCGGCCACGGTTGTCTGGGATGTTCGGAGAACGGCTTCTGGGATCGCGGTTCGTTCTACAGCCGCGTGGTCGATATTCCACAGATGGGAACGCATTCTACCGCTGACACCGTGGGCCTCACCGCGCTTGGCGTAGTGGCGGCTGGCGTCGGCGTCCACGCAGTCGCCAGCGCCGTCAATCAACATAACCGCCACAAACAGCAGTTAACTAAAGCCGAACAACCGCAGCCGGACAAAGAGGATAACCAGGCATGAGCAACTCGTATCAAACCCAGGGATATACGTTAAACAATGCGGGTCGCCGCCTGGTTGTGGACCCCATAACCCGCATTGAAGGCCATATGCGTTGTGAAGTGAACATTGATGAGCAGAACATCATCACCAACGCGGTTTCCTGCGGCACCATGTTCCGCGGGCTGGAGATCATTCTACAGGGGCGTGACCCGCGCGATGCCTGGGCGTTTGTTGAACGGATTTGCGGAGTATGCACCGGCGTACATGCCCTGGCATCGGTGTATGCCATTGAAGATGCCATTGGTATCAAGGTGCCCGACAACGCCAACATCATTCGCAATATTATGCTGGCCACACTCTGGTGCCACGACCACCTGGTGCACTTTTACCAGTTAGCCGGAATGGATTGGATTGACGTGCTGAATGCCCTGAAAGCAGACCCGCGCGCCACATCACAGCTGGCGCAAAGCCTTTCTGCCTGGCCGAAGTCCTCCCCTGGCTACTTTTTTGACGTCCAAAATCGCCTGAAGAAATTTGTCGACGGCGGTCAACTGGGGATTTTCCGCAACGGTTATTGGGGTCACCCGCAGTACAAACTGTCGCCTGAGGCTAACCTGATGGGCTTTGCCCATTATCTGGAAGCACTCGATTTTCAGCGCGAGATCATCAAAACCCATACGGTGTTTGGCGGTAAGAACCCGCATCCTAACTGGATTGTCGGCGGTATGCCGTGCGCGATTAATATCGATCAGCGCGGCGCGGTTGGCGCAGTCGATATGGAACGCCTGAATCTGGTGCAGTCGATCATCACCCGCACCGCTGATTTCATCAACAACGTCATGGTGCCTGACGCGCTGGCTATCGGCCAGTTCAACAAGTCCTGGAGCCAGATTGGCACCGGGCTTTCTGATAAGTGCGTCTTGAGCTACGGCGCGTTCCCGGATATCGCCAATGACTTCAGCGCGAAGAGCCTGTTGATGCCAGGCGGTGCGGTGATTAACGGTGATTTTAAAAACGTGCTGCCAGTGGATCTGGCCGATCAGCAACAAATTCAGGAGTTTGTCGATCATGCCTGGTACCGTTATCCGGACGATCAATTAGGTCGCCACCCGTTCGAAGGGATTACTGAACCCTGGTATAACCCGGGCGATGTCAAAGGCAGCGATATTGATATCAAACAGCTCAACGAACAGGAACGCTATTCGTGGATTAAAGCCCCGCGTTGGCGCGGACACGCCATGGAAGTTGGACCACTGGCGCGCACGCTGATTGCCTATCACAAAGGGGATGCCGCCACGATTGAATCCGTCGATCGCATGATGTCTGCCCTCAAGCTGCCGCTTTCGGGTATGCAGTCGACGCTGGGACGTATTCTGTGCCGCGCGCACGAAGCCCAGTGGGCTGTGAGCAAACTGCAATATTTCTTCGACAAGCTAATGACCAACCTGAAAAACGGCAATCTGGCGACCGCAAACACAGAAAAATGGGAGCCAGAAAGCTGGCCGCAGCAGTGTCGCGGGATCGGCTTTACCGAAGCACCGCGCGGCGCGCTAGGTCACTGGGCATCGATTCGCGACGGGAAAATCGATCTCTATCAGTGTGTGGTGCCGACCACCTGGAATGCCAGCCCGCGCGATCCGAAGGGACAAATTGGCGCTTACGAGGCGGCGCTGATGGGCACCCAAATGGCGATACCGGATCAACCGCTGGAGATCCTGCGCACCTTGCACAGCTTCGACCCCTGCCTGGCATGTTCAACCCACGTACTCGGCGACGACGGCAGCGAACTTATCGCCGTCCAGGTTCGCTAAGCGTTAAGGAACGGAACGATGACTGGAAAAACATCCCCACGCGTCGGGGAGGCGCGTGATACCGCTATCAGCCACTATGTGTTTGAAGCGCCTGTACGCTTGTGGCACTGGCTGACGGTGGGCTGCATGTTGGTGTTGATGGTGACCGGATACTTCATTGGTCGACCGCTGCCGTCGGTCAGCGGTGAGGCCACTTATCTGTTCTATATGGGCGACATCCGGCTGATACATTTCTCCGCCGCCATGGTATTCACGGTGATCCTGCTGATGCGCATTTACTGGGCCTTTGTCGGTAACCGCTATTCACGCGAGTTGTTTATCGTGCCGGTCTGGCGGCGCAGCTGGTGGCGAGGCGCGTTTTCGGTGGTGCGCTGGTATCTGTTTCTGGAAAAAAAACCGGGAGATGATATCGGTCATAACCCCATCGCGCAGGCGGCGATGTGCGGTTATTTCCTGCTCTCCGTTTTTATGATCCTCACCGGTTTTGCCTTATACAGCGAACATAGCCAGTACGCCATTTTTACCCCTTTCCGCTATGTGACAGAGTTTTTCTACTGGACCGGTGGGAACTCTCTCGATATTCACAGCTGGCATCGGTTGGGGATGTGGTTCATCGCCGCCTTCATCGTAGGCCATGTGTATATGGCGATTCGTGAGGACATCATGTCTGACGATACCGTCATCTCCACCATGGTCAATGGCTACCGTAGCCACAAATTTCCCAAAGGTCAGCACGACAAGGAGGCGTCATGAGCGAACCACACGTCATCGTGATGGGTCTAGGCAACCTGCTGTGGGCAGACGAAGGCTTTGGCATTCGCGTCGCCGAGCGCCTGTACGCCCACTATCACTGGCCGGAATACGTTGAGATCGTCGACGGCGGCACGCAGGGGCTGAATCTGCTGGGCTACGTTGAGCAGGCCAGTCATCTGCTGTTGCTGGACGCCATCGACTACGGTCTCGCGCCGGGCACCCTGCAAACCTACGCCGGTGAAAAAGTCCCCAGTTACCTCAGCGCCAAAAAAATGAGTCTGCATCAGAACAGTTTCTCCGAAGTGCTGGCGCTGGCGGACATTCGCGGCCATCTGCCCCAGCACATCGCCCTTGTAGGACTTCAACCGGTACAGCTGGACGACTATGGCGGCAGCTTGACCGACATCGCGCGTGCTCAGCTTCCGGCGGCGGAGCAGGCCGCACTTACGCAACTGGCTGCGTGGGGGATTGTGCCACAGACCAACGATGAAACGCGTTGCCTGAACTATGAATGCCTGTCGATGGAAAACTATGAAGGCGTGCATATTCGCCAGTATCGCGTAACGCTGGAGAGATAAGCAACATGTTGAATGACAACCCTTTTCCTGCTCTATGGCAACGTATGCTGGCACGAGGCTGGCAGCCGCTAACCGCGCCCGAACTGGATGACTGGATAACCCACGTTCGCGACGGTGTGGTGTTACTCAGTAGCGATCCCCGCCGTACACCGGAAGTCAGCGATAATCCGGTGATGATTGCCGAGTTGCTCCGCGAGTTTCCTCAGTTTGACTGGCACATCGCCATGGCGGATCTCGAGCATAGCGAGGCGATTGGCGATCGTTATGGCGTATTCCGCTTCCCGGCCACACTGGTGTTTATCCACGGCGAACTGAGCGGCATTCTCAGCGGCATCCACCCGTGGGCCGATCTGCTCAACCTGATGCGCCCCTTAGTTGAACCACGCACGCCGCCGGAGTCTGAACGATGAGCGACACTTTTTTTCATCTGCTGGGGCCGGGAACGCAGCCGGACGATGACAGCTTCAGCATGAATCCCTTACCCCTCACCTGCCAGGTCAACAGCGACCCCAGCATGGCATCACTGGAAAACTGCCCGCACAGTCCGGCGGTGATGGCATTGTTAGCCGATGTGCGCCAGCAGCTCAGGAGGCGCATTCCCGCCAAACAGGACGTGCTGGGATGGGATTTATCCGCGCTCAACGCAGACGATCTCACGTTTTTGAATACACTGCTCGGCGAAGGCGAAGTTTCAGTGCGCATCCAGCATGCTGACGGCAGAGCATGCGAGATCCAGGAGTCGATTTTCTGCGGTATCTGGCGGGTGCGTTGTCAGAATGACAACGGGCAGTGGGAGGAGCATCTGGAAGCAGGCAGCGCGCCGCGGGCACTGTGGCTGGCGGCAACGTTCAATACACTGCCGGACGACAGCCTGTTGCCCCCGCCAGTGGACGGGCTAATGAATGGCCTGACACTGGCTCAGGAACTGCTGGCGCACGTGCGCGATCCGGCCTTGCAACCCCATAGCATTAACCTCACACAACTGCCAATTAGCGATGCGGATCGCCTGTTTCTTGCTCGGTTATGTGGCGAAGGACACATCCAGATCCGCACTATCGGCTACGGCGAGAGCCAAATCGACGCCACGGCGCTGCGCCATGTCTGGCATGTGCGCTGTCTGGATACCCTGAAAGGGCTTCTGCTCGAAAGTTATGAGATCTGTCCATTACCGGAACTGGTGCAGGCTGCGCCGGAAGATCTTCGCGACTCGCTCCAGCGTCTGGATGAAGTCTGCGGCTGGCTGACATCTGGTCCACCGGCCTGACCCTCTCTCCCGGCCCGCATGCTTTTATGCTGCGGGTCTGGCGTTTTCTTCCTTATCTATTCACTCTCTAATGCCTGATGGAGTTCGCATGTGGGACGTCATTGACTTATCGCGTTGGCAGTTTGCGCTGACCGCGCTGTACCATTTTCTGTTTGTTCCCCTGACGCTGGGGCTAATTTTTATGCTGGCCATCATGGAAACCATTTATGTGGTGACCGGCAAAACAGTCTACCGCGACATGACGCGTTTCTGGGGCAAGTTATTCGGGATTAACTTTGCGCTCGGCGTGGCAACCGGCCTGACCATGGAGTTTCAGTTCGGTACTAACTGGTCGCTCTATTCTAACTATGTGGGCGATATTTTTGGCGCGCCTCTGGCAATGGAAGCCCTGCTGGCCTTCTTCCTCGAATCCACGTTCGTTGGCCTGTTCTTCTTCGGCTGGCAACGCTTAACCAAATACCAACACCTGATGGTCACCTGGCTGGTCGCGTTTGGTTCCAATATCTCGGCCCTGTGGATCCTCAACGCCAACGGCTGGATGCAATATCCAACCGGCGCTCACTTTAATATTGATACCCTACGTATGGAGATGAGCAGCTTTAGCGAGCTGGTCTTTAACCCCATCAGCCAGGTGAAATTTGTGCATACCGTGATGTCCGGTTATGTCACCGGCGCCATGTTTGTGATGTCCATCAGCGCCTGGTATTTGCTGCGCGGTCGCAATCGCGAGTTCGCCCGGCGTTCCTTCGCGGTGGGTTCCGTTTTTGGCACGCTGGCTATCCTCGGCACTCTACAACTGGGTGACAGCTCAGCCTATGAGGTTGCCCAACGCCAGCCGGTAAAACTGGCGGCAATGGAAGGCGAATGGCAAACCGAACCGGCACCCGCGCCCTTTCATGTCATCGCCTGGCCGCAGCAGGAGCAAGAACGTAACGCCTTTGCTGTGAAGATACCGGCTCTGCTGGGCATCCTGGCCACGCACTCTTTAGACACGCCGGTTCCGGGGCTGAAAAATCTGATGGAGGATGCTCTCCCCCGCCTGCAACGAGGTCGGGAAGCGTGGCTGCTGATGCAGGAAATCGCCAAAGGTAACCGCACGCCTCAGGTACTGAACGCTTTTCACGCTGTGGAGAAAGATCTGGGTTACGGCATCCTGCTGGCGAACTACGCGCCTGATATGAACCATGTCACTCCGGAGCAATATCAGGCCGCGCAACGCGGTGCGATCCCGCAAGTAGCACCGGTATTCTGGAGTTTTCGCATCATGATTGCATGCGGTTCACTTCTGCTGCTGGTGATGGCGATTGCCCTGATACAGACCTTACGCTGGCGTATCGACCAGCATCGCTGGGTACTGCACATGACGCTGTGGAGCCTGCCGCTACCGTGGATTGCCATTGAAGCCGGCTGGTTTATGACGGAGTTTGGCCGCCAGCCGTGGGCGATTCAGGATATTTTGCCGACCTGGTACGCCCACTCCGCGTTAAGCGCAGGCCAACTGGCCTTCTCCATGGGGCTAATTCTCACGCTTTACACCTTGTTTTTAATTGCCGAAGTCTACCTGATGCAGAAATACGCGCGCCTTGGCCCGGATGCAATGCATAACCAACAACCAGCGCAACAACAGGGATAAAGGAGATAATCATGTTGGATTATGAAACGTTACGGCTCATCTGGTGGCTGCTGATTGGCATCATCCTGGTGGCATTTATGGTCACCGACGGGTTTGATATGGGGGTTGGCTGCCTGTTGCCGCTGATCGCGCGTAACGATGATGAGCGTCGGGTACTAATCAATAGCGTCGGAGCGCACTGGGAAGGTAACCAGGTGTGGCTCATTCTGGCGGGCGGTGCATTATTCGCGGCCTGGCCGCGGGTCTATGCCGCGGCATTTTCAGGGTTTTATGTGGCGATGATTCTGGTGTTGTGCGCCCTTTTCTTTCGCCCGTTGGCCTTTGATTATCGTGGAAAAATAGCCAATGCACGCTGGCGCGCCATGTGGGATACCGGGTTGGTGATTGGCAGTCTGGTCCCTCCAGTTATCTTCGGCGTTGCATTCGGTAACTTGTTTTTGGGCGTGCCTTTTATCTTCACACCACAGCTTCATGTGCAATACCTGGGCACCTTCTGGCAGTTACTCTCACCCTTTGCCCTGCTGTGCGGCGCATTAAGCCTGATGCTGGTTATTCTGCAAGGAGGCGTGTGGCTCCAGTTGAAGACCGACGGCATTCTTCACCAACGTGCGCTGTCTGCTACCCGCCGCAGCGCGATGCTGGTCGTGCTCTGCTTTCTGTTAGCCGGTTACTGGCTATGGACGGGGATCGATGGCTATGTGTTGCTAAGCCAGGATCCTAATGGTCCTTCCAACCCGCTATTAAAAGCAGTAACTACCTCGCCGGGCGCGTGGATGGCGCACTTTTATCAGTCACCACTGCTGTTAATTATTCCGCTGCTTGGCATGATTTTCCCGATGCTCGCGATCTATGCCTGCGGACAACGTCGGGCCGTATGGGGATTTTTGTTTGCTTCACTGGGCCAGGCCTGCGTGATCTTCACCGCTGGAATCACCCTGTTTCCGTTTGTGATGCCTTCAAGCGCGTATCCGCTCTCCAGCCTGACGGTGTGGGACAGCACCTCCAGCCAGATGACACTCAGTATCATGCTGGTTATTGTGCTGATTTTTCTACCGATCGTTCTGCTTTATACCGTGTGGAGTTATTACAAAATGCTCGGGCGCATCAATGTAGAAACGATCCGCCGCCACAACCACGAACTTTATTAAGGAGGACTGTACGATGTGGTATCTGTTTTGGTTTGTCGGCATTCTGCTGATGTGCGGACTCTCCACGCTGGCGCTGGTCTGGCTTGAGTCGCGGCAGAGATAATTCTACACGGGCGCTACGCTTTCTGGCTCCCCGGTTTATTCGGGGAGCTTTTTTATCCCCTTTCCATCAGCTCGCCAAGACGCCTAATCTGCCGTCCCTGATTATCGAAATTACGCTCATCGAGCCACATATCGTAGGCCGGTCGAAGTGACGGGTACTCACCGTCAATGATTGAGTACCATGCGGTATCTCGATTACGCCCCCGCGTGACGACAGCCTGACGAAATATGCCTTCAAAACTGAAGCCAAAGCGCTCCGCCGCCTCACGGGAAGGAGCATTGAGAGCATCGCATTTCCATTCAAAACGGCGATAGCCCAGATCCTCAAAAACGTACTTTAAAAGCAATGAGATGACTTCTGTTGAGATTCGCGAACGTTTCATGCGTACGGAGTAGGAAACATGGCCAACCTCGATCACGCCATTTGAGGGATCAATCCGCATCAGTGCAAACGTACCAACAGGTTTCATACTGGTTAAATCGATCACAGCAAAATGCATCGGATCGGTCTGTTCTTCCATCTTTTTTACATAATCCAGGAAGGTATCGAAGGTCTCAAAAGGCCCGACCGCGAGATATGTCCAGTCACGACAATCGCTTGCTTCGCTGTACGCTTCATACAACTCTTTTGCATGGCGTTCGGCGTTAATACGTTCAAGCTTACAATAGCGACCTGTAATTTGCTGAGCCTGTGGAAAGGGTGCGCCTTTCCAGTCAGACAAAGTCATACCAACGGGTTGATGAAATTGATTAAAGATGCCCGACATATCCATACCTCTTACAAAACAGGGCTAAACCAGCGCAGAGTATGATCAAACTGGGCAGTCCAAAAGAACCACAATGCGTGTTTTTAACAGATCCACACTATTTAATTGTACAAAAAACAGGCGCAATATTTTTACACGTAGCAAAAGAAACGTATTTACTGCATTAATGCTAAGAGCTGAATAAATTATAAGTTAAATAACCTGAGCCAGACGGCGAATCCCATCAACAATTGCCTCTACCGGATGATTTGCAAAACCAATCAAAATCCCCTGTCGTGAGACATCGCTCTGGTAATAACGACTTAGTGATAGTATTCCCATCCCTAGTAATCTGGCTTTCTCTTCAACTTCACTCCCAGTCATCCCATTTTGCAACCAACATACGATATGAACGCCTGAGTCTGAAGGTTGAATAATCATTTTATCAGCAAGATAGTATTGAATAGCATTGACCAACGCAGTTCTTCTTTCATAGCATGCTTTGCGAATTCGACGCACATGACTGGCATAGTGTCCCTCCTCAATAAAATTTGCCATCACTGCTTGTTCAAGATAACTGGTACCGAGATCGGAATAATATTTGGTCACCATAATCTGTTCTTGTAAACCCGGCGGAACAACTAAAAAACCTAAACGGAATTACGGGTACATCATTTTAGAAAATGTTCCGGCATAGATTACGCGTTGATTCTGATCTAATCCTTGCAGAGCTTGTAAAGAACGGTCGGCATAACGGAACTCACTATTATAATCATCTTCAAATATCCATGCCTCATTCGACTTCGCCCATTCCAGCAACTCAAAACGCCGGGATAAACTCAACGTTCCACTTAATGGATATTGATCCGACGGGACGACATAGGCCAGCTTAGCGTCAGGAAAATGATCAATACCATAGCGGACGTTCATTCCTTCGCTATCTACCGGTACCGGCCTCACCATAGCACCAACAGACATGAAGGTTCCGCGGGCGCCTTTGTAACCCGGGTCGTCCAGCCAAACTTCATTTCCTGCCGACAGCAATGCTCGTGCAGTAATGTTCAATGCCTGCTGAATACCATTTACGATGATTATTTGATCTTCGTTACAGTTCACTCCACGCGTTGTTTTAATGTAGCGGCAAACCGCTTTTCTCAAAGGAAGGTACCCGCAAGGATGAGTGTGAGCTCCCAGTTGATGCCGGGATTGTCTCCAGACTCGTTGCAGTAGCTTTCCCCATAACCCATGCGGGAAGAGATCCGTACACCCGACACCAACCGCAAATAGACGGTTCATGCCGCGCCCTTCATACTCATTTGACCATAAATCGCGAGCAGGATTATTTCGGCTGTGAACCTGCTCATCAGGCGATACGACGTCCACCAACGCCATCTCTGGATAGCTATTGCTGATACTCCGATCCGGAATATGATGTGAGACATACGTTCCAGACCCTTTACGAGTCAGGATATACCCTTCATCTAATAGCCGGTCATAACCAGCGATCGCTGAGTTTCGTGAAATTGACATCATTTCGGACAACGCCCTGGTTGACGGCATTTTTGTTCCTGGCGGCAATCGCCCTTCGAGGATGTGATCGCGGAGGATGTGGTAAACCTGCTCCTTAACCGCACCTTTTCCTAAAACAAATCCTTGAAATAAAGGCGCATTGTTTTTCTTCATTGTATTAACCTTTATACTAAAGTGGATCCTATCAATATATCGAAAGTGTCTCTTTACGAGAGTTTATAAAATTCTTAGTATCATCATACTAACACATTACTCGTATAAAATATCAGGATATATATGATTAACATGAATGCCGTTACTATTGAAAGTGCAGAACAAAAAGACTACGCCAGCTGGCTTCCTTTATGGATAAACTATCAAACATTTTACCGCACTATAATTTCAGATGAAGTAACAAAATTAACGTGGGAGCGTTTCTTTACCCCGAGCGAACCTGTTTATTGTGCTGTTGCAAAATATGATGGGAAAATAGTGGGGCTGGTTCATTATCTCTTTCACCGCTCAACCTGGGCAGAATCAAACTATTGCTATCTCGAAGATTTATTTGTTAGCGAAGATGTACGCGGCCAACACATCGGTAAACAACTTATCGAATATGTCCAACAACAAGCCAAAAAACATCACGCGTCAAGATTATACTGGCATACGCATGAAACCAATCTCCGTGGGCAACGTCTGTATGACTGGGTGGCCAAAAAGAGCGGGATGATCGAATATCGTATGTAAGTATAATAATACTCAGGATAGTATTGAATAATTAAATACTAAAAATAAGCCTCTGAGTAGATATACTCAGAGGATGTATCGGTGACAAATCCTCCCAACCTGAATAAGATAAGGAAAAAAACCAGCGATAAGCAAATTCTTAAGTATTAAAAAGGTAAAGAGCCAGCATGGCAACGATAAAAGATGTTGCAGAGTCAGCGGGAGTGTCCACCGCAACAGTTTCACGTGTTATTAATCAAACCGCATGGGTTGAACCCGTGACGCGTGAGCGTGTTGAAAAAGCCATGCGCGAACTGAACTATCATCGCAATGCTGCCGCTATTGCATTAGCGAAACGCAGCGGTGACATGCTCGGGTTATTGACCGGCAATCTTGCCGATCCCTTTTTTGCCAGGCTTGCACGAGGCGTGGAAGAAGTATCACGCCAGCAGCAATTTCGGCTGATGGTATGCAGCGGCGGTCACGATGAAGGAATGGAGAAATCAGGACTCGATTTCCTGATAAACCAGGGCTGCGAAGCTATTGTGGTCCATGCCAGTAGACTGTCTGAAAAGGAACTGTTGCGATATGCCGCTCATTTTCCTGCCATGGTGGTCGTAAATCGCTATATTGCCGGGATGGCCAATCGCTGCGTGTGGCTGGAAAATAGTCAAGCAGCTAAAACAGCCACGCTACATCTCCTGGAGCAAGGACACCGTTGTATTGCCTGCGTGACAAGTGACTTACCGATTATCGATCGCCGTGAGCGGCTGGAAGGTTATCGCCAGGCGCTGGCTGAATATGGTATTACGCCAGATAAAAATTGGGTGATTAGCGTACCCTTTAATGAAGAAGGTGGCGAACGCGCTGCACATCAGCTGCTTAATTGCGGCATTCCTTTCACCGCAGCGGTGACGTTTAATGATGTGATGGCCGCCGGGATTATGCGCATCCTCCATCAGCAGGGAATTACACTTCCGCAACAGCTTTCGATTGTTGGATTTGATGATGTGGTGATGGCCCGCTATCTCTACCCAGCACTCACAACAATGCATTATCCCGTTGAGCGCATGGCTCGCTGCGCTTCGCAGCTGGCGATACAGCTTTTTAAGGGCGCAACTCAGCGTCCCAGCGTGAATAGTTTCACTGCAGAGCTGGTGATCCGCGATTCTGTTCTTCCCCCCTCTCTCTGAAATCAATGCGTAAATCGTCAAGACCCTGAGTTGTGATCGACTTCAAATTTAGCGCCCTCATGTAATCGCTTACATGAGGGCCAATGAACGATCACAGTCAGACAAAAGAGTGTTCTCTACTCTTGAGCGACCTTACAGACTGGAGATTCATGAATGAATGCCTCTCAAAATCAGAAAAAAGCACTCTCATTTGGACTGGCAGTGATCCCTATTTTAGCCATGCTACTGCTGTTAATTATTGGCTACGGCATCATGGGGCTACGTATTGAACCTTTATTGCTTTGTTCTGCTGCAGTCGCCGCGGGCATGGCCTGGTGGCAAGGGTATTGCTGGGAAGAGATCATTAATTCGGTGGTGGATAAACTCGCCAAAGCAATGCCGGTTATCATGATTCTTATCTGTGTTGGTGGCCTGATTGGTACATGGATGTTTAGCGGCACCATCCCTTACATGGTGTACTGGGGACTTAAACTCATCAGCCCCGAATACATTCTCATCGCCGCGTTCTTTTTGACCAGCGTCGTATCGGTGTGTACCGGAACCTCCTGGGGTTCCGCCGGAACGGTTGGCGTAGCGCTGATGGGGGTTGCCGCCGGGCTGGATGTCTCATTGGCAGCAGCGGCAGGTGCCGTTGTTTCTGGCGCTTACTTCGGTGACAAGATATCGCCGTTGTCAGACTCCACCAACTTTGCGGCTATTGTCGCAGATACCACCCTTTTCGAGCATATCCAGCACTTATTGTGGACCACTATTCCCAGCTTTCTGCTTGCCGCTGTGGTTTATCTTATTGCGGGCCACAGCAATATGCTCGGCGAGGTCGCCACGCCGCAACGGGTTACCGATATTGTCAACGCTCTGGAGTCGCTATACCACTTCAATATCATTCTGATTTTGCCACCGGTTATTGTGTTGTGGGGCGCGGTTCGTAAAAAGCCGGTCATTCCTTTAATGCTGAGCGCATGCGTATTAGCCCTGATTCTGGGCGTTGTCATGCAAGGACTCAGCATCAAGCAGGGGCTGGATGCCTTTATAGATGGGTTCAACATTACTATGTTCCCGCAAGGGAGTGAGGGCATTATTGCTGATGTTCCGCGCCTGCTGAACCGTGGCGGAATGTTCTCAATGATGAGCACTATTCTTCTGGTATTTTGCGCATTTTCTTTTGCCGGTGCCTTAACGTTAACGGGCGCACTCAACATTATCATTAACCGCTTACTGACGGTCATTCACAGCGTCGGTCAGTTAATTGCGGCAACCATTGGTACCACCCTTCTTGTTACCGGAGCGACAAGCGACGGCAAGCTGGCTCTTCTGGTTCCAGCTGAATTATTTAAAGACGCATACCGCCGCATGGGACTGGATACCAAAAATCTGTCCCGCACAATTGAAGACGCTGGCACCGTCATTGAGCCGTTGTTGCCATGGACCGCCGCCGGAGTTTATATGGCCACAACATTAGGAGTGAGCACACTGGATTTATTGCCATGGGCGATTCAGTGCTATGCCGCAATCTTCTTCGCCTTGATTTACGGCTTCACGGGAATCGGTATTGCGAAGGCGCCATCAGTGACAGAAACAGAAAAAAATATTACGGCAACAGAATAGGGAGAGCATGTAATGGATTTTAATAAGATTATCGATCGCCACGATACCGCCTCGCTGAAATGGGACTTTATGGCGCGATATTTCGGCGAGGATACACATCAACTGTTGCCAATGTGGGTGTCTGATTTTGACTTTACTTGCCCGCCCGCTGTTCAGGAGGCTTTAACTCACCGCGTCGGGCACGGTATTTTTGGTTACAGCGAACGGCCACAAAGCTACTTTGATTCATTAATCTCATGGCTCTCAACCCGGCATCAGCTGGAAATCAAGCAAGAATGGATCTGCAGTATTGAAGGTGTTGTTCCGGGATTATCGCTACTCGTACAAATGCTGAGCCAACCCGGTGAAGGCGTAGTCGTTCAGGGGCCTTATTATGGCTCATTCGCTAAAATTATCTCTTTGAACGGCAGACAGTTGCTGGAAAATCCGTTGTATGAGGACCCGGCTACCGGTTATCAAATGGATTTTGCTCACCTGGAAATGTTATTCCGGACTGAACGTCCACCGTTGATGATTTTATGTAATCCGCATAATCCAACCGGCCGTTGTTGGTCTGTACAGGAGCTGGAACAGCTACTTACGCTGTGCGAAACCTATGATGTGACGTTGCTGTCTGATGAAATATGGGCAGATTTATTGCTTCCTGGAGAACAATTTACTTCAGTTCTGCATCTGGGAGAACGCTGGCATTCGCGTGTAATTTCAGCCACTTCAGCCAGTAAAACGTTTGGTTTGTCGACATTGCGTATTGCTAATTTTCTGATACCGGCACCGGCATTGCGTGAACACTTTTTACACCGTCTGGATGCACATGGGCTGGATGTATTCAATGCGCTATCCGTCGAAGCGAGTACGGCAGCATGGCAACATGGTGCACCATGGTTAGACGAGTTACTTGGCTATCTGGCTGAAAATCGACGCTGGTTTATTCAACAAATTGATGAACATCTCCCGTGGGCTCGGGTTGTTCCTTCCCAGGCAACTTATCTACTGTGGATAGATTGCAAAGCGCTTGGACTGGATGATGAGCAGCTCAAATGGGTAATGCTTGATGTTACCGGTATTGCGCCTTCAATGGGAAATAGCTTTGGTCCTGCTGGAAAAGGTTTTATCCGCCTGAACATGGGATGTCCACGCGCCTACCTCGAAAAAGCGGTAGAGGGGTTGAAGCGTATTGCATTTACATCTTGCTAAATCTGCTCAGTAAACGAATCGGCCCTGGCGCAGGGCCGCTCGATATTATCAGCCATTTTAATGAAAAACCAAGTGATATAGTACCAGTTAGCCACCAACAGACAGGGGCGTCTAAGCGCGTTTTTGCTATTACAAGCTAAAACGAGGATTCAGGCACTATTATTTTCATTCACTATCTTCTTGTTTCATTTTTATTAAAAAATGCAACACATTAGGATTATTATCCACAATATTTGTGAATTTTCTCAATAACCTTGAAGCATCTTTTTTTCGATTGTGATTAACATACCAGGTATGGCATACACCGTATAACAATGCGCTTTTTAACTCAATGAATTCATCATCCATGCCAGGATGTTGATAAAGAAAATTATCCGTATAATCTTCTATTTCTTTAATTTCATGAATTTGTTTAACTGGTATATCAAGCAGTGAATTACTGGTTTTGATCATTTCTAACATTGAATAAAAAATCGTAGGCGATTGGTTTTGAAGAAAAACCTGATTTTTAAAGTCATCAATGATCTTTTCTTTTTCCTTAGTATCTTCGATAAAAGATGTCAACTGCGCCAGGTGGCTCAATAAAGTCACATCATTTTCAGCGTCATTAGTTAGTTTCCATTTATCATAACTATTTTTGACATAAGCGCGTTGAAAACTCTCCTTATCTGGATAAGGATAATAAGGATGAAAGCTGAGTGCCTGCACTAAAAACCCAGCAGCGACGTCATCAGATAGTTCTGCACTATAAACATCTACGAAAGAAGCTGTCAGACCAGCCATCAAAAAGTTGAGCTCATCGTCTATAAAAGGATATCTCCCTTTTAAATCAATGACCTCACTCCTTATCTTAACGACCAGGTTAGCCATACCAATAGCGTCCATTTCATCTTTTCGGGCACTTAGTGTACGGGCATTTATATCAATGAAGAGGATCTTAGCTATTATCTCTCGCTTTTGAGCATCAGTTAACTGTGATTGCGAAATAATTTTATCAAAAATCTGATTAAACCATCTACTCTCTAAATTAATGCTATGCGCATTGGGTGATAACAACTTCCCGTTCAAACCATAGTGGATTCTCTCTATTTTATTATCACGTGTAAACCCTACCAACGTTACGACTGAGCGAGAATTCGCTTCAGCCAAATTAATTATTTGCTGTTTAGAACGATGAGTCAAAAACAATGTCGGAAATTGCCAGTTCTCAACCGCAAACGGGGGCACAAATTGGAATGAAGGATTCTCTTTAGATGTGGCCCTTTTCCACGTCTCCTCCATCTGGTGAGTGATGTCATAAGCATTTTCATCTGTATTACTACTGTTCCACCCCCCATCTTTTTCATTATAGAAGCCAGAAATGCTTATCTGTGCAAATTCAGGATATGGTTGGTAGAAAATCGCACAACCCATTGCAAAAAACAACACAAGCAATGAGAAACAACTCGACTTGTTGGGATAACGTCTTTTTTTTCGATGATAAATTAATGTAGTTATTAGAATGACAACAGAACCACATATGAAAGGAATCTTCCATTCATTCAGAAAAAACAAAAAAGAGGAAAATTTAAAAAAAATCAGTGCTGGCAATCCCAAAAAGGTGAGAATATTTCCGGAAAAAGTAGCAACGTCCTGGAATTTCATGAGAGGCCTATCTTCTGGTAGATATTGAAGATAGATTAAAAAATACAGCGCAAGATGACAAGGATTTCTGCCAAGAAGTTTATGTTAGTCGATTGTTTTTTCTAGGTAAATGTTCTTATTCATGTAAAATCACCCCATCCCTAAGTAAAATTGTGGTTTTCATGTAATTCGGAGCTAAAACCTCCGCTCACAGAATGGCGAGGACCTGCGATTGCACGTCTTACAAAACTCCCACGTTGCATTGTTCAACTCATTGAAACAAATATATTGATCATCAGTTGCCTCAATTTTGTCACATCCGCAACGCGCAAAATGCACATTAGTGCTGAACAAAGCAAAACACTGCAATAGTAACTTGATGATTTTACGAGAAAAGGTGGTGCCGATAATAGGAGTGTAACACGCGATAAATCTTGTGTTCAGGTCTTCACCTCCGACCTTCGCAACTGCTTGATTTAACGATTTTTACACACACTAATAATCAGGCATTCATCATGCACATGATAAACGCCCCTTAACTCTAACGGGGTGGAAAATGAAATACAAGCCGGATCAGTACATTACTTCTGACAGTTACGGAGTCTATTACATCAGGATCGCCATTCCTGAATGGTTGCGTAGTGCCTTTGGTGGAAAGAAGACGCTTGTTCGTAGTCTGAACACTTCCGATCTACGCGTAGCACGCAGGAAACGCGATGTTATAGCCGATGAATACCATCGTGTAAGAGAAATTGCAGAACCACCGAAACCGGACAGCTTGCAGGACACGATCAGCTATCTCCAGAGCGTGGCGAAGTATGCCAAAGCGTCACCTGTTCCAAAGAGCACACAGACAAAGGAAGAGAGCCAGGAATCACCTACAGCACATCGAGCTAACAAACCAGAGAATAAATTAGCTCCCTCTTGCCCTTCATTGGTGAAAATGCTGGATGTTTATCTCCTGCAAAATGCCGAAATTTTAAAGCTCGGTACGCTGTCAAAAACGAAGAAAGCTGTAGAGCTATTCCTTGATTACCTCAAGAGATCCGACATTCGGCTAAATGACATAAACCGAACTACGGTTACAGGCTGGCTTGATGCAATGAACGGTGTCAAAGCTGTACAAACACAGGCTAACTATCTTTCAGCGCTGGCTTGCATCCTCGATCTTGCATCTGCACGTTACCACGACGCACCACCCATCCAAAACAATCCGTTCAGGCTGCATAAGCTCCACACAGCGAAGAGCCGCACGAGCTATGAGGCATTCACTGACAACGAAGTGATCGCCCTTCTTAGAGGCTTACAGGAAGCCGGAGAGGTGGAGTTATTCGACGTTGCAAGCATTGCCGCTTACAGTGGAATGAGGATCGGGGAAATCTGCAATTTACAGCCGGAACACATCATTGTGATCAACGGTGTTACCTGCTTACAAGTTTTGGAAGGTAAGACAACGAATGCCGCCAGGATTATTCCACTGCATAGCAGTTTGATCAGCATGGTGTCAGAACGCTGTAAGAAGCCCTACAACGGCTTTTTATTCTATCGTGCCAGCATTACCAAACGTGAGGACGGCAAGCGCTCATCCTGGCATGTAAACCGCTTTGGACGGCTTAAACGTGACATTCTGCCGGATAGTGAAAACAAGGTGTTTCACTCATACCGCCATGCAGTGATCAGTAAGCTGAACGCCGCCGGAGTTGACGAAGGGCGCGTGGCGTTGCTGGTTGGTCACTCATCTGGATCAACGGAAAGTTTCACCACTTATTCAAAATCCGTTCCTGAGCGTATCGTGAAAGAATTACAGGGCTATGTTGAGCTAATAAGCTACAAATGAAAAAAGGGGCGCAATCCCCTTATTTTTTAAACTCCGTAGTAACAGTGTCAGATTCAGTTTTCTTAGGTGCATTGTTCACTACCTTCTGTTTCACCGTACCACCAATAGATTTATTCCCCTGCGTTTTAGTCGCAATTACATTAACTGTAGCAGTGCTAACAAGTCTTATCTGTTCAAATTCAAGATCGAATTGCATAGCAAATTCAGATTTATAATCGTAACTGATTCCAGAGAGAATGACATTTTCATACACTTTGTGCTCTGTCACTAATGTAATAGGCTGACGACTATCAAAGATTTTATCAAGATACTGGATAGCCTGAGAAATACGAGTACCATTAACGCCAGCACTGTATAATAAATCTTTCTCGAGCCTTACCGGAGTTTCGGTAATAATCCCCGATAGCTTAAAAGTGTTATTCTTAATCTGAACATGATCGCTCACCTCTGCCCCGCTCTCAACGGGATAGCTTGTAATGTCTGCCTGTCTGCGTATTCCGGTATCGGTGACAGCATCAAACACAATAGCCTGATAGTTCTGAATGTAGCTATCAGACGCTGGATTATAAACAGATGCAAGGATAGTGAATCCATTTTCACCTTTATTACGGGTGGCGCTGCTGTTATTACTATTTGAGGTTGAATTGATTCGGGAAGAATCGCCCCCGATTGTTAAACTTCCTGGTGTTGCCATTTTATTTTATTCCTTACGAAGAGGGGCAATTAGCCCCCCGTCCCTTGTCCAGATGAAACAGCCAGCACCATGCGCTGATTGTTCTGATTGATACGCTGATCTACGCTCGCATTTAGCATGTTTCCGAATGTCGGATCAGGGGCAATAGTGAGAGAGATCATTCCTTCCGGTAGATTATTTTGTAATACCACTGGCTGCACCACTGTATTATTAGCTGGCGGTGTCGCCGTAGTCGATGCCGATTGTTTCAACATCGAGACAGGAGAATAATCACCGTTAGCGCTCTGTGCGTAGCTGCTCACGTCTTTATTATTGGATGTGCCATTCCACCATTCACGCATTGTGTCGAATACATTAGGCTCATGACCGTCTGCTTTAGGCTGGCTGGCTCCGTAGGCGTTAGCCACAGGGTTACTTCCAGGCTGTACAGGTGCTGACGTAGTGCCGTAATGCTGGCTAACAGCTTCTTTAGTGGTGTTGTCACCGTTCAGAAGGTTTAGCTTTCCAGTGATCCAGTTGGTTAGCTTCATCAGACCATCCACTACATCACCCGCAGCTTTCCCAAGCCCATTGAAGAAGGGTAACGCCTCCTGCATAGCTTCCTTAAACTCTCGCATGGTTTCAGGGTCAATCTCTGACATAAAACCTTCGAAGAATGCCAGCTTCTGGCTATCAGAGAGAATGCTAAGTTCCTGGTTAAATTTACGGTATTGAACAAGCTGATCCTGCTGTGCTTCATCCAGCCACTGCCCGTTACGCTTGAGCACGTCCACCTGATCAGTGATCGCTTTTCCTTGATTAGAAAATGCCTTGTGATACAAGCCTAAATCGTCTGCAAGGTCTTCCAGATTATGAAGAATTTGCTCTTGTGAATACCCTTTCCCCTGCATGGTGTTGGTGTAAGCAGAAACGAAGGCGAAAGGGTTTGATTGAAAGCCTTTCAGGTCTTCTTTTGTGAACCCCATGTTCAGGGCTGTATCTACAGCAGCGTTCCCACCTTTCCATTGTCCAGACTTCTTATCAAAGGTGCTGTTGGTGTAGCTGTCTGCCAGCTTTTCGGAAATGTCTTTCCCCGAATCGAGCAGCTTTCTCTGCCCTTGAATTCCCATTCCTGAGTCGATTCCGTTAGCAGTGGCATACTGCGAGAGCGCCTGTAACACGTTGTAATCAACCCCGCCCAATCTGGCACGCTGTACAATCTCGCTACGCTCTTCCTGGGCTGTTACAGCATCTTTCCCCCATGAATAAGCACCGTACGCAGCCGCACCGATACCAGCGCCAGCAAGCGCACCAGTGCCTAAGCCCATCAGAGAGCCAGAGATCGCCCCTGTAGCCTTACCACCGCCACCGAGAGCGTTAGATCCTCCCGCCTTTGCTGCTGCCCTACGCTCTGCGTTAATGCGTCTGTAGCTCTGCTGTAAGCGCTTAATCTCGCTGTTCTGGCGTTGTAGAGAGATAGTTCCTGCTGCATAGGCTTTAGTGATCCGTGACGCTGCAAGCGCGGCCTGTGTAAGCTCAACATTGGTAAGGTGCTGCATACTTTTAAAGCTGCTGGCAGTGTCCAATAGCTTCAATTCAGCCCGTTCACGGCGCTGTGCGTTTCTTGCGGCCTCTTTCGCTGCCTGAGCTTCTGCTCTCGCTTTAGCCTTTGCTGCTCGCTCTGCTTCACGCTGGCTATTATCACGAGGCTTTGACGCTTTTTTATTCAGCCTATCGAGTTCCCTTTCAGCAGATTTAAGCCCCTGGCTGAATCTCTTCATGTTTATTGTGGGATCTTTTATCCCTTTTGCTTTCTTCTGAATCTGGTCAAAAGCATCAAGGGCTGTCTTCATTGAATTACGATTAACCACGAATGTGACACTATTTTTTATAACACTGGTGTTGATCTCAAGCATGATTATTCACCGCCTTTCTTACTCACCAGGTAGTTGAGTGCCTCTGATACACTACGCCCACGGTGTAATAACTGACGCAGATGACCGTGATCTATTTCAAGCACACGACACACTCCCGCCAGATTTAATAACTCTTCTGCTGTTTCAGCATTTACGGCGAGGTGAAGCCCCGCGCTTTTTAGTACTACATGCATCTATCTTTCCTCTTATTCTGGAAATAAAAAAGGGGCAAGGGCTGGCGCATTTGCTTTGCGTGTTCCAGTTCCCTACGCCCCTGATTAAAAAAGCTCTTCTGTTATTTTCCAGACGTGAAGAGCTAACGTCTATCGCTCATTATTCTGCCGCTTTAATGTGAACGGAGAAGTTCAGGCCGTGGTTAACTGGCAGTGCTGAGTTCTCGGAAATCACATTGATTGCGTTACCGCGCTCGCTTTCGAAGCTCCAGCTATAAACTTCCGCAGGTGCTGCATTAAGAAGTTCAAATGTTGAAGAAGCTGCGCCGTAGATGTTCTGGTAAATACCGCTTCCCTTAGCGAATTGCGGGATAGCGATAGCATCAGCATCACCCATTTGTGCTAATAGCAGCGGATCAGTTACTTTCACAACATCGCAATTTGTGCCTGGAATGCTAAAAGTGCTCACGCCTGGCAGGAGGTCACGACGCTGGAATACTACGTTCCCTTCGTCCAGTGGGCTGACATAGCGGAAAGCCGCTTCCATTGCAGGGCTGAAACGCAGATCGCTATAGAATGAGCCTTTAGCAAAAACAATAATTCGCTCCACTGCCGACGCCTGGCTTTGTGCCGCTTCGGTGATTTGACTCACCATGTCGTCAATGGCACGTAGAGTGCTGCTATCTGTAGCTGACAGATCAAGAGTGGCATTCATCGGGGCTACGCCGAACAGATCGCCAAAGTCGATTAACAGATCGTCTGTCTTAGGCGTATACACCTGACCAGAGAACAGAGAGCGAGCAAGATAGCTTTCGCGAGTGCGCATAAACGCTACAGCGTGTTTATTCATGTAATCGCTGTAAATGTCTGTCACTGTTTCTTGAATGTCGCTTCCTGGCTTACGTTTGCCCTGAATGTCTGACGGAGTGATCACGTCTTCACGCAGGAAATACGGAAGCTCAATAAGCCACTCTTTACCGCTCTGACGTTGCGTAGTGTTATGTTCGTTGGAGAACCTTGCAGTAGGCTGATTATACAGGCTGGTGTTATCTTCCAGCAGACGGGACACGCTCACCTTATGAGATGTAACTCCGTCGCCATCAAAAATGTTTAGTGACGACAGTAAAAAATTGCGGGTGCTGGTTAGCTGGAATAATGGGGAAAGGTCGATACGCTCGTTTCCAATAATCATTATTTATCTTCCTTGCTTAAGAGGTGAAAAATTCACGAGTGGCGAAGCCTTGCGCCTGTAATGCGCTGATCGCTGCTGCGTGGTTAGCTGCGTTGAGATTGTCGCTCTTGAGGGCAACGTATGATCCAACGTTGGGAGCGCGTAGGACGTTCACAGGCTTATTACTACCTGCTGTAACGAAGTCGGACACGCAGACATAAGCCACGTTCCCAGATGTATAGAGAGCGCCGGAGGCGTCTAAAACATCGCCGCACTGCACATCAGCAGGAAGAGAAGCGAACACTTTACTGTCTACTGCTGCAAAATTGTCGGTCGCAGCACTCACAATGTCTGTGTAGCTCTTACGTACCGGAAAAACGTCTGATAGGGTGATAATCATTGTTTGGTTGATTCCTTTTTTACTTTATTGGCGATCCGTTCCTGAATACTTAATTTATTTGGAGTGGTGTTTTCAGAAGGGAAATACTGGTCGACAGCCTTTTCTATTTCTTCTACAGTGCATCCTGCCATTTCAGCCACTTTAGCTATCATTTCAGGGTTACACAAAATCACTTCATCTTTGTATTTTAGGATTCGGTCGCGATTATTTAATAAGAACATTGTTGTTGTTCCTTCGCGTTGGTCTGTGCATTAATTACGAAAGCATTAATAACGAAAGCGTTACACACAGATTGTTAAAAAGGGGCATTTAGCCCCTGGAGAGAATGCCCCTTGCTAAAGAAAGCATTATTAACGTCATTTTTCAGGAGAAATGAAGTTAAGAATACAATCTAATAAAAAGACCCCCGTTTTAGTATCTTAGGAGATTTAAAAAGATCGGGGGTACTTTGCATCTGTTAAACGTGAAGCCCTTCACGCTGGCAATAACAGATCTTGATTTCATTATCTATCAACTGACACTTTCGGGAGTGTAATTAATAGAAGATTGCCAGCCTTAACGTAATTCCTGAACCTCTCACAATTCAAGGTAGTTAAGTCTGACTACATTCATCCTAACGGAATGAATGAGGGATAAAGAGCGAATGCTCTTTTTGAAAAGGTCGGAGATGCGCGGGTGATTGCATGTAATGCCAACACAACGAGACATTACATCCCGCGCATTCCTTCGGAACTAAACAAAAAAGAAGAAGAAAGAACCAACACTTTCAAAAAAAGCATTCAAAAGAGAGTGCCGCTATGGGAAACGGCATTCAGGAGGGGAAGTGATTCGAATACTATCCCTACTTCTTATTCTATAACATTTCTGTTAATTTGTCAATACCCAGATCGCCATTTTATTCACTTTAACTACATTTTTATTCAAATTCACTTACAGCAAATTTCTCGGCAATAGACATTGCCAGCTCCGCAAGTTCGGCGGTGATGTATTGCAGGGAGCAAGCAAGTTCTTCAAGGTCATTTGCTGCTCGCCACGCCTGATCAGCGGTTATGGTGCTACCGTCACGCTCCACCAAACGAGCTACAGAGGTTTGAAGATGCTCAAGGGCTGTAATGGCTTGCTCTGTATGTCTGACAGCGTTAAGGAGGCTCTCAGGCGTTGCTGTAATGTATGTTTTATTCACTTCCTGTAGTAGCGGAAGATGATAGTTATCTTCGAAACTAAGGAGTAGAGATTGAATTGTGTCGTTAGTCATTATAATTTTCCTTATCGTCATTAAATAAAAAATCCAAATCGGCAGTGTGACCACTCAGGCCGTTAGTTTGTGAATACCCGACATAATCGGAGTAATGTTCAAATCCGATAATTTGCCAGGGTTTAAGCTGGCTACTGTCAATTATGTATTCTTTTCTTTTTCGAGGTTTCCAGAATACGCCAGGTGTAGTGCTAAGTATTTCTTGCAAGGCGTTGTATTCATCACCGCAAGGTACAGAGGGAGGGTGTTCTATAATCGTTGTTACCATCTCGCCAGGAATAGATTCTCTTGAATAATCTTTTAGCTTATGGCTGTATTTAAGTTTTGTTGCTCTTACTGCTTTTTCTATCCGTTTAATCGGATTTCGCTCTTTTCGTCCCATTCATTCCTCGTAGAGGGAAACTTCCGTGTTTTCTCGTTAATGTCCATACTGCGTAAAATGCAAATAGCCAATAGATAGCGATGATCATAAAAGTTTCCCGATTGTGTGTTAGTGTTGCTTATCAGTGGGGTGTAGTGATAAAACTTACTGCATCATTAACGGTAATGTCGTAATACTTTCCGTGACGTTCCATAGTAATAACGGCTGCATCGTGCATTAATAACATCCAATACCGCGCCCCGCTTTCACTTATACCGACACCATCAGCAATGTGTTTCACGGTGGCTTTTATTGCTCCGCTTTCACGTTTGAGAGATGCAAGGTGAAAATAAAGACGTTGGCAGACGGTGTTACATTCGATTTGATGATTTGTGCATTCATTCAATAGGTATAATTTGTTCATTGTTCCTCTTGGTTAAAATGGTGTTCCGAATCGTCCATAGAAGTGTGGATAACGATTTTCAAATCTCATCTCTAACTTATCTTCGAATCTGGAAGGTAGTTTCTTATGGTTACTTTGCATTACACGCCGAGCATAATTTATAAATGTGTCTCCCCTGTTTTGTTGTCGTAAACTATCTGGCTTTGACAGCAGTTCGCACACTGAATCAATAATCACATCATCATCCGGCTTTTCCTCTGCGGTAGCTGGTTCAGGGGCTGGCGTAGGTGCTGGAGCACTTTCATGCACTTCAAGGGGAGTAGGCTGTATTTCTGGAGATTCTTCTCGTGGAATTTCTAATACTTGATAAAGGTTAGAAGTCCCAGGGCGCAGATCTTTAATAATCAATCCCATTTCAAGCAGTTTCTTAACTCGTTCCTCTGCGGCTCTTGGCGTTATTCCAAACACATCACCTATTTTTGCGTAAGAAGGAAATGCACGGTCAAATCCCCTTAAATAGCAATAGAGATTTTTAGAACCATCAGTAAATTTATGCCCGTTGACGTAGCTTATTTTCAGAATCCACATAGGAACCCTGACAAATTGATCATCATTTGTTGTCATTTGAAATTTTATCCTTAATTGTAATCGCGCTCACGGCGCTACTATGGTGATAATGGGATCACTTGCCCTTGTTAAGATTGGTTGCCTCTTTATTCAGAACATTGAGGATGTATTCTGTAACTGTCACTCTTTGATTTCTCGCCTCCTTAAATAAGGCTTGGAACGTTTCATCAGGAATGTGTAAGCAAGTGCGCGGTTGTTTCTTCGAATTTATAATGTCGCTCATGTGGTTTTCTCCTTCTGGTTTAATTCTTGGTGGTGGTTTCAGCCTGTTCAGCTTTCCACTGATCGTAAAGTTCGATTCCTTTGCGTAATCGTTCAGCGTGTTCGAAATAACCTTGACGCTGTGCCGCTGCTCGCTGGCTGTTAATTGCCTTGCGTGTTTGGCTTCCGGCTTTTAAAGCCTCGAAGACAAGTTCTGGATTAAAATACTTAATGTGGGTTCTCCTTGCGTGAGATACACGGAAACACCATCCAGGGGAGAACGTTAATAACGTTGCCTGATAGTGCGGTGTAATTTGGATTTTGTGGTTAGGCAGAATGCCTAAGAAGATGACAGGATGAATGCTTTCATCACCCTACTTAGTTACTTTAACATGAAATGATTTCAAAGTCAAGAGATTTTTGATATAATTTCCCATTAAAGATAATAGCATACCCACCAATTGTGATCAACCTCTATCAATCATCACAAAACGCTCTGTATCGCGTTACAGGAGGTTTGCATACACATGCACTACATCGGTATTCCCTGCCCTTTTTAAAGCGCTCTATGAGGCTCCTGTGAAGCCTAACGGCATACGGGCGCACCTCTGGCACTTACTCCCGAAACCAATAGCACAACTACAGAGGGATAACGGTAGTTATCAGGATGGTAGTTAGTTGGTATTGGATTGAGGCTTAGTGAATTTGCACGAGGTACGAGGGTAAGTGAACTTTAGCCACTGGCGAAGCACACGACTATTCCGCGCACAGCGCAACGGTACTTTGCCTACGGCATAAAATCATTCGTGCCTGACGTTCGTCAGAAACGAAGTTTGCACGAGTCAAGAAGGTACAAAGTTACGCTTGTGCTTGTTCCTGAGCGGTACGGGGTCGAACCGTCAGCCCGTCAAGGGTGGCGTAGGTGAGATTTCCCGTAGAGTACCGACCAGGGACAGCGTAAAAAGATAATAAGTTCTGATCTAATAAAGTAATTTAATAAGTGATCTAATAGCTAACAGAATTCTGTTACCCCCTCCCCCAAAATTCTGTGGGGGTGTCTAACAGTTTTCTGTGGGGGTAGGGTCACAGTATTTTGTAGGGGTACTGGTGCATAGAAAGTCCAAAGGGTAACAAAATTCTGTAGGGGTGCTCGTTTCTCACTTTACCCAACGGTAAATCGTCGCCCTGCTCACTCCGATTTATCCCATGCAACAACCCTGGGGTAATTCCGATCAAACTCGCATGTAATCCGCTGGTAATTGGCAGGTAAAGAAGCGCCATTGATACGGGTAAAGTTGCCAAACCTACCAAGATAGTAACAATTGAAACTATTACTCACTTTGCGTAAAGCCTTGCGCCGTGCGGCTTGTCACTGATTGTCACAACGATCATCACTTTGATGTAAGCACATCCTGCTTAACAACTTTATTGTTATAATGTAACAAGTCTATTTTCATGCCAAAACCGCCATTGTTGAGAACAATTCTCATCAACTTAGATCATACTGCCACAAAATGAGAATCACTATCATCTACAGTGCAAATCCCACCCGATTCGATACACTTTCGTAAAGTGTATTGTGTAACTTGTTGATTTAACTCACTCAGTACACTTTTCCATCACTTCACTGTGCAAACAGGGGTAACACCCCGCCATTGAAAATAAATTTCTTGACATAACCACTGTTTTGTGTATAACAAGATAAAATCTATTTTCGGTTATTTTTCAATGCGTTACGGATATTTGCCGATTCTGGCGATTTCAGATCGGGGTGGCCTTTGCAAGCCGTTCAGCAGGTCAGGCAACCGCGCACACATTTTGATCATTTTGTGCTCTTCTTAAATAAACGTATCGTACAACCTATTGAAAATGATCAATTTCTGATCAATGATGATTTCAACGAAACGAACATGAGGAGGGGTAAAGATGAAAGGCATTAGCCAGGCGCTCAAGAGTGCAGACGAAGTTAAAGCAGTGGCAGCAGAGCTACAGCGTAACGCCAGAAGCAACCTGTTCTATTGCTTGTGGGTGTTTATGTATGAGAGCGGGTTACGTATCTCTGACGTGCTCAAGCTCAAGTATGAAGACGTAGAGGGGCAATCTCACCTCAAAGTGAAGCAGGAGAAAACGGGGAACGTGGTGAGGCCAAAAGTTACAGCGTCCATGTTGTCAGTGGTGGCACAACGCAAGGCAGAGCAAGCGAAGATGCCTGTAGCTACAGATTACATTTTCAGTGCTGCCACATTACGCAGCAAAGGCCAGCCAGTGACACGTAACACCGTGTTTGCTGAATTTGGGAAAATGGGAAGGAGAGCGGGATTCTCTAACGTGGGCTGTCATACTCCACGTAAAAGCCGTGGGCGCGTGATGTTCGATGCAGGGGTGGCTATAGAGACAATCGCCCATTTCCTGGGGCAGACAGATCCACGCTCTACCATGTATTACATCGGGTATGGTCAGGACGTGCAGGACGATTTAACAGAGGAGTTTTCTTTAGAATGGTGATCAACATGAAAGGCTTAATTGTGCTCACGCTGGCGCTATTGCCTGCCCTCGCACATGCCGCTACACAATGACCTTTGAAGAGGAGTAATGAGTATGGAGATTATAGAGATGAACGAACACACAACCGCTTTCAGCCCTATTAAGAGCGAAGAAGAATTGAAATTCGCCGTAGCATTTTTGGACATGTGGCAGAGAAGCCAGGAGCACGGCGTGAACTTTGAACAGGTGTTGAAAGATGCAATTCAACAAGCAACACCGAACGAGGATCGTAAATGGGTGAGTATCAAATGACTAACAGTTACGGATTGAAAACGCCTGAACAATGGCAACAAGAAAGTATTCTTGCCCTGCTGTTTCATTACGACCACGTAGAAGCCTGTTTCATGGCAGATGCAATCAAGGTGTTACCAGAAGATAACGACGTGAACAGAGCGGAGGAGTATTTAGAAAGCCTGATTGAATGGCTGTCTGGTTATACGGACGAAAGCGAGGTGAGAAAGGCTATCGAGTGTTACAGCGTCAAAGGCAGCGAAGAGCAAACAGAATTTTTCTTAGGTGCAATTCTCGGAGATGAGTATTGAAAAAGGAAGAAGAGCCAATCACCAGCTTTATCTGGTGTGGTGCTACGGTGTGCGTTTATACGCAGGTAGTGAAGTTTGCAGGGACGACGATACAGCGTCACCTGTTACCAACAAACCTTAGAAGAGCAGTTGATCAGCAAGTGGCAGGGGCCGCCAACCACCAAGAAGCCAGCCCCCGCCGTATTCAACATTCCCAACGGAGAGAAGGAAATGCAGAACAGCAGCATTATGGCGTTAGCGCTCGCGCTGTGCAACGCAGAACAAGGTCAAGCGGTTAAAGTACCAGCAATGACAGGAAGCCAGCTTCATTTGCTTATGATGTGGCTACGGGCTTTGAGAAGATAATTCGAGGGGGCGTAACGCCCCCCTTTTCACTTCGAATCAGAGTGAAAACAAACAGTGAAATAGTGGTTGACATGAGAATAGTTTACTATTATCATTGCTATCATCAAAATTGTTTGCCTGCGCTTATTAAAGTAGCTATCATAACCCTGAAATCTATCTTCGGGGACTCTGATCTATGCGCGGCAGCTTAATACTTATCCTTTTCTTTCTCCTCAGCGCTCTGATAATCGTTCATTTTGCGTTGAAGCCAGAAACTACAGCCAGTTCTCTCGCATTTCTTATCGTGTCATTGACTACTTTTCTCAAGATGGTGGTAGCTAATTTAGTTCCATGACAAAGCAGATCAGAACATCGTATTAGCAGCCCTGGCTAATTTAATCTCTGCCTCTTCTTCCTGCTTCTTAGCAAGCCAGGCTTTCCCCTCTGGCGTAGCCAGGAATTTACGGGTATGAATCTTACGGTTGTTGCGCTTAGTGGCTGCTGTATTCGTAGCTTTTGACATGGTATCACCTCCGCTAAATCCGCCAGTGTTCGCTGGGGCTTAACGTACAGCAGAGAGGCATTACAACAAAAGTTACAACGGTGCAGATAATAGATGACCATTACGTGCCGTGTTGGGCACATAAGAAAGGGCGGCGCGTAGCGCTTCCGCTGAATTTAGCCCCCTTCACAGGGGAGAAAGCCTTAGTACGTTCTCTTATCAGGTGATCGTTATACTCCGGTGATCGAAACCGTGGCAGAGCCGGATTCTTTCCCGATCCGGTTAGTCTTCCCAACATTACGCCTGTTTATTCTCTGCGACCTTTCACAAGGTGTAGCATCATTGAGCGCCGCACGAAGCGCGGAACGTATAGCTAAGGGTTCAAGTGATGTGTTTAGAGAGTCCGGCAACTCTTTCAGCTTCAAGGGGTGGCATAATTTCTAATGCTGTTCGGGCTTGAGCCTGGTAACTACCCGCCAGTACGTTGTACAATACTTGAGCCGATACAACGCAAAGGCGTTTACCAGTGCTAACAGACGTTAGAACAGAAGTTACAAACCGTTAGATAAACATGCTAAAAAATGCTGTTTTTACGGGATTTTCTGTTGATGGTGCCGATAATAGGAGTCGAACCTACGACCTTCGCATTACGAATGCGCTGCTCTACCAACTGAGCTATATCGGCCCTGAAAAGGACATGTCCACGAATGTGAGCACGGGGTAGAAGGTTAAAACTAACCGGGCGACGCGTCAATGGCCTTGCGAATCAAACGCCTATTTTTGCATCATCCGGATTCAATTACGCACGAATCGTGTCGTCACAGGCATCCTGTACGCAGCAAGGGAACGCTATAACCAGCGGCGAACACGCTGCTCATAGTGTTTCCATTCCAGCCCGAAATGTTTTCGCAGTTGTTCCTCTTCAAAATCAATGTGCAATCTGGCAACCGCCAGCATAAACAGTGGTGCAACCAATATTCCAATCAGGCTACCGACGTAGAGAGCAAAAGCTAACTGGAGTCCACTCATTCCAAGATAGATTGGATTGCGGCTCCAGGCATAACATCCGCCAGTAACAAGCGTGGTCGATTTCTCTGCATGCAGTGGGTTTAGCGTCGTACGTTTCTTCCGCATCTGCCACGCGGTATGCAGTATCATCGCCAAACTGGCGCTAGCCAACAATGCACTTATTACGATAGTCGCCGCGCCAAATGTGAAACACGGGATCGCCGTCAACGCATCCGCGATGAGGAATAATATTAAGATGAGTGGTGGTGGAAGCCAGACTCTTAATTTTGTCAGGAAATGACGCATGGCTATAGACTAACCTCGGAAGCGGTTTGATTAACGCTGATACCGCTATAAATACCCTGTAAAAGACACATAAACAAACAATGTTTCACTCAGAACAGGCTATCGTCTTCACCAGACAGGCAGGATCTGTAGTACCAACCTCGGCAAAAAAACCGGCATCAGAGGCATCCGCCCCTGATGTTCACGACAGGTTTACGCTGAAAAAGTTGAATCCGACGCTGATTCAAACAGCCCTACAGACTGCTTGTAAAAACGCATAAAATCATCAAACATCACTGGCGGTAAAAATTGATAACCCTGCAGGTAATCCACATTATTTTTCCGCAACCATTGCTGCTGATAGCCATATTCAACGCCTTCCGCCACCATGCGTAACCCCAGGAGTCCAGAAAGATGAATGATTGACTCGAGCATAGGGATATGTTGCTCAACTTCTTTAATAGCCTTGATGAACGTTTTATCAATTTTGATTACATCCAGGTCTAACTCATTGAGATAGCAGAGATTAGCGTATCCCGTGCCAAAATCATCTAAAGCAAACAGCACCCCTCTGTTTCGCAACGATCGTATCAACTCTTTGATAGCTGGAGTGATAGTTAGAGTCTGATTTTCGGTTATTTCAATCATTAATTTTATCGGTAGTCTTTGCGTTATCTCCTTAAAGTTAAGGCATTCCCAATAAAAAACGGGATTACTTAAACCTGATGGACTGACATTAAAGGAGACGAATAGCGTTTTATTGATATCCTCGCTTACGTCAACCAGATTACGCGCGACGGTGGTCATTAAATAGCTCGTTAACTCATTCATTAAGCCACTTTTTTCAGCCAGAGGTATAAACTCACGCTGAGAAATCGCATAATTATGGCCCTGTGGCCACCGAGCCAAAACCTCAACACCACAGACGTCCCCATTGATATTTACGATGGGCTGAAAATAAGGAATGATTTCTTCATTCCTTATTGCCATACTCAGTCGGCCAGAATCTGAAACATCATATGCATCGCCATAAATTACATTCTCGCCAGAATGACTGTTTGTCGGGTAGCCTTCATGCAATAAATTATTCCTGGTTAAAAAAATGATAGTTTCATTAAAATGAGAAAATCCCAGACGAGCGGTTATCCGCTCCCGATATCGATAAACTGACTTAGTTGTTAGTGAGTTAGCAATACAAAAGTCGTGCAATTTTTCTTTTGTGAATGATGAATACAACATTTCCTCTTCAAATTCAGTCAAATGAAAATTAAAAATCGTCGAACCTTTAGTGACCTCCACAACCTCATTGGGTGCCATTAAATTGGCTCTTAGCTGAGAAATCAATTGATCAGATAATTCTCGTCCATTAATGAAAGCATACTCCTCGTATCCTCGATTAACAGAACGAGTTTCATTCATCCGAAGAACAATACAGTTGATGTTGATAAACTGCGTGCTATTTCTCTGAAACCATTTCCTGACCAGTAGCAATGGTAACCGGTTATCGATCACCAGCAAACAGGACGGGTATCGTGGAATAACTGACTGTGTACCAGAAATAAATGATCGCGCATCAACCAGTACCAGATTTGGCAGCCACGCTTTTATCCCTGAGAAAAGAAAAATATCATAACTGAGCAGAAAAACCTTTTTCGTATTCATAGTTACCACCAACTTAAATTTATGGCATAGCAGGTCCCTCGTTATATACACGAGAGAATATACAACACCTTCAGCCTCCAGTAATTATAAGGCGGTTCGTGAATTAACTTTATCCATAAGCCATATCACGTAATTTCAGAGTTTATAATCACAATTATCCATATGCGTATTCCCATTAAATGGTAAATCCATTTTAAATATCAAAAAAGGAAAATTCCTAATTTTCATCAGTACAAATCCTTTTACTCATTTTCACTACAAGGCAAAACAAAAAACCACGAATGCAAGCAACGACAAAATATACAACCACAAAAATCAAAATACTAACACATTACCTTGATTTATGCTGCCCGACAAACCATGAGCGTACGTCGCAGATCTCTTATTGCATAGACATTTCCTGCGATACGGATGACCTTATAATAGAAAATATCCTGTTGAGACATAAGCAGTTCGGTAATGTCATCGGGAACATTGTCATTTTTATTTTTGACAATAGCCAAGCGACGAGTCTGCAGATATCCGTCACGGTCTTTGCCAATAAAATTCAGGACAACATTACGATCTACAGCATAGTGCTTACCCTGAATATTAAGGCTCCCTATCTGGGATACCCGCCCTTCGGTAGCGGAAGAAATACGAAAAACCAACAGAACTTCACCTTCAATTTTTACGCCCTGAGTTTGCGCCTCCAGATGCAGGTAATTCTTGGCAGAGCAGGTCAGCGTCTCAGGTTCTTGATGGCGATAAAAAAAGTATGCTGTTATCACCGCAAGAAAGATCGTCCCGCTAATAAAGATAATTTTCGCATTCACGGGCAGCCCCTCCTTTATCCAGCGTACAGATCCCCAAAAAATTCTCTTTAAGATCATTACCTGCCGATAAATTATTATCATCATAAAAAACAATTGTTTTCTTGCCATCATGACAAGTCGCATTTATTTTTCGCCACATATCAGAAGATAAAAACGCTTTCGTTTTATCAGCATTATTGTCATCGGCGGTATAAAGTTCACAATCACCTATTGCCCTGATATAGATAAAATTCGTGGCACCTGAATTAAGAGCTGGCAATATCAAAACAGAGCGCCCAAGAAAGGCAAACAATAAAATGAACAGAACAATATTTTTGCGTTTCGGTGTTGCGGGTGAGTTCACCGTTTCTGTTACCGAACGAACAGGTACATCTCCACTGAAAGATGACTGTTCATCATTGACCGAAGCATGGAACAAAAATCCCTGCCGGGGCAATGTTTCAATGGGATTATCGGCCCCCAACTCACTAAATGCTTTTCGCAATATACTGATACTTTTATTAAGGCTATGACCCGATGGGGCCATGCCATACTTTTTCCATACTTCTTCAATGATAAACTCACGATGGAGTTGTTGATTTTTATGGGCAATGAATAGCTCAAGTAGTCTCGCTGTAGATGCCGAAAGGATTATTGTAGTATCGCGATGTTTCAGGCTTTTTCTGGTGGAATCGTACTCAACCTGATCATTAATTATACTTTTCATACTACCTGACTCTTGAATACCGTGACATGGAGTACAAATGACCAAAGTTTCATCTGTGCTGAGCTGAATACTGCATTGTATAAAGATAGTTACAGTATAGGTTCGATATCTAACCATGACATATCGGATCAGACTCAATGCTTACTATTGATTGAGTTTGAAGCACCCCTGACCTACTGGGATGTATTTCTGCAACGCTACGATAAACTTTCGGTTTTTTGTTTTGAGCTCACTACTACGCCAGGTTTCACCCGGCAACACATAACGCATGGTGGCTTCATCATCGGTTGAATTGCACCCTTGGTGTACGATGATTTTAAAAAAAGTATTCCCAGTGTTTTTCAGTGTTCCGTTAGCCTCATCAATGGTGTAGGCCAGATTTATGTTTCTCGGGCGAACAACCAATATGGTGTCCATAGCGATCACCGGGAGAGCCTGCCCGCCTTTCCCTTGATTACGTTCGGTAAACAGCGTGATCGGCATTTCACGAAACAGAATTCGGTAATAGCGTTCTTTATCATCCTGCGGCCCGCGGTAGAAAATCTTAAAAAACTCACTCGCCTGCGGAGCCAGTGAAAAATTCAGCGGAGTAAACAGAAGTTCGCCTTCAGCAATAGCACTTCTGTTTTCACCTCCCGGTCCCGGCTTATCAATTTTTACTGCGCCGATACTGTATAAATTCTGTTTCTGGCTATCGTTATAGATTCGTTTACTGATAAATGCTTTATCCGATGGCATCTCATAAATGGTCGACTCCAGGTAGACTGCCTGTGTAGAGAATGCTGTCAGACCGGAAAGTAGAATAAATACCCATCTAAGCGCCAGACGACGGCGGTTCATGGCGTCACTCCCACCCAATTCGCCGTGACTTTTATCTCTCCACTGGCGCTGACGACACCTTCCCAGTCAGCGCCGGAAACGGTTAACATCGAACGCGAATCATTCATTGGGAAAAGCAATTTCAAATCAGTAGCATAATAGCTTCCATCGTCATTGTTATTTGCGTCCCAGGGCGTCTGTTGCCACTGCGCATCTCTCATACTGACTGCCGCTTCACTGCAGCTATTTCGTTTTTGCACCACGCCCCCCGACTGACTGTTGTACTGCAGAAAAGCGGGAATGGGGACGGACAGCCCGCCTTGCGCAGACGTAAACAGACAGTAAGGGACACTGTTTATCGTCGTACTTTCCCCAATAACTTGCGCGGTAATACTGTCTGCTTGACGGGGACCTGAGACGGTTACGGTGTACTCCATTTCTATAGGAGCGGCATCGCCAATCGTGCCACTACCGCTCGCAGAAGCTGTGTTGTCCGAAGAGACGATACTGATCCCATACTCCTTCGGCACAATATTGAGCTGTAGCGAAGGGGTAAACTGGTAGTGTCCTGACTCTGGTGTTAAGCCATTATAAAAGCCGAAGGTAAAGGGCTGACTGTTAGTAATGCTGATCCCTGAATCGACAAGATTCTTCAAAAATGCTTTTGACAGAAAAATATAAATGTATTCTCCGGAGGTCGTAAAAACGTTGTAATAAGCAGTTGAAGTACCATAGTTATACCAGTTTGAACCATTCCCGGAGTATCTCACGGTGGCCGCTCCGGGCGTAAAACCAAGCATCGCCGTATCGACAAAAGCGCGAAACGTCAAGGAGGCGGTCAGATTGGTCGTTTGTTGCAGGTTATAACTCACCATTTTGCAAATCACACCGTCAGTACCGCCTACCACGCCAAGTTCGCAATAACCAGAGTCTTTGGTGATGCTCGGCGTACCGTCGCTGGCAACCCAAAGCTCCTGAAATGCGTTAGTCGAGACAAGTGACAGATGACCGCGTTTAGTTAACGTGTAATTGACGTAATTCCATGATCCTGTCGATTGGTCTTTGCACCGTTGCCCGGAAGAATAATCATAATTTACAGAAGTATAACAGCGGTTGAACACGTAGGTTTCGCTGCTACCGGTAGGCACATTGCGAAAGTACTCATAAGCAGTATCGGTCAGGGAAGCGAATCCGTAGGCGCCACCAATAACGCCTGCGACAGAGCCGACCTGCGCATGATAAAAACCGTTTTTGTCAGTGCCCAATCCGGCAATAAACCCGGTTGATGGGCATTGGGTGCCACTATAACAACGGATTCCCCGGAAAGGCCCGTTAATCGGGGAGTTATCAATCCACATGTCCTGATAATAATTTCCAGGCGCAGTCCAGCCGACAAAACCTAAATACCCGAGACTCACCTGAGAGGTACCGTATTTTATCCACGTGTTTGACCCGCTGAAACGCGGATCAAGTGCCGATGGGGTAATAAAGTATTCACTATCAATGGCATTTTCGATAAACAAATAGTTATTGCTAACTGAGCCGGAAGAGATTGCATTCAACGCCAAAGCAGGCACAGGTGAAAAACTCCCTACGGCACAGATTACAGTAGCTAATTTAATTAATACTTTCATTTTATTACCTCTGCGCCATCGTGGTTTGCGTTGCACATTTCACATCGCCAACCCACGCTGCGCCGCGTGCTTTTTCCAAATCAAGATCGGCTTCGCATATGCTGCCATTGGCTGAAATTAACGTGATGACCGGATACTTTTTATCGATATCGATAGCAAACTCACCCTTTTCATCCGTACGCGTTTTACCGATGTGGTTATGGATATCGGTATTTGCAGCCAATTGTCCATCGGGATAACGAATGCGCCCGAATACAGTGACCATGCTTTTCACTTCAGGATTGATAACACCCACGTTACCCGGATATAGCGTCAGCTCCTGTTTGCGTCCTGAAACAATATCGAAGCTGTCCTCAGAGTTTTTATCATTGAGGATTTCCAGCTTGTACTGAGCATAGGGCGGCAGTGCAATGAAATTTGATTTACCGCTGAGAAGATAATTGCGGTTATTAATCTTCGCAGCCAGTTTCCCTTCACCGGTCAAATCTGTTTTCACAATGATGCCGGACCGCTGCCGCTCTTTACTCAGGCCGAAATCTTTACCTGCCCACGCCAGAGAACCCTGGGAAGAGAAGTTCATATTGGTGGAGTTGTCAGCAGAACGCGTTACCGATACGGTGCCGGCGTTATATTTCGTGTCATAACTCAAATTGCCGTTTACCGAATAATTATTGTCGTAATACTGTTCGCCACTCAGACGCGTTGATGCCGACAATCCGACCGATTTAATCGGGCCCTCAGCATACTGCTTACGCGCACTGAGATTACCCTGAGTACTGCCATAACGATCCCGGGAGACGCCCATGCTCAACCAGGTCGCCAACGGCAATGATAAATCCAGACTGACATAACGTTCCTGTCGCCCATCGTCATTCCGATTGTTGTAGTAATAACGCTGAATACCTGCACGCAACCCAACCGTGGCATACCTGCCTGAATAAAGGGTCGTGCTGTAGTCCAGATTACGATATTTATTTCCCGAGTAGCGATTCTCCGTCTGACTCACGGTGAGCGAGCCGCCATGAGGAATAAACTTTCCGAGGTTAAGAGTCCCGCCAATGGAATAATTATCACGCTCCTGTATAGGCAGACGATCGCCAATTTTACTGTCTTCACGAGATGCCCATAGGGAACCGTATCCCTCAGGGACATTAAGGTTGATGTTACTGATATTTCGCCATGACGAATCGTTCGCCACTAGCGTCTGATTGCCAATGCTTACGTATTCACTCACATTGAGCGTGACATCCGTTTCATTAACCGCATTGTTGTCAAAACCGTAGAGCGTGGATTTCAGGCCCAGCCCCGATAATATCGCCAGCGTCACCGATGCGGCCCCCCCGGCAATCCAGGTCTGCTCGTTGCCCAAATCTTGATAATGATTTCGCTTGTAACTCACACGGTCATAATCCAGTGAGCCACCAAACAGTTGCCACGAAAGCTGATCAATCCCGGCGGCTTGTTGGCGGGCAAAGATTTTATTAACCCTGCTAATACGACTATTAATTGTCCGGCCATTGACCACGATATCTACCGTGACGTCATAAACACCATACGGAAAGCGACTGGTATCAATTTCATAGCTGCCCATATTAAAGTTCTGCACGCTGAGCAAACGCCCATCACGGAAGACATGAACCTCGCCAGCGGCTGGCAAAAATACGGTAATCGGCGTGAGTGAAAGCGCGGTATTCTCAACAACCGTACTTCCTTTGTTTCCGTAGCTCACACCGTAAATTTTCCCACCATTCAACGCATTCAAACTAGCAATAGACTGCACGTTCCAGGTGTCGAGCATCCCGAGCGCCAGTCGATACCCGTCATAATCACGCTCATACATCGCACGATAGAGTTTACTGGTGCCGTTGCTGTCGCCGATGCCGTAAAACGAACCGTTAATATTGATATGGTGCTCACGAAGCGATGTTGTATTGTCCACCGTCAGATAGCTGCGGGTACTGCTGCCATTATGATAATCGTTGTAGTAGGTACCAAAGTTATAGTTCAGGACGTTAGAGAGAGACTCCACGCTGGAAGGTCCAAGCAGGCTACTGCGTGCGACAATCGCTTCAGTTAACGCATCTTTGCTGACTATCATCTCCAGGTGAAATGAAGAGACGTTGAGTTGCAGGCGTGCATTGTCCGATAGCTCGATATTGGTGTTATCGTGAAATTTCACATCACGAATTTTTTCTACCAACGCACGAGTTTTTCCAGATAACACGGCATTATTAGGCAATTCAGCAAGAGTCAGGGCTTTAACTGTAATATTGCCATCAACAAGCGAAATCATCGCATCGGCAATTTTTTGCTGACTTTTCTCGTCAGTCTCGTTGTAACGAATATATACCGGCACCGTCATTCCCTGCTCCAGTGAACGGGCGAAAGCGCTGGGAATAACGTAATTACCCACTTTTACTGGGGCTGCATGTGAAGTTCCTGGTGTCAGCGCAAGAAAAAGACAAATGCTACCGCCGACAATATATTTTGTTGTCATATGCATCCTTACAATCCGGTATTTTTATTTATCCCGTACAGATGGCTGCTATTGACCATCACTTCACTGTAATAAACTGCTTACCGTGCCAGATACCAATGCGTGAGCGGCTATTACTAATGTCGGTGAACTGCAGTTTTATTTTTGTACCTGGCATAATGTAATAGCGTTCGCGACAACCTCGTCCCTGATCGCGAGCCTTATCCTTACAGGCGCCATAGGCGATCACACGAAACGAAACATTGCCAGTATTGGTAATAACATCGCCATTTCGGCTATATTCAAAACGTTCTTTTCGCGGCGCGACCACCAGAATAGTGCCAATTTCTGCCGACGCTGTTGCTACCGCCATTTTATTCGCCCGGGTTTCCGCGCTCTCGGTGACCGGCTCATCTATCCATTGCAGACGATAATAACGTTCGAGATCATCTGCTGGTCCTTTATAAAAGAAGCGGAAAACATCCTTTGCTTGACCAGGAAGAATAAGATTGGCAGGTGTAGAAAGTAACTCTCCGGAATTGACAGGCTTTATTTCGACTCCCCCCGCCAAAGGTGATGACAATTGTTTTACCGAAACACTGACATAACGCGCCGCATCAGTTGTATTAGTAATTTCTTTCGATAATGAACTCTCAGCAGAAGTCATTATCGATGTGATTTCACCCACATTAATTGCCCATCCGGGAAAAGATGCTACTAACCCTACCAACATCACTGCCGGTAAATATTTTTTCATGACGCCATTCCTGATAAATTCGGGAGAAAAAATTCTCCCGAATTTTTATTACTTAGGCAGACGGAGTCGTCCAGGTTGCATTAAACTGTACTTTTACATCGCCAGTCCAATAGCCGTCTGGCAGAGCAGAGTAATCCGTTACTGCCTGGCTACCATCAGAAGTCGCTGACGCGATGGTGAATTTGAAGTATCAACTGAGATCGGAAGAGCGGTTCAGCAGGAATGCCGAGACCGATCTC
>OKBV01000042.1_pt1 | contig 52371 bp, 58 predicted proteins | sample 1614461 | NCBI WGS metagenome assembly OKBV01 (sample SAMN04436941, study PRJEB24849) | human gut metagenome | biome: human gut; feature: NICU; material: stool | host: Homo sapiens | place: USA: Saint Louis, MO | collected 2009-11-12
TGCTGAAAAAAGACCTGAAATGGTCACCTGATGGCATTCAGGTCAGAAACATTCCTGCTGGTGAATATGAGGCTGGCACACTTCCTGACCGTGCTCTTGAGGTTGCTTCTCAGATGGGGATTCTCGACGGCACTGAACAGCCTGAAATTGAAACACCAGTTAAGCCTAAAACCAGCAATAAGCGGGGTGAGGGAAAATGAAGCCCTCTGTAAAAGAGCTTCGTTACCAGTGCCGTATCGACAGCGATGATGACACAGAAGATGTGATGTTAACGCTCTACCTCAACGCCTCTCTGAAGCATGCGGAAAAAATGACTAATTGCCGTCTTTATGATAACGCTGTTCCAGACGACGATCCTGATGGACTGGTGATAGAAGATGATATCAAACTGGCCCTGATGCTCCTGGTGTCGCACTGGTATGAAAACAGGGAACCTGTGAGCGGCGACAGCGTTAATACTATCCCGTTCGGCGTCAAATCAATTTTTGAACAGCACCGCAAAGTACCAGGCACGTAGGAGGTGATATGCAGGCAGGACGATTACGGCACAGGGTCACCATTCAGAACTTCACAACCTCCAGAACGCCTTCCGGCCAGCCGGTTGAAAAATGGGAAGATGGGAAAACCATCTCTGCTGAAGTGAAAGGAAGAAGCGGGCGGGAAATGATGGCATCTGGTGCTGAGCATGCTGAAGCAACAATAAGGGTATGGGTGAGATTTAAAAGCGGATCGAGTATTTATGCTACCTCCAGGTTGAAGGTGCTCTCTGGTCCATATAAGGGCCAAACGTTGAATGTGGTAGGGCCGCCCATACCTGACCCTAAAGGGACCCAGCTTGAAATTCTTTGCAAACAGGGGACCGAAAAATGATTGAGACGAGCCTCGATTTTTCTGGGTTAAATGACATAGCAAAAGACCTGGAGGCGCTTAGCCGCGCTGAAAACAACAAGGTTCTGCGTGATGCCACGCGCGCCGGCGCCGAAGTGCTTAAGGAAGAAGTGATCGCCCGTGCACCGGTGCGCACCGGGAAACTGAAAAAAAACGTGGTGGTGGTGACCCAAAAAAGCCGTCGCCGCGGGGAAATTTCTTCCGGCGTCCATATTCGTGGCGTTAACCCGCGCACCGGCAACAGCGATAACACGATGAAGGCGAATAACCCGAGAAACGCCTTTTACTGGCGATTCGTAGAAATGGGCACCGCGAACATGCCTGCACATCCGTTTGTGCGACCCGCTTACGATACGCGCGAGGAAGAGGCCGCCAGCGTCGCCATTGCCAGGATGAGTCAGGCTATTGATGAGGTATTGAGCAAGTGAATGAAGATAATATCTACGCCTTGCTTTCTCCCCTGGCAGAAGGACGGGTATATCCCTATGTTGCGCCATTAGGTAGTGACGGGAAACCGTCGGTCACTCCACCCTGGATTATCTTTTCCATCGTCGATGATGTTTCCGCTGACGTGATGTGTGGCCAGGCAGAGAGCAGGGTTTCCGTTCAGGTCGATGTGTATGCCACAACGATCACTGAATCACGATCTCTGAGAGATTTGGCGCTTGCTTCGCTTAAGTCGTTAAACCCTACAGAGGTGGTAAAAATCCCCGGATACGAGCCATATTATCGGCTATACCGTGCCACCCTGGATTTTAAAGTTACACCTTGATAAATCATTCACCCAACGAACCCGCTTAATGGCGGGTTTTCTTTTACCAGGAGACAGCTATGTCTGCACTTTATGAAAAATCGCAGCTGACGAAGATCCTTATTTCCTCTGCGCCAGCCACCAAAGAAACGATGGATACCGCAACCTTCCTCGATCTGAGTTGCACCATCAAAGAAATTCAGTTCACTGGTGGCCAGAAGCAGGATATCGACGTAACCACGCTTTGCTCTACCGAGCAGGAGAACATCAACGGCCTGCCTTCTCCGTCAGAAATCTCTCTGTCCGGCAACTTCTACAAAAACCCGGCGCAGGACGCCTTGCGTGAAGCGTATGACAACGATACGACCTACGCTTTCCAGGTTATCTTCCCGTCCGGCAAGGGCTTTAAGTTCCTGGCTGAAATCCGCCAGCACACCTGGTCTTCCGGTACCAACGGCGTAGTTGCGGCAACGTTCTCCCTGCGCCTGAAAGGTAAGCCTGAAAACATCGAGTCTGGCTCCTGAGAGGTCGCATGAAGAATATTAAAAATCTCGCCCTGGCTAAGATGTCGGGATTTCGTCATAAGACGGTCGCCGTTCCTGAGTGGGAGGGCGTCAAAGTGGTTCTGCGTGAGCCGTCAGGTGAAGCCTGGCTGCGCTGGCAGGAGGTGGTGAAAGCGGGTACTGATGATGAAAATGTGTCGGTATCGGAAAAGGCACACCGTAATCTTTGCGCTGACGTGGTGCTCTTCATTGACGTTCTGTGTGACACCGATAAGCAGCCGGTATTCAGCGTAGACGAAGAAGAGCAGGTGCGTGAAATCTACGGCCCCGTCCATTCACGCCTGCTCAAACAGGCGCTTGACCTGATCAACAATGCGGACGAAGCGCGGGAAAAGTCTCAACCCCCGGCGTAAAGTTTCTGATGTCGCTTGCGCTCCGGATGGGGCGCACGCTCTCAGAGCTTCGGCAGAATATGACGGCAAGCGAGCTTCTGATGTGGATTGAGTACGACAGGCAAAGTCCGGTTGGCGATATCCGTGGTGACATTCAGGCAGCCCAGCTCGTCTCTGCCATCTACGGCTCGCAGGGGGCAAAAGTACCGCTGGACGATGCGATCCTGCGCTGGGGTGGTGATGAGCAATCAGCACCGAAGGACCCGTTTGCAGGGCTTGAGGCTGCTCTTACAGCTGCGACACAATAATTGCTTCACATGTCATCAATGTGGCGATACGCTCTTTCCTTAAGAAAAGGAGGCGTTATGGAACCACTGGTAGTAGTGTTTGGAATATTCGGCTGGTTGATAAATCTAATTGTGATTTTTTATTTAATACGGTTTAGCACAAGGGCAAATGAACAAGTTGAAGCCCTTAAAGAGATAAATAAAAAACAAGATGCGCAAATAGATTTATTAATACAAGTCGCTCACAAAAGAAAAGACAGTTTATAACTCACGACCCGCTATCAAGCGGGTTTTTTTTATGGGTGAAAATATGGCTACGTTGCGCGAACTGATCATCAAAATATCTGCAAACTCTCAGTCATTTCAGTCTGAAATTTCTCGTGCTTCAAGAATGGGGAATGACTATTACCGGGTAATGCAGACTGGAGGACGCCAAGCGGCCGCAGCTTCGCGTGAAACTCAGCGTGCCTTAGCTGAGGTAACTAGTCAAATAAACACCGCGAAGGCCTCAGCGCTGGGAATGGCAGGTGCATTTGCTGGAGCATTTGCGACTGGTCATCTTATATCGCTGGCCGATGAATGGAGCTCTGTTAATGCCAGGCTAAAGCAGGCTTCCCAATCGTCTGATGATTTCACGGAGTCTCAGCGGGCGCTGATGGATATTAGCCAACGAACCGGAACCGCCTTCTCTGATAATGCGAGTCTTTTTGCGCGTTCCGCCGCATCAATGCGTGAATACGGATACAGTTCGCAGCAAGTTCTGGATGTAACCGAGGCCATTTCTACTGGACTAAAGCTATCCGGCGCCAGCACGGCAGAGGCAAGTTCTGTTATCACCCAGTTTAGTCAGGCATTAGCTCAGGGCGTTCTGCGGGGCGAGGAATTCAACTCTGTTAACGAAAACGGTGATCGAGTTATCCGTGCGCTGGCCGCTGGGATGGGTGTAGCTCGTAAAGATCTGAAGGCAATGGCCGATCAGGGGATGCTAACCGCAGATAAAGTTGTCCCGGCCCTGATAAGTCAACTTGGCACTATGCGTGGTGAATTTGAGGCAATGCCGCAGACCGTTTCTGCTGCCACGACGAAAGTCGAAAATGCTTTCATGGCATGGGTAGGTGGAGCTAATGAAGCTACTGGTGCGACAAGTGCTCTTGTTGCTGTATTGAATACAGTTTCTGACAATATCGACACTGTGGCTACGGCTGCCGGAGCTTTGGCTGCAATAGGTGGAGCTCGCTATCTTGGAGGGATGTTTGGCGATCTTGGGAACCAAACGGCGCAATTAATAGATGCCAGAAAGAACGAAATTGCGCTCGCATCTGCAAGGGCTGAATCTGCTACCCAATCACAACGAAAGGCGGCAGCAGATGCGATTGCTGCCGAGCGTGCTTATCAGCTCTCGCTATCCGAGTTGGAACTTGCAAAAAACACAAATGCAGAAGCGACAGCTACACAAAATTCTATTGCCAAACGGCGTGAAATGATAGCCGCCAATTCCACTCTCGTTCAGTCAAATAAAGCAGTATCAGCGTCGCAAGAAGCACTCAACCGATCAACATCGGTAATGAATTTATTCAAGTCTGGCGCTACGGGGCTTTTGTCGTTAGTTGGTGGTTTGCCAGGAATTTTAATGTTGGGTGCTGGGGCGTGGTACACGATGTATCAACGCCAAGAACAAGCCAGGGAATCTGCAATCCAATATGCGGACACAATCGAGCAGGTACGAGATAATCTGAAATCAATGTCTCAGACGCAGATATCCGCCAACCTTGGACAGGCGAATATTTCACTGGATGCTCAAAATAGTGCGATTGAACAGCAGAAGCAGAAAGTTGCTGAATTATCCAATCAACTTTATAACGCAAAATTAGCAGCCAATTCTGCTTCAGATGGAACATGGCTGTATAACGATGCGGTTGAGAAATCAGCAGAGTTTGCTTCAGAACTTGCGGTTGAAGAAGGCCGACTTGAGCAAATGCTCAATAAAAGAAAGCAAACACAACAGTTAATAAACGACATAACTGATCAGGCTATAAATAAAACAGTAGAAATGGCTGGCGCCGTAAGTTCTCTTACAGAGATGTATGACCGTCTGAACAAGGTTTCCAGACAGTCTACAGCAGTGTCCCCACCAAAATATGCAGGGCCTGTACTTCCTGCACTTGATAATAAGCAGCAGCAAGCTATAGACAAGGCGCAGCGACAGCTTGAGTTGTCCGGTCTTAAGGGATTGGACAAAACCCGCAAGCAGGCGGAATTCGATGCATCTGACCTTAATCTCCCTGCTGGTTGGCGTGAGAAGTATGTCAGCATGGAAGTTGAGTCAGCCAGGCAGTTGCAAGCTATTCGTGACTCAAGCCGCCATAAGGGCGGGAAATCCGAGGCGGAAAAAACAGCTGATGCCTATGACAAGCTGATCAAACAGCAAAAAGAGCAGATTGCCCTGCAAGGCCAGAATACTGAACTGGCGAAGGTTAAATACCAGGTCAGCCAGGGCGAGCTTGCTTCTCTGACAGAAGCCCAGAAAAAGACGTTATTGCAGAATGCTGCGCTGATTGACCAGGTTAAATTACGTGAGCAACTGCGAAATTACGAAGCCAACCTCGCCGACAGTAACGCCAGCGCCCGAGCAGCTAATGAAGGGCAACTGCTGGGTTACGGGCAGGGTACCAGGTTCCGTGAAAGACTTCAGGAGCAGTTCAATCTGCGTAAGGAGTTCGAGCAGAAGAATACCGATCTTCTCCGCCAGCGTCAGGCTGGTGAAATCGATGAGACGTTCTATCAGCAGGGACTGGCACTTAATAAGCGCTATCTCGATGAGCGCCTGCGCGACCAGGAGGGATATTACGCAGCTTCTGATGCGCAGCGTGACGACTGGATGACGGGACTGTCTGAGGGTTATGCGAACTGGGTGGACGAAGCTACTGATTATTCTTCCATGGCCGCTGACGGCATGAAGCAGGCTATGGGTGGCGCGGTCACCACGATCACCGACATGCTCAATGGCAACGTTGATAGCTGGAAGGACTGGGGCGTCAGCGTACTGAAGATTATCCAGAACGTTCTGGTGAATATGGCTGTTGCTAATGGCGTTAGCTCAATTGGTTCACTGTTCAGTTTTGGTGCCTCGTCAGCCGCTACCGCCAGCAGCGGTACCGCTATTCAGAATGCTGGCGCGAACTTTACCTTTAATGCGAAGGGTAATGTTTACGACTCTCCGTCCCTGAGCGCTTACAGCAATGGCGTTTTTCAGACGCCTCAGCTGTTTGCTTTTGCCAAAGGTGCAGGGGTTTTTGCCGAAGCTGGTCCGGAAGCCATTATGCCGCTTACGCGCGCCGCTGATGGTTCGCTTGGCGTTCGGGCTGTTGGCACTCCTCAGGTCTCCGGTGGTATGCCTTCAGTTAACTTCGGCGATATCAATATTCAGGGCGGATCATCCCAGGCGGCCAGTCAGGGTACTGCTGGAGCAGCAGGCAGGCAGCTTAAGGATGCCATCACTGGCGTCATTAACGAACAGGCCAGCATGCCGGGCTCGCCTCTGTGGCGATTAATCAAGGGAGTTTAACCATGACAGTAGAAACCTTCAGCTGGTGCCCAAAGGTTGCCTCTCAGGTTGATACAAATTTTCGTACCCGAAAGGCACAGTTTGGCGATGGCTATACGCAGGTGGCAGGGGATGGTATCAACCCGGTAACATCTCAATGGAGCGTGAGTTTTACCGGCGATGAGGCTTACATTCAGGCCATTAAAAACTTTCTCAACAGACATGCCGGGTGGAAATCATTTATCTGGAAGTCGCCGCTTGAGCCATCAGGCTTATGGCGCGCGGAATCCTTTCAGATATCTACACACGGCAACAAAAAATACACCCTCAGCAGCACATTCACACAGGCATACCACCCATGAGTATTTCATCTGATGTCCAGAAACTGGAGCCGGGTAAGCGCGTCCGCCTGATCGAGGTGGACGGCTCAGCTTTCGGTGCAGGTATTCTTCGCTTTCACAACGAGACAATCCCGCATACCGAGGCGGAAATCATCGCCGCAGGCGGCGACGAGTCAAAACTTGAGCCGAAGTCGGTGTGGTGGCAGGGGCAGGAGTATGGCGCGTGGCCGTATGAACTGACCGGCATATCTGTCAGCAGTGACGGCCAGTGTTCACGACCGTCTCTCACCGTTGCAAACATCAGCGGCACGATTGGCGCGCTGTGCCGAAGATTTCAGGGGATGGCTAAAGCAAAGGTGATCATCCATGACACCTTCGCACACTATCTGGACGCCAGAAACTTCCCTGATGGGAACCAGACTGCGAATCCCAACGAGGAGCGCAAACAGGTTTATTACATCGACCGTAAATCAGGATCAGACGATGAAACTGTAGAATTTGAGCTTTCCAGTCCAGCCGATCTGCGCGGGCAACTCATTCCGACCCGGCAAATTCAGCCAATGTGCACGTGGTGCATGCGTGGCTGGTACAAAACCGGGAACGGCTGCACCTACGCCGGGCAAAACGGCTGGTTCGATAAAGACGGCAATCGGGTGGACGATCCTTCACAGGATGTTTGCTCCGGATTGCTGTCAACGGGCTGTAAACCTCGCTTCGGAGAGAATGAACAGCTGGATTATGGCGGGTTCCCCGGCGCTTCACTTCTGAGAGGATAATCATGCGCGACAAAACAGTTAGCGCCATTCTGGCGCATGCCGCCGCATCCTTCCCCGAGGAGTGCTGTGGCGTGGTTATTCAGAAGGGGCGGGTGGAGAAATACATCCCCTGCAAAAATAATGCTGAGTCGCCGACTGAGCAATTTGAACTCAATCCTGAGGATTATGCGGCCGCCGAAGAGCAGGGAACTGTGGTGGCGATCGTCCACAGTCACCCCGGCGACGGGGCAACAACCCAGCCGAGTGAACTCGACATGCTGATGTGTGATGCCACGGAACTGCCCTGGATTATTGCATCGTGGCCTGAGGGCGACATTCGCACCGTCATGCCTCGCGGAGACCGTCCCCTCACAGGGCGCCAGTTTGTACTCGGGCATGCAGACTGCTGGTCTCTCATTATGGACTATTTCCGCATCGAACACGGCATTGAACTGCCCAACTACAGCGTAGATCGGCACTGGTGGGAGCAGGGTGAAAACCTCTATATGGACAACTGGCAGGAATGCGGTTTCCGTGAGTACGACGGTCCAGCTCAGCCCGGTGACATGGTTATCATGCAGGTACAGTCCACCGTCCCGAACCATGCCGGGATTTTGCTTGATGGCAACATGCTACTGCATCACATGTATGGCCAGCTAAGCCAGCGTATTCCCTACGGTGGTTATTACCGTGACCGTACCATCAAAATTCTGCGTTATAAGGATTTGATGTAATGGAAAGAAAAACCGTTATCAAACTCAGCGGCTCAATGGCTCAGCGATTTGGCAGGACGCATCGCCGCGCACTAACGTCTGCCAGCGAAGTGTTCAGGGCGCTTTCTAACACCATTGATGGCTTTGATGCTTACCTGCGCGAGACCAGAGCGAAAGGGCTGGATTTTGTCATCTTCCGAAACCAAATAAACATAGGAAAGGAAGAGTTTGATCTTCTTGGACCTGGCGATGAACTTCGCATTATCCCTGTAATACGCGGCAGTAAAAGGGCTGGCCTCTTTCAAATTGTTACTGCCGCCGCAATTGCGGCTTTTACCTGGTGGAACCCAATAGGATGGGCAGCAGGTACACAAATGGCGCTATATGCCGCAGCTGGTTCTATGGCTGTGGGTGGTGTAGTGCAAATGCTTTCCCCTCAGGTTGCTGGTCTGAGGATGCGACAGGACCCAGATAATAAGCCTTCCTATGCGTTTGGCGGACCCGTCAATACTACGGCATCCGGTAACCCCGTTCCTTTGCTTTACGGACAGAGGGAAATAGGCGGTGCGATTATCTCAGCCGGGATTTATGCAGAAGATCAGCAATAAACCAAACCACGTACTATAAGCCACCTGACGGTGGCTTTTTTTATGGACGCGATATGACGACGACAATCATCAAAGGCCGCGGTAAAGGTGGCAGCAATCAGACCAGAACGCCCGTGGAAGCACCGGACAGCATTCAGTCCATTGCGAGGGCAAAGGTGCTGATTGCTCTTGGAGAGGGTGAGTTCGCTGGCGGACTTGATGGTAAAAACATTTTTCTTGGTGACTCATCTTCATATACGCCCCTTCAGAACGCCAACGGAAGTTATAACTTCAATAATGTAAAATATGAGTTCCGTTCCGGTACTCAGGACCAGGACTACATTCAGGGCTTCCCCGGCATTGAAAACGAGATTCAGGTTTCATACGAGCTGAAACAGGCCGTGCCGTACGTTCGCGCGGTATCCAACACGCAGCTCTCTGCGCTGCGAATTCGCCTGGGATGGCCAACTCTTTTACTCCAGAAAAACAACGGCGATAAAGTCGGCACCCGCGTTGAGTATGCTATCGATCTGTCGGTCGATGGTGGGCCGTATGAAACGGTGATTAACGGTGCTGTTGATGACAAAACCACGTCGCTTTATGAGCGCAGCCACCGCGTCAATCTTCCAAAAGCCTCGACTGGATGGCAGTTGCGGGTTCGCAGAATCACGCCGGATTCCACGAGCGTGAATGTCGTGGACATCATGCGCGTTGTGGCCGTTACTGAAATTATTGACGCCAAACTTCGCTACGTTAACACAGCTCTGCTGTATGTAGAGTTTGACGCAAAGCAGTTCCCCAATGGCATTCCTCAGGTTGTGTGCAATCCGAAAGGGCGAATCATCCGTGTACCTGACACGTATGATCCTGAAACCCGTACTTACTCTGGTACATGGGAGGGCGTATTTAAATGGGCATGGACGGATAATCCAGCCTGGATATATTACGACATCATCCTGAACGAGCGCTTCGGGCTGGGTCAAAGAATCGATGCGACTCAGATAGACAAATGGGAACTTTATCGCATCGCCCAGTATTGCGATCAACTGGTACCAGACGGCAAGGGCGGCAGCGGGACGGAGCCTCGTTTTCGTTGCAACGTTTATATCCAGGACCGTAATGACGCCTGGACCGTACTTCGTGATCTGGCGGGTATATTTCGCGGCATGACGTACTGGGGCGACAATAAGATGTATGTCCTGGCCGATATGCCCCGGGATGTGTGGCACATCTACAACCACGCCAGCGTTGTTGAAGGAAAATTTACCTTTGCGGACCCGAGTGAAACCACCCGAAACACTGCCGCGCTGGTGAACTGGTCAGACCCTGCCAACCACTACAAAGATACGCCTGAGCCTGTTTACGATAGCGATCTGGCCATGCGCTTCGATTATCGTCAGCTCGAAATGACTGCGATCGGCTGCACCAGGCAGTCAGAGGCAAACCGGCGGGGGCGCTGGGCGCTGCTTACCAACGGTATCGGCGAGGTGGTGACCTTCAGCACAGGCATGGACGTCCCCCCTGTTGGTGAGGTGATCGGCGTGGCTGCTAACGAGCTGGCCGGAAGAACTATCGGCGGCAGGGTGAGTGCGGTTAACGGCCGCAACATAACCCTCGATCGCGCTGCTGATGTGAAAGCCGGTAACAGGCTGTTTTTGAATCTTCCGTCAGGCACAGCTCAGGCCAGAACCGTCCAGGCCGTTAACGGAAACACAGTCACTGTCACCACACCCTACAGCGAAACGCCGGAGGCTGAATGTAACTGGGGTGTGGACTCTGACGATCTGTTTATAGCGCTTTTCCGTGTTACGGGAACGCGGGACAACAACGACGGTACTTTCGAGGTCACCGGGACGACTTACAACCCTGATATCTATTCCGCTGTTGATACCGGCGCAAGACTGGACGAGCGGCCAGTCAGTGTCATTCCACCGGGGGTTCAGGCTCCCCCAGGAAATATTGTCGTAGACAGTTACTCTACGGTTAACCAGAACATTGCGATTACCACTATGCGCGTTGCCTGGGATTCTGTTCAGGGTGCAGTTGCTTACGAGGCGGAATGGCGGCGTGACAGCGGCAACTGGATTAGTGTGCCCCGAACGTCTTCTCTCGGCTTTGAAGTGCAGGGTATCTACTCGGGTCGCTATCTGGTCCGTGTCAGGGCGGTGAACGCCAGCGACGTTTCATCAGTATGGGCGACATCATCAGAAGTAAATCTTACGGGTAAAGTGGGAAATCCGCCGAAACCTGTCGGCTTTGCGACAACGCCGATCAACTGGGGGATTCGCCTGAACTGGGGATTCCCGGCTAATACCGGGGACACGCTGAAAACGGAAATTCAGTACACCGCGAACAGTGATTTCTCTAATCCTCTTTTGCTGTCGGATGTGCCTTATCCGTCTGCCGAATACACCCAACTGGGTTTAAAAGCGGGACAGGAGTTCTGGTACCGTGCGCAACTGGTAGACAGAACGGGTAATGAATCAGGCTGGACCGGCTGGGTTCGCGGTGTATCTAACGCAAACGCTGACGATTACCTGGGCGATATTGCTGATGATTTCCTGACGTCTGCCGACGGCGACCGCCTTACAAGCGACATTGATACCAATCTGGAAGCTGCGTTGCAGAATGCGCTGGCCAATCATGGAACGGTAGAGCATCAGTGGGCGCAGTACGGCGAAGTGCGCGCGGATATTCTGGTGGTCAAAACGACTATTGCAGATGTTAATAAGGCCATGGCTGAAATGTCCACGCAGGTGCAGGCGCAGTTCAATGATGTGACGGCCGCGCTGGAAGATAAGCTCACCGCCGTGGTTGATGCGACCGGGGCATCTGCAATTTACACCCTCAAAACCGGGGTTCGAATAAACGGTGTGATGTATAACGCCGGGATGTCGATCGCGGTGCTGGCAGAAGCGGGTAAGCCGGTAGTCACCCGCGTTGGGTTTAACGCCAATCAGTTCGTCCTGATGAGCGGTGGCGGTGACACGCAGTATTCACCATTTGCTGTAATCAACGGTCAGGTATTTATCAGCGATGCGTTTATTCAGGATGGCAGCATAGATAACGCCAAGATTGGGCAGTACATACAGTCGAATGTTTATACACCTGGCTCGGTAGGATGGCATATCAATAAAAATGGAAATAGTGAATTCAATAATGTAACAGTCAGAGGTACTGTATATGCAAGTGATGGAGAGTTTACAGGAAAAGTAAGGGCTAAAAGTTTTATCGGAGATATTATAAATGCAAATGTATTCAACGATATTAAGGAAGAAACAAAACAGAGTAGCGGCTCTGTAGCGTTAATTGGCTCAATATCCCGGAACTACTATTTCACAGATAGCGCAACTGACTCGCTATCAAAAACGGTTATATTTGATATTATCCTGCTATCAGGCATGGTGTCGGGTAGTGGTTCATATATTGATGTAACTATAAATATTAATGGCACAAAAAAGACAACCCGCAGAAGTGATGGCGGTACTGTACCAGTAAGGTTTTCAGTAAAAGGAGTTACAACTCCGAATGTAACCGTTGAATTAACATTAACATATTATATTCCTGCAGGGGCAATCAGAACCATTACATACGGTGTCTCTTCCCCAATGATTAGCATTGTCAGAGGAAGTGGTAGTTTTAGAGAGTAAATTTTCGAAATCATTAAACCTCGCTTCGGCGGGGTTTTTTTATGCACGTTCAGGAGATTCTATGTCCGCAGGAACAATTACACTCACCAATAAATCTGCCGTTGTAAGCGGTAACGGTACGTCATTCACCACAGAGGTGGCGGCCGGTGATTTTATTGTTGTAACCGTTGGTGGTGTGCCATATACCCTTCCGGTTAAAACGGTCACCAACAATACAGCTCTGATGCTGGTCAGTAACTACACCGGACCAACGCAATCAGGCACAGCATGGTCTGCCGTTCCACGTGTAGCCCTAAATCTGGTTACAGCTGCGCTGGTGGCACAGAGTGCTGAGGCACTGCGTGGGCTGAACTATGACAAACAGAACTGGCAAAGCATTTTCAGTGGTACCGGAAATGTCACAGTTAAACTACCGGATGGCTCAACGTGGACTGGCCCTGCCTGGAGGGGGATCGCAACTACACTCAATGAAAAAGCGAATGCCGGAGCTAACAACGATATCACAAGTATTTCGGGCCTTACGACTGCACTCGGCATAAATCAGGGGGGCACAGGCCGAACTGATGGAACAGTATCTTTTGCAGGTTACACAGTAGCAGGTGGTGTCTACTCAAGTTATCAATATAAACCTGGCAAGTTTGCGAGTGCTGGCGGAACACCGGAAAATGCTATCGGGGGGCTTACGTATCTACAGTGCGCTATCGCTAACGATTCCAGTGTTTCTGACGTGGATTTAATCCGTCGACGAGCAGACGGTTCTCAGATTGGGCAGATCATTGTGTCGTTCCCTAAAAACTCCGGAACGCTGGCGACACAAGGTACATCAGGCCGTGACTATAAAACTGATATCCAGGACGCAGACACTGCAGAAGCATTAACCCGCGTTCTGTCTCTTGGTCTGGTTAACTTTGTTTACAAGGACGACGAGCAGCACCGGCAGCGCTTCGGGATTATTGCAGAGGAAGCGGAGAAGGTTGCGCCGCAGTACATCAAACACAATCTGGTGCCAATCGAGGGAACGGAAGTTTTCGACGACGAAGGGGATAAGATTAGCGAGGAATACAGAGACCGTCCGTCGATAGACAACAACCCCGTAGTGATGGATCTTCTGGGATGCGTTCAGAACCTGCAGCAGCAAATTACAGAACTGAAATCCAGTATGGGTAATTCACAAAAATAAAAATCACCCAGGTTTAGGTGTTTCCAGTAGACGTGGGCGTATTAGGGCATCATCAATGAGGTGAGGTCAGGAGGGGGAAGTGATTTCTTTGTGAAGTGAGTTGCCGCAGCTACGTCGTATGCAAGAACGTAACTGCGGCTGACTGGTGGCCATCCGATATAGCGAGTATTGAATGATTGCCAGTCACGGCGGATTGTACTTAAGCAATATATAGTTATGTGCTGAATTTGAGCCTGTATGAATCTAAGCCTATGAGAAGAAAGTTGCCAAACGTAGGCAGCTTTCTTCTATACTATTTAGTGCCTGCAAGTACTCTTAGCTTGTACTTTAATTTATTTACTAGACAAAATTCCCGGATGAAAAACAATCTGATACGGCGACTTGTTTTTTGTGTTTTGATGTATGGTTTGAGTGCTTTCTTTATGCTACGGATTTGCTCATTGTTAAAAAAACAATAACCATAAACTTTTTTGCTAATTTTTCTTGCTAGATTGTATGTAATGTATACAGATGGTGATATGATTTCAATCTCATATTTGGTTTTATCATCAGCTAACTCTTTGAAAACTCCCAAAGCGTATATTATGTCATCTATATCCATACTTGTTGTGGAGTTTGTTATGCTTCCTTGTCTGATGCGATAGAGCACCAGTTCATCAGTTATGCGGTGAATTTCTTTTGCTGAAAGATATATTTTAGGTAATAAAGCAACATCTTCGTAGCGCCTTCCAGTAGGGAACCTTAATTCATTAAATAAATCCTTTTTGTAAACCCTGGCCCAAGCATACCACTGGCTTTTTTGAAAGGTTTCACGTAAATCACTTATTGAGTTTATTTTAAAATGTCCATCCGATGATGTTATTGAAGGGATTTTCATTTTATTATCATATTCATAAAATACTTTTATATTAAACTCAATTAAATCAATCTCATTACTCTCTATTATTGGACGAATTTTTCCCCAGAAGGAGGGCGCCCAAAGGTCATCTCCATCCAGTAACGCTATATATTTTCCAGATGATGCCTCTATTCCATTATTTCTTGCAATGGATATCCCCTGATTATCCTGGGATATCACTTTGACAGTTCGGGATGATTGTTTAATAAAAGATTCTATCTTTTTAAGAGAGTTATCTGTTGAACCATCATTGATTACAATGACTTCAACACTATCATCAACTTGGCTGCATACAGATTGTAAGCATTCATAAATATAATCCTGGCAGTTATAGCAAGGGATTATGACGCTTAACAGGAAAGGGGAACTCATTGAATATTTCCTTATTTTTACTGAATTTGTTGCAAATAAAACTTATTACAAGGTCTATTGTTTATACTCGTCCTAGTACTTTATCACCAGCACCGCAAAACAGGAAGTTTGAATTGCGATCGTACCCAATGGACGCAATGACAAACTGGTCGATACAACTCCCAGAATAATCAGCAATAGTGAAGAACTTCCGCACCTGAGTGTATGCACCGATGGGATGAATAATAAGGGCAATATTAAAAAAGGCAACTCAGAGAGGCGTAAATGGATACTAAACATGGCGCTGTGTTTGCGCCATTTTACCACATTAAGAATCTGTCACCGGGGGGGCAAAGGGATCTCCGGGTCAGGTTGATGAGTACTCCTGTTACGCAGATTCCAACGGATAATTTCGATGGACCAGAACCAGATTAAATGTCCAAAAATTTCGGATACATTCTCATACCATGGAAGGTCAACCAAAGGTGAAGTTAGCCCCATGAGAAGGAAGAAAATCATACGTACGAAAAGCTGTGCCAGTGCACCAGCCTGCAAACCATGCCAGAGTTTAATTTTGGGGAAAACTTCAGCAACAACACAGTAACCCACTACGAAGACAATCGAAAAGATGATGTATGTTACGCGAACCCTGTTAAACATATGCCCGGCAAAGGTGTAGACGGCAGCGTTAGGATCAGCAAGCCTCATCCAGTCACGGAGGAAAATATAAGGGGTATTCAGGAAATTGCGGGAACAGTCAATTTGCCCGGCCGCCCTGATTAATGATTCCGGCCCGCATGCCGCCGTGAACATATCAGTCGGATTGCGGGGGCTCTTGGGGCATATTTGGGACAAAAATGTCTGCTGTGGGGCATTTTGGGGCATGATTGGGACGTTATAACACATATGAACTTTACCGAATTACATACGATGTCCATTTTTAACGTATTGAATATACTAAAGAAAACACATGCTCTTGGGCGTTCTTTAGTGATTTTTAAAATACCCGCGTCACGCAGTTAAAGTGGCGGGCATACTCTTCAAGACTTGTGATCCCCAAACGCACCCATTTTGGATGCGACCACTGGGGTAAACCGATATAGATCATAGCGCTTGCAAAATCTCTTCCACGCTGCGAACGCGCGCAATGCGGGGGAAAATGTGAGTCATGCTGCCCAGGTGTTGCTCAGCACTGGCGGCACTACAGGCATCCTCTGCAATGATAAGACTGAAACCCAGCTCCCACGCATTTCGCGCCGTCGACTCAACGCCAATGTTCGTAGAGATGCCGCACAGGACGATGGTATCGATACCCCGGCGACGCAGCTGCAATTCCAGATCGGTGCCGTAGAATGCGCCCCACTGGCGTTTGGTTACTTCGAGGTCGCTGGTGCATTTACCCAGAGCAGCCGGGTAATCCCACCAGTTTTCGGGCAATGCTTTTGCTGGAGTCTGAGCATCTACTGGTTGTTTTAGCGCTTCGGCGTAATCGTCAGACCACCCGACGCGCACCATTACCACCGGGGAACCGTGGGTACGGAATTTTTCCGCCAACTGCGCGGCGCGGGCAACCACAGCGTGTGCCGTATGAGGTCCGCCAGCGAAAGGCAGGATCCCTTCCTGTAAGTCAATCACGACAAGGGCGGTTGTTTTTGCGTTCAGTTCCAGCATGGTCACTCCAGTAAAAAAATAGAATTCCGTTACACCTTAAGCGCGAATCAGTGTGAAAGGGGCGACAATTTTTGTTATTTTTTGTGAGATTACGCAATGCCCGTCCAGGAAACAGGCGTACAGTCAGTACCGGACTTATCGTGCGGCAGAATTTCCAGTATAATAGCCGCCTTTTTTCATTCAGTTGTGACATTCAGCTAAAGCTGCGACTTCGTCATCTGCGAGACAGGTGACAATCCGCCTGCGGCAAAGTTAAGGGATATCTCATGCGTACAGAATATTGCGGACAGCTACGTCTGTCCCACGAGGGGCAGCAGGTGACTCTGTGTGGTTGGGTCAACCGTCGTCGTGATCTTGGTAGCCTGATCTTTATCGATATGCGCGACCGCGAAGGTATCGTGCAGGTATTTTTCGATCCGGACCGTGCGGACGCGTTAAAGCTGGCCTCCGAACTGCGTAATGAGTTCTGCATCCAGGTTACGGGCACCGTGCGTGCGCGTGACGCGAAAAACGTCAACGCCGAGATGGCGACGGGCGAAATTGAAGTGCTGGCCTCCGATCTGACCATCATCAACCGTTCAGACTCGCTGCCGTTGGACTCTAACCACGTCAACACCGAAGAAGCGCGACTGAAGTATCGCTATTTAGATCTGCGTCGCCCTGAAATGGCGCAGCGCCTGAAAACGCGTGCCAAAATTACCAGTCTGGTGCGTCGTTTTATGGACGACCACGGCTTCCTCGACATCGAAACACCGATGCTGACCAAAGCGACGCCGGAAGGCGCGCGCGATTACCTGGTACCTTCTCGCGTACATAAAGGTAAATTCTACGCGCTGCCGCAATCACCTCAGTTGTTTAAACAGCTGCTGATGATGTCTGGCTTTGATCGCTACTATCAGATCGTAAAATGCTTCCGTGATGAAGACTTACGTGCTGACCGTCAGCCTGAATTTACCCAGATCGACGTTGAGACTTCCTTCATGACCGCACCGCAGGTGCGTGAAGTGATGGAAGCGCTGGTGCGTAATCTGTGGCTGGAAGTTAAAGGGGTGGATCTGGGTGATTTTCCGATCATGACCTTTGCCGAAGCTGAGCGTCGTTACGGTTCTGATAAACCAGACCTGCGTAACCCGATGGAGCTGGTTGACGTTGCCGATCTGGTGAAAGACGTTGAGTTCGCAGTGTTCTCTGGTCCGGCAAACGATGCGAAAGGCCGCGTAGCTGCTCTGCGTGTACCGGGCGGTGCCGCACTGAGCCGTAAGCAAATTGACGATTACGGTAACTTTATTAAGATTTACGGCGCGAAAGGTCTGGCTTACATCAAAGTCACCGAGCGTGCGAAAGGTCTGGAAGGTATCACCAGCCCGGTAGCTAAGTTCCTGAACGCAGAAATCGTGGAAGCGATTCTGGCGCGTACCGGTGCGCAAGATGGCGACATGATTTTCTTCGGTGCCGACAACAAGAAAGTGGTTGCCGACGCGATGGGCGCGCTGCGTCTGAAACTGGGTAAAGACCTGAACATAACCGACGAAGCCAAATGGGCGCCGCTGTGGGTTATCGACTTCCCAATGTTTGAAGACGATGGTGAAGGCGGACTGACCGCAATGCACCACCCGTTCACCGCGCCGAAAGATATGACAGCTGCTGAGCTGAAAGCTGCGCCGGAAGACGCGGTTGCTAACGCATACGATATGGTTATCAACGGCTACGAAGTGGGCGGCGGTTCCGTGCGTATTCACAACGGCGACATGCAGCAGACCGTATTTGGTATTCTGGGCATTAACGAGCAAGAGCAGCGTGAGAAATTCGGCTTCCTGCTGGATGCGCTAAAATATGGTACACCACCGCATGCGGGTCTGGCGTTTGGTCTGGACCGTCTGACTATGCTGCTGACCGGTACTGACAACATTCGTGACGTTATTGCTTTCCCAAAAACCACTGCTGCAGCGTGTCTGATGACTGAAGCGCCGAGCTTTGCCAACGAAGCTGCGCTGGCGGAACTGAGCATTCAGGTTGTTAAGAAGGCCGAGAATAACTGATATGACATACAAACAGCCTGTCTCGGTGTTAGTCGTGATTTATGCAAAGGACACTGGGAGAGTGCTGATGTTACAGCGACGCGACGATCCTGATTTCTGGCAGTCGGTCACCGGCAGCCTTGAAGAGGGTGAAACCGCGTCGCAAGCCGCTATGCGCGAAGTAAAGGAAGAGGTCGCCATTGATGTTGCATCTGAGCAACTGACCTTAATTGACTGTCAGCGCACGGTGGAGTTTGAGATTTTTAGCCATTTACGTCATCGCTATGCACCGGGAATTGAACGTAATACTGAATCCTGGTTTTGCCTGGCACTTCCCTCAGAACGAGAGATCGTGTTCACCGAACATCTGACCTATCGTTGGGTTAATGCGGTTGAAGCCGCCCAATTAACCAAGTCGTGGAGTAACCGGCAGGCGATTGAAGAGTTTGTAATTAACGTCGCCTGAAAAGGCGCGCTTTTTGGAGATATTATTTATGGCAGGTCATAGTAAATGGGCCAACACCAGACACCGTAAAGCAGCGCAGGATGCTAAACGCGGTAAAATTTTCACCAAAATAATTCGTGAGCTGGTGACGGCGGCAAAACTCGGCGGCGGCGATCCGGACGCTAACCCGCGTCTGCGTGCAGCGGTTGATAAAGCGCTGGCTAACAACATGACCCGTGACACCCTGAACCGTGCAATCGCGCGCGGTGTGGGTGGTGATGAAGATTCCAACATGGAAACCATCATCTATGAAGGTTATGGTCCTGGCGGTACAGCCGTTATGATTGAATGTCTGTCTGACAACCGTAACCGTACTGTTGCGGAAGTGCGTCACGCGTTCACGAAAACGGGCGGCAACCTCGGTACCGACGGTTCCGTGGCTTACCTGTTCAGCAAAAAAGGCGTGATCTCCTTTGAACAAGGCGACGAAGACGCCATCATGGAAGCGGCGCTGGAAGCAGGTGCTGAAGACGTGGTGACCTTTGACGACGGCGCAATTGACGTTTACACCGCGTGGGAAGAGATGGGTAAAGTGCGTGACGCGCTGGAGGCGGCGGGTTTGAAAGCGGACGCGGCTGAAGTGTCTATGATTCCATCCACCAAAGCAGATATGGATGCAGAAACAGCGCCGAAGTTGTTGCGTCTGATCGATATGCTGGAAGACTGCGACGACGTGCAGGAAGTTTACCATAACGGCGAGATCTCTGATGAGGTTGCAGCTACCTTAGAATGAGGTGGCTGTACCGCAAGCTGACAGGAGGTGCGTGATGTCTATCATTCTCGGCATTGACCCGGGGTCGCGCATCACCGGTTATGGCGTTATTCGTCAGGTCGGCAGACAGCTGACCTACCTCGGCAGCGGTTGTATCCGCACCAAAGTCGACGATCTCCCGTCACGTCTGAAGTTAATTTACGCGGGCGTGACGGAAATCATCACCCAGTTCCAGCCGGACTATTTTGCCATTGAGCAGGTCTTTATGGCGAAGAACGCTGACTCGGCGCTAAAGCTTGGACAGGCACGCGGCGTGGCAATCGTTGCGGCGACCAATCAGGATCTACCGGTCTTTGAATACGCGGCCCGCCAGGTAAAACAGACTGTGGTGGGGATCGGTAGTGCGGAAAAAAGCCAGGTCCAGCATATGGTACGCACGCTGCTAAAACTCCCGGCGAATCCGCAAGCGGATGCCGCGGATGCGCTGGCGATTGCTATTACCCACTGCCATGTCAGTCAGAATGCCATGCAAATGAGCGAGTCGAGGCTGAATTTGGCGCGAGGTCGATTACGTTAGTGACAAATGAGGCTGGATATCTATCCAGCCTTTTTTTATGATAGCGCATTACCTTTTAGCCCTTAACGCAGGAGCGTCACGTGATAGGCAGACTCAGAGGCATCATTATTGAAAAACAACCCCCGCTGGTCCTTCTGGAAACGGGTGGGGTAGGCTATGAAGTGCATATGCCGATGACCTGTTTCTACGAGTTGCCGGAAGCCGGGCAGGAAGCGATTATCTTCACCCATTTTGTGGTGCGTGAAGACGCTCAACTGCTGTATGGCTTTAACAACAAGCAAGAGCGCACGCTGTTTAAAGAGTTAATCAAAACTAATGGCGTGGGGCCGAAGCTGGCGCTGGCGATCCTCTCCGGAATGTCTGCGCAGCAGTTTGTTAATGCCGTTGAGCGCGAAGAGCTTGGCGCGTTAGTGAAATTACCGGGCATTGGTAAGAAAACCGCAGAGCGTTTGATTGTTGAAATGAAAGACCGCTTTAAAGGCCTGCATGGTGACCTCTTTACCCCGGCGGCGGATCTGGTTCTGACCTCTCCGGCCAGTCCGACAACGGACGACGCCGAGCAGGAAGCGGTTGCTGCGCTGGTGGCGTTGGGCTATAAACCACAAGAAGCCAGCCGCATGGTGAGCAAAATTGCCCGCCCTGATGCCAGCAGTGAAACCCTGATTCGTGAAGCGCTTCGCGCGGCATTGTGAGGTAAAGGATGATTGAAGCAGATCGCCTGATTTCGGCTGTCAGCACGACCCCTGAAGACCTGGTGGATCGCGCGATCCGCCCTAAATTGCTGGAAGAGTATATTGGCCAGCCTCAGGTCCGTTCGCAAATGGAGATTTTTATCCAGGCTGCGAAGCTGCGTGGTGACGCTCTCGATCACCTGCTGATTTTCGGTCCTCCAGGTCTCGGTAAAACCACGCTTGCCAATATTGTCGCCAATGAAATGGGCGTTAATCTGCGCACCACGTCCGGTCCGGTACTGGAAAAAGCGGGTGACCTGGCGGCAATGCTTACCAACCTTGAACCCCACGATGTGCTGTTTATCGATGAAATCCATCGTCTTTCACCGGTGGTGGAAGAGGTGCTGTATCCGGCGATGGAAGATTATCAGCTGGATATCATGATTGGTGAAGGGCCGGCTGCACGTTCGATCAAGATCGATCTGCCACCGTTTACGCTAATCGGGGCGACGACGCGCGCCGGGTCGTTAACGTCTCCGTTGCGTGACCGTTTTGGTATTGTACAGCGCCTGGAATTCTATCAGGTGGCTGATCTGCAGCACATTGTAGGACGCAGTGCGCGTTTTATGGGCCTGGAAATGAGCGATGAAGGCGCGCTGGAAGTGGCACGCCGTGCCCGCGGTACGCCGCGTATTGCCAACCGCTTATTACGCCGGGTACGTGATTTCGCCGAAGTGAAGCATGACGGCACGATTTCAGCAGATATCGCCGCTCAGGCGCTGGATATGCTCAATGTGGATGCGGAAGGATTTGATTATATGGACCGTAAGTTGCTGCTGGCGGTTATCGACAAATTCTTTGGCGGACCGGTCGGACTGGATAACCTGGCAGCGGCGATCGGGGAAGAGCGTGAAACCATTGAGGACGTGCTTGAGCCATATCTGATTCAGCAAGGTTTTCTGCAGCGTACGCCGCGTGGACGTATGGCAACCGTGCGCGCCTGGAACCATTTTGGCATTACACCGCCACAGATGCCTTAATGCATGATGTCGCTACGCTTATAAGGCCTGGGCGATTTTGTAGGCCCGGTAAGCGCAGCGCCACCGGGCAACGCATGCTTAGCTCGCTTGCTTTTTCATCATGCTGAAAATAAACAGCAGCGCGGCACACAGCACCACGGAGGGACCTGCCGGGGTGTCATAGAAGGCCGAGAAAGTCAGCCCGCCTGTAACCGCTATCATTCCCACACCAACGGCAACTCCTGCCATCTGTTCCGGCGTACGGGCAAAGCGACGGGCGGTCGCCGCAGGGATAATAAGCAGCGAGGTGATAATCAACGCCCCGACAAACTTCATCGCCACGCCAATCGTTAACGCCGTAACCAGCATCAGCAGCAGCTTCACGCGTTGCAGCTTCACGCCATCGACAAATGCCAGATCCGGACTGATGGTCATCGACAGCAGGTTACGCCACTGCCAGAACAGAATCGCCAGAACAATAACCACGCCGATGGCGATGGAGATAAGATCTTCAGGCGTCACGGCGAGCAAATCACCAAACAGGTAAGCCATCAGATCCACACGGATGTTGGACATCAGGCTGACGACAACCAGCCCCAGCGACAATGCACTATGCGCCATAATGCCCAGTAAGGTATCGATCGCGAGGTGAGGGCGCTTCTCCAGCCATACCAGACCGCCAGCCAGCAACAAAGTGACGGCGATAACCGCATAGAAAGGGTTTACATCCAGCAGCAGGCCAAAGGCGACTCCCAGCAGCGACGCGTGGGCCAGCGTATCACCGAAATAAGACATTCGACGCCAGACCACAAACGAGCCGAGTGGGCCAGCAGCACAGGCCAGCATGATCCCGGCTAACCAGCCGGGTAATAACAATTCAATCATGAGTGACCATTTCCCCGGCGTAAGACGATACGACCCTGTAAATCGTGGCGGTGATTGTGATTATGACGGTAAATTCCGAGTTGTTCGGCGCCACGTTGCCCGAACATTGAGATGAATTCCGGGTGCATGGAAACCACTTCCGGTGCACCGGAACAGCAAATATGATGGTTCAGGCACAGTACTTCATCGGTTTTGGCCATCACCAGATGCAGGTCATGGGAAACCATCAGCACGGCGCAATCCAGTTCACGTCGCAACTGGTCGATAAGGTCGTACAGTGCGACCTGCCCATTGACATCCACGCCCTGGGTCGGCTCATCGAGCACCAGTAGCTGAGGTTTATTCAATAAAGCACGGGCTAACAGGACGCGTTGCGTTTCCCCGCCAGAGAGCTTTTGCATCGGCGCATTCATCAGATGTCCGGCCTGAACGCGCTTCAGTGCCGGAAGGATATCCTCTTTTTTGGTGCCGGGACGTAAGCGCATAAACCGACTTACCGTCAGCGGAAGCGTAGTATCGAGGTACAGTTTTTGCGGTACATAGCCAATCCGCAATTGGCCATTACGCTTGATAACGCCCTCATCAGCCGCTACCAGTCCTAATACAACGCGCACCAGCGTAGACTTCCCGGCACCATTTGGGCCGAGAAGCGTTAAAATTTTACCGGGTCGAAGTTCAAGCGATACGTCAGACAGGACGCGGCGTTGACCATAAGAGACCGAGACATTTTCCAGTGAAACCAAAGTCGTCATATCAATTTTAGTCTTGCAGAAGTTATAGAATGTTATAATATCACATTTCTTACATTCATTACGATGATTGGTCGCATTATGTTACATAAAAATACGCTTCTTTTCGCAGCATTATCCGCTGCTCTTTGGGGTAGTGCAACACAGGCAGCAAATGCTGCTGTGGTGGCCTCGCTCAAGCCGCTGGGATTTATTGCTTCGGCCATTGCGGACGGGGTAACAGACACTGAAGTTTTGCTGCCTGACGGGGCTTCCGAACACGACTATTCACTGCGTCCATCAGACGTAAAACGCTTACAGGGCGCGGACTTAGTCGTTTGGATTGGCCCTGAGATGGAAGCGTTTATGGAAAAGTCAGTTAAGAATATTCCTAACGCGAAACTGGTAACGATTGCGCAGCTCAATGACGTGAAACCGTTACTCATGAAAGGTGCTGACGACGACGATGACGATCATGGACACAATGATGCTGGCAGTGAAAAAAGTGACGAGCATCACCATCATGGCGATTACAACATGCATCTTTGGCTTTCCCCAGAGATAGCGCGGGCCTCAGCGGTTGCAATCCATGAAAAATTAGTGGAACTTATGCCGCAAAGTCGAGCCAAACTTGACGCCAACCTGAAGGATTTTGAGGCACAATTAGCCGCAACCGATAAGCAGGTAGGTAACGAGCTCGCACCGCTCAAGGGAAAAGGTTATTTCGTTTTTCATGACGCCTATGGCTACTACGAAAAACACTACGGACTAACACCGCTTGGTCACTTTACCGTGAACCCTGAGATTCAACCTGGTGCGCAGCGTTTACATGAAATAAGAACACAGTTGGTTGAGCAAAAAGCAACCTGCGTTTTTGCTGAGCCACAGTTCAGGCCAGCGGTCGTTGAAGCCGTCGCGAGAGGGACATCCGTTCGAATGGGAACGTTGGATCCGCTCGGTACGAATATCAAACTGGGTAAAACAAGCTATTCAGCGTTTTTGAACCAATTAGCCAACCAGTATGCGAGCTGCCTGAAAGGAGATTAATGAGGAAGTGAATACGTGCAACAGATAGCCCGCTCTGTCGCTCTGGCATTTAATAATCTGCCGCGACCCCATCGCGTTATGCTGGGGTCGCTTACCGTACTGACATTGGCCGTCGCCGTCTGGCGGCCTTATGTTTACCATCCCGATTCTGCACCCATCGTTAAAACTATCGAGCTGGAAAAAAGCGAGATTCGTTCACTGTTGCCTGAGGCAAGCGAACCTATTGATCAGGCTGCACAGGAAGACGAAGCCATTCCGCAGGATGAACTGGATGACAAAACGTCTGGTGAAGCTGGTGTGCATGAGTATGTCGTCTCCACTGGCGATACGCTGAGCAGTATTCTGAATCAGTACGGCATCGATATGGGCGATATCAGTCAACTCGCTGCTTCCGATAAAGAGCTGCGTAATCTGAAAATTGGTCAGCAGCTTTCCTGGACCTTAAGCGCGGAAGGTGACCTGCAGCGTCTGACCTGGGAAGTATCCCGCCGTGAAACCCGTACTTACGATCGCACTGCGACGGGGTTCAAAATGAGCAGCGAAATGCAACAGGGCGATTGGGTTAACAGTCGTATCAAAGGCACGGTGGGCGGAAGCTTCGTCGCCAGCGCCAAAGATGCCGGGCTGACCAGCTCTGAAATCAGCGCAGTGATTAAGGCCATGCAGTGGCAGATGGATTTCCGCAAACTGAAAAAAGGTGATGAGTTCTCGGTACTGATGTCTCGCGAAATGCTGGACGGCAAGCGCGAGCAAAGCCAACTGCTGGGCGTGCGTTTACGTTCTGAAGGCAAAGACTATTATGCCATCCGTGCAGCAGACGGTAAGTTCTATGACCGTAACGGTACCGGGCTGGCGAAAGGCTTCATGCGTTTCCCGACGGCGAAACAGTTCCGTATTTCTTCGAACTTTAACCCGCGTCGCCTGAATCCGGTGACTGGACGCGTAGCGCCGCACAAAGGTGTCGACTTTGCGATGCCGCAGGGGACGCCGGTACTGTCGGTGGGCGATGGTGAAGTGGTTGTAGCGAAGCGTAGCGGCGCTGCCGGATACTATGTTGCGGTTCGTCATGGTCGCACCTACACCACGCGTTATATGCACCTGCGTAAGCTGTTGGTGAAACCAGGCCAAAAAGTGAAACGTGGCGATCGTATCGCGCTGTCAGGTAACACCGGGCGTTCAACGGGGCCGCATCTGCACTATGAAGTATGGGTTAACCAGCAGGCCGTGAACCCTTTGACGGCGAAACTGCCGCGTACAGAGGGTCTGACCGGCTCGGATCGCACCGATTACCTGGCGCAGGTGAAAGAGGTTATGCCTCAGCTACGTTTCGATTAATTAGTACACTGACAAAGCCGGTACGCTATGCGTGCCGGCTTTTTTATTTTGTACGGCGCACGGTGCGCCGCTACACTATCAGTAGATTTACTTTTCGCGGCACCAGACACTGGAAGAGCATGGAAACGAAAAAAAAGAATATTGAGTATATCCCTGAGTTTCACAAATCATTTCGCCATCCGCGCTACTGGGGCGCCTGGCTGGGGGTGGCGGCGATAGCTGGTATTGCGTTAACGCCGGCAGCATTTCGTGATCCTATTCTGGCAAAACTCGGACGGCTCGCCGGAAGACTGGGAAAAAGCTCCCGTCGCAGAGCATTGATCAATTTATCCCTCTGCTTTCCTGAACGTAGCGAAGCTGAGCGTGAAGCCATTGTTGATGATATGTATGCAACTGCGCCTCAGGCGATGGTCATGATGGCTGAATTAGCAATACGTGGCCCGGAGAAAATTCAGAGTCGGGTTGACTGGCAGGGCCTGGAAATCATCGAAGAGATGCGGCGCAACGATGAAAAAGTTATTTTTCTCGTTCCACATGGCTGGGGGGTAGATATCCCGGCGATGCTGATGGCGTCCCAGGGACAGAAAATGGCTGCGATGTTCCACAATCAGGGGAACCCGGTATTCGATTACGTCTGGAACACGGTACGCCGTCGCTTTGGTGGTCGTTTGCATGCGCGTAATGATGGCATCAAACCGTTTATTCAGTCTGTCCGTCAGGGATATTGGGGATACTACCTGCCGGATCAGGACCATGGGCCTGAACACAGCGAGTTTGTCGATTTTTTTGCTACCTATAAAGCAACGTTACCGGCGATTGGACGTCTGATGAAGGTCTGCCACGCGCGCGTGGTACCGCTGTTCCCCGTATACGATGGGAGAACGCACCGCCTGACGATCCATGTTCGTCCACCGATGGATGACATCCTGACGGCGGATGACCACACCATTGCCAGACGGATGAACGAAGAGGTGGAGATTTTTGTCACGCCTCATGTCGAACAATACACCTGGATTCTGAAACTGCTTAAGACGCGTAAACCCGGCGAGATTGAGCCCTATAAGCGCAAAGATCTCTATCCGAAGAAATAAAAAAAAGCCTCTCAAACGAGAGGCTTTTTTACATTTAAGCGACTTATTCTACGGTCAGAATACGCGTGGTATTGGTTGAGCCAATGGTGCTCATCACATCGCCCTGGGTCACGATCACCAGGTCACCAGAAACCAGGTAGCCTTTATCGCGCAGCAGGTTCACCGCTTCATTGGCGGCAACGACGCCGTCAGTTTCGCTGTCGAAGTGAACCGGGGTGACACCGCGGTACAGGGAGGTCAGATTCAGCGTGCGCTCATGACGAGACATCGCGAAAATCGGCAGGCCGGAACTGATACGAGAAGTCATCAGCGCAGTGCGACCGGACTCCGTCATTGCGATGATAGCGGTGACCCCTTTCAGGTGGTTAGCAGCGTACATCGCTGACATCGCAATCGCTTCTTCAACGTTATCAAACTGCACGTCAAGGCGGTGTTTAGAGACGTTGATGCTCGGGATCTTTTCAGCGCCGAGACAGACGCGCGCCATTGCCGCGACGGTTTCCGCCGGGTACTGACCTGCTGCTGTTTCTGCAGAGAGCATCACGGCATCGGTGCCGTCGAGGACGGCGTTAGCCACATCCATCACTTCCGCACGAGTCGGCATTGGGTTGGTAATCATCGACTCCATCATCTGCGTAGCGGTGATGACCGCACGGTTCAGCTGGCGCGCGCGACGAATCAACGCTTTCTGAATACCTACCAGCTCAGGGTCACCGATTTCAACACCCAGGTCACCACGGGCTACCATCACTACGTCAGAAGCCAGGATGATGTCATCCATCGCATTCTGGTCGCAGACGGCTTCTGCACGTTCTACTTTGGCGACAATTTTCGCATCGCAACCGGCATCGCGCGCCAGACGGCGGGCATAATTCAGATCTTCGCCGCAGCGCGGGAAGGAGACAGCCAGATAGTCAACGCTGATTTGTGCTGCGGTAATGATGTCGGCTTTGTCTTTTTCGGTCAGGGCTTCAGCAGAGAGACCGCCGCCCAGTTTGTTGATGCCTTTGTTATTGGATAGCGGGCCACCGACGGTGACTTCGGTGAAGACTTTCATGCCCTGAACTTCCAGCACCTTAAGCTGTACGCGACCATCGTCGAGCAGCAGGATATCGCCAGGCACGACGTCAGCAGGCAGCCCTTTATAATCAATACCGACTTTTTCTTTGTCGCCTTCGCCTTTGCCGAGGTTGGCGTCTAACAGGAACTTGTCGCCAACGTTAAGGAATACTTTACCTTCTTTAAAAGTGGATACGCGGATTTTAGGTCCCTGCAGGTCACCCAAAATAGCTACATGACGTCCCAGTTTTGCGGCAATTTCACGGACTTTATCCGCCCGCAGTTTGTGATCTTCTGGAGAGCCGTGGGAAAAGTTCATACGTACGACGTTCGCACCCGCGGCGATAATCTTCTCAAGGTTGTTATCGCGGTCAGTTGCCGGGCCTAACGTGGTAACGATTTTGGTTCTGCGAAGCCTTCTGGACATGTAATACTCCGTTGACTGAAACAACTTGGTGTTGCGTGAACATTGATCCGGCCGTTCTCAAACATTAACGGTAAATGAACAACCCGGATGATAAAAGGGTAGAACATTGTTATTGCTTTTAGCGGTCATCACTCTTGATGAGTAATTCTTTATCAAAACGCGATTCCTTGAGCGCTTCCTTGACACGCTTCAAGTTATCTCTAAATTTTGCCCCTCGGCGCAAAGTAAATCCTGTAGCCAGCACATCTATCACGGTCAGTTGAGCAAGTCGAGAGACCATGGGCATATAAATGTCAGTATCTTCCGGTACATCGAGGGTAATTGCCAGCGTGGCTTCCCGTGCCAGTGGCGTACCGGGAGAGGTGAGGGCGATAACCATGGCATCGTTTTCCCGCGCTAACTGCGCCAGTTCAACCAGACTTTTGGTTCTTCCGGTATGAGAAATAAGCACAATGACGTCGTCGTCGCTACAATTCATACAACTCATGCGTTGCAGAACAATATCGTCGGAATAAATTACCGGCACGTTAAAGCGGAAAAATTTATTCATCGCGTCATGCGCTACCGCGGCGGAAGAACCTAAACCAAAGAAGGCAATTTTCTTCGCCTGGGTTAATAAATCTACCGCCCGGTTTACCGCCGCGTTATCCAGCGACTGGCGAACGTGGTCGAGGCTTGCCATCGCTGACTCGAAGATTTTCCCCGTGTAAGATTCTACGCTGTCATCCTCATCCACATTGCGATTAACATAAGGGGTGCCATTTGCCAGACTTTGCGCCAGATGCAGTTTAAAATCAGGAAAGCCGCGGGTGTCCATGCTGCGACAGAAACGGTTCACCGTTGGCTCGCTGACATTCGCTTCTACAGCAAGTGCGGCGATGCTTGAATGGATTGCCCGCTCGGGAGAGGCAAGAATAATGTCGGCGACTTTACGCTCTGACTTGCTCAAATGTTCCAGTTTTAACTGGATTTTTTCCAGCATATTCATGATGTAGGTAGACTCATGGGTCATGGGCAAAAACGATTTCAGCGATACGGGGAAACCGATACACAATTTAGTGTATAGATATTACCCCTGCTAATGCAGCAACGGGGCAAAATGGACAGAATAGTTGTTGTTTTTTTTCATTACATGATCGGAGTCGGATTTTCATACTTCGTCATGGGTACGGAAAATACGACTTTTTTATCCATTTTGATGGGTTATACGCCAATAAAGCGGCTGTTCGCGGTAACAGCACGGCTGGATAAGCGTTTACGGTTTCCGGATTCACGTAAAAGCAGTACAGTGCACTGTAATAAAATTACAACCAGTGTCTGGCAAAAGCACCAGGCACTTAATTGAGGAGAATGACATGGCGGTAACGCAAACAGCCCAGGCATGTGACCTGGTCATTTTCGGTGCGAAGGGCGACCTGGCGCGACGGAAATTGCTGCCTTCCCTGTATCAACTGGAAAAGGCCGGCCAGATTAACCCGGAAACCCGTATCATTGGGGTTGGGCGTGCCGACTGGGACAAAGCAGCTTATACCAAGGTTGTGCGCGAAGCGCTCGAAACCTTCATGAAAGAAAAAATCGATGAAGGTTTATGGGAGACCCTCAGCGGTCGTCTGGAGTTTTGTAATCTGGACGTCAATGATACCGCCGCATTTAGCCGTCTGGGTGAAATGCTGGATCAGAAATCACGTACCACTATTAACTATTTCGCGATGCCGCCAAGCACTTTTGGCGCAATCTGCAAAGGTTTGGGTGAAGCAAAGCTGAATGCTAAGCCTGCCCGCGTGGTGATGGAAAAACCGTTAGGAACGTCACTGGCAACATCGCGCGAAATTAACGATCAGGTCGGCGAGTATTTCGAAGAGTGCCAGGTTTACCGCATCGACCACTATCTCGGCAAAGAGACTGTACTGAACCTGTTGGCACTGCGTTTTGCCAACTCCCTGTTTGTGAACAACTGGGATAACCGCACTATCGATCACGTAGAAATTACCGTGGCGGAAGAAGTGGGCATTGAAGGGCGCTGGGGCTACTTTGACCAGGCCGGTCAGATGCGCGACATGATCCAGAACCACCTGCTGCAAATCCTATGCATGATCGCGATGTCTCCACCGTCCGATCTGAGCGCTGACAGCATCCGTGATGAAAAAGTGAAGGTACTGAAATCACTGCGTCGCATCGATCGTTCGAACGTGCGAGAAAAAACGGTTCGCGGTCAGTACACCGCCGGTTTTGCCCAGGGCAAAAAAGTTCCGGGATACCTGGAAGAAGAAGGTGCCAACAAGAGCAGCAACACGGAAACGTTTGTGGCAATCCGTGTGGATATCGATAACTGGCGCTGGGCGGGTGTTCCATTCTACCTGCGTACCGGTAAACGTTTACCGACCAAGTGCTCTGAAGTCGTGGTTTACTTCAAAACGCCTGAGCTGAACCTGTTCAGAGAATCCTGGCAGGACCTGCCACAGAACAAGCTGACCATCCGTTTGCAGCCTGATGAAGGTGTCGATATCCAGGTACTGAACAAAGTGCCGGGTCTGGATCACAAGCATAACCTGCAAATTACCAAACTTGATCTGAGCTACTCCGAAACCTTCAACCAAACACATCTGGCCGACGCTTATGAGCGTCTGCTGCTTGAAACGATGCGCGGCATTCAGGCGCTGTTTGTGCGTCGAGATGAAGTTGAAGAAGCATGGAAGTGGGTCGACTCTATTACCGAAGCCTGGGCAATGGACAACGACGCGCCGAAGCCTTATCAGGCCGGGACTTGGGGACCGGTTGCCTCTGTGGCCATGATTACCCGTGATGGTCGTTCCTGGAACGAATTCGAGTAAAATATCATCTAGCCCATAGGTGTTATTTTACCGGTAACATGATCTAACACAGATTGTAGAATAATTTTTGCACTTTTAAGCCTCGCGTGGATTCACCCGCGGGGCTTTTTTTATTACACTGCCTGAAACGATTTTGCCCCTGAGCTACGGCTAACAAGCGATTCAGCTGTTTTTAACCCAACTGAAACACATTGTTTTTCCAACGCTCTGACAGATAAATTTTAGGAGCCTCTATGAATCCGAATTTGTTACGCGTAACACAACGTATCGTCGAACGTTCTCGCGACACACGTTCCGCCTACCTTGCCCGTATTGAACAAGCGAAATCGACTACCGTTCATCGTTCACAACTGGCGTGCGGTAACCTGGCGCATGGTTTTGCTGCCTGCCAGCCGGATGACAAGGCTTCGCTGAAAAGCATGCTACGTAACAATATCGCGATCATTACCTCCTATAACGACATGCTTTCCGCACATCAGCCGTACGAGCATTACCCGGACATCATTCGTAAAGCGCTGCATGAAGCCAATGCGGTAGGCCAGGTCGCTGGCGGTGTTCCTGCGATGTGCGACGGTGTGACCCAGGGACAGGATGGGATGGAGCTTTCGCTGTTGAGTCGCGAAGTGATTGCTATGTCGGCTGCTGTGGGACTCTCACACAATATGTTCGACGGCGCGTTATTCCTTGGCGTGTGCGACAAAATAGTCCCGGGTCTGGTGATGGCGGCACTGTCATTTGGTCATCTGCCTTCGATCTTTATTCCCTCCGGCCCGATGGCGAGTGGTCTGGCGAACAAAGAAAAAGTGCGTATCCGTCAGCTGTATGCTGAAGGTAAAGTCGATCGTATGGCGCTGCTTGAATCCGAAGCTGCGTCTTATCACGCACCGGGTACCTGTACGTTCTATGGCACGGCAAACACCAACCAGATGGTAGTGGAGTTTATGGGGATGCAACTGCCAGGATCCTCATTCGTGCACCCGGATGCGCCGCTGCGCGAAGCGTTGACCGCCGCTGCGGCTCGTCAGGTAACGCGTCTGACCGGCAACGGCAATGAATGGATGCCGATCGGTAAAATGATCGATGAAAAAGTAGTGGTCAACGGTATTGTCGCGCTGCTGGCGACCGGGGGCTCCACTAACCATACAATGCACCTGGTCGCAATGGCGCGCGCGGCCGGTATTCTGATTAACTGGGACGACTTCTCCGATCTGTCCGATATCGTGCCGCTGATGGCGCGTCTGTACCCGAATGGTCCGGCAGACATTAACCACTTCCAGGCGGCGGGTGGCGTGCCGGTGTTAATGCGTGAACTGCTTAACGCGGGTCTGCTGCATGAAGATGTGAACACCGTTGCCGGGTTTGGTTTATCGCGCTACACCATGGAACCCTGGCTCAACGAGGGTGAGCTGGACTGGCGTGAAGGTGCGGCGAAGTCGCTGGACAACAACGTGATAGCCACCTTTGACCAGCCTTTCTCCCACCACGGTGGCACCAAAGTGCTGAGTGGAAACCTCGGCCGCGCAGTGATGAAAACGTCGGCGGTACCGGTAGAAAATCAGGTGATTGAAGCGCCCGCGGTTGTTTTCGAAAGTCAGCATGATGTATTACCTGCCTTCGATGCGGGACTGCTCGACCGTGATTGCGTAGTGGTTGTGCGCCATCAGGGACCAAAAGCAAACGGAATGCCAGAATTACATAAACTCATGCCGCCACTTGGTGTATTATTGGACCGTTGTTTCAAAATTGCGTTAGTTACCGATGGACGACTTTCAGGTGCTTCAGGTAAAGTGCCTTCAGCAATCCATGTAACCCCAGAAGCCTATGATGGCGGGCTGCTGGCAAAAGTACGCGATGGCGACATCATTCGTGTGAATGGACAGACAGGTGAATTGACGCTGCTGGTTGATGAAGAGGAACTTGCTTCTCGTCAGCCTCATATTCCTGACCTCAGCGCATCGCGCGTGGGCACAGGCCGTGAAATGTTCAGCGCGTTGCGTGAAAAGCTGTCCGGTGCGGAACAGGGCGCAACCTGTATCACTTTTTAAGACTTATTTTGTAATCAGGCGAGAGAAAACTCTGATGAAAAACTGGAAGACAAGTGCAGAAGCAATCCTGACCACTGGCCCGGTTGTACCGGTTATCGTGGTTAATAAACTGGAACACGCAGTGCCGATGGCAAAAGCGCTGGTTGCAGGCGGCGTGCGCGTTCTGGAAGTGACCCTACGTACCGCATGTGCGATGGATGCCATTCGCGCGATCGCAAAAGAAGTTCCGGACGCTATCGTTGGTGCAGGTACTGTACTGAATCCACAACAGCTGGCTGAAGTTACCGAAGCCGGTGCACAGTTTGCTATCAGTCCGGGTCTGACCGAGCCGTTGCTGAAAGCCGCAACTGAAGGCACTATTCCGCTGATCCCTGGTATCAGCACCGTATCTGAACTGATGCTGGGTATGGACTACGGTTTGAAAGAGTTCAAATTCTTCCCTGCTGAAGCAAATGGCGGTACTAAAGCGCTGCAGGCGATTGCAGGTCCGTTCTCACAGGTCCGTTTCTGCCCAACCGGTGGTATCTCTCCAGCGAATTACCGCGACTACCTGGCACTGAAAAGCGTGCTGTGCATCGGCGGTTCCTGGCTGGTTCCGGCGGATGCGCTGGAAGCGGGTGATTACGATCGCATTACCAAACTGGCTCGTGAGGCTGTTGAAGGCGCGAAGCAATAATTGCGCAAAATGCCCGGTAATCACTACCGGGCCTGCGAATCTGTAACGGGCCATTCGGCCTGTTTTTTTATCCAGTAACTTTCACCTGTGCGGCCGCGTCTTTCGCGCGTATCACCGCATCTTCAATGCTCTGTGCTGTGGCCAGCACAACGCCCAGACGACGGCTCCCGTCGATTTCCGGTTTGCCAAAAAATCGTACTTGCATACCCGCACCTACAGCAGCCTGCACGTTATCAAACGTGATATTCTGACTGGTAAGTTGCGGCAGAATAACAGCGGAAGCAGAAGGCCCATACTGGCGGATTTCGCCAACGGGCAGACCGAGAAATGCACGTACGTGCAGGGCAAACTCAGACAGATCCTGCGAAATTAAGGTCACCATACCCGTGTCGTGAGGGCGAGGGGAGACTTCGCTGAAAATCACCTCATCACCGCAGACAAACAGCTCCACGCCAAACAGTCCGTGACCACCCAGCGCCAGCACCACCTTGCGGGCAATCTCCTGCGCGCGCGCCAGCGCCAGTTCACTCATCTGTTGCGGCTGCCAGGACTCGCGATAATCGCCATCTTCCTGTCGATGTCCAACCGGCGCGCAGAAATGCACGCCATCAACGGCGCTAACGGTTAGCAGGGTGATTTCAAAATCAAAATTCACTACGCCTTCGACGATAACGCGTCCGGCACCAGCCCGACCGCCCTGTTGAGCATAGTCCCAGGCTGCAGCGAGCTGATCGGCTGAACGGATAAAGCTTTGTCCTTTACCGGATGAACTCATTACCGGTTTCACGATGCAGGGGTAGCCGATTTCAGCGACGGCTTCGCGAAAGCGGACTTCACTGTCAGCAAAGCGGTAAGAAGAGGTCGGTAGAGACAATTCTTCGGCGGCGAGGCGACGGATTCCTTCCCGGTTCATGGTCAGTTGCGTTGCTCTTGCACATGGCACAACACTCTGGCCTTCCTGCTCCAGTTTTACCAGCATATCCGTGGCGATCGCCTCAATTTCCGGCACGATATAATGTGGTTTTTCACGCTCGACGAGCTGGCGTAATGCTTCGCCATCCAGCATGTTGATAACGTATGAGCGATGGGCAACGTGCATGGCTGGCGCGTCGGGGTAACGATCCACGGCAATGACTTCCACACCCAGGCGTTGACATTCAATTGCTACTTCTTTACCCAGTTCTCCCGAACCTAATAACATCACTCGCGTTGCTGCTGGACGCAGCGCTGTGCCTAATAACGTCATAAATTAATCCCCTGTTTTATCTGGGCGCAGTATATACGAAAACGTTTGCGTCTGTCTTTATTACCAGGTTGATTTCAGGGCTTAAAAAGAATATACTGTACATAAATACAGGTAATTTAAGAGGCTGCAAAATGGCGGTTGAAGTTAAATACGTAGTCATTCGGGAAGGTGAGGAAAAAATGTCGTTTACCAGCAAAAAGGAAGCCGATGCGTATGACAAAATGCTGGATACAGCAGATCTGCTCGACACATGGCTGGAGCAATCGCCGGTAGCGCTTGAAGACGAGCAGCGCGAAGCGCTTTCCCTGTGGCTGGCTGAGCAAAAAGATGTGCTGAGCGCCATTCTGAAAAATGGCAAGCTGCCTTCGCCGCAGGCTGTCGAAAACGATGCGCACGCTGGGGATGATACTCAGGCTGCCTGAAACGACTTGCGCTCCTGACGTTTTGTACCATGCTTTTCCCTGAATCATTGTGCAATCCCTGACGTTATTTCACGTTGCTACAGGCAATCTGAATGACGAAGGGGAGATTAAGGAGAAAAGAATGTATAAAAAAAGAGCGTTATTGAGCCTGCTGCTGCTGTCTGCCAGCGTATCTGTATTTGCGGCAAATATGGAAAGCAAAAACGTCCAGTTTCCCAAGTGTGAGGGACTGGACGCTAACGGTATTGCGGCGAGCGTGAAACGTGATTATCAACAAAATCGCATCGCGCGCTGGGCTGACGATCAAAAGCGCGTCGGGCAAGCCGATCCTGTCGCCTGGGTAAACACGCCCGATATTACGGGCAAAGACGGGAAATGGTCAGTTCCCCTGACTGTTCGCGGTAAAAGTGCGGATATTCACTATCAGGTAAAAGTCGACTGCAAAGCCGGAACAGCGGAGTATCAGCCGCAGTAACGGAGGTATTTGCACATCTTTTGATGACCTGAACACTTCCTGACATCCCCTCGGGTACGCTTTGATGATTATTCGTCTGTACTTGAGGGGCAAAATGGCTAACTGGCTAAATCAACTACAATCTCTTCTTGGGCAAAAAGCTTCCTCCGCGTCATCTTCTGGCGAGCAAGGGCTGAGTAAACTTCTCGTTCCAGGCGCGTTAGGCGGTCTGGCAGGATTACTGGTTGCCAACAAATCTTCTCGTAAATTACTGAGTAAATACGGCACCAGCGCGCTTCTGGTGGGCGGCGGCGCGGTTGCCGGGACTGTGTTATGGAACAAGTACAAGGATAAAGTTCGCGCAGCGCATCAGGATGAGCCGCAGTTTGGCGCACAAAGCTCACCGCTGGATGAGCGAACTGAACGTCTGATTCTGGCGCTGGTTTTTGCGGCGAAAAGCGATGGCCATATTGATGCCAAAGAACGTAGCGCCATTGAGCAGCAGCTCCGTGAAGCGGGCGTGGAAGAGCAGGGCCGCATTCTGATTGAACGCGCCATCGAACAACCGTTAGACCCTCAACGACTGGCGCATGGGATCCGTAACGAAGAAGAAGCGCTAGAAATTTACTTCCTGAGCTGTGCGGCGATTGATATCGACCACTTTATGGAACGTAGTTATCTCAATGCGCTGGGCGATGCGTTGAAGATCCCGCAGGATGTTCGTGAAGGCATTGAACAGGATCTCAAGGAACAAAAACAGGCGTTACCGGGTTAATTACTTACCGCTAAGGCGCATGTTTCGCTTGCATCATTGCTGTCTTTTGCCACCCTTATAGGATGTTTAAGCAAAAGAACAATGACATGCTACCAAAAGCTTCTCGTATTCCCCACGCCATGACGCAGCATGGCGATACTCGTGTTGATAATTATTACTGGTTGCGAGATGACACTCGCTCGCAGCCAGAAGTGCTGGATTATCTGCAACAAGAAAATGCGTATGGCCGTCAGGTTATGGCCTCGCAGCAGGCTTTGCAGGATCGCGTCCTGAAAGAGATTATCGACCGTATCCCGCCTCAGGATGCTTCTGCCCCCTATGTGAAGAATGGTTATCGCTACCGGCATATTTATGAACCGGGGTGCGAATATGCCATTTATCAGCGTCAGTCTGCCTTCAGTGAAGAGTGGGATGATTGGGACACTTTGTTGGATGGGAACCAGCGCGCGGCACACAGCGAGTTTTATACGCTGGGAGGACTGGCGATATCACCGGATAACACCATCATGGCACTGGCCGAAGATTATCTCTCTCGCCGGCAATATGGCGTGCGTTTTCGCAACCTGCAAAGCGGCAACTGGTATCCGGAAGTGCTGGAAAACGTCGAAGCGGATTTGGTATGGGCGAATGATTCTCAGACTTTCTATTACGTGCGCAAGCACGAAACGACGTTATTGCCGTATCAGGTCTGGCGACATACAGTCGGCTCGCCATCGTCACTGGATGAGCTGGTGTATGAAGAAGCCGATGACATGTTTTATGTCAGTCTGCATAAAACCACATCATTGCATTATGTGATTATCCACATTGCCAGTGCGACCACCAGTGAAGTTTTGTTGCTTGATGCAGAACTGGCAGATGCCGAACCGTTGGTCTTTTTAGCGCGACGCAAAGACCACGAATACAGTCTCGATCACTATCAGCACAATTTTTATCTGCGCTCCAACCGTCAGGGGAAAAATTTCGGCCTGTACCGTACCCGTGTTCGTGATGAGCAAGCCTGGGAGACGCTGATCCCACCGCGTGACAACGTGATGCTGGAGGGCTTTACGTTATTCACCGACTGGCTGGTGGTAGAAGAGCGTCAGCGGGGCTTAACCAGCCTGCGGCAGATTAATCGTAAAACGCGCGAAGTGGTCGGGATCGCCTTTGACGATCCGGCATATGTGACCTGGCTTGCCTATAATCCAGAGCCGGAGACATCGCGCCTGCGCTATGGCTATTCCTCCATGACTACCCCGGACACATTGTTTGAACTGGATATGGATACCGGGGAACGTCGTGTGCTTAAGCAGACTGAGGTCCCCGGATTTGATGCGGCGAATTACCGTAGCGAACACGTATGGATAACGGCACGTGATGGCACCGAGGTTCCGGTTTCGCTGGTTTATCATCAAAAGTATTTTCTGAAAGGGAAAAATCCGTTACTGGTTTATGGCTATGGCTCATATGGCGCCAGCATGGATGCCGATTTCAGCAGCAGCCGTTTAAGCTTACTGGATCGCGGCTTTGTTTACGCCATTGCCCATGTGCGTGGCGGTGGTGAATTAGGACAACAGTGGTACGAGGACGGTAAGTTTCTGCGCAAGAAAAATACCTTTAATGATTACCTCGACGTCTGTGATGCGCTGCTAAAAATGGGCTATGGCGCGCCTGAGTTATGTTATGGCATGGGAGGAAGCGCCGGCGGCATGTTAATGGGCGTCGCCATTAATGAGCGCCCGGAACGCTTCCATGGTGTTATTGCTCAGGTGCCGTTTGTCGATGTAGTAACCACAATGCTCGATGAATCAATTCCCCTGACGACCGGTGAGTTTGAAGAGTGGGGTAATCCGCAGGACGAAGAGTATTACACCTATATGAAAAGCTACAGCCCGTATGACAATGTAACCGCGCAGGCGTATCCGCATCTGCTGGTCACGACGGGATTACACGATTCCCAGGTGCAATACTGGGAACCAGCAAAATGGGTGGCAAAACTGCGTGAGCTGAAAACGGACGATCGTTTGCTGCTACTTTGCACGGATATGGATTCCGGACACGGCGGTAAATCCGGGCGTTTTAAATCTTACGAAGGTGTGGCTCTTGAGTACGCTTTTTTGATTGGACTGGCGCAGGGAACACTGCCTGCTCAGGCGTGATCCAAATAGTGTTTTAGCGTTAATCGCAGTTCCGGGCTCATATTATCAAGGTTATTAAATAACCAGCGCAGATAGCCCGGATCGCGTTCAGCCACTTCTGATACCGGTTTTCCGCGGTACTTACCAAAAGTGAAAGTAGTGAGTAACGCGGGACGGCCGGTAATATCGACCATTTGATCGGCTGTCCAGCCTGACGTCTGCATGATGTCGATCAGGAGTGCAGCAGTGATGTAGCAGTCGTACAGGGCGCGGTGATGGTGGAGACCCGCTGGCGTCTGTACGCTCAGCTTGCGCGATTTATACAGCGCCATGTTGCTGTATTTGATCCCCGGCCACAAACGACGGGAGAGCTTCATGGTGCAAATCCACTCTCCGGGCATATCGGGTAATACGCGGCGGTCAAAGCTGGCATTGTGCGCCACGTACCACTCGCTGCCGTAATACTGCGGGATGACGTCTTCAATCCACGGCTTATCGGCCACCATTGCTTCAGTAATGCGATGGATAGCCATCGCCTGTGGGCTGATGGGGCGGTCAGGGCGTACCAGGTGGCTCATTGGGTTGACTATTTTTCCGTCAACCACATCGACAGAAGCAATTTCAACAATGCCTCCCTGTAGACCACAGGTTTCTGTATCTATTATGCGCAACATGCCATGCTCCTGACCCAAAACGACTAGCGTAATGGAATGATATCACCTTGCCAACCCCGTGGCGTGCGTTGACCGGTTAACAGCAAAGAACCGCTGTCTGCGCGAACAATCAATCGGCCTCGCTCATCCCATAACGCGCTGCTGCCACGCGCGTTGGCCATTAATACAGCTATGGCAAACTTATGCGAGAAACTCTGTAGACGAGATGTGGAGGAGAGCAATTCGGGTTCGCTTATGGACTGACTGCTGGTGAACAGGGAAAAAGCCGGGTCGATATCGATTCCTTCCGGTTGGCTATCCACTACGCTAATGGCATTTTGCTGTCTGGCGATACAGGCTCCGTGACTTTGATGAAACGTTAAGGGCGAGGTCATCCAGGGAGAAAAGAGCGCGATGCCTTTTACGAACCGGTTGTTATGTTCCACCGGTAGTCCCGCAATGATTGTCATACGATAAGTCACGGCGGCATGGGCGAGAGGTTCTAACAGTGCTTCATCGGGCGGGGCAGGAAGCGCGTCATGTTCATCAACACAACCTAACAAGGAGAGGGAAGGAAAGACCAGCAATTCACATTGGCATTGGGCGGCTGCCTGAATGAATTGCAGGTGATGTGCGACATGCTCGGTAACTGAGGTGTGAAGAGGTTCGTACTGCGCTGCTGCGATTTTCCAGTGTGACATAATGATTTCCTTTTCATAGTGTCTACAATCATCCTGAAAGTATAGATTAAGAATATACTTATACTGTAGCAGCCATCATGTAAGGAATCGTAACGTAGTATAAGTTTTATTTAACTTTAGGCTCGTAAGGTAAACGTGAAAGGGAAACGGATGCCAGTCGGTGCGCGATGAGTCTTTCGCGAAACCAGTCGCGTAAATGTTCGGGCTGTTCACGCTCAACAACTTCGGCAACAACCGGCATGTTGTATCGCTCCTTAAACGCTACACCCGCAGCGGCCAGGTCAACATTGACCTTATCCATTTCCGCTTGCTCAAGTTTGGCCAGATTGATGTTCATGGGCTTCTCCTTTTCTCTGTCTTTCGGCGCGCAAAGTTACTAAGAGTGTGCATTAATGGCAAGACCGAAATGATGATTCTCGACTCGATCATTGTAGAAGGTTATTCTCTATAGATTAGACATAACAAAAAGGAATAGTTGAAATGGCTTCATCTGCATCTATGCTTCGCAGCGCTCTCATCGTACTCGCCAGCGTGCTGGCAACGCCCGCCGCCCTGGCGCATGCCCACCTCACAAAACAAAGCCCGGCGGCTAATGCCGAGGTTGCGGCATCTCCTCAGGCGTTGACGCTGAATTTTTCTGAAGGCGTAGAGCCGGGATTCAGCGGCGCAAAGCTAACAGGTCCAAACAAAGAACAGATCAAAACGGGTAAGGCGTCACGCAGTGAGCAGGACAAAACGCAGCTGATTGTTCCGCTTGATCAAACACTTGAAGCAGGAAAATATACGGTCGACTGGCACGTTGTTTCCGTGGATGGTCACAAGACGAAGGGGCAATATACCTTTAGCGTGAAATAACCGATGCTGGCATTTACCTGGGTTGCATTACGATTTATCCATTTTACCACGTTGATGCTGGTGTTTGGCTGTGCGCTTTACGGCGCATGGCTGGCTCCCGTTTCGGTTCGTCGTTTAATGATGCGTCGTTTTTTGCGTCTGCAACGGCATGCCGCAACGTGGAGCTTTATCAGCGCGACGCTGATGCTGGCGATCCAGGGCGGGTTAATGGGCTCAGGCTGGCGGGATGTTATCTCTACAGATGTATGGGGCGCGGTGTTGCAAACGCAGTTTGGCGGCGTCTGGTTATGGCAGATTATCCTCGCGCTGGTCACTCTGGTGGTGGTTATTATCGTACCGCGTAGCATGCCGCGACGGCTGTTAATGCTGACGATTGCGCAGTTTATTTTGCTGGCTGGCGTCGGGCATGCGACGCTGCATAGTGGTATTACTGGGGCAATCCAGCAGGTTAACCATGCCTTGCATCTGATATGCGCCGCCGCCTGGTTCGGTGGCCTGCTACCCGTACTTTACTGTATGCGAATGGCGCATGGCCGCTGGCGAGAACAGGCCATCAGCACCATGATGCGTTTCTCCCGCTACGGGCATCTTTTTGTTATTGGTGTTTTACTTACCGGTATTATGAATGTGCTGTTTATTGTCGGTTTTTCTGTTCCCTGGCACATGGCTTACGGGCGACTGCTTTTGTTAAAAGGTGCCCTGGTCATGCTAATGGTGGCGATTGCGCTGGTGAATCGGTATGTTCTGGTACCACGCATGCAGCAGGATAACCGCGGCATGACTCTCTATTTTATTTGGATGACCAAGCTGGAATGGGGTATAGGAGCCGTTGTGCTGGCAATTGTCAGCCTGTTTGCAACCCTTGAACCTTTCTGATTGATGGACTGGCGAAACGCATGAAAAAAATCATTATCTCTTTATTACTCCTGGCAAGCTCCGGAGCCGCGCTGGCTGCGCCGCAGGTCATTACCGTCAGCCGTTTTGAGGTTGGCAAAGATAAGTGGGCGTTTAATCGGGAAGAGGTGATGCTGACCTGCCGCCCGGGTAACGCGCTGTATGTCATCAATCCCAGTACGCTGGTGCAATACCCGTTGAATGATGTTGCCAGACAGCAGATGGAGAGCGGAAAAACCACGGCAAAGCCGATCGAGATTATCCAGATTGATGATCCGGCTAAACCGGGCGAAAAAATGAGCCTGGCACCGTTTGTGGAGCGTGCAGAAAAGCTCTGCTAATTGTCAGATGTAGCGCTCTGATTTCCAATAAAAAACCGCAAGGATCTCACACGAGAACTTGCGGTTTTTGCGTTTGGATGCGTAACAAACGTCCTTTTTTTCCGGCCACTTTAGTCGCGGACTGGAAAACCTGGCGCTGTCATCTATTCTTAAATGGCAGGGTAACTTAGCCTGCATTAATGCCAACTTTTAGCGCACGGCTCTCTCCCAAGAGCCATTTCCCTGGACCGAATACAGGAATCGTATTCGGTCTCTTTTTCTCGGGCTTTAATTTCAGTTACTTAGGACTCCATGTCCGAAAATGTCCGAAATTTGTCCGAATTCAAATATTCGGTCTTTATTCGTTATACCACACCATTTTTAACATTCACAATTCATTTACGAAGAAAAATTAGATCAGCACATACTCTTTTTTTCTCGTATCAAGATACTTCTCAGTCATTTTTTCTGACTTGTGCCCCAGCAGTTTTTGCGCAAAATCCTTCCCGAATTCCTTCTCATACATCCTTCCCGCCAGACTCCGAATTTCATGAAATGAAGGTGGGTTTTCTGAAAACTTTAAACCAGAAAAATTTCGTGCTTTCACAAAACCTTTTGTCAGACTGTCCAGGTTTATGCTTCCGTCTTCGCTGTTTTTTCTGATCCCGGGGCTTATCAAAAAATCGCATCGACTGACAAGCCGGCAGCGATCGATGATGGTCGACAGTCTCAGGCCGGATGCTTTCAACGTCAGTGAAAGTGGGATAGCCAGGCAAGACCCGGTTTTTTGTTGTTCGATGTACAGTCGGTCATCTTTAATGTCACTGAAGCGCATCCGGGCGACGTCTTCACGTCGCTGACCGGTGACCAGGGCGAGATCCATCGCCAGGCCGAACCATGCTGGCATGCGCTCTGCACCAGCACGAACGGCCACAAACATTTCATATTCCAGGCGCTCGCGCAGCACTTTAATTTTCGGTGCTCGAGTTGGGTCCACAGGATTGGAATCAACACGTCCTTCCACAACGGCCTCACGGAAAACATCAGACAGTACTGATCGCATGGTTCCTGCCATCGTTGTTTTGCCGCACTCCGCCCAGCGATCAATAAACTCAGCCACATCTCGGGTGGTTATGCTGGCCAGTATCATTACGCCAAAGTATTCTCTAATGGTCGCCAGCTGCCCGGCGCGAACTTTGTAAGTATTGGTCGCCAGCTTGCGTCGTTGCAGGATAATTTCGTACCGATCGAGCCAGTTGGCCATGGTGTATTCGTTAGTACCTTTCAGTTGTTCGAGCAGGGCGATTGGAGTGTAATTTTTATCGATGTAGTGATTTGCTTCGATAGCCTGGGCGATCGCTTCCCTGCGGGATATCTTACCCAGAGATATCTCTTTGCCGTCGACAGGATTGCGCCAGGAATATGACTTCCTGGCTTTGCGATAGGTCAGATTCTTAGGCAAATTAGCGTCATACTTGTCCGGCCTCGCCATCGATAATCCTCTCCACTAATCGCCCTTTTAACGGGTGTCTGCTTTGGTTTGTGTTGATCGTTTTACAATATTTATTTGGTCGGATAAAAACCGCATCCGGCCTGACGCGATACTGGGTGCCTTCCTTTTCTGGTGCCGGGTATATATTCCCGTTTCGCGCCCATTTCCTTAGCGTTCCTATTGGTGGCGGTACCTCATATCTGAGTTCCGCCCAGCGCTCGAGTGATACAAGTTTCACTTTCACCTCGATAGCCAGCCATTACGATACACGCAACAGCCAGCGCAGGTTGATTGTCAAAAATCAGCAATGCCGGGAAGCCTTCGCAGGTGTCGAACACCGGTCATTGCAGTTGCTACATAACTGCGTCGGCGGGTGATAACCTCGACAGTTACTTTTTTCCCGTTAATAAGTACTGTGTACATGGTCTGAGTGTATTGCTTGCCATGTTCACCGAACTTTTCAGCATGCGCCTTTAAGGCTGTTGCACATGCCTTACCGAAAACAGGATCATTTTTACTGCGATTTATCAGGCGCACGCGGCATACTCCGATCAAGGACCGTTTCCATCCGGCGGATACAATCACGTATGCGGGCTATTTGTGTTTCCGGGAACTGGCTTTTGCCCATCGTTTCCAGAGTTTCGCGCAGGCGTTCATGTTGAACCTTTTTCTGCAATATGCGGGCACACGCCCGTAATGATTCGCCGACACGGCGTTTTTCTCTCTGGGCAAAAACGCGACATAACTTGAGAGTAACAAGCGTGTCCGGAAACTCACTGAATCGGCTAACGGCGATCGCTTCTTTGGCTATGCTCACTGGCCTTCCTCCGCACTTACCACCCCTGCGGCAAGCGCTGCAGCCATGTGCGGCAATTCGTCAAAATCGCCTCGGTATGCAGGGTTTGCACACATCCCCTGCAGAGCTGCAAGCGTCAGTTGCTGGCGGTAGGTTAGGGTGGGTTCTGACACCAAGAACGCCGATTCATTGGCCTGTACCGGCTCGGGTTCCTTTTTCGGCTTAGTGGTAACAACGGGGGGATTCAGCACAACGGTTTTTGGCGGTTCCGGGCGACGATATTCCACGATCGCATCGAGGGCGATTTTCTGACGCACAGCGGCATCATCAGACCAGCCATCAAGAATAGTCGTTGCGACATCGTGAACTTCTTCATCGATGAAATTGGGTGACAGACAAAATTCAGTGGTGGCGATATCGATGATCAACAGAGGAAGAACATCAGCGATAATATGACTGGTGCATGCCACAACGCCTTCTGCTTCTTCTTTGCCCATAATGTCAGTACGCCCGGAAAGCAGGTCGTTCAGTGCGTGGGCAATCTCAATTTCTCGGGAATCCATTGGAAGTCGGTTATCTTCCTGCTCGGTCACTTCCGTTTTTTCGCCCTCATTTGAGGCGCTATTGGCAAATGCTGCATCCAGTTCCCTGTTGAGTTCTGCAGCGCGAGACGGGCAGCCTGCTGGTATTTCAGTTTCGTTCTGTAAAGTTTGTTCGGCTTGAACATCGGATTTTGCTCCGTCATTTTTTTGTGGAAGCGGGGCAGATGTACGGCCGCAGGCGATATCCATGACCACTTGAGGTGGGTTAACACAGTCAAAACCAGCAATGCTGTTATCGATGTATTTGCGCAGTTCGCCAGGATAAATATGAAGTTTTTCATCAGCGGTTTTGATGATGGCCACGATGGACGCCGGGTGATAGTCATGAATACCCGGTGTACGTGAAAATGGCGCACACCAGTCATCAATCTCGACATCTTTACCGCACAGCATGGTATTGATGCGCATTTCAATGCCAACTGGAGGACTGCACACGTCGAAATCCATGGATCGGGATAATTTTCCCATGGCTGTGTGATAGCGAAGTCTGGTAGCAAGTTCGCTCATGCTTGGTTTTTTCTCATCGCGTTTTACTGGCGGAGTATCAAGCCATTTATTAATCGGCCTTTTGATATCGGTCCATTGCGCTGTTTCTTTGATGGTTGCACGCAGATGCGCCAGCAGTTCTTCCTGGCGTTCCGGCAGCAGCGCCAGCACACGAGGTTCGCGGGAGATGGCTTCCATCAGTTCGCGGGCCTGACTGCTCTCTTCATCATTAACCAGATCCATGACCTGACCGTATTGTGTCGCTGTGATTTCCTCAACTGGCCCAAACAGCACCAGGCTGGCGGCGCGATAGTTAGCTGGTAACGGTCTTACCGCTGTCATTTTCTCTGCGGTTGCACCATCGTTCTGCTGGCCATCATCAGCAAGTTCAGGCTCAACCAGCACGCGTTCAGGTTTGCCAGCTTCAGCATTCCAGACAATTTCATCTGAGAAAAAATCAGGAGTTAATACGCCCATAAGTTCAGGTCGTGGGACGTCTTCGATGTCCTCCCATACTTTAGGTTTGAAATAATCATCAGCAAGTTCTGGTGCAAATTGCAGAAAAATTCCGTGTAACATCACCTGTGCCGCGGATTTATTTTTTGCTCTCACAGCGCCAGCGTAAACGGGAAGATCCTTATTTTTATCAAGCGAACCCTTTTTAGGTTCGAGCATTCCAGAAAAAATATTTAATTCAATAGTCATAACAACCTCAATAATGTTTATGTGAATGGCGCGCATTGCCTCTGCTTAAATTGCAGCGCCGCGGTTCATGAATTTGTTTGTAGGAGATAGCATGCTCAAGGCTACAGAAATAAGCAGTCACTACTCTCTTATGCATTCTCTTTGTTGATTTATACATGGAGTCATCAGAACTCCATTTTTTGCAATACGGACAACACTCAAGTGTCACTTACCCTCCCTGCATGGCTGGCTATGACAGGGCCATCATTGATAGATATAGTTAGCCCTGCCAGTTAAGACATAAATAAAAACTCTCTTAATTGTTTGAAGTTATTGAAGGGGGTAAATAAAAGTTCAGCGTAAAAATTCGCTAATATTAACCCTCTGGTCGTTAACTATTTTGGTCATTACTTTGATGAAACACATATCCAGCACCGCTTCATCTTTGTATTTTTGAACGCCGGTTATATCAGCCACAGCTTTTTTATATTCAGCTTCAGCTGTGCGCCGGACAATATCTTCTCTGGTAAATTTAACCATTGGCACGCACCATCCTGAGTAAAGATTCCGTGTGATCGAGAGCTGCCTTCTGTTGTTCGTAAAGTGCTTCAAGTTCAGTTGTAAGGCGGTCGCGAAAAACAGGAACGCTTAACTGATAAATAAAATTATTTACTGAGCTTTCCACATCAGGATCCCCGTCCGGTATAACTGGCTGTGAATTTTTCATAAACCCTCCGGTAAAAAAGGTGCCCATCGTGGGAGATGGGCAAAGACTACGCGGCACACACAGCAATTAATCACATCTGCAAGCGCACTCCGCCTGTTTCACACCTGTCACCCATAACTGGTAAGTGAAGGAGTGCGCTAGCATGTTGTTCCCTGAAAAAGCTGGCGGTGACCGGATACATACGGGAAAACACCGGGCCGCCAGAACAGGGTTCTACTTCTTATTGCTTTAGCCTGCTTTTAACCACATCAGGCGCGGTGGTATCTTGGAGTTCTCACACAACCAAGAAAGGTAAAAGAGATGGCGTCTTTCGATCGCAAACTTCAATTACAAATACTTGAACTCGCAATAGATTCTTACCCAGAACAAATCAACCACATCCCCAGAGAACTATCATTAGTTGACGAAAAAATACTTCTCAAAAATATCGCTTATCTTCAACAAGAAGGCCTGATAGTCGGTGGCATAGAAGACTCATTCGATGGAATGGAACCCGCTATCGACCTAATCACTGCAACCAATGACGCTGTTAACCTGCTTAGTGAGGAAGGCAGCATTTCCGCATCCCTAAAAATTGTCACTGTCAAACTACACGATGAAACTCTTTCGACTCTCCGGGAATTTATTAATCAGAACATCTCTGACCCAGAAGAAAAGAAAGCGTATTTGCAGCGCTTAAAAGAGCTTCCCGCTGACGCCACAAAACACATCGTGCTTGAATTACTGACTCAGGGGCTGGGTCAGATCCCGAACGCGTTCACTGGCTACAAACAGCGCTCCGCCTTCAGTAAATTCATCTTCCTGGCGAAGTTTTTTGAATTTAACCCAACCCACACCGCCGGTAATTTCCAACCAAAAGTCTTCTCGATCATTGGTAGAAAGCGTCAGCGCTTTTTTCGCAAAAGCCATTGCATAGATACGTAGTGGCTTTTGTTTTTCATCATTTTGAGTTTCCAAAACCCCTCCGAAGATAGCTGTATGAAAACCTTTCCCATCTCCATGCGCCACCCGTGACGACCTGAGCTGCTTTCCCCTGTATCGCCAGGGTAAGCGGAACATTTTGATTCTGAGTGATCACTGCGTGTGGTTACTTGATGGAATAAGGTTAAGATTACTAACCAAGTTTGGCAAGTTATTTTTGGTGATAAAACTCAACAAAAGAGACGTAAGAAGATAACTTACTGAAAAAGGTTATTTTTTTTCTGTTCGTTTGCGGGCTTTTAGGAGTTCTTCGAAGAGCTGGTTGAAGTTTTCAACTCGAGCCCGGAGATTTTGGATTTGAGCTTGTTGCTCTGATTCTGGCAAAGAGCGATAGAGCTCAAGCATCTCTTGTTCATCAACGCTTAAAGTTCTCTGCTCTTCAATTGAGACTGGTTCTGCAGGAGTCTGGTCTTCATCACCAAACAAAATCCAAGTAGGGCTGCACTGGAGCACCTTAGCAAGTGCATGCAGGTTCTTACCTGAAGGCTCTGTGTTGTCACTTTCCCATAGCGAAATAGTGGCGTGCGATATCCCGAGAGCTTTTCCAAGATCTCGCTGCGTTAACCCAACATCTTTGCGTCGACGTAATACTCGACGGCCTAAAGTTTCACTATTCATGTTTAGATATCTTAATTCTTCTTGACTAAAGAATTCTCACCAAATAACCTTGTTAAATAAACTCAACAAACGAGGTTGCTTAATGTACAAAATTGATGCCGTGAAATTCTTCGGCACAAACACTCAAGTGGCACATGCTGCTGGCGTCGACCGCTCTGCTGTAAGTCAATGGAAAGAACTTGTTCCCGAGCGCTGTGCTCAGCGTCTCGCTGATGCCTCAAATGGCGCACTCATCTACAACAAAGACGTTTATGACCGTTACCGCCAGGCCAAACGCCTTGGTAAACAGAATATCAGGGCAACTCAGAAGGATTCTGATTAATGGAAATCAAACACGAACGTATTCAGACGCTATTGTTGGCGCTGGCAGCAGAGATGGGCCAGGCAGCTGCCGCTGCAACCATCACGGAAAAGTACCACCAGCTGGGTGGCGGCAGTCTTCCGCTGGTGGTGGGCAGCATCTGGAATAACCAGCAGAACATCTACCACCGCTGGATTGAGGGCAGGACGCAGCAGCAGCGCGACAAAATCCGGGAACTTGTACCGGCCATTCAGGCAGTGATTCGGGCAGAGCAGAAAAAGCGGAGTGATATTCAGAGTCGTGTTGCCATTGCCAACCGTGAGTGTGTGGAGGCAACAAATGCAGTGCTGATGGGTAGTCCGATATCGATGATCCGGAAGGAAACGCTTGAAGCGATCGACGCATTGGCGCAGATGGCTGGTGTGACGGTTCATATCTCGCAGACAGGTTATTACGCGGCGTAACAGGAGGCTCCCATGCTTGCCCAGGAATTAGTAGACCGCATGAAAAATGCGATGAAGCACAAAGTACCGGCGGAGACAGTCGATCGCAGCGCTGAACTGATTCCGGGGATGAAATACCGCAACGAACGCGGACGCATGGTGACGGTAATGAGAGTTTCTCATCTTCGGGTTATGTACCGATACGAAGGTTATCAGGACATCTGCGAGACCAGCCGCAGAGAGTTTGATTTGAAATTTAAGAAGGTGGAATTGTGAGTATGAATTGCTGCGGCTGCCACAATCCTTTGGATGAAGACGAAATCTATAAACTTGCAGAGCGGTGCGGAATTTCGATCTGTGACCGTTGCGCGGGTAAGGTCGAACGCAGCTATAACGAATGGCACGGTGGTCTTGGATATTTCCCCAAACCCCCTAAACACCCCCGCAAAAATATCTCACCGGGAGTGAGATTAAAAATTTATCGAAGGGATAAATACCGCTGTAAACATTGCGGCACCAGTGATGATCTCACCATTGATCATATTCAGCCAGTCTCTAAAGGCGGCGGAAATGAAGATGAAAATCTCCAGACCTTATGTAGTGCCTGTAACCGCAGGAAGGGGGCGTCATGAGCTCACTAATCAAGTTACTCGATCGTCCAGTGGCGTATCAACCAGCATTTGCACAGCTCAGGGCGGGAAAAGTGAAATCAGGCCCGTCAGCTGCTGTCCTGCTTTCCCAGTTCGTCTACTGGCATAACCGCATGGGCGGTGAGTGGATGTACAAGACGCGTGAAGACATTAAAAAAGAGACGGGCTTAAGCCGTGATGAACAGGAAACTGCGAGAAAAAGACTGGTTGCCCTGGGGATACTGCAGGAAGAACTACGAGGGGTTCCTGCGACTGTACATTACAAAATTAATACAGAGCGTCTGGAGGTTCTTTTGCTGGCTCCGGACCAGACAGAATCACAGTTGGGTGCAACCCCGCCAACTAGAAGGCGGCAACACACCCAACTAGATGGCGGTATTCCCGCCAACAAGATAGTGGAAACCCCGCCAACAAGTAAGGTGGATCCCCGCCAACAAGCTGGTGGGGATCCCGCCAACTTTCCTACAGGAGATTACACAGAGAGTACTCAGGAGATTACACAGGAGATCACTCAAAGGGCCGGAGAGGAATTTTCTGTGGATAACTTTTCTGAAGAGGATCTGAAATTTTCAGAGTGGTTCTTTGCCCGGGTCGTCGAGATGCATGAGCGAGCTGCTGAGTTTGACGGAACCATGTCACGCCCCGATGAACCTGACTGGACTGAATGGGTGGGCGAGGTTCGCCTGCTGCGGGAAGAGCAGGGGTGCGATCACACGCAGATGCGCCGCATGGTTGATCGCATTCAGGGGGATCCGTTCTGGTGTCCAAGGGTAAAAACCGCGCACGCCCTGCGGGACAAGTGGGCTGACTTGGTGGTGAGACTGTGCCCAGTGAGCTTGGCTGATCCGCCGCGACAATCCACTTTCGACGATGAATATTACAAAAACGATTCTGAGTCCGCTGCGAAAGCAGGTTTCAGGATCTGAGAGAACTGAATTTAACCTGGAGAATTTTATGGAAACCATTTTAGACATACTGAAAGCGATGGAAAAAGCGACTGCCCGTGAAATTGCGGCGCGCATGAAAATTGAGCCTGCGGCGGTGATTGGGATGCTGCGTGAACACGAAGAACGTAACGAGGTTATTCAGGTTAACGGGTACTGGAAAGTTGCTACCGGGGAAGTTAAATCACAGCCTGAAGCGATCAGTTCTGTCAGCAAAGCGCCGGTAAGTGTATCAGTCAGCGACGTCATCGCATTACTGGCGGAACATGGGCCACAGACATCCCTTGAGCTGGCAACACTGGCAGGTATTGAGTCAAAACGTGTGGCGCCAATGCTGACTCACCACATGACAAAAGGGCGGATCATCCGCGAAAAAGTAGGCAGCAAGTTTGTTTATTCGGTGCCGGCCACTGCGTCAGTGAAAAACAAAAGCTCTGCACCACGGGAACCGGAAACATCAACACCACTGGTACCAGAAAAATCTGTCACTGAAATTGTCGAGGAAATCCCCGCTTTTGTCAGCCGTCCTGATGATCTGCTGATCCCAACGGTACGCGGTATCTCAAGTGAAATTCGCCGCACGAAAGCGAAGCTGGCCAACCTGGAAAAACTTCGTGAAGCCGTTCGCAGCATTCGCAAACACGGCGCGCTGATGCAGGAGTTGGCGCAATGAAACAGTCTGAGTTACCGCGCTGTCCAACCTGCGGAAATATGCCCGAATACGCGCTAAAGCCAAACCATATGGGATGGGTATGGGGTGGATTGAAATGTCCGTATGACCATTACCGCGTGAATTTGGATGCTCCAGCCGGTAGCCGCGTGCAGGCAGAAAAAAAGGCTGGCGCCACGGTGGATTGAACTGATCGAAAAAGTTAATCAGGAGAAATCAGCATGAAAATCGCTTACCAGGACTATGGGGCCGTGGCGAAAATCGTTATCACCAGTACCGCATTTGAGTTTCGTAAGCATAACCGGGTGGTTGATATCTCCCTGATCTGCACACCAGGAATAGTTACAAACCGTAGTGGAATGTTCTTCATGAAATCGGTTTTGTCCGGTAAATCCCGCGA
>OKBV01000045.1_pt1 | contig 51158 bp, 46 predicted proteins | sample 1614461 | NCBI WGS metagenome assembly OKBV01 (sample SAMN04436941, study PRJEB24849) | human gut metagenome | biome: human gut; feature: NICU; material: stool | host: Homo sapiens | place: USA: Saint Louis, MO | collected 2009-11-12
CACCGAGATCTACACTCTTTCCCTACACGACGCTCTTCCGATCTCAGTTGATTATCAGATAAGTGACAGCGCAAAGCGTATTCTCAGAGAAGAAATCTTCCCTTTTTGGCGCGGTCGCTCGCTGGATGAAATCGCGGAAACTCAACTCCGTCATGCAGGCCTCTGGGAATGGTGCAATGAATACGGCGTCTGCGACGTAACCATTAAAACCCAGAATGGCGGAGGTGATACCTGTCCGGGTTACGACACGTTATTACTGACAGAAGGTATGGGCGGTTTGCGTGACAGGGCTATTCACGCAATTGAACAGCTAAGTTTAACCTGCGCAGAAGATATGGAACGCCACCAATTTTATCTGGCAACGAAAGAGACCTGCGATGCGGTGATCCATTACGCCCATCGTTACAGCGACTACGCCGCACAACTGGCTGATGAACAAACCGATCCTCAACGCAGAGTAGAATTGAACCGTCTCGCTGACATTTGTCGCCGTGTACCTGAACACGCGCCGCGTAATTTTTATGAGGCGCTTCAGTCCCTGTGGATTGTACAGTCTCTGTTTTGTCTTGAAGAAAACCAGACCGGTATTTCACTGGGACGCGTCGATCAGTATCTCTGGCCATTACTGGAGCGTGACCTGGCAGAAGGGACATTGACTCATGCCCACGCAGAAGAATTACTGTGTTGCTGGATGATTAAAATGGCAGAGAGTTTGTGGATCTGTAGTGAGTCTACAGCAAAATATTTCGCTGGATATCAACCATTTATCAATATGGTTGTTGGCGGGCAAAAACGTGAGGGCGGCGATGCCACTAATCAGCTGACAATGATGATTATGGCCTGCTCACGGAAATTGAAAATTTATCAACCCAGCCTGGCTGTAAGGATACATAACCAGTCCCCGTGGCACTATCTGCGGGAAATTGTGGAAGTTATCCGCGGGGGAACGGGTTTTCCGGCCTGCCATTTCGATGACGCGCATATCAAAATGATGCTGCGCAAGGGATTTGATTATGAAGATGCACGTGATTATTGCCTGATGGGCTGTGTTGAGCCTCAAAAGTCCGGAAAAATGTATCAATGGACATCTGTAGGCTATACCACGTTTACTCGGCCACTGGAACTGGCGTTTAGTAATGGTTATGGGCCACAGGGTGAGCGTATCGGTCCTCAGACCGGCGAACTGACAGAGATGACCAGTTACAACGATTTTGAAGCGGCAGTAAAACAGCAACTGGCGGCTATTACGGCTAAAGCGGCCCAAGCCACACTCATCATTCAGAAGTTGCACAGACAGTATGCCCCAAAACCGCTTATTTCCTGCCTGATTGAGGGATGCCTGGAAAAAGGTCGCGATGTTACCGCGGGCGGAGCGTGGTTAAACAACGGCCCCGGGCTTATCTGGACAGGTCTGGCTGATTTAGCGAACGGGTTGATGGCCATTAAAAAAGTGGTGTATGAGCAAGAGCAGGTCACTTTGTCTGAGCTGGATGAAGTGTTGAAAGCCAATTTTGTTGGGCATGAAGCGCTTCGCCAGCGCTGCCTGCGAGCACCGAAATACGGCAATGATATTGCAGAAGTTGACGAACTGGCGCGTTCCCTTATTCATTACACTGAGCAAGAGCATCGCCGCTATCACATGCTTTATGGCCGCTTCACGCATGGCACGCTATCTATTTCAAATAATACGCCGTTCGGACTGGCAACCGGTGCGTTACCTGGCGGCAGACTGGCTCATAAACCTCTGGCCGACGGAATAAGCCCATCGCAGCAAACCGATATCAATGGCCCGACGGCAGTGATTAACTCGGTGAGCAGGATAAACGTTGAAGAGATGGAAATCGGCATGGTGCATAACCTCAAACTAATGCACGGTATGTTGGAAAGCGATGAAGGCATTAATCAACTGATTAACCTGCTTCGCACCGCCAGTATGCTTGGTAATGGGCAAATGCAGTTTAGCTACGTCGATAATGAAGAGCTGAAGCGCGCGCAGGCACGTCCGGAGGAGTATCCGAATTTGATGATTCGTGTGGCCGGATATAGCGCATTTTTTGTTGAACTCAGCCGTGAGGTGCAGGATGAAATCATTAGCCGTACCGTTCAACATGAATGCTGAGCCGCTAACAGGCCGCGTCTTTAATATTCAGCGCTTCTCGTTACATGATGGCCCGGGTATTCGCAGCGTCGTATTCCTTAAAGGATGTCAGATGAGCTGTATTTGGTGCGCGAATCCCGAAGGATTGCGTCAGTATAATGACGTGCTGTGGCGTGCCAGTAGTTGCCAGCACTGCGGGGCCTGCGTTGATGCCTGCCAGAAAGGTATTCATCAGTGGAGTAATAAGAATCACGTTATTGATCCCAGTATGTCGTGTGATGGCTGCCGTCTTTGTGAAGAAGCTTGCCCGTCCCAGGCGCTTAAGATTGTCGGACGTCAGATGTCAGTTGATGAGGTACATCAAGAGGTCGTAAAAGATGTAGCTTATTATCAGTTATCAGGAGGAGGCGTTACGCTCAGCGGCGGTGAAGTGATGCTTCAACCGGATTTTGCAGTCCAGGTACTACAAAACTTACGCCGGGAGGGTATCCATACCGCGGTGGAAACGGCAGGGTTCGCCCCCTGGTCAGCGGTTGAGAAAGTCAGTACTGTGGCTGATCTGGTGCTCTATGATCTCAAGCTGGCGGATGACACACTTCATCAACGATTTACCGGGGTCAGTAATATCCGTATTTTACGCAATCTTGAAAAATTACTGACGTTGAATACTCCAGTACGCCTGAGGATCCCAGTAATTCCCGGCGTTAACGATTCATCACATGAAATAAATAATATGCTCCTGCTTATCAGCAATCTTACTGCCGGAAAGACATCTTTTCAGGGTATTGATTTATTGCCTTACCATGCTTACGGCGTACAAAAATACTCACTGCTGGGACGCGATTACCCGGCCAGTACTATTATCAGGAAGGGTACAGAAAGTAATGGCGCAACATTCCTTCAGATTGCAAAAGACAGAGGAATCTCCGCTACGCTTTCAACCAGCCTGGTGGGTTAAAAGAACTGTGCCGCAATTGCACAACTTTGGCTTAACAACATTACTCATTTTTTCAGCAAACTGTCTGTTATCTGTAGTGATTTTGCTTATAAGCTAATAACTGAGAATATTACTACTTCGGGCTAAATTCATTAGCAACTGTTAAATTCGTTAATAATTACCAGTTATATTGATGAGAATTTTCATAAATGTAACCAATGTACGGGAGGCAATTTAGCGCATAATCACCCGGATATCTGTGTTATAATTTTCTGTAATAACGCAGGTATCTGGTAATTGCCAATATGATTTTTTTAATTGCGGAGAAAATAAAGTTTAATCCAGAGGATGGATCGCTAACCCATTGCGCCACAAAGGAAACGGTAAAACTCACCCTAACGGCCAGCCGCTTGCTGGAAACCCTATTAAGGGCGTCAGAAGGGATACTATCACGTGAGAAATTATTAACTATGGTCTGGGACGATTATGGTTTACAGGCGTCCAATAGCAGCCTTAATCAGTATATCAGTATCTTACGTCGCGCATTATCTGCATTCGGCTGTGAAGAACTGATAATTACTGTACCGAAGATGGGGTTCAGGCTAAATCCTGACATCACACTTCAGTTAACCCAGACAGTGCCGCTCAGTATACCTGAACAGGTCACTTCTCAACGTACCGGGAAACTGTTTTCTTTAAAAAATGCGTACCTCACGATGATTATCGTTCTGACATTATTCATTTGCGGTGCGATCGTTTTTTTTAATACCGTCTCATCGGTCAGTACCAGTCACTACCCGTTGTATAAAGACAGTCTGGCGACCGGGTGCGAGGTGGTGTATATGAAAAATCTGAGTGAGCGAGATCGGGAGAAAGCCAGGAAGAATATTGCTGCCATTCTTAAGGACAATGCCGCCACCTGCGGCCCTGAACAAAAGGTGATATTTGACAGCAATGACTCCTTTACCGCGCAAAGCGCCGGGCGCACCCTTTTTTCGCTTTGCACAGCAGGAAAAAATAATCAAATTATCGCGTGTGACAACGTCTACTACCACAACTGGAAGCAATCATGAAAATTAAATGGATAGTGTGCATGGGTCTTGTCCTGATTGCTGTCTGCCTGGGTGTTTCATTTAACTATGCCCATGGAATCAGTAACTTCAAATGTACGAATCAGTCACGCTATCGTATAACAAGAAATTCAGTGGTATATGATTTCTATGTTAAGCAAACCATTCAATTATATGAAGATAATACGGGTTTTATTTCATTTAATGGTAAGGTTGTGGGAGGCGATGTAACACAAAGCGTGAGCCGTAAAATTCTTCTGCGGGATGGTCATCAGATAGATAACCATACTCTCCAGTACCAGAATGACGGCGTTCGCAGATTACCGGCAGATCATGTTGAGGATGATATTTTTCAAATCTTACTGGCAGAAGTCAGCGGTGATGACGCAACCCTGATTTTTGAGCGAGAAAGAATTGATAACCACGCCTGGCTTATCGGTAATCCGGATGCCTGGGTTCTCACTTGTGTTGAATATTAAAACAATAAAAGCGTCACTGCAGAGTTAAATAATTAAACCTGTAATGACATTAAATCACTTCCTTTGTTTTAATATTAAATCACAGCAGTATTAAACAACATCCTGAATTTACCATACCATGTACCAGTGGCTACCCCTCATTACGGTTGCGGATACGGTATTAATTAAAAATCACATATTAAAGAATCTGTTAAGTATTAGTGAGATTGGAATTCACAATTTATCAGAGATCCGGTTTCATCTAAATATAACATTGTTATATACACAGTGATATTGAAGGCGGCGAATGAAATTTTACCAATAAGAATTTGAATTAAATTGTCCATTCCTCCGGAGTAAGGACCGTGTTGTATCTGTTTCTTCTTGTACGACAAGAATGCATGTAACTAGCGGAAAAACTAAAGGAAGTTATATACCAACCAAACTGAGTCTGCATTGTGTCAGCCTCTGGCTGGCATTCTGCTTTCATTCGCTCACATATATAACCCTACAAAATTAATTACATCATTATCGCTGAGGATATAAAATTGGCTCGTTATTTACCCCTGATTATCTTTGCCGTTTTTTTAATTACAGCGTGCGAGCAGAAAGAAATAGATTTACCCATTCAGCCTCGCACAATTAAAGTTGTGGAGGTGGGAAAGTCTGAAAAGGCCCGTCAACGTATTCTCCCCGCAAGAATTGAGTACAGTGATTCCACCGCACTATCTTTTGAACGCTCGGGCCGTATTGAATGGCTTGATATCCGCCAGGGAACTCCAGTGGCGAAAGGACAAGTGATCGCCCGGCTCTCTAGCGATGAAGCCCGGCAACGGGTAAAAGAACGGCAGACCACCGCCGACCTCGCACAGCGACAGTTTGAACGCTTCCAGGCATTGTCTGCGCGCCATGCCGTCTCACGTGATGAGATGGATGTACAACGTGCCAAAAGAGATGCTGCAAACGCGGCGCTACAGATCGCTCGTGAAGAACTGAACCAAATGATACTCACCGCCCCGTTCTCCGGTATCGCTGTCAGTGTAAATGCTCGAAGCCATCAGGTTGCGACAGCCGGACAAACTATCGCCACTCTGGCTCGCACCGACATGCTCGATGTGGCATTCAGCGTACCGGAAAACCTGTTTACCGCAATGGACATTCGCAATGTGACCTATCGACCACTGGTGCAAATCACTGCACTGCCTGGCCGCCAGTTTCAGGCTGATTACAAAGAGCACTCGGCTAGCAGCAACAATAACACGCTCACCTGGAAGATGATTTTAACCATGCCACGACCGTCTGACTTTCCTGCTGTTGCTGGGGTCAGTGGTACGGTCACCATCGATCTGTCAAAACTGCCAGTCAGTACCTTGCGTGAAAAGCTGGTCGTGCCAGTTGAAGCTGTGTTTAACCCGGACAACAGCCCACTCAATCACCCCCACGTCTGGGTGGTAAAGGGCAGCGGCGAGCAGCTTACGCTGGAAGAACGCAGTGTAACCACTGGTGAACTCACCGAGGGCGGTATCGTAATAACCCACGGTCTAACAAACGGTGAACGGGTGGTCGCTGCCGGGGTGAATGAAATACATGCTCAGCAGCAGGTCCGTATCTGGACACGTGAAGGGGGACTGTAATGGATATCTCCCGACAGTTTATTAATAATCCCGTCCGTGTCTGGCTGCTCATTCTGTTACTAGGTATCGGCGGTATTTTTGCACTACTTAACATCGGTCGTCTTGAAGATCCAGAGTTTGCTATTAAAAGCGCCGTGGTTGTTACCCTCTATCCAGGGGCATCCGCCGAGCAAGTAGAAGAAGAAGTAACACTGCCACTGGAAAAAGCCCTGCAGCAACTGCCCTATCTGGATAACATCAGTTCGATTTCATCCAACGGGATGTCGCAAATCACAGTGAACATCGCTTCGCACTACCACTCGGATAAATTACCCCAAATCTGGGACGAATTACGTCGTCGGGTAGGTGATGCAGGACGCGTATTTCCGCCTGGTGTCATGCAGCCTTTCGTAAACGATGATTTTGGCGATGTTTTTGGATTTTTCTTCTCAATTTCCGGTGACAATTTCAGCAATAAAGAGCTTGCACAATATGCCGAACAGCTGCGACGTGAGCTGGTACTGGTGCCTGGCGTAGGCAAGGTCATGACCGGAGGAATCATAACGTCACAGATCAATGTAGAGGTGTCACTGATAAAAATGGCTGCGCGCGGCATCACGCCGGCTCAGCTATCCGCTGCGCTGAGTCGACTGAATGTTGTGTCAAACGCTGGGGTGATAAAATCTGGTACAGAATCAATCCGTATACATTCCACTGGCGAATTCGAAAATCTTGATGAACTGGGCCATCTACTTGTTAGCCCAGCGGGTGACAGCGCCAGCACACGCCTGAAAGATATAGCCACACTCACGCGCGGTCTCGCTGATTCACCCTCCAGCATTTATCACGCCAACGGTCAACCCGCCGTGATGATGGGGGTATCATTTATACCCGGCGTGAATGTGATTGACGTGGGACAAGCGCTGAAATCTAAGTTACTACAGATGTCTGAGGAAAAACCCGCCGGTATACAGATCGGTGTATTTTACGACCAGTCTGCTGAAGTGGCATCTTCAGTAAATGGCTTTCTTACTAATTTTCTAATGGCGCTAACGATAGTCATCGGAATATTGGTGATATTCATGGGGCTGAGCAGCGGCATTATTATAGCCCTGTCATTAGCGCTCAATGTGCTGGGCACGTTGTTTATTATGTATCTGTGGGGACTTGAGCTTCAGCGCATCTCCCTGGGGGCGCTGATAATCGCGCTGAGTATGCTGGTAGATAATGCGATAGTGGTTGTGGAGGGATTACTCATTTCGCGTCAGCAGGGCGTGTCAGGGGTAAAAGCGCTAAACTTAATTATTCGGCGATCCGCACTTCCGCTGTTGGGAGCCACAATTATTGCTATCCTGGCATTTGCTCCTATTGGCCTGTCACAGGACTCAACGGGCGAATACTGTAAATCGCTGTTTCAGGTATTGTTAATTTCACTGATGCTGAGCTGGTTCACGGCCCTAACCATTACGCCAGCACTGGTTAAATGGTGGCTATTTAAAACCGAATCCCCTCTTAAGCAGCCATCAGAATTCGCTCCCTATAGTGGCAGTTTTTACCGACTCTATCAGCGTATCCTGAATACACTGTTGGCACACAAAACAGCCACACTTTCAGTCATGGCAGTACTGCTGGCGTTGGCAATCTGGGGCTTTGGCTCGGTACGACAAAATTTCTTTCCTTCAGCCAGTACACCGATTTTTTTTGTGGATCTGTGGCTACCTTATGGTTCGGACATCACCTCCACGGAAAAGATGGCTAGTGATATTGAAAAAATAATTGACGGTCGCCCGGGCGTGGTTTCCACGGTGTCAACGATAGGTCATGGCAGCATGCGGTTTATCCTGACTTACAACGGTCAGCGCCAGTACAGCAATTACGCACAAATCATGGTAAGAATGGACAATGAGCGCAATATTGGGGTACTGACGAGCCAGTTGGATACCGTTATCGCGCAGGATTACCCGCAGGTCAATGCCAGTACCAATCGCGTGATGTTTGGCCCTGCGGGCAGTAGCAGTATTGAGGTACGCATCAGAGGGACAGCGCCCGATATCATGCGCCAGATTGCCAGCAAAGTAAGTACTATTCTGGCCGACAATCGCGATACCAGTAGTGTAAGTAACGACTGGCAAAACCGCAGTAAAGTCATTCGCCCACAATATAATCCAGTGCTCGGTCAAGAGTTAGGTGTGGATAAAAAAGAAGTAGATGACGCGTTGGAAATGAATTTTTCCGGCAGTCGCATCGGGCTATATCGCGAAGGCACGGATATGATGCCGATAGTGGTGCGTCCGCCCGAAAACGAGCGGCATGACATTAATCATCTTAATAATGTCCAGGTCTGGAGCCAAAATCAGCAACGCTACATTCCGCTCAGTAACGTGGTCGATGGGTTCATATTACAGTGGGAAAATCCACTGATTCTGCGTCGCGATCGCAGCAGGGTTATGACCATCATGACCAACCCTGACCCACTGAGCAATGCCACTTCCGCCGATATTCTGGCACGCGTTCGCCCACAGATTGAACAGATTCCGTTGCCGCACGGTTACAACATTACGTGGGGAGGAGATGCGGAAAGTTCAAGCGAGGCACAGCAAGGCCTGTTCTCTACCCTGCCGTTAGGTTATCTGGTGATGTTCACCATTACCGTGTTGATGTTTAGTTCGCTGAAAAATGCTTTCGCCATCTGGCTTACCGTGCCGCTGGCATTAATTGGCGTCACAACAGGGTTTTTACTTATCGACATTCCGTTTGGCTTTATGGCCCTGATAGGTTTGCTGAGTCTGAGTGGAATGTTGATCCGTAACGGGATTGTCCTGGTTGAGGAGATTGAGCATCAGAAACAGGTGAAGCCGCAACATGAAGCGCTTATATCCGCCGCCACTTCACGTTTACGTCCTGTTCTGCTCACAACCTTCACCACTGTACTGGGTTTCGCGCCGCTGCTGAGGGATGTCTTTTTTCAGGGCATGGCCGTGGTTGTTATGTTTGGTCTGGGTTTTGCGACAATCCTTACCTTAATGGTTCTGCCGGTCCTCTATGACTGCCTGCACCGTCCGGAGACACCATGAAACATCACGGGGTAAATGTTAAAAATCGACAGGCTGCTTGTCGTTTACAGGAGAACAGACGTCAATGCATCAGAGCGGGTTAAAATCATTAACGCCCCTTATTCAGGGGCTACTTTTGCTGACATGTTTGACCATACTATTGGCTGGATTGCACATGGCAGCACCACTGGTTAATCAGGTCCTCCTGGCGCTGTTTCTCGCCGTGATGCTTGATCCACTGATCGAACGCCTGGAGAAACACGGACTCCCTCGACTCCTTACTTCGCTATCAGTGATTGTGGCTCTGCTGTTACTGATCGTTATTATCATCAGCTCGCTCAGCGCCTCAGCACCGGGGTTAATTCAGCTCAGTCGCCTGGCATCGGTTCAGATCGCCACCCAGCTTCATGCTCTGACATTTTTTCTGAGCGAGGCGGGTATTTTCCTTTCCACCAATCTGGTGCTTAGTTTCATCGATACCAGTGCCATACTTCGTCTGATAACCAGCCAGCTGTCGCTGATTCCGGGCATGTTGTCCTGGTGGCTGATGGTATTTCTTATGCTGCTATTTATGTTGTACGAACTGCCAGTGTTAAAAACCACTCTGCGCACCACTCAACATCGTTCGGGTGTGATCCGTGCGCTGCTGGAAGGCATACAAAGCGTGATCGTTTATGCACGCGTAAAAACGCTGACGGGACTGCTCGGTGGCCTAGTTGTCTGGGCCGCCGCCTGGCTACTGGGTTTAAAGTTTGCTTTTCTCTGGGGCATGCTGATGTTTATTTTCAATTATGTCCCGGTGCTCGGCTCCTTACTTGCCGCGATTCCGCCGGTCCTTCAGACGATGATCTTTTTCGATATACAGGCCGGCCTGTTGGTCGCTGGATTTTTCGTGGTGCTAAACCTTTCCCTGAGTTCAGTGATGGAACCACTTATGCTCGGCAAACGGTTGAATTTACCACTGACGGTTCAACTACTGGCATTCCTGATCTGGCAGGCACTACTTGGCATAACTGGAGCTATACTGGCCATTCCACTCACCTTTTTACTGAAAAAAGTGTGGCAAGCATTACGTGAACTGGAATGACGTATATATGCAGACGAGAGAAGTTGTGGAAAGTTACCAATTTTAAACTGAATAAGTTTACCAGTCGGGGACTCGCGTAACGTTAGAAAAAAGACTTCATCCTGGTGGCACCAGATGAGAGACGTAAACCATGATTTTCGCCTACGTCAGCTTCATCTTTGCCACCAGGCTTCATCATTTTTACCGCTTTAAACGAAAGTGGCTTTCCCTCTTGTTTTCCTGCCATAAAGACTCCGTTATCATGCACCTCATACCGTCATGAAATCCTACTGTTAACTGTAGGATTTCATGATATTCGATGAGACAACGTGAAACCTAATGATAACCATAAAATTCACTAACTCATGAAAAATTAAGAAATATGGACATCACACTCCAATGAGTACAATAGAAAACCTAGACTCTCACACGCCGATGATGCATTGGTGTTTTATTATTGATTAACATAGATATTTATTGAAATTTAATTAAAACCTATAATTCAACCTATAGTATATGCAAACAGTGCATACGAGATGCCCATAGTTTTCGGGATCTTTATTCATGGCGCATCGCCAGATACTTACGAGCCCTATAAGAACCCCCTGACCTGCCCCAAATGTTGCGACATTCGTCGCGCCAGATGGTTGGCATACCCGTACATGCAAAGGTTGTCTGAGCACGAAGGCTTAAGAAGTCATAGAAAAAAACAGTCATAAACCGTTCAAAATGAGGACGCATGTCTCAAATCATCATGAATGAGAACGCGCTATGTAGATGGCACTGAATGCATTAAATGATTCAGAAATAGGTAGACTCCACCTCCACTAGATCTTTCAGTACAGAACCAGCATCTGTTCCCAAGAGTAACAGACATATCGTCCGAAGACGCCACCTCTCAGGCTTCGATGGCATTGGCACGTGATCACCCGAAGGCGCTTCTCTCAGATCACTCGGTACACACTGGTACTGAAGCATTGGCAGTTGTCCCATGAACAACGGTGTTACACAGGGATAGTAGATCAACGTTTATTATGAGATCAAAAATTACTTTACATTAACGGTAGTCCTTTTCGCTGACTGACAATTGCTGATAATATGACTAAAAAATGAGATAGGGATGAGCCCATAAATGGAAAATAAAGCAGACCACGCACTTTCATTGATGATAAAGTTTTGCCTGTTTGAAGAAGATTGTTTTCCTGTTCTGAAGAACCATTTTGGCAATGACTGCTATAATAGTGCATTGAGCAATTATCAATCAAACTACAAAAGATACGTTCACCGGTATGTCGCCTTATCACATATTTATCACTCTTTAATAAACTGCTCATCGCTTTTTGATATGAACGTGAGATTGTATCTCAGGAAACAAATCACCGTCAGAGAAGAACAACTGGACAGATTTTCCAGAGCGATGCACGAAAGTTTTGTTCAACAGCTTTTCATTCAATATGCCAAACTTGCTGAAGCATTAATCGATGATATCCCTGACGATGGCAAGGACCCGGCTTCACACCACGACAAATATCGTGATTTAATTACCAGAAATAATCTTGAAGAAGTTTACTCACCGTTATTACGACTACTGAAAAAAATAAAAGACAGCAGCATTCAAACTTTACGCAATAAAATATTTGCTCACCCTTTTAAAGATACCAGGAAAGTTATTGCATTTTCATCACACATTGCCGTTGAAGAAATATACAAGACATTGAGGGTTCTTTGTGACGAAGACAAAAAAGACCAGTATGACAAAGAAGAAAGAAAAGTTCTTTTCTTTACAAACAGTCATATTATAAAAGGGGAGAAATCCAGAAAACACCTGTATATCATCTATGAATTTATGAAAGAGCTCAGAATGAATGCCTTTCTCAATATCGACCCATACATCAATCTGGAGCGTCAGGAAGCCATTGATATGATAAAAACATCACTGCTGATAAACACGCCGCTCATTGTACAACAAAAACAAAATACACTAAAACTCCAGTGAAATTCATTCAATATGATGCCGATGGTATCAACCCATCAGCATCACTATAACCAGTTGATGGAGATGGCACTCCACAATGGCTATCAGACCTTCTGCAAGGCGCCATTCTTTTTAATATAAACAGTGATATCCGGAAATTTTGATTTTACCTCTGTCAAATCAAAACGCTGATACCCCTGATCATCTGATATATGTTCATGAATGTTATCCAGACAGAATGCTGGCATCATAACCGGAATAGTTTTAATACCCATTTCATGTGCAATGAGGGATCTGTTTCGCCCCTGGTAAAACTGAACGGTGTGTTTCGCCAGACTTGATATCTGGGGAAAGTCAAATCGCGCCCCCGCCAGGTATCTGCCCCTCCATTCACTCTGTTTCACTAAACACTTATCCGGAACAGGCTCGCCTATTGCGTTTGACGCATGCTCCGCTAACCATGCCGTGTCCACAAACGCAATCACTGCTGTACCTTTAATAATTGTGGGCTGCATATCTCCCAGCAAGCCAATATCGATAAAGCAGTCATCCTTTCTCACGCACGTATATTCGAATGAACATTTGTACTTCACAACAGACTCCTCATATATTTCTGTAACCCCCGGCACAACCGGGCCAGTCAATTAACTTACCGCCCAGACCTGAATTCACGGCTCCCCGAAAACAGTACGACAGATTTAGCCCCTCTTGAGAGAGCCACATACAGATTGCTGGCACTCATGCTGCCGGCATCCAGTATCAGGGCATGATCACACTCCAGCCCTTTCAGAAGGAGTGTCGAGCCAATAGATCTGTGAGTAATTCGTCTGTCTCCCTGGTACCTTCGCTGCTCCCGAACCACCGAGGCAGCCTCATAAATACTCATCTCAGGGGAACTGACAGACAAACTTAGCGCATCCTTCAGGGCCTGACAGGCTCCGGAGCGGAAAACACGTGTTCCCTCTTTTTCCTCCAGATGCTGTAGTGCAGAGCGAGTATTATGCCGGGAAGGCTCTCTGACAAGCGTAACCAGCGCATTTTCAAGCAAGGAGGCAGCGGTGCGATTTCTGCCCGCCAAAATGCGACTGACGCGACGTAACGTCAGGTTTACTTCCACATTCGTCATCATTTCAGTCGCAATACGCAGTATTCTATCCAGCATACCGGAGCCAGTATCTTCGCTATCCAGCCCCTGCGCCATTCTCATCACATCACTCAGATCGACGGGTTCAACCACATCAATTCCATTTATGCGCTGCGCAAACTGGTGTCTGGACGTGACTCTGCGGGAATCACCCAGCACCAGAAGTGAGTCATCAGGATATTGCCGCAACAGCGCGTAATATTCCTGTTGCTGGCGTACAAGGTTTGCATTCTGATCGCGCGTCAGTGAATGGAAACGGACAAAATCAGGACAGGACGCCAGGTCAATACTCTCATCGTTGAGCAGTTTTTCCCTTACATCCAGAATCCATTCACCCAGCGCAGGAGCATTCACATTATTCCAGCGCCATGGGGTATCTAAGGTTGTCAGAACCGGGAAGCTCACCTGAACCGTATCTCTCCAGTGAGGCATCGGGCCACTGAAGCTGAATATACACTGCATGGGATCGCCAAACACGACGGTGGGCAGAAGATGAGATAAGGCAACGGTCATCTCATGTTGCAGAACATTACAGTCCTGGTATTCATCGACCAGCAGACGTGAATAGGAAGCTCTGACGGCTTCATTGATATTACCCCCCCGGAGCAGCGCAAGCACTGATCGCCGAAGCGAGGGGTAGAACTGGTTAGGCACTTCCGGCCCAACATCCACAGGACACAGGCCTGGAAAACTGCCTGCAATTCTTAGCGCCCACCCGTCAATGGTTGTCACAACATAGTTCTGTGAGGGGACAGAGAAGCGTTTAAGCCGTTTCTTCAGCGCGGTAACCCCGGCAGTGGTGTGTGTTAGCACAAGATAAGGCTTATGCTGGGCAACACTGAGCACTTCGGTTATCAGATGTGTTTTCCCACATCCGGCCGGGGCAACAACCAGACCTCTGCGGGCACCCAGCACGGCCTCAATGCTCATCCCTGATCTCCATGATTAGCCGCCCAGTTACGCAATCCCCTTATCTTGGCACGGAACGCCTCATCGAATAAGCGGATATGGGGTGCGATAATGTTTTCAGCAAGGATCTCAGCTTTTCCAATGGATTTAAACCAGCCATATTTACCTGCGGCTTTCGCCACCGGAATTCTCATTCCATCTTCAGGTGCATGGGTACAGTTCTCAAAACCATAAGCATTCTGAGAATAGTTCTTAATATTTTGGTCAACTCTTTCTTCACCATTAAGCTCAGCGGCAAGCATAACAATATCGCGTATCATTTCGACCGGACACCATCTCAGGAGAGCTCCTTCTGTTGAAAGTTCCTCCCCCCACTCGAAAACAGTGACTCCACTACGGCGGCAGGCTTCAGTCTGCTGCCTGTGCGCCTCTTCCGTAATATCAGAATCTTTAAGTAACGCGGTTCTGTAACCCAACTGAGCAAATACGCGGGCCCGCTTAAAAAAATTGTCACCCCCACTGCCATCTACGGCAAAAACCCCCCGTTCCTGAAATCCAGGGTGTCTGTTACGCTGCCAGATGAGATCAATTCCACGAATGAACCCGACCTCTGTACTCCCTTCCCCCACGATGACCGCTTTACTGAAAAAGGCTTCTGCGCAGGCACGTAGCGTGGCCTGTTCCTGATCGTCGCCAGTTAACGTCAGAAATGCATGTGATGGGGCCGGAAAACCGGCGTCAGATTTACGCATAACGCAAAGTTGTGTTGCCTTCAGCTCACGAAGCACGTAGGGAGAGTGCGTGGTAATAAAGACTTGTGACAGAGGCTCAGCGTCACGGGACCCTAATTTATGCAGGAGCCGACTGATCCTGTATGGCTCAAGCCCATATTCAGCTTCATCAACCAGTATTATCCCGGGGTTACCCACCGCTTTTTGCAGGCCGGCAACAAGCAGCCGGGATGATCCGGTCCCCAGCATTCGTAATGGCGTGCTGTCACTGTTATGCAGGCTGATGGCGCTATTGGACAGTGAAACACCATTCACATCGAGAAGCGCCTTTAATTCACCGAGTGGAACACCGAGCTCATTCGCTATGGTCTGCACCTCACCCAGAATGCCCTCAAGCTGCGGCATCTCCTGTGCAGCAAAGTTTTGCCGGGTCTGACGAGAGAGTTCGGCCAGGGTTGAGCTGACATTGAAGGTCTCTTCAGAAAGTTTATGAAGCACCGAGCGGTTACCCCAGGCCAGATGATGATGGGCAACGGTTCCTAGGCGTGTAGGATGAAGGCATTCTCTATGCTTCCACTGAAGTCTTTTCTCTATCCCCTCTTCCGCCGCCCGTTCAGAAAACAGAAACCAGTCAGGTTCAAGATCTTCGTTGACCATCAGCTTCAGCGTAATGACCATCTCATCATTTTGCTCAGGCTCGTCATGAATTTCGCGAGTGTTTAGATCAAACCCGCGAAGAAACCGGCCATAATGCTCCAGATTGAGTATGCCATCATCAAGCTTGCCGAGAGTGGCGCTGATAGAGATGGGATCACCGGTGTTCATCAGATGGAAATCAGCATCGCTAAATGAACAGGAACGTCTGGCCCCCAGCACCAGGTCAATAGCATCAAGAAATGTGGATTTCCCAGAATCCCCCGGGCCGATAAGACAATTAAAGCCCGGGCCGGGATACCACTCTGCCTGTCTTATTGACCTGAAATTTTCGATACTGATATGCCGGATCACTGCCATCTACTTTCTCCCTGCGCAGAAATGCTCGCGCTTTATAATCTCACATGGAAAATATCATGGCATAAGATGAGGGACATTTTTATGATACAAGTGGTTATCCGGGAAAAATGGGCAAAGGAGAATTTTTCGTTTGCCGCTAAGCGCTTAATGGAACGAGAGCCTTATTGTACTTTATGCTTTGGGGACACGTTGGCTTCCCCACATCAGCTCACGTATTTCAATCTGTTCCGGGGTTATAGGGGAGGCTTTAGGTATTTTGCCCTGTCGTTCATCCCGCAACTGCTTTACCCATCGCGTCATGGTAGAAAGACCCACATCCATAGCACTGGCCGCAGCTGCAACGGCGTAGTTCTGATCAAGGACCAGTTGAGCGGATTCGCGTTTAAACTCTGCGCTGAAATTTCTTTGTTTCATTGAGGCACCTGTAATGTTCTGAGGTGAGCATATCACCTCTGTTCAGGTGGCCAAATTCAATAAACCACTACAGATAGCGCTTCAGGTAGGCCATGAGAGGGGGAGCACAGAGTCTTTCAAGACTTGCAGTCAAGGGGCTTCACTCAAAGAGCTTGCTCAACACGTGGAACAGGTCAATTTTGACGGTATAGCTTGACGGCTTTACGCTTTCATTTTTCAAAAGTGCATAAACAGTCAATTAGTGATTGATTATCCTAGTTTTCGCCACAATGAAGCGCAAATAATAATTAAACAGATAGTGAAAGAGATTCAACTTAACACGGCTGGAAAGAAGTGTGATGTCTTCTTACATAACGGGTTAACGTTGCTGAACTTCCCACTAGATAAAGTGGTTGATGGTGCTCAGTAGATGGAGATTTTACCGCTGATTGATGGTGATGAATTCGACTTTGAAGAGTTCTCGACTAGGCCCCGTCACATAGCCTTAGAAGATGCTCCAGAGTGGGTGAAAGAGATGGAAGAGCAACCTAATCAGTCGCTGTGAAAAGTTTGCTTACAATCAGCTTCTTACAAGCTAAAATGGCTCAATAAAATGAGGGATGCATGATGAATAATTCACCTGTATTGAATTTGCAGGAAATGGCTAGTTCAAGTTCAGTAGATATAGAAACCTTGTTATCAAGGGCTAAAATGATTTCTGTAAAATTAGGGTTGCAGGATATATCAGATTGGCTCGATTACGAAATGAAAGGTTACCCATCACATGACCTGCTTCCAGAATATAGAATTATTCTCGATGCTCAAGTGATGGCATTCAACCCTTATTCTGGTTGGGTTCCCTATCAGATTGCCAACACTACGGGGAAAAACAAAGAGGTTTATGATTCGTTGACTACTATCAATATCAACAATCCTATATCAATGCTTGTAGAACACGCAAAAAGTGAGTCTGTCCTTCATTCTGACCTCCCAGGATTTATGACAGAATTACTTCAAGAAATGGCTGGCTGTAGGTATCGTATGGCGTGGTGCATTTATCCTGCACAGATTATAAATATCATTTCAAGTGTGAGAGTCAAAATCCTAGATTGGTCATTACTTCTTGAATCTAAGGGAATTTTAGGTGAGGGGCTTCTTTTCTCCAAAGAAGAGAAAAGAGAAGCTTATGGGATGACAATTAACAACATTAATAATTTCAATGCTAGTGTTAACAACTCTGGTGCTATAGGTGCGGGTAATAATGGTGATATAACTCAAGCTAACACGGTTAATACTTTTGATTTTGATAGTCTGTCACATCAATTAAAGGTATTAGGTGTTGCGACTGACGACATAGCGGCATTAAAAAAATTAATAATAAGTGCATCTCATCCAAAGGCATCGGGAAGTTTTGACCCAGTCATTGGTAATTGGATGGGGAATATAATGGGTAAAGCTTATTCAGGTGAGCTTAATGTTTCTGGCGCTGAAGCATCTGTATTAATTGTAAAAGCTCTTTCTTCTTACTATGGCTTTTAAAGTAACTTATCGTAATAATGTTGCGAGATAAAATTAGAGGGCGTATGAATAACTCACCAGTTTTAGAATTGCAAGCTTTGGCTGGAGACCCATCTTCAGATATTGTCGCGGTTTTATTAAAAGCTAAGATGATAGCTGTTAAATTAAATTTGAATGACCTTAGTGAATGGCTTGAATATGAAATTGAAGGTTACCCGACAGGTAATGATATTCCAAAGTATCGAGTAGGTCGAGGGATTGTCAAGGCGTTCAATCCTTACCATGGCTGGTTTCCTGTTGACTTCAGTAATGTACCGCCAGATTTCATAGAGAGTGCTTCTGAGTTTAGGATTACCGAATCAATATCGTCAATGAAAAAAGGCGAATCAAAAGATGGTATGCTTCGTATCACCATGCCGCCTAAATTGGTAAACATGTTATTCGGTTCGGATAATATCCCGCCAGAGGTTTGTTGGTTTTTTAGTGCAAACAAACTCAATCATATAGTGACAACTGTAAGAAACAAGATTCTCACATGGTCTCTGGAATTAGAAAAACAAGGGATTATGGGGGATGGTTTATTATTCACCCAAAAAGAAAAGGATGCAGCACCAATGACAATCACAAATAATAATACAAATAATTTCCACGCTCCTGTAAACAATGCTGGCGCAATTGGAGCGGGCAACACTGGTGACATTAATCAGCAAAACTCTATCTCAGTAGGCGACATTGCATCCCTTGAGCGTGAACTAAAGAGTCACGGGCTTGATGATAATGATGTTGCTGAATTAAAACTGCTTGTTGAGCAATCACCTAAACCAGCTTCAAAAGAAGAGGTTGAAAAAGGTTTTGGGGCGTGGATTGGTAAGATGACTGGTAAGGCTTTTACAGGTGCGTTAAAGGTCGCTGGTGCGGCGGCTCCTGCCGTTCTTACTAACGCAATCTGCTGCTACTTCGGGATCCTTGTTTAACTCTTTTAAGGTCGCTATGGTTAGACGGGATTCTTTTTGATTTCTGAAATTTCCATAGTGCCTCCTTAAATAACTTGTGAATGCTGAAAATTAGCCGTTTAGATGGCTAAATTAACATAACACTGAAAAACAGTGTCTCCAGCCCCTCCCCTATCGATATCAGTTATTTTAATAACCTCAGCCTATTAACTATTCTTTATTCAGAACAGGCGTTATTCAGTGAATATAATCCTGTTTAAATTTCTTCTTTGCTCCGAAGTAACCACCAACAGTTGAGGCTGCTATATAGGTAATCATAATCTGAATGGTGTTGCGGGAAACATCCGACACAAAGTCATCATCAAAGATGCTTATATAGCCATCAGACGTATCAGCCACACGTTGAATCAGGTTAATAAGCAGTATGTGATTCAAATATAAAAAGGCCGCTATGTTACAGATGGCAAGCCCCCATCCCAACTTGCTTAACTCTTTACCTTTACACCATAAGTATGGAGTCATCCCACAACTGAACAAACAACAACCTATGATTGGGGCAATCAATGACGCTGTGTGTAACATGCTCTTACCGTCTATGTAGGAGCTATCAAGTGGCTTTTAAGATAATAGATTGGTCATTTGGTTACAATCAGCCTCAGCCGATGCAGTCTCAAAAGGAAGACGTTAAAAGATAATAGTAGCCATTTAGCCCCGACTGGTGATACCAACCAACGGAAGCTTCAGCGACTTCATAATGTACGCTCAAAAGCCATCTTATTAGGACGCTCGTGTATCCATATGGAACCGTGAGCCAACCGGAGATAGAGCCTGTATATATCGCTTACAGGGACGAGAATCACCATAAGCCTGTTTATACCCTCAGTAAGGGGCATCGGGTCTGAATGCGTGGCTTCTAAGCGTTTATTGGGCTATTTTGAGACATTGGAAGTCATCAGCTTCGAGTTGAGCTTGTACCTGTTCGAGCTGTACAACTACAGGTCCTTACAGTTAACATCCCAATTACCATATCAACCATAACGGCAGCTATGAGGGATGATTTGCCGATTTTTATAGATGAATAAAATGCAGTTTTTTAAGTATCAAAAATTTATTTATAAGGATCTTGAAGCAATGGCGCGATAATAGGAGCCGAACCTGCGACCTTCGCATTACTAATGCAAGCAAACTCCAAAATGAGTACAATGATAAGTACATACAAAAACATGAATAAAATAAAACAGTTATATCAATAAGATAACTATTAAATCACGGTTCAACGTTTAAAAGGTAACTTCATTGCGTTTTCTCTTAATCCTCTGGAATCATTCTTAATGCTGCATCAAGCTCATCATTTAACATGCTGCCTACAAACGAACTTTGTGAGGAAAAGTATTTCTCCACCGGACCAAGAGCACCAACACGCTTTAAAATACGTTGCTGCGCTGCATAAGCTGGCTTTATTCTACTATCAACATCTTTCCACCATTTGAGACCATATTTTTTAATTATCTTCCCTTTTATTCTTTTAAAATACGCCTTACTATCTTCACCCTTATAAGAGACTAATACACTAGCCCAAATCATTTTCTTATGAATAGATAATGGTCTATACTCTCGCTCAATTAAATCACTTCGAACATTAGGATGTAAAAGCAAACTACCATCAAGTAATTTACGTTTTATCCACAAACGTCTGGCACACTCGTAAATTTTTTTCTTCTCTTCTTTTTCAAGATGTCTGGTATAAGTTGCCCAAGCTTCTAGATCATCAACTAATGATAATTTCTCAATTAGAGTTTGCTGTTCGGTGTTGAAATCGCTAAGCATGAAAAATCCCTTCTGTTGCAGCAACATAAATTAATAATACATCTGTATTTGTTATTTTATCAGGTCATCCAAATAATCCGCCCACACCTGCAACAACTTCCGGCACTCAGCATCATACTTATACAGATTATAAATACCTTCAACGCCGCCACGTGTATGCCCCAATACGGCCTCTGCTATCTCATTTGGACACTGCAAACGAGATAACCCCGTTCGTACTGTACGACGCAGATCATGCGGCGTCCAATGAGGTATATCAAGCATTTGACCGCTTTCACGTAAACGCCATGAGTTTTCAGTTAGATACTTCTGCTGAATTGGCTTCTTTGTGGCTTGCGAAGGGAATAGATATTTGTCAGAGGTAAGCCGTAGTACTTTGAGAAAGTCGATTGCCTGATCAGATAACTGTACGTAGCGCTCTATCCCTGTTTTAGTTTCTCGCAGATGAATAGTGCCTTTTTCAAGATCAACATCCTTCCATGCCATATTGCAGACTTCACCAGTACGACACCCAGTCCAGAGAGTCAGACGTAACACGTTTTTGATCGTTGGTGTGTAAGCCGAACCCGGAAGCCATTTAAGGAATTTAGCAAGCTCGTCCTCGCTCAGTACTCGTGTTCCTCGTCCGTTTGTGAGCTTAATTCTGGTCTGTCGTAAGCTGGATTTTGCTAACAGCGCCGGATTCGCAAAATTATCATTAAAACGTCCAAGGCCAATTGCAAATTCATATGCGAGTGAAAGCTCCCTCAGAACATTACCAGCCTGTACGGTTGCACCTCGGGCTACAATGCCATTAATTAAATTGATGACATCCTGACGCGTAATCTCAGCAGCATTTCGGGTTCCTAAGCTTTTAACAGCGTCACCATAGAGAGTACGACGAACCTCAGCCTGCCCTTTCGGCTTTCTGGCACCGGGAATGACCTTCCCATCCTTCGTTTTACGATCCTCAATACGTTCAGTAAGATACAATTCAACTAATCCCTGTACGGTCAATTCAGGGATCTTAGCTTGTTCAGCTTCAATCGCACGCTGGAGCTTATCTTTTTTGAGTTCAGTCGCAGGGCACCGACCTTCATGTCGGAGGAGCTTTAATTCGTGGAGTTTAAGACGTGCAGCGGCGAGAGAAGTCTGCGGGAAGTTACCAATTTTAACCTGAGCTAGCTTGCCAGTCAGAGGACTTGTGTAACGATAGAAAAAAGACTTAACCCCAGTTGCACCACAGGAGACACGTAAGCCACGATTTTCGCCTACATCAGCCTTATCTTTGTCGCCTGGCTTCATCATTTCTACCGCTTTAAACGAAAGTGGCCTTCCCTCTTGTTTTCCTGCCATAAAGACTCCGTTATCATGCATCTTATGCAGTCATGAACATAAATGTAGGTTGCACTGTATGTGCCCATATTTTACCAGGCCATAGGTTGGCAAGCTACACTTTAGCCTACATTTAAATGTAGGATTTCATGATATTCGATGAGACAACGTGAAACTCAATGACAACAACAAATATCACTAACTCATTAAAAATTAAGAAAATGGACATCACAAACCGATGAGTACAATAGAAAATTTAGACTCTCACACGCCGATGATGCAGCAGTATCTCAAGCTGAAGGCTCATCATCCGGAAATACTGCTTTTTTACCGCATGGGCGACTTTTACGAACTGTTTTATGACGATGCGAAACGCGCGTCTCAGCTGCTTGATATCTCCCTGACCAAACGCGGCGCATCAGCAGGCGAGCCTATCCCGATGGCGGGCATTCCTCACCATGCGGTAGAAAACTACCTCGCCAAGCTGGTCAATCAGGGGGAATCTGTCGCTATTTGTGAGCAGATTGGCGATCCGGCAACCAGCAAAGGTCCGGTTGAGCGCAAAGTGGTACGCATTGTCACGCCTGGCACCATCAGTGATGAAGCGCTGTTGCAAGAACGCCAGGACAACCTGCTGGCCGCTATCTGGCAAGACAGTAAAGGTTACGGCTATGCCACGCTGGATATCAGCTCCGGGCGTTTTCGCGTCAGCGAACCGGCCGACCGCGAGACCATGGCCGCAGAATTGCAGCGCACCAATCCCGCTGAACTGCTGTATGCCGAAGATTTCGCTGAAACCTCACTGATTGAGGGGCGTCGCGGATTACGTCGTCGCCCACTTTGGGAATTTGAAATCGATACTGCTCGCCAGCAGCTGAACTTGCAGTTTGGCACGCGGGATCTGATTGGTTTTGGCGTGGAAAACGCCCCGCGCGGATTATGTGCTGCTGGCTGTCTGCTGCAATACGTAAAAGATACCCAGCGCACCTCGCTGCCGCATATTCGTTCCATCACCATGGAACGTCAACAGGACAGCATCATTATGGATGCCGCCACGCGCCGCAATCTGGAAATTACCCAGAACCTGGCGGGTGGCGTTGAAAACACGCTGGCTTCAGTACTCGACTGCACCGTGACGCCGATGGGCAGCCGTATGCTCAAGCGCTGGCTGCATATGCCGGTCCGTGACACCAAAGTCCTTACCGAGCGTCAACAGACTATCGGCGCGCTACAGGATTCCACCAGTGAATTGCAACCCGTGCTGCGTCAGGTCGGCGATCTGGAACGTATCCTGGCGCGTTTGGCCCTGCGTACTGCGCGTCCGCGGGATCTGGCCCGTATGCGTCATGCCTTCCAGCAATTACCGGAACTGCGCGCGCAACTGGAAAGTGTAGACAGTGCCCCCGTGCAGATGCTGCGCGAGAAAATGGGTGAGTTTGCAGAGCTGCGCGAACTGCTGGAACGCGCCGTTGTGGAAGCTCCGCCAGTGCTGGTTCGCGACGGTGGCGTCATCGCCCCGGGCTATAACGAAGAACTGGACGAGTGGCGAGCGCTGGCTGATGGCGCAACTGACTATCTGGACAGACTGGAAATCCGTGAGCGCGAGCGCACCGGTCTGGATACGCTGAAGGTTGGGTTTAACGCCGTTCATGGCTACTACATTCAGATCAGTCGCGGGCAGAGCCATCTGGCGCCGATTAACTATGTGCGTCGCCAGACGCTGAAAAACGCCGAACGCTACATTATTCCGGAACTGAAAGAGTACGAAGACAAAGTTCTGACGTCAAAAGGCAAAGCACTGGCGCTGGAAAAACAGCTGTACGATGAGCTGTTCGACATGCTGTTGCCGCATCTGGCTGATTTGCAACAGAGCGCCAGCGCGCTGGCGGAGCTGGACGTACTGGTCAACCTTGCAGAACGCGCTTATACCCTGAATTACACCTGCCCGACCTTCACCGATAAACCCGGCATTCGTATTACTGAGGGACGTCATCCGGTGGTTGAACAGGTGCTAACCGAGCCGTTTATCGCCAACCCGCTTAACCTCTCGCCTCAGCGACGGATGCTGATCATCACCGGTCCGAATATGGGGGGTAAAAGTACCTATATGCGCCAGACCGCGTTGATTGCGCTGTTGGCCTACATCGGCAGCTACGTTCCGGCGCAGAAAGTGGAAATAGGCCCGATCGATCGGATCTTTACCCGCGTGGGCGCGGCGGATGATCTGGCATCCGGTCGTTCTACCTTTATGGTAGAAATGACCGAAACCGCCAACATTCTGCATAACGCCACCGAGAACAGCCTGGTACTGATGGATGAGATTGGACGCGGCACCTCCACCTACGACGGCCTGTCGCTGGCATGGGCGTGCGCGGAAAACCTGGCCAATAAAATCAAAGCATTAACGTTGTTTGCCACCCACTACTTCGAACTGACTCAGTTACCGGAGAAAATGGAGGGCGTCGCGAATGTGCATCTGGATGCATTAGAGCACGGCGATACCATCGCCTTCATGCACAGCGTACAGGATGGTGCAGCGAGCAAGAGCTATGGTCTGGCAGTAGCAGCCCTGGCTGGCGTGCCGAAAGAGGTTATTAAACGCGCGCGGCAAAAACTGCGCGAACTGGAAAGCATTGCGCCAAACGTTGCTGCGACCCAGGTCGATGGAACACAGATGTCGCTGCTTTCAGTGCCTGAAGAAACCTCGCCCGCCGTTGAAGCGCTGGAAAACCTCGACCCGGATTCACTAACGCCTCGCCAGGCGCTGGAGTGGATCTACCGGTTGAAAAGTCTGGTGTAACGTTGTAATTCCCGATGGCGCTTTGCTTATCGGGCCTACGGCAACGCGAGAATGGGTGCAAGAGGACGAAACCGGACCATCAAAACGCGGGGTTTCCCCCGCGTTGTTGCTACTTCTTCGGTTCGTAAGCGAGAACAGCTTTAAACTCCATACCACGTTCTTTAATACTTAACTCGCACAACGAATCTCGTACCATTAACGTGAATCCCAGCACCGTGAAACACAGCACTACAATTGCCACAAGGGCATATTTTGTCAGCATGTCTTGCCTCCCTGCAAAGAAGAGACTAACATCCAAATGGTCTAGGTTTGTACGCTAGCCTCAGGTTGATAGAACTATCTCCTGGGGCTTTTGTCTTTCCGGGACCTTACAAATGCTCAAAGCCCAGAAAGCCTCAAGCACCCGCAGCTATTCTATTCCCGATGCCGCTGTAACAAATCAATTTATCAATACGTTACGAGTCTGCTCGCAAAAAAGACCCGGAATCCCGGGCCTTCAGTATTAGCGCTTACCTTCCGCCAGCAGCGGTGGGATACTCGGCACCATCGGTGCGTCATCCATATCTTTTTGCGTCATACGAAACGCCTCCGGGTAGTGCTCGCGACTGGTACGACGTAGCGGTTCGGTATTACGCCAGGTGTACAGACAATGCTGGCACTGATATACCGTCCAGACACCTTTTACCGGCGAGTTTGCCATCACTTCAATATGTTCATCGGCACAACGTGGACAAATCATCTGCTACTCCTTATTTACGGTTGGCCAGCATGGCGGTCAGTTTTTCTGCCCAGGCTTTCGTTTCCGGTAAATCACATACCGGCTGGCTGTAGTGCCCACGGTTATCCGGCGCGACCGGCGTGGTAGCATCAATAATTAACTTGTCGGTAATCCCCGCCGGACTGGAACCCGGATCAAGCTCAAGCACCGACATATTCGGCAGTTGCACCAGATCGCCCGCCGGGTTGACCTTCGAAGACAGCGCCCACATCACCTGCGGCAGGTTGAACGGGTCAACATCCTCATCAACCATAATCACCATTTTCACGTAACCCAGGCCATGCGGCGTCGTCATTGCACGCAGCCCCACCGCGCGGGCAAAGCCGCCGTAGCGTTTTTTGGTGGAGATAATCGCCAGCAAACCGTGGGTGTACATGGCATTCACCGCCTGCACTTCCGGGAACTCGGCTTTCAGCTGTTGATACAGCGGTACGCAGGTTGCCGGCCCCATCAGGTAGTCAATCTCCGTCCACGGCATCCCCAGATATAGCGATTCAAAAATCGGTTTGGTGCGATAAGAGACTTTATCGATACGTACGACCGTCATATTACGTCCACCGGAATAGTGCCCGGTAAACTCGCCAAACGGCCCTTCGATTTCACGCTTACGGCTTTCAATGACCCCTTCGAGGATCACTTCCGAACCCCAAGGCACGTCAAAGCCGGTGAGCGGTGCGGTAGCGATCGGGTACGGGCTTTCACGCAGCGCTCCCGCCATTTCGTATTCCGACTGATCGTACTTCAGCGGCGTGGCCCCAATCAGGGTAATAATCGGATCGTTACCCAGCGTGATGGCAATCGGCAGATCTTCACCGCGCTCTTCAGCTTTATGCAGATGCAGCGCGATATCATGCATCGGCACCGGCTGCAGGCCAAGCTTGCGTTTGCCCTTCACTTCCATACGATAAATGCCGACGTTCTGTTTGCCGAAGTTGTCCGGATCCAACGGATCGCGCGACACCACGCAGGCTTTATCAAGATAGAAACCGCCGTCACCATCGTTCAGACGAAACAGCGGCAGAATATCAAACAGGTTGATCTCCTCACCATCAACACAGTTTTCAGCCCACGTCGGGTTGGCACGACGCTCCGGTGTAACCGGAAATTTATCCCAGCGGCGAATAAACTCATCAATTTGTTTTTTCACCGGTGTATTGGGCGGCAGGCCTAATGAAATGGCATGATTCTGCCATGAGCCGATGGTATTCATCACCACGCGGGCGTCGGTAAAACCACGAATATTGTCAAACCACAGCGCTGGCGCACCATCACCAATACGTCCGGTCGCGTTAGCCGCCGCAGCCAGATCCGGCTCAGCGTTGACTTCTTCACTGATTTTCAGCAATTGTCCCTGGTCGTCCAGCGCTTGTAAAAAGCTGCGCAAATCATCAAATGCCATTATTCATTCTCCTGTGAAAAATTCTGCGCCTGCCGTAAACCCTGCCAGCGACGGGCGTTTGGATGCTCCAGACCAAACTGATCGAGCACACGCGCAACGATATGCTGAGTGATGTCATCGACCGTTTGCGGGTGGTTGTAAAACGCGGGCATCGGCGGGACCATCGCCACGCCCATGCGGGAAAGTGCGAGCATGTTTTCCAGATGAATAGTGCTGAGCGGCATTTCACGCGGAACCAGAACCAGCTTGCGCCCTTCTTTCAGCACCACATCAGCAGCGCGCCCCACCAGTCCTTCCGCGTAGCCTGCTCGAATACCGGCCAGCGTTTTCATACTGCAGGGGATAATGATCATGCCGTCAGTACGAAACGATCCTGAGGATATGGTCGCCGACTGGTCCGCCGGGTTGTGGCAATAATCGGCCAACGCCGACACATCACGGACGCTGTACGGCGTCTCCAGTTCAATAGTGGTTTTGGCCCACTTTGACAGCACCAGATGGGTTTCTACCCCCGGCATTTCCCGCAGCGCCAGCAATAGCGACACACCAAGCGGTGCGCCGGTCGCCCCGGTCATTCCTACAATCAGTCTCATTTCGCCCTCAATTTTGTTCGTGTACGAACATTTTGATTAAAATACTCCCTCGATGCATTCCGGACAAGAGCACCTCGCACAGATTGCTAAAGCAGCAATGGTTAAACTATGACGCGTTACCCGTTAAGATAGAGACTGACAGATATTCCGGAGCTCTCATGCCGTTAAGAAACACAGCCTTTCACCTTTTACGTCAGCTTTTTCAGCAACATACGGCTCACTGGCAACATGAATTACCGGATCTGACCAAACCGCAGTATGCGGTGATGCGCGCCATTGCCGAGCATCCCGGCATTGAGCAGGTCGCCCTGACCGAAGCCGCAGTCTGTACCAAGGCAACGCTTGCGGAAATGCTGAGCCGGATGGAAAAACGGGAGTTGGTCAGACGTGAACACGACCCGGCGGATAAGCGTCGGCGATTTGTTTATTTGACCGCGCAAGGAGAAGCATTACTGACCAGCGCAACCCCGTTAGGCGATAGCGTGGATGATGAGTTTCTGGGGCGATTATCTGATGAAGAACGTGAGCAGTTCACACGTCTGGTGCGTAAGATGATGAACTAATCTGCCGGATGGCGACATAAATGTCTTATCCGGCCTACAAAGTCCTGCTCCCCGTAGGCCTGATAAACGCAGTGCCATCAGGCAACAAACATAGAAAAAGGCCAGTCTCAATGAGACTGGCCTTTCTTGATAGAACTTGTGCTTACTCGCGGAACAGCGCTTCGATATTCAGTCCCTGAGTCTGCAGGATTTCACGCAGACGACGCAGACCTTCAACCTGAATCTGGCGAACACGTTCACGGGTGAGGCCAATTTCGCGGCCCACATCTTCCAGTGTCGCAGCTTCATACCCCAGCAGACCAAAGCGACGTGCCAGTACCTCACGCTGTTTGGCGTTCAGTTCGAACAGCCATTTGACGATGCTCTGTTTCATATCATCGTCTTGCGTGGTGTCTTCCGGGCCGTTTTCCTTTTCATCGGCCAGAATATCCAGCAACGCTTTTTCGGAATCGCCACCCAGCGGGGTGTCTACCGAGGTAATACGCTCGTTGAGTCGGAGCATACGGCTGACGTCATCAACCGGTTTGTCCAGTTGTTCAGCAATCTCTTCTGCGCTCGGTTCGTGGTCCAGTTTATGCGACAACTCACGCGCGGTACGCAGATAGACGTTCAGCTCTTTTACAATGTGAATTGGCAGTCGGATCGTACGGGTTTGGTTCATTATCGCCCGTTCGATCGTCTGGCGGATCCACCAGGTTGCGTATGTTGAGAAGCGGAACCCGCGTTCCGGGTCAAACTTCTCGACTGCACGGATCAGTCCCAGATTGCCCTCTTCAATCAGGTCCAGCAATGCCAGACCACGATTGCCATAACGACGAGCAATTTTCACCACCAGACGCAAGTTACTTTCAATCATGCGACGGCGGGATGCGACATCCCCACGCAGTGCGCGACGCGCAAAATAAACTTCTTCTTCGGCTGTTAACAGTGGTGAATAACCAATCTCACCAAGGTAAAGCTGAGTCGCGTCCAACACACGCTGTGTGGCCCCCTGCGATAACAGCTCTTCTTCAGCCAGGTCGTTATCACTGGGTTCCTCTTCACTCAAGGCTTTTTCATCAAAAGCCTCTACTCCGTTCTCATCAAATTCCGCATCTTCATTTAAATCATGAACTTTCAGCGTATTCTGACTCATAAAGGTGGCTCCTACCCGTGATCCCTAACGGAACTAGCACGTGAAAGCCTGGTTCCGCCGAATTATCGCTGCGGTAAATAACGCAGCGGGTTTACGGATTTCCCCTTGTAACGAATTTCAAAATGCAAGCGTGTTGAACTGGTTCCGGTACTACCCATGGTAGCTATTTTCTGCCCCGCCTTGATTTCTTGTTGTTCCCGGACCAGCATTGTATCGTTATGGGCGTAGGCACTCAGGTAATCATCGTTATGTTTGATGATAATAAGATTACCGTAACCACGCAGCGCGTTACCGGCATAGACGACGCGTCCATCTGCGGTCGCGACAATAGCCTGTCCCTTGCTGCCTGCAATGTCGATCCCTTTATTGCCACCTTCGGTAGCCGCAAAGTTTTCGATCACTTTGCCTTCGGTCGGCCAGCGCCAGGTAGAGATTGGCGAGCTGGTTGACGTTGAGCTTGCAGTTGATTCGGTTGCGCTAACTGCCGGAGCCGTTACAGGCGCTGTGACCACAGTCCCAGCAGGCTTGTTGTTCGGCAACATTTTATTAGCACTTTGTTCACCTGAATCCTCAGAATACGTAATTGTTGGTTTCGAAGCAACAGCAACGGTGGAATTTTGTGCAGGGTTGGTCACAACTCCTTGCTGTGCTGCATCCGCCTGGGTGATGGCATTTCCACCGGTAATCGGTGCGCCAGACGCATTGCCCACTTGCAGAGTTTGACCGACATTCAGGCCATACGGGGCCGGAACGTTATTGCGTTGTGCGAGATCACGGAAATCGTTCCCGGTAATCCAGGCAATATAGAAAAGGGTATCGCCTTTCTTAACAGTATAGGTACTGCCGCCCGTATAGCTACCTTTCGGAATGTTCCCATACTTACGGTTGTACACAATACGACCGTTTTCCATCTGCACAGGTTGTTCCGCAACAGGCTGGATCTGTGTTGACTGTGTGGTCGGACGCTGCACCGGCTGGATCTGCGGCGTTTGCTGTACTGTCGACGTCGAGCCCATTTTTGGTGGAGGCGTAATCAGCATACCGGAATTGGTGTTCGTTGATGCACCGCCATCAACCGAACTGACCGGTGCAGGTGGATTCGAGGTATTTGAACAACCTGCCAGCCATAATGAAACCAGTGACAATGCCGCAATGCGGCGAACGGTAAATTTGTGGCTTCCCGCGCTCATTTATCCCCCAGGAAAATTTGGTTAAAACCAGTGACGTAATCACCGTGCAAGGCATCGGACTGGGCACTGGAAACGTGACCACGATACGCTTACTAATTCCAGAATATCCAGGAAAACTCCAGGTATTCAGAGCCTGTATCTACGCAAGCTCCCCTTTTACTAAGGGAACGAAGCGTACGGCCTCCACGGTATCGATAATAAATTCGCCTCCCCGACGACGCACCCGTTTCAGAAACTGATGCTCGTCACCCACGGGTAAGACGAGAATGCCGCCTTCATCCAACTGCATCATCAATGCGGTTGGGATCTCAGGCGGCGCTGCCGTAACAATGATAGCGTCAAACGGGGCTCGCGCTTGCCAGCCTTGCCATCCATCACCATGACGGGTAGAAACATTATGTAAATCAAGCTGTTTAAGTCGACGACGCGCCTGCCACTGCAAACCTTTAATGCGCTCAACAGAGCACACATGGTGCACCAGGTGCGCCAGAATCGCCGTTTGGTAGCCAGAGCCAGTACCAATTTCCAGCACCCGGGACTGTGGCGTTAACTCCAGCAGCTCGGTCATCCGCGCAACCATATAGGGCTGCGAAATCGTCTGCCCCTGACCAATCGGCAGGGCAATATTGTCCCAGGCCTTATGTTCAAACGCCTCATCAATGAATTTTTCACGCGGCACGGCGGCAAGTGCATCGAGAACAAGCTCATCTCTGATGCCCTGCGCACGTAATTGTTCAAGAAGAGTGTGTACGCGTCTGCTTACCATTGCGTGTCGGCTCCCACGCTGTCTAACCAGTCAGAAACAACTTCATGCGCGCCGTATGCGGTTAAATCGACATGCAGCGGCGTGATGGAAACATAGCCTTCATCGACGGCGGCAAAATCAGTATCCGGTCCGGCGTCGCACTTTTCGCCCGGTGGCCCGATCCAGTACAGCGTATTACCGCGCGGATCCTGCTGTGGTATCACCTGATCCGCAGGATGGCGACTACCGCAGCGAGTGACGCGGATACCTTTAATCTGATCCAGCGGTAAATCCGGCACGTTGATATTCAAAATGCGCCCGGTGCGCAGCGGTTCACGACTCAGCGCCCGTAAGATACGGCAGGTTACTGCGGCAGCAGTATCGTAGTGTTTATGCCCATCAAGTGAGACAGCCAGCGCAGGGAAGCCCAGGTGACGACCTTCCATCGCCGCCGCAACGGTACCGGAATAGATAACATCATCGCCGAGATTAGGACCTGCGTTAATACCAGACACGACAATGTCCGGACGCGGACGCATTAATGCGTTAACGCCCAGATAGACGCAATCGGTAGGTGTACCCATTTGTACGGCGATATCACCATTATCATAGGTGAACGTGCGAAGTGAGGATTCCAGCGTCAGCGAGTTGGACGCGCCACTGCGGTTACGATCCGGGGCAACCACCTGTACGTCAGCAAACTCACGCAGCGCTTTCGCCAGCGTTTGTATACCGGGTGCGTGAACCCCATCATCGTTACTCAGCAATATACGCATAATCACCCATTGTGTTAATAAGTTCCCTTACAACACTGGTGGCGAAGCTACCTGCCGGTAGCCAGAAACGTAACTCAACGGTTACGTCATCCCACCAGTTCCAGCTTAATTGTTGTGGATACAGCAACATAGCGCGACGCGACGCGTCGACTTTCTCGCGCAATAACAGAGACTGCAGCGCGGTTTCATCAGCAACAGCGGCTTCTTCAAACGCCAGCGCGTCGCGTTGAGTTCCCCACTCACCGCTGCCCGGTAATGCCGCTGTAATCATCAATTCTTTCTCATCGACGCGACGCTGTAATTCAGTTTGTTCTTCCTGTGCGGCGACAAACCAGCTTCCGCGCCCCGATAATTGTAGCGCATCGCCGTCAACAACTTGATTAAAGTCTGTTTTTTTCAGGCGTTCACTGACTATCTGATTAAACAACGCGCTACGGGCCGCCGACAACCAAAAACTGCGTTTATTGCGATCGCGCACCGGCGCATCGCTTTGCGCCCAGCGCAGCGCCCCTTGCAGGTTGCTGCCGCCGATACCAAAACGCTGAGCGCCAAAATAGTTCGGAACGCCGCGCTCGTTAATTGCCTGCAAACGCGCTTCAACATCATTTCGCTCGCTCACTTCACGCAGCACCAGCGTAAATTCGTTGCCTTTCAGCGCCCCTAAACGCAGCTTACGCTTGTGGCGCGCGTACTCCAGCACTTTACAGCCTTCAAGCTCAAATTTGCTTAAATCAGGCATCGCATTGCCCGGCACACGCGCACACAGCCACTGTTCCGTGACCGCATGCTTGTCTTTCTGGCCAGCAAAGCTCACTTCGCGGGCATGAATTTTCAGGAATTTCGCCAGCGCGTCAGCCACAAAACGGGTGTTACAACCGTTTTTCAGGATACGCACCAAAATGTGCTCGCCTTCGCCATCGGGTTCGAAGCCTAAATCTTCGACGACGACAAAGTCTTCCGGATTCGCTTTCAGAACGCCATGGCCTTGTGGTTTGCCATGGAGATACGTCAGATCTTCAAACGCAGTCATTTCGTTGCCTTAATGAGTAACGCCACCGCTTCACAGGCAATCCCTTCCCCACGCCCGGTAAAACCGAGTTTTTCCGTGGTGGTCGCTTTCACGTTAACATCATCCATATGGCAGCCGAGGTCTTCGGCAATAAACACACGCATTTGTGGAATGTGCGGCAGCATCTTCGGCGCCTGGGCAATAATTGTCACATCCACATTACCAAGCGTATAGCCTTTGGCCTGAATACGCCGCCAGGCTTCACGCAATAATTCACGACTATCTGCACCTTTAAAGGCAGGGTCGGTGTCCGGGAATAGCTTACCGATATCCCCCAGCGCAGCCGCGCCCAGCAGAGCATCGGTTAACGCGTGTAACGCCACGTCACCATCAGAATGCGCCAGCAATCCTTTTTCATACGGGATGCGCACACCACCAATGATAATTGGGCCAACTCCTCCAAAAGCGTGTACGTCGAAACCGTGTCCAATTCGCATTATGCCTTCTCCTGATATACACAGCGTCCTCCAGGCAGCCTGAAGGATGATGTATCTAGATAGTTCGGGTCAGATAAAATTCCGCCAGCGCCAGATCTTCCGGGCGGGTGACTTTGATGTTGTCAGCACGCCCTTCGACCAGCTGCGGATGAAAGCCGCAATATTCCAGCGCCGAAGCTTCGTCTGTAATAGTTGCACCTTCGTTGAGTGCACGCGTCAGGCAATCGTGCAATAACTCGCGCGGGAAAAACTGCGGCGTCAACGCATGCCATAAATCGGTACGATCGACCGTATGGGCGATGTCTGTTCGCCCCGGCTCCGCGCGCTTCATTGTGTCACGTACCGGTGCGGCAAGGATCCCGCCGGTACGGCTGGACTCGCTGATTGCCAGCAAACGGGCCAAATCATCCTGGTGCAGGCACGGACGCGCGGCGTCATGCACCAGCACCCAACGGGCCTCCCCTGCGGCTTGCAAACCGGCAAGGACAGAATCGGCACGCTCGTTGCCGCCATCCACCACCGTAATTTGCGGGTGCGCAGCAAGTGGAAGTTGGGCAAAGCGACTGTCGCCTGGGCTGATAGCGATGACGACTCGCGTCACCCGGGGATGAGCCAGTAGCGCATCAACCGAGTGTTCAAGAATGGTTTTATTGCCAATAGAGAGGTACTGCTTAGGACACTCTGTTTGCATTCGGCGGCCAAACCCGGCAGCCGGCACCACGGCGCAAACGTCCAATAAAGTGGCTGCCATGTTAAATCCCTGGACGGTTTATCGATTGTTTTGCCCTGCAGTCTGAGCGCGTTTAGACGCGTCAGGCACCAGACGATAAAAAGTTTCGCCCGGCTTAGTCATACTGAGTTCGTTGCGCGCACGCTCCTCAATAGCCTCTTGTCCGCCATTGAGATCGTCAATTTCGGCAAAGAGCTGATCGTTACGCGCTTTAAGTTTCGCGTTTGTAGCTTGCTGCGCAGCAACATCATCGTTGACGCGACTATAGTCATGTATGCCGTTCTTACCGAACCACAGCGAATACTGCAGCCAGACTAATAAAGCCAGCAACAGCAGCGTTAGTTTACCCATCCTGCCCCCTGAAAAACGGCATTAATATCCCATAACTTCCGCAGACAACTTTACATCAACGGTCGGGAATGCCGCGACAACGCGGGCAAATGTACCACATTTGCCCGTTGTTACGTATACCCCGTGTAAGGAGAACATAATCTCATTGTTGGTTACGGTTTGAATTATGACCAGAGAGTGAACAACGTCGGCGATTGTTAAATAAAGGCGTTTGCCTAACCCAATAACCATAAAAACAGTGCGCCAAACATCGCCCCAACCACCAGCAGGGTACAGGTAATGCTCAGCAGCAACCTTCCCTTCAATAGCGAGTGCAAGGCAATACCCGCGACAATCGCCACGGGCAGCAACGCGAGGAAAAAGGGCCAGGTATAAATGAAGAAAAACAGTGTATTAGGGCCATACATCAGACACGGGAATCCCAGCGCCAACAACCACGCGATAAAACCGACCACGGCCCCCGGTAGTGACCAGGTGGTTTCGTCGTTGGCGGCGAAGGTATCTGACTCTGTAATAGTAATGTTATGGCTGTTACGCATATCTAATCCTGTGACCGTGACTGACCGGGCATGTGAGCTCGGGTGTCTCAGGATCTGATAATATCTTCCTGCCTCAGCAGGTCTAATAATTGGGGTACCAAATTTGTTACCAATTGTTCACCATCAAGATGAATCTCTGGCGATTCAGGCGCTTCGTATACCGAATCAATTCCGGTGAAATTGCGTAACTCACCCGCCCGCGCTTTTTTATACAGCCCTTTTGGATCGCGTGCTTCACACGTTGCTAATGGCGTATCGACAAAAACTTCAATAAAACGCCCTTCGCCAACCCGCTCACGAACCATTTTGCGCTCAGCGCGATGCGGTGAGATAAAGGCGGTCAACACCACAAGCCCCGCATCCACCATCAGGTTAGCCACTTCACCAACCCGGCGAATATTCTCCTTACGATCGGCATCACTAAATCCAAGATCGCTGCACAGACCGTGACGCACGTTATCGCCATCCAAGAGATAAGTACTCACCCCCAGCTTATGCAACGCTTCTTCAAGCGCCCCTGCTACCGTGGATTTACCGGAGCCTGACAGCCCAGTAAACCACAGCACAACACCACGATGACCGTGGCGTTGTTCCCGCTGTTGCGGTGTAACAGGATGGGCATGCCAGACGACGTTTTCGTCATGCAGCGCCATTATTTTCCTCCCAGCAGATCGCGCGCACCCCAGTGTGGGAAGTGGCGACGCACCAGTGCATTAAGCTCCAGCTCAAACGCGCTGAACTGAGAAGCCGCGGCGTGCTCCTGAACAAGTGGCTCACGCACCAGTCCCGCGCCAACGGTAACGTTGGTCAGGCGGTCAATAATTATCAGCCCGCCCGTCACCGGGTTCTGCTGATAGGTATCCAGCACCAGCGGCTCATCAAAGGTCAGATTAACCAGACCGATGCCGTTTAGCGGTAGCGCTTCAACGTCACGTTGGGTCAGGTTGTTTATATCGACCTGATATTGCACGCTATCAACGCGTGCGCGGGTCTTCTTGCCTGCGACTTTGATGTCGTAGCTTTGTCCAGGCGACAGCGGTTGTTCCGCCATCCAAACCACATCAATGGCAGCGCTTTGAACCGCCGGCAACGCCTCACCGGCATCAAGTAACAGGTCGCCCCGGCTGATATCGATCTCATCTTTCAGCACCAGGGTGATCGCTTCACCTGCATGCGCTTCCTGTAAATCGCCATCAAAGGTCACGATCCGCGCTACGCTGGACTCAACGCCGGACGGCAGCACTTTGACGCGCTGCCCGACCTTCACGCTACCGGAGGCCAGCGTTCCGGCATAACCACGAAAATCCAGATTCGGTCGGTTCACATACTGCACCGGGAAGCGCATCGGCTGAGTATCAATACTGCGCTGGATCTCAACGGTTTCCAGCACTTCCAGCAGCGTCGGACCGCTGTACCACGGCATACTGGCGCTTTGCGAAGCCACGTTATCGCCTTCCAGCGCAGAGAGCGGCACAAACCGGATATCCAGGTTGCCCGGAAGTTGTTCAGCAAAAGTAAGATAGTCTTCGCGAATGCGATTAAATGTCTCTTCGCTAAAGTCCACCAGATCCATTTTGTTGATCGCCACCACCAGGTGTTTGATCCCAAGCAGCGTGGAGATAAAGCTGTGACGACGAGTCTGATCCAGCACACCTTTACGCGCATCGATCAATAGGATCGCCAGGTCGCAGGTCGACGCACCGGTCGCCATGTTACGGGTGTACTGTTCATGCCCGGGAGTGTCCGCAATAATAAATTTGCGCTTCTCGGTAGAGAAATAACGGTAAGCCACGTCGATGGTGATGCCCTGCTCGCGCTCGGCCTGCAAGCCGTCAACCAATAACGCCAGATCAAGCTTTTCGCCCTGAGTGCCGTGACGTTTACTGTCATTGTGCAGCGATGAAAGCTGGTCTTCATAAATCTGACGCGTGTCATGCAGCAAGCGACCAATCAGGGTGCTTTTCCCGTCATCCACGCTACCGCAGGTTAAAAAGCGCAGCAGACTTTTGTGTTGCTGGGCAACCATCCAGGCTTCAACGCCGCCTTCATTAGCAATTTGTTGTGCAAGTGTCGTATTCATGGCGGCTCCTTAGAAATACCCCTGACGTTTCTTCAGCTCCATGGAGCCCGCCTGGTCGCGGTCAATCACGCGGCCCTGACGTTCACTGGTGGTTGAGACCAGCATTTCTTCGATAATTTCCGGCAGCGTCTGCGCATTCGACTCCACCGCGCCTGTCAGTGGCCAGCAACCGAGCGTACGGAAACGTACCATGCGTTTTTTAATCACTTCCCCGGGTTGCAGATCGATTCTGTCGTCATCAATCATCATCAACATGCCATCGCGTTCAAGCACCGGACGCTCCGCCGCCAGGTACAGTGGCACGATGTCGATATTTTCCAGCCAGATGTACTGCCAGATATCCTGTTCGGTCCAGTTGGAGAGCGGGAAGACGCGAATACTTTCGCCTTTGTTAATTTGTCCGTTGTAGTTGTGCCACAGCTCCGGGCGCTGATTTTTAGGATCCCAGCGATGAAAACGATCGCGGAAAGAGTAAATACGCTCTTTGGCACGTGATTTCTCTTCGTCACGACGAGCACCGCCAAACGCGGCATCAAAACCGTATTTATTGAGCGCCTGCTTCAGCCCTTCGGTTTTCATAATGTCGGTATGCTTGGCGCTGCCGTGGACGAACGGGTTGATGCCCATCGCCACCCCTTCCGGGTTTTTATGCACCAGCAGTTCGCAGCCGTAGGCTTTCGCCGTACGGTCACGAAACTCGTACATTTCGCTGAATTTCCAGCCGGTATCAACGTGCAGTAATGGGAACGGCAGCGTGCCTGGATAAAACGCTTTACGCGCCAGATGCAGCATTACGCTGGAATCTTTGCCGATGGAATACATCATCACCGGATTAGAAAACTCGGCGGCCACCTCACGAATGATATGGATGCTTTCCGCTTCCAGTTGCCGCAGGTGGGTAAGTCGTTTTTGATCCATAACCGTTCCTATGTAATGCCGTTATTTTGCTAACGATGCTCAGATAACCTGACTATAGGGAGGGCAAGAGGGCGAATGAAATTACGAATTGGAATGAGTAGTTCCTCAAAGGAATAACGATCCGGAAAAGCAAATATCAAAAAGTGCTTAAGCTACCGGATTTCGGGCATTTAGGAGCAAATGAAATTGTTTTACCTCGATCACAGTTTCATACTAGCGGCTGAAAATTTCTGCTTGGTATTTAAGGACTCATTATGTTTTCCGCAACGCGCCACCTTATTGCTGCCATGGCGCTCGGCGCGTGTTTTATCCTTCCTGCACAGGCAACATCCTCCAAACCTGGCGATATCGCAAATACCCAGGCTCGATATATCGCAACGTTTTTCCCGGGCCGCGTGACGGGATCTCCGGCTGAAATGTTATCTGCTGATTATATACGTCAGCAATTTCAGCAGATGGGCTACAGCAGTGATATTCGGACGTTTAATAGCCGTTATGTTTATACCGCCAAAGATAACCGAAAAAACTGGCATAACGTAACGGGAAGCACCGTTATTGCAGCACATGAAGGCAAAGCGCCGCAGCAGATTATTATTATGGCGCACCTCGACACCTACGCCGCACAAAGCGATGCCGATTCAGATGCCAATCTGGGTGGATTAACCCTGCAAGGGATCGACGACAACGCCGCAGGTGTTGGCGTGATGCTGGAACTGGCGGAAAAACTCAAAGACGTGCCGACGCAGTACGGCATCCGATTTATCGCCACCAGCGGCGAGGAAGAAGGCAAACTGGGCGCGGAGAACATCCTGAAGCGAATGAGCGCCGCCGAGAAGAAAAACACGCTGCTGGTTATCAACCTCGATAACCTGATTGTCGGTGATAAGCTCTATTTCAACAGCGGTAAGAAAACCCCGGAAGCGGTGCGAAAACTAACGCGCGACCGGGCACTGGCTATCGCGCATAGTCGCGGCATTGTAGCCAGCACCAATCCAGGCCTGAACAAAGACTATCCGAAGGGTACAGGATGTTGTAACGATGCGGAGGTCTTCGACGACGCGGGTATTGCTGTGCTCTCCGTTGAAGCGACCAACTGGAACCTGGGCAAGAAAGATGGCTACCAACAGCGCGCCAAAAGCGCCTCGTTCCCGTCTGGCAACAGCTGGCATGATGTGCGACTGGATAACCAGCAGCATATCGATAAAGCCTTACCGGGCCGGATAGAGCGCCGTAGCCGCGACGTAGTACGCATTATGCTGCCGCTGGTAAAAGAACTGGCGAAAGCAGGTAAATCCTGAAGAAGAAGCCCGGTAATAAATAAACGTTACCGGGCTTTTAACAGTTAGCCTTCGTGCAGCCCGCACTCTCTTTTCAGCCCAAAGAACCGCGTCTCTTCTTCCGCCATTCCCGGCTCCCATTTGCGGGTGGTATGGGTATCGCCGACTGACAGATAGCCCTGATCCCACAGTGGATGGTACTTCAGACCATGCTTTTGCAGATACTGATAAACCGTACGGTTGTCCCAGTCGATGATCGGCAGAACTTTAAACACACCACGCTGAATAGCCAGCACCGGTAAATGCGCACGACTGCCCGATTGCTCACGGCGCAGACCGGCAAACCAGGTCTGCGCGTTCAGCTCCAGCAATGCCCGGTTCATCGGTTCGACTTTGTTGATGTCATTGTATTTTTCAATGCCCTCAACGCCCTGCTCCCACAGTTTGCCATAGCGCGCTTCCTGCCAGGCCGCACTTTCCTTCGCCCGGTAGACTTGCAGATTAAGCTTGAGCTTGTCCGTTAACTCGTCAATAAACTGGTAGGTTTCCGGGAACAGATAACCGGTATCGGTGAGGATCACCGGGATATCAGGGCGAACCTGATTTACCAGGTGCAGGCTCACTGCCGCCTGAATACCAAAACTTGATGACAGTACATATTCGCCAGGCAGGTTTTCCAGCGCCCACGCCACGCGATCCTCGGCGCTCAATTTTTCCAGTTGGTCGTTGGTTTGCGCCAACGCCATAACGCGTTCAACTTTCGGCAGTTCGTTCAACGCGTTGAGATCGAGTTTGGACATAAGTTCCTCACTGTTTGCCTTGCCTGATGGCGCTGCGCTTATCAGGTCTGCCGATTCAGCAGACCCGATAAGTCAATTTCACATTATTCCCAGAAATCCCGGGCAGGATCGAGCACCGGGCGAATAATGCCCGCACGCACCGTAAAGTCACCGAAGCCTTCACCCGCTTCGCGCTCTTTCGCCCAGCGCCCAATCAGTTCATCCAGCGATGCCAGAATTTCCGGCTCGGTGATGTTCTCTTTAAACATCCGGGGAATGCGAGTTCCAATACGGTTGCCCCCTAAATGGAGGTTGTAACGTCCGGGCGCTTTCCCCACCAGACCAACTTCCGCCAGCATCGCGCGGCCGCAACCGTTCGGGCAGCCAGTCACACGCATGACAATATTTTCATCACTCAGGCTGTGCTTCGCCATCAGCGTGTCGATGTTGTCGATAAACGTTGGCAGGAAGCGCTCGGCCTCAGCCATCGCCAGCGGGCAGGTTGGGAACGACACGCAGGCCATCGAGTTTTCACGCTGCGGAGTGACCGCATTCATTAAGCCACTCTTCTGCGCAATCTTCTCGATCTTCGCCTTTTCACTCTCAGGAACACCTGCAATGATCAGGTTCTGGTTCGCGGTAATACGGAACTCACCTTTGTGGATCTTCGCGATCTCAAGCAGACCGGTTTTCAACGGACGGCCCGGATAATCCAGGATACGGCCGTTTTCAATAAACAGCGTCAGATGCCATTTATTGTCGATCCCTTTCACCCAGCCGATACGATCGCCGCGACCGGTGAACTCGTACGGGCGGATGGGCTCAAACTTGATCCCCGCGCGGCGCTCAACTTCAGCTTTAAAGGTCTCAACGCCTACGCGTTCCAGCGTGTATTTGGTTTTGGCGTTTTTACGATCGGTACGGTTACCCCAGTCACGCTGAGTCGTCACCACCGCTTCCGCGACGGCCAGTGTATGCTCAAGCGGCAGATAACCAAATTCGCTTGCCGTCCGGGCGTAAGTTTTCTTATTGCCATGCTCAATGGACAAACCGCCGCCCACCAGCAGGTTAAAGCCCACCAGCTTGCCGTTTTCCGCAATCGCCACGAAGTTCATGTCATTGGCATGCAGATCGATGTCGTTCTGCGGTGGGATCACCACCGTGGTTTTAAACTTACGCGGCAGATAGGTTTGACCGAGGATCGGCTCCTCGTCGGTGGTCGCAACTTTTTCCTGATCAAGCCAGATCTCTGCATAGGCGCGGGTGCGCGGCAGCAGATGTTCGGAGATCTTTTTCGCCCACTCGTAGGCTTCGGCGTGCAGCTCAGATTCATACGGGTTGGAGGTACACAGCACGTTACGGTTCATATCGTTGGCGGTCGCCAGTGCGTCCAGGCCGACGGAGTGCAGCATCTGGTGTACCGGCTTAACGTTCTTCTTCAGAATGCCGTGAAACTGGAAGGTCTGACGGTTGGTCAGACGAATGCTGCCGTAAATAGTGTTGTCATGGGCGAACTTGTCGATCGCCTGCCACTGTTTGGTGGTGATCACTCCACCCGGCAGACGACAGCGCAGCAGCATCGCGTGACGCGGCTCCAGCTTTTGCTCGGCACGTTCAGCGCGGATATCGCGGTCGTCCTGCTGGTACATACCGTGAAAACGGATCAGCAGGAAGTTGTCGCCTTTAAACCCGCCGGTCAGGCCGTCGTTTAAATCTTCGGCAATGGTACCGCGCAGATAGTTGCTTTCCAGCTTCATACGCTCAGCGTCGGACAGTTTGCCTTCGACCACCAATGGTCCTGGATGTTTTTCGCTCATTAGTAGACATCTCGCTGATAACGGCGCTCAATGCGCAGCTCACTTAAAAATTCATCCGCCGCTTCGATATCCATACCACCGAATTCGGCAATCACTTCCAACAACGCCTGCTCAACGTCTTTCGCCATACGATTGGCGTCGCCGCAGACATAAATGTGGGCACCGTCGTTAATCCAGCGCCACAGTTCCGCGCCCTGTTGGCGCAGTTTATCTTGTACGTAGACTTTTTCTTTTTGATCGCGGGACCAGGCGAGATCGATACGGCTCAGTACGCCCTCTTTGACGTAACGCTGCCATTCCACCTGATACAAGAAATCTTCGGTAAAGTGCGGGTTACCGAAAAACAGCCAGTTTTTGCCTTCGGCTCCATCAGCCGCACGCTGCTGCATGAAAGCACGGAACGGTGCAATTCCCGTACCCGGGCCAATCATAATCACCGGCGTCTGCGGGTTTGACGGCAGGCGGAAATTGTCGTTGTGTTCAATGAACACGCGGACTTCACCTTCTTCTTCCACGCGGTCGGCGAGGAAACTGGAAGCACCACCAGCACGGGCGCGACCTTCTATTTCATAACGCACCACGCCCACGGTGACGTGCACTTCGCTTTCCACTTCCGCCTGAGAAGAGGCAATGGAGTACAAACGCGGCGTCAACGGACGCAGAAGATCAACTAACGCCTGAGCATCCAGTTGCGCCGGGGAAAAGCGCACCATATCGACGATGGGCGTGGTGGCGGCATAATGCTGCAACTGTGCTTTGTCACCCACTAACGGCAGCAATGTTTCGCTGCGGGTTAAGGTGGCATAGTTCTCCACGATATTGCCGGTATTCACCGTCAGCTCGAAATGCCACTGCAACGCTTCAGCGAGCGACAAGGTTTTGCCTTCAACCGTCACCGGCTCATCACCTTTCAGCCACAGCAGTTCAACCAGTTCTTTAACCAGATCCGGGTCATTCTGATACCAGACGCCCAATGCATCGCCCGGCTGATAACGCAGGCCGGAATCGCCTAAATCAATTTCAATATGGCGTACGTCTTTTTCAGAGTCACGGCCGGTAATTTTCTGATTCACCGCAAGCGACGCCGTCAGCGGCGCTTCTTTGGTGTACGGACTGGTGTGTACTTCATTTACCGCACCGCTCGCGGCAACTTGCACAGACGGTACCGCAGGCGCACGTGCTTTCAGGACATCAACCAAACGGGCACGCCACTGCGCGGCGGCGGCCTGATATTCGACGTCGGCATCTACACGATCGAGCAGACGTTCACCGCCCAGCTCAGCCAGTTTCGCATCGAAGTCTTTTCCTGACTGACAGAAAAACTCATAGGAGGTGTCGCCAAGGCCAAACACGGCAAAAGCGGTGTTATCGAGCTTTGGCGCTTTTTTCGAGAACAGGAATTTATGCAACGCCACGGCTTCTTCCGCCGGTTCACCTTCCCCTTGCGTCGACGCCACCACGATCAGCAGTTTTTCATTGGCGATTTGTTTGAATTTATAGTCGCCAGCGTTGATCAGAGTGACGTTGAGCTTCGCGGCGATCAGATCATCGCGCAGGGCTTCCGCCACACGACGCGCATTACCGGTTTGCGAGGCGGAGATAAGCGTAATGCCTGGCATTTCAGCGACAGGCGCAAGCGCCGCTGCATTGCTACCAGGCTGCTGATTCAGCGCGCCCCAAAAATAGCCAGAAACCCACGCAAGCTGTGCGGGAGTGAAATCGGTCGTGGCTGCCTGAAGGCGTGCCAGTTGCTCCGGGTTTAGCGGTAGCAGAGCGGAAGGTGGGGCCTGTGTCGTCATGCGTTGTCATGTTCCAGTAAGCAAAGCGGATTTCAGCAATAAAACCCAAACTGAAGATAAGGTTAACGGCGGGGATAGTAACAATTAAAGAAGGGATAGAAATAACAAATAACCAAATGGACTAACCTGTTTTAGTTATAGTCATTAACGACAAAAACGATTTAATAACTATATGATATATAAATAGTTATTAAACATTAACAGCGTAAATATGACGTTCTGATGCTTAGCGCCCTTTTAACTAATGATAAAAATTGTGCTTTACGGTACCCTACGGCGGTTTTTCGCATTCTTGAGAGTAAATAATGTCCACCACCTTGTTTAAAGATTTCACCTTCGAAGCCGCTCACCGCCTGCCGCACGTACCGGAAGGGCATAAGTGTGGCCGCCTGCATGGTCACTCATTTATGGTGCGTCTTGAAATTACCGGTGAAGTCGATCCGCATACCGGTTGGATCATGGATTTTGCTGAGTTAAAAGCCGCGTTTAAGCCGACTTACGACAGACTCGATCACTACTATTTGAACGATATTCCTGGCTTAGAAAATCCAACCAGTGAAGTGCTGGCCAAATGGATTTGGGATCAGATTAAACCTGTAGTCCCTCTGCTAAGTGCTGTAATGGTGAAAGAAACCTGCACAGCAGGCTGCGTGTACCGCGGCGAGTGATTGTAGGCTTGCCGGATGGCAATGCGTCTTATCCGGCCTGCAACAAGCAACAAACTCTGGCCGGGTAAGCGAAACGCTCCCGGCACAGTTATCAGGCAATATTCAGATATTTATGGGTTTGCATCGACAGACGCCAGTTGCGCGCAATACAGGTATCAATACACAAACGCGTCGCATCTTCTTTCTGGCTGATTGGCTGTAAGGCGATGATTCGTGGTTTGTCGTCGCTCAACGTCGCCAGCAGTTCATCCAGCGCTTCAATATCGCGAACGCGACCAACCGGATGTTTGATTTCATTCGCGCGCTCCAGCGCCTGCGACAGCACATCATAACCGCCACGCATATTTACCTTCGGCGATACGGTCACCCAGGTATTCGCCGTACAGCGTACTTCGTGGGTACCACTGGTTTCAATCTGGCAGCTAAAGCCGTTCTTTTCCAGCAGGTCAGTCAGCGGCATCAGGTCATGAATGCAGGGCTCGCCGCCGGTGATCACCACGTGACGGGCGGTATACCCCTGACGCGAAATGACTGCCAGCAGATCCTCACTGCTCGCCGCCCCCCATTTGTCGCTTTCTTTGGTCTTGGCCAGGATGCTGTACAGGGAGACTTCCCGATCCTCAAGCTTATCCCAGGTGTGTTTGGTATCGCACCAGGCACAGCCAACCGGGCATCCCTGTAAACGAATAAAAATGGCGGGGACGCCGGTAAAGTAACCCTCACCTTGCAGGGTCTGGAACATCTCGTTAATCGGGTACTGCATAGCGCTCTCAATATGGGGATAAACGATAATTATCGCAGATCCCCGCCAAAGTATCATGCCCCATCGATGCTTTACGAGGCGATCGCCGCGACAAAGCGTGCCGTTATCTGCTGCGGACGCGTGATTGCGCCACCAACCACCACGGTATGGGCACCTAATTCCAGGCATCGTGCGGCACGTTCCGGAGTATCGACGTTTCCTTCTGCCACGACAGGTACGCTGACCGCCGCCAATACCTCACGTAAAAAACCGCAGTCGTTTTCCGCCAGCACATGCCCGGCAGTGTCAGCGGTGTAGCCGTAGAGCGTGGTGCCCACGCAGTCAAAACCCAGACGCTCAGCTGTCACCGCCTCGTCTATGGTGGCGATATCCGCCATCAGCAGCACAGACGGGTAGCGAGCGCGGATTTGCATAACTAATTCTTCCAGCGTTTGTCCACCTGGGCGCGGGCGCGCTGTCGCATCCAGAGCAATAATCTCCGGATCAACGGTCATTAGCTCATCCACTTCCTGGAGCGTGGCCGTGATAAACACATCGCTACCCGGATAATCGCGCTTGATAATCCCAATCACCGGCAAGGAGACGCTCTCTTTGATCGCGCGAATGTCCACCACGCTGTTCGCACGAATACCTACAGCACCTCCCTGCGCTGCCGCCAGCGCCATACGCGACATAATAAACGGACTGTGCAGGGGCTCATTTTCCAGCGCCTGGCAGGAGACGATTAATTTACCTTTCAGGGAATCCAGTACAGTTTTCATTACGATAAGATCTCTTCGACTTCGTTTTTGATGATGGTGACATGCGGGCCATAAATCACCTGAACCCCGTTGCCGCGAATAATTACGCCACGCGCTCCGGTCGCTTTCAGCGCCGCTTCATCGACCTTGCTACTCTCTTTTACCGTCACGCGCAGACGTGTGGCGCAACAGTCCACCTCTTCCAGATTCTCTTTACCTCCCAGTCCGGCAATCACAGCCGCAGCACGCTCACTTTGCGGCAGGCCGGATTCAGTCGGTGCTGCGTTTTCACGACCAGGCGTCAACCAGTTAAAGCGGTTAATCAAATAGCGGAAGGTGAAGTAGTAAAGGAAGAACCACGGGATCCCCACCATAGGGACGTACATCCAGTTGGTTTTAGCTTCCCCCTGTAGCACACCGAAGAGGAGGAAATCGATAAGCCCACCCGAAAAGGTTTGCCCGATGGTGATATGTAAAATATGCGCCATCATAAACGCCAGACCATCGAAGAAGGCGTGAATGATGTATAACACAGGTGCGACAAACAGGAAGGAGAACTCGATAGGCTCAGTGATCCCCGTCAGGAAAGAGGTCAGGGCCGCAGACAACAGCAGTCCGGCGACAAGCTTTCTGTTCTCTGGTTTGGCAGTATGGTACATCGCAAGACATGCGCCAAGCAGGCCAAACATCATGGTGATAAAGCGCCCGGACATAAAGCGCGAGGTGCCCGCATAGAACTGCTGCGTATTCGGATCGGCAAGTTGCGCGAAGAAAATACGCTGCGTGCCTTCAACCAACTGGCCGTTGACGATTTCACTCCCGCCAAGCGCTGTGGTCCAGAACGGTAAATAAAAGATATGGTGTAACCCCAGTGGGCCAAGCATACGCAGGATGAAGCCGTACAACAGCGTACCCAGATAACCGGTCGCATCCACCAGACCACCCAGTCCAAAAATGAGTTTCTGGAAATGCGGCCAAACCACCGTCATGACCGCACCCACTACAATCGCGGCAAGGGAGCTAATAATCGGCACAAAGCGCGAACCGCTGAAGAAACCAAGGAACTGAGGCAGCGAGACTTTATTGAAACGGCTATGCAGCGCGCAGGTGACAAGCCCAATCACCACCCCACCAAATACGCCTGTTTCCAGCGTCTGAATACCCAGCGTCATCCCCTGGCCTACGGCACCGGGATTCTCGTGCGCCAGCGTTCCGTTGAGTGTCAATAAAGCGTTGATGGTGGCGTTCATCACCAGAAATGCCAGCAATGCAGCAAGCCCGGCGGTGCCTTTATCCGTTTTCGCCAGTCCTACTGCCACACCCACCGCAAAAAGCACCGACAGGTTGGCAAACACAATAGAACCTGCGCTGGTCATGATCGTGAAGATTGCCTGTAACCAGTCAACGTCCAAAAACGGATACGCCGTCAATGTGTTTGGATTCGACAGCGCACCGCCAATCCCTAACAACAGCCCCGCAGCGGGCAGTACCGCAATCGGCAGCATGAACGATTTGCCGAACCGCTGTGCCTTTTCAAACCATGCGCCCGATGAGGCGCCGCTAAACATTTGCATCATTTTTTCATCTCCCCGATTAATGATGAAAATTTTTACCATATTTACTTTTATAAATGAAAATTATCATCAAAAACCAGGAAGCCGATCATACTTTTTTAAAATGACTGGCATCTCTCCCCTGCTTTCCGCCACACTATCAGCAGAGAAACGCATTAAGGATTTTGCATGTCAGAAAATGAAAACCTGCTGCTGAGATTGCGCCAGGGCGTTGACGGATATAGCCGAACACAGCAGAAGCTGGGAGAGTTTGTGCTTAGTGATCCGGCAAAAGTTGTCTACCTGACGATTACCGAACTGGCGCGTGAAAGCGACACCAGCGAGGCGAGCGTCACACGTCTGTGCCGCACGCTTGGGTGTAAGGGTTATAACGAATTCAAAATGGCGCTGGCACTCGATCTCCAGCAAGGGCTGCCGGTAGAGCACAGCGGGGATGAAATTGACAATGTGGTCAATGAATCCGTGCAAGCGCTGCAGGACACAGCAAAGTTACTCGACAGGACATTACTGGAATCCGCCGCTCTGGCGCTACATCAGGCTCAGTCGGTACAGATTTATGGCGTGGCGGCCAGCGCGATTCTGGGGGAATATCTACATTACAAACTCCTGCGCTTAGGCAAACCCGCACAACTGTTCAGCGACATGCATCGTGCCGCCATGAATGCTACTACGCTTTCCAAAGACTCACTGGTGGTAGCGATTTCCAGTTCAGGCTCCACGCGGGATCTGCTCCATGTGGTTAAACTTGCACGTAAACAAGGCGTGCGCGTGCTGGCGCTAAGTAATACGCCGCGCAGCCCGCTGGCTTCGCTGAGTGATATTCAACTGGTTGCAGCCAAACCCGAAGGCCCTCTGAGCGCCGGGGCGCTAAATGCAAAAGTGGGCGTGATGTTATTAGTTGAATTGCTCACCACATCACTCATTGCGCTGGATGAAAAGTACAGCGATGTGAGTCAGCAAACCGCCAGTGCGACACTGCCACTGCTACTTTAAAGACATAAAAAAACCCGCCGAGGCGGGTTTTTACGTTAAGAGCTAAAGAACAGGATGACGAATAAAAATAGTGGGGATACCGACAAAGTAACCCTCATCTGGCAGGGTCTGTAACATCTCGTGAATGGGGACTGTTAGCGTTCTCAGTATGAAGATAAGCAATAATTTTCCCAGATTCCGAAAACGGGTCATACGCTGCGCTTGTTTAAGGTAAGACTCCCCTGTTCACCAGAAAGTATATCGAGTTTAGTTTTTCTACCGCTTACCCATTAGTTTGATCTGTAACTTGATACTCCAAACCAGATTGATAAAGAAAGGGTTAAAGAAGACTGAAATCAAGGCTAAGATGAGGCAACAAAGTATACACATTATAAATAGCTCAAACCCTCCCATTGATGCAGGAAAAAGCATAGAGAAGAATAACGCGCCACCCCAGGCATAGTATTTCCAGGCGTAGAGAAAGAAAGCTCGGCTTACGCTGATGTTTTTCTTTCTCGCTAATTTAAGCAAGAAACGAACATTTTTTTCTTTCATTCCAGCATTCACGAGTATAGATTTTATATCATTATTCATAACAATCATCAGTTAAAGTCATTGCAATATATAAAACATCACTTGACTCCCCTTTAAAATAACACCAGATTAATCACTTAGATTCCTCGTAACTTGATATAAACTTTCCAAACCTTAAGGTAATTTTTATGAAGCCGACAAGTTAACTCAATAACAAAAAACAACAACCCGAATATTAAAAAGAGCACCAATAACTCAGTGTAATCTTCTTGTCCAATTGAAAATATAAAAAATGACATAACAAAAGCCATGATAATATCAACCTTAATGATACTTGCATCTGTTAATAAATAGGCTTTTTGTATATTCACTTTGTTTTCATTAGCAAAACGAATAAGTTTCTGTGCTTTATACTCACTCAAACCCGCAAGTTTAATACTTTCAGTTAAAGACTTATCATTCTGATCATATGCTTTGAAGATCATATCCTTATTCCCTCAATTCAGCCCAGTTAGTACTTTCTCCACCAAAAAGTTGATAAATAGTGAATCCACTAACTACATCACCGGTTAACTCACTAGCCACCCCGACTGCCCCCAAGGTTCTCCAACTGCGGATATAATCTTCCTGTATATAGCGGAATAATTTCCACGAATCTGTTCTCAAGGTCAGCGTTGAGGCTGAACCAAATGAAAGAACAAGATCTCCCGTTGAAAAAGCAATATCACCACCCTTATCATCACTCCCCAAAAGTTTAGCTACCTGGCGGTAGGCATACCTCAAAGGCATTCTTTTGGGGTCTTCATGATATAGTAAATAATAACCATTTTCCCAAACATTCTCACTTCCCTGCATCATTAAAGGGACCCCATAACTTTTACATGCAGCACCAAGGCTTGCTTTACATAAACCAAACCCACCGATAACTTGCATTGATCCACTAATGAATCCAACTCGCTTTAATGTTATTGTAAGCGTAGAGTGCCGTTCTCTTTCACGCTCAGCTATTGCATATAATTTAACACTCCCCATTCTTAAATTCATATGATGGTTAGTTAAAGACATATGATATTCACGTAATCTATCCATCGCTCTGCCAAAATCTAATTTCCCATAACGATATTCATCAAGAAAATATGATGTAACCCTACGTTCTTCTAACATATATTTTGAACGTATATCTAGATCATTAAGATATTGAAAACTGATATCATAGACAAGTCGGTCAATCTTTTCTTTTTCACGTTGCAAATTCATTAATCCATAACTACTCAAAATAACCTCCTGTTATTTCCCAAGCAATTTATATTGAATCTTAATGCTCCAAATTAAATTTATGACAAAGGGCGTAAAGAAGAGTGAAACAAGAGCTACAGCCATACAGAAGAAAACGTTCACTATAAAGAACTCTATCCCCTCAGAAAACGATGCAAAAATCACAGCCAATAGTAAAGCAGCACTCCAGGCGTAATATGTCCAGGCATAGAGAAAAAATGCCCGACTTAAGCTGATATTTTTCAGTTTTGCCAACTTTATTAGGATAGCAGCATCCTTTTTTTTCATGCCCGCTTTCGCCAGTATGTCTTCCAATTCGTTATTCATTCAATATTTCTATTATTGTTAATGATAAATATAAAAAACACACACAAAAAACAATCACATAATTAAATTACTCTTAGTAAAATAATAACAAAGTGAGAAAGATCAAATTGTTCATCAAAATTTTCAATTAAGAATAAATTGCAGACATAAAAAAACCCGCCGCAGCGGGTTTTTACGTTAAGAGTTAAAGAACAGGATTACGCCTGACCTTTGATCTCTTTACGACCGTTGTACGGTGCTTGTTCACCCAGAGCTTCTTCGATACGAATCAGCTGGTTGTACTTAGCAACGCGGTCAGAACGGCTCATAGAACCAGTTTTGATCTGACCTGCAGCGGTACCAACAGCCAGGTCAGCGATGGTAGCATCTTCAGTTTCGCCAGAACGGTGAGAGATGACAGCGGTGTAGCCAGCGTCTTTCGCCATTTTGATCGCAGCCAGAGTTTCGGTCAGAGAAC
>OKBV01000051.1_pt1 | contig 49079 bp, 62 predicted proteins | sample 1614461 | NCBI WGS metagenome assembly OKBV01 (sample SAMN04436941, study PRJEB24849) | human gut metagenome | biome: human gut; feature: NICU; material: stool | host: Homo sapiens | place: USA: Saint Louis, MO | collected 2009-11-12
ACTCTTACAGGAGCGGACGGTCACTACAGCATTGAGGCTGAGCCGGGTTATTACACTGTTTCACTGCTGCGGGAAGGTTTTCCTCCCTCCGTGGCCGGTGACATTTACGTGGTTCCGACCGATGCGCCGGATACCCTGAATGCGTTTCTCGATGCGCCGAAGGACGCGGACCTGCGTCCGGAGGTGATGAAACGCTTTGAGGAAATGGTCAACCGCGTAGTGAATTTGAGCGGTGCAACAGAGAAGGATCGAGAACGCGCCGAGCAGGCCGCACAGTCAGCGGAACAAAGTAAGGATTCAGCGGCATTGTCTGCAACGGCAGCGGCAGAGTCACAGCGCCAGGCTACACTCTCTGCAGATGCTGCTGATGCGTCAGCCCGCTCAGCTGCCGATAATGCCCGACAGACAGCACAGGATGTTCTGGCTAGTGCAGCGGATGCTGATAGTGCGGCAAAGTCTGCACAGACAGCGACGGAGCAGGCCGGTCAGGCTAAAACCGCCGCTGATACGGCACAGAAAGCGCAGGAGGAAGCGGGAGTCTCGGCACAGTCTGCTGCGGGAAGTGCCGAAAGTGCAGCTGCGTCAGCACAAACGGCGGGTGAGCATGCCGGCAATGCAGCCGCATCTGAAACCTCAGCGCGTGAAAGTGCCTTCACGGCCACGCAGGCTGCAGAACAGGGTAATAACAGCGCGGCAGCTGCAGCGCTAAGTGAACAGCATGCCAGAGAGTCCGGCGAAAAGGCTGCTAAATCAGAGGCTGCGGCATCAGCCAGTGCTAAATCAGCATCTTCAAGTGAAGCATCAGCCCTGCAGTCAGCCGAAACGGCTGAGAATCAGAAAAATGCAGCCACTGAGAGTGCCAACCGCGCAGAACAGGCCAGAGATGATGCACTGACCTCCAGGAACGAGGCAGTACAAGCCGCTGAAACAGCAGCGACAGACGCGGCAGATAAAGCTGCAGGCAAGGTTTCGGATCAACTGAAAGCAGCTGTAGCCGATGATACTCAGCGCGCAGAAGCCGCGATGGCTGGCGCTGAAAGTGCAGCTCTGGCCTCACAGGGATACCGTGATGAAGCGCGGGATATCGCTGAAGGTCTGAAGCTGGGAGACGCCAGCACAACGCAAAAAGGGCTGGTGAAGTTAAGCAGCGATGACGACAGCGACAGTGAAGCCCTTGCAGCGACACCGAAAGCCGTTAAAAAAGTCAAAGACCTGACGAAACTGAAAGCTCCGCTGGACAGTCCTGAGCTGACGGGAACGCCAACCACTCCTACGCCACCACTGACCGTTAACAACCAACAAATTGTTAATGCTGAGTTTGTTCACGCAGCTGTTGCCGCGCTGGTTGGCTCATCTCCGGAAGCTTTGGACACCCTGGCTGAGTTAGCTAATGCCTTAAACAATGATCCGAACTTTGCAACTACGGTGCTTAATGCGTTATCGGGTAAACAGCCTTTAGACGGTACGCTGACGAATCTGAGCGGAAAGGATGTTCCCGGGCTTATCCAATACCTTGGTTTAGTGGAAACGATAAAACTTGCTGCCGGAGCGCTGCCAACAACAGGAGGTAATTTACTTGGGCAGCTTGCTTTTTTGTTTCCAGCGACCAGAGCGGAAGCCAACTGCCTAATAGCGAACGGTGACGCTAACGGTATTCTGGCTTGCCAGTATGGTTATTATCAGGACAGATTTGACCTTCATTTTTATGACGAAAAAGGTGCATGGGAATCAAATCCATTAGCCATAGGGCGTAATGGAAATATGACAGTCGTTGGTAATTTGTCGGGGCGTGCTGTTTTTGAAGGTGGCGTACGGGTTTATTCACCAAATAATCCCCCTCCTGACTCCTACCCTGTAGGTGCGCCAATTCCCTGGCCTTCAGACACGCCACCTGCTCGCCATGCGATTATGCAGGGACAATCATTTGATAAGTCTGCCTATCCACTACTGGCTGTAGCTTATCCATCAGGCGTCATCCCTGATATGAGAGGGCAGACGATAAAGGGCAAACCTGATGGTCGTGCTGTATTGTCGCAAGAACTTGATGGTATTAAGTCACACGACCATGGTGCGACGGTCGCAGCTACCGACCTCGGAAACCGTGACACCACCGGATTTGATTACGGAAATAAAGAAACAACAGGTTTTGATTACGGTACAAAAACAACCGATGTTCAGGGTGCTCACGCGCACAATTACTCATTCCTGGCATGGCAAGCAGGTTGGGGATATCCAGCCGGAAACCAAAACATGGGGGCTGTCACGCAAACGACCTCCACTGACGGCGCTCATGCACACAACGTTTATATAGGTGCACATAGTCATATTGTTGGCATTGGGGCACATGCCCACTCTGTCTATATTGGCGCGCACAGCCACGGTGTGACTGTTTCTCCGTCAGGTCATGCTGAAAACACCGTAAAAAATACCGCATTTAACTATATTGTGAGACTTGCATAATGACTTTTAAAATGACTAACACCAATCGCACGATTACTATTTATAACCTGTCATCTTCTACTAATGAATTTATTGGTAAAGGTGATGGATATATTCCAGCAAACACAGGATTACCTGCCTACAGTACTGATATTGCACCGCCAACTACAAAGGATGGATTTGTCGCTGTATTTAATTTTGATTCAGGTAAATGGTCACTCGTCGAAGACCATCGTGGGAAAGTTGTCTACGATATTCACACAGGGGAATCCACCACAATTAACCAGTTAGGTAAGTTGCCTGATGATGTCGTTTCTGTTGCTCCTGAAGGCCATTTTGTTAAATGGGACGGTAAAAAGTGGGTGCATGATGCTGACTCAGAAAAAATAGCGCAGATTACGCAGGCGACACAACAAAAAGAAAGCCTACTGGCTCTGGCCGCCTCAAAAATCGCTCCCTTACAGGACGCAGTTGATCTTGATATTGCAACAGAAGCGGAAGCGGCACTTTTGCTGGCGTGGAAAAAATACCGCGTTTTACTCAACCGCATAAATCCAAATGATGCGCCAGATATTAACTGGCCGCCCATGCCAGACACAGAATAAGTTATTCTAATTTTTTTTTGAATACCGCAGGTGAGCCAGCATAGAGTGTATTAGGCAGAACATCACAATTTACAACGCTGTTAGCCGCCACGATGCTACCATCACCGATAGTTACTCCAGGAAAAATAACTGCTCCAGCACCGATCCAAACGTTATTACCGATGTTTATTGGGTGCATTAACAATCTGTCGCATCTTTCTTTAGGAGATATTGGATGAGCAACTGTTGTTAGAGTTACATGTGGTCCAATGAAGGTACTTTCACCGATAACTACCTGCGCATGATCTAAAATGACGCATCCTGAGTTTATGTAAGAGTTATTTCCTATCTGAATATTCCCTTTCTCAAAGAAAAACGGAGGTCTGACAGTGAAGCTTCCATTCGTTTCTATACCAGCTTTAACGAGTATTCTGTTTTTCTTTTTTCTACTTGCTTGTGATGAATTGAAGAATACAGATGCGGATACTGGAGAAACCTTTTTTTTAAGACTTAAGAACCAGTAAGTAAACATAGTTGTAATTTAGCTCCTATCCTTGGTGTAACGTGCATTGCTGCAATTTTTTCTATGCGTAATGTGGAGCAAAGACACACAGTGTTTATGCCCATCTCGAAAGCAGAGAGGATAGCAGGTAATGCCTGTCAGTTGTTTAGCTAACTGGCATTACCTGCGCTGGGTACTCATCAATAAAACTGAACGTACGTCAATACATTGAGTTTTAAGATTTGGTTTCACCAAGTTCGGCTTCCAGAAACGCTTCTATTTTTTTCATCAAACCAGAAGGTATTTTGCGGTTGTCTAACTTTAGGGTAACAAAATTCCCCTTGTATTTAGCGACAACGGCATCGCCATAAGTTTTCTCGGTTCTCGGTGGATCTTGCTTATCTATCAGGATTACGTCATGCAGAATCTGGATAATTCGAGCTGGCTCAAGAATCTCTCCGGCTCGCTTCATGTTCAGCAGCTGCCGCGCACCATCCAGCATAGCCTTCTCGTTAGCCTGGTAAACTTTGAATAAGTCGTTTCCGGCCCTGGCAGAGAGTTCCCCTGGATGCTGGAAGATAGCCAGAATCTCTTTTGGTAAGCCTGCTGTGTTGATACAGCGGGTTATGATATTTCTATCTATACCCTCTGCTTCTGCCAGAGCTTTTACGTTGCCATCAAAATCGTTCAGTCGACGTTGATATCTTTTTCCTCGCTCATATGCGCTGGTTGGGCGGTAGTCGTTACCGACTTGCGATAACCACTGCATTTGTTCATCGTCTAACTCCCCGACTAACACACGGTAGTCAGTGCCGGTGATGATAGCTGTTTTGCGCCGACGCGAGCCGTCCGCAACTTCAATAATGCCTGAAATCTTGCGCGCGAACGCTGGGTTTTGCTGTCCTGATGTGATGAACGATGGAATCAGGTCCGCGAGTGCCGATTCGTTCAGCAATTCCTGATCGCGTTCGTTACCCAGCCAGACCATTGTGGCCATTTCAACTTTATCTGCAGGAACGGTTTCCAGCTTGAATGTTACGTTGCGGCCACAAACGGGAAGTGTAATGCTGTTCCCTGATAGCGAACTAAGCTGGCGCTGCAAATCTCCTACCATTGGCGATACGGGCTGAGATTTTGGAGCGTGGTGTGTATTGCTCATAAATTTGTCGATATCGGGTGCATTTTTTAGCGGAGTGCGTTGTCTCATTATTAGTCCTCCCAACGTGGCTTGATCAAGTCGTCGAAAATTTCCATGCAGACAGGTTCCCAAATAGATACCGCATTCCTCCAGGCATTCAGCGTTGACCGCTGGTTGGCGGCTTGTTCAAAAACGGTACGCATTTTTATTTGGCCTTTTCCTACCTCGTCTGTGACCCGTACTACCTGCCGCAATACCATCGCGCCCCAGGTATTTCGTATTTGTTCCTCCATCCATCTGGACTGATTTCCGTTAACCGTGCTGTATTTAGTCAGTAACAAACGGACAGTAGGCTCGAATCCACCTAAATCAACGGTTTCCAGTAGGTCCAGCAGCATAGTGAAAAACTGAAGTACGGATGCGTAATCGAACAATTCAGCAGGTGTAGCGACAACGATTACATCAGCGGCACAAACGACATTAATAGTGCCGGTACCGAGGTTAGGAGCGCTGTCTATTACGATAATATCGTAGTTATCCCATACAGATTCGATAGCGGCTCGAAGCATAAGGTGCGGAGGATGTGGTAATTTCCCCTGAGCATGATATTGCATCAAATCGGTTTCGATGCGATGCAGAGCTAGGCAACTAGGAATGATGTCCAGTCCTGGCCAGCAGGTAGGTTTTATAGCGTACTCTGCGTTGTCTCGTTCACCGAGATAAAATGGGAGCAAGGTATCTTCTGCGTGGATATGTAAATCAGGAACATACCCATGATACATAGATGCTGTTCCTTGTGGATCATTCCCTTCGACAAGTAACACGCGGTGTCCCTGCAATGCCAGCCATTGCGCCTGGTGTACGGCAGACGAAGTTTTATAGACACCACCCTTATGTGACATTACGGAGAGAACAACAGGGTTCTTACTTTCCGGACGTTGATTTGGATTACCAAAAACACTACGCATGTTGCTTATTTGGTCAATCGTGTATCCAGCACGGCGCTCTACTCTGCCGCGAGTTTCAAAATCAGGCGCAGGAAGACGCCCCGTTTTTTCAGCATCTCTTATTGCTTGCGGTGTAACCCCAATCAAGTCAGCAACTTCGGTAATTCCCCAGCGACGAGTAATGCGACGAGCTTCAGGGCTATCATCACCGAACTGAGCGATTGCTATGGCCTGAGTCATCTCCTGACCACGTCTGATACACTCATGTAACAAATTGATAAGCGACATTCTGTATCCTCTCTTATGAGCGTTTTTCTTTGCGTTATTTATATCACTTTGCTTAAAAAAAGCAAAGTTTCGTAAAAAAAGCAAAGCTTAATGAAAAAAGCAAAGCTAAAAATTTAACCACCTGGCTAAGCGTTTTGTGACGCAACCCAAGTCTTATTGTGAGAAATGAGTCGGTCACTTTGATAGGATTTAATCTAAACATATGTTTTTAAATGATATTTTATAAATCAAAACCCCTCCATTCTTTAATGAAACATACGAATTCCCACCTTCATTTTATGATCGTTATCACATTACTCACTAACCAAAACAAATAATCACACAAGTAGAGATCGTAAAATCAATGATTTGTTTATCAATGTGAAAACGAGATTATCATAACACAATCGAACAAGTCAACGCATCATAACACAATCAGATCACCAAAGATAACACAATTGGGATTTATCATAACATGTATATGTTATGTATCAACACACAATTGCCCATTATACGCGCGTATAATGGGTAATTGTGTGCTGATTATCATAACACAGTCCAACATTGATTTGAATACCAAATTGAATTGTGTTATCTTGTTATTGTGTGATAGTGTTATCATAAATCACTTAAACTATTGTACTTTGATTGTGTTATCTTTCTCTTATTGTGTTATGATAATTGAAGGGCTAAAACAGGAGAGCCATGATGAGCAAAGTAAAGATTGGTGAACTTATTAATTCGCTTGTGAAAGAGGTTGAGACAATCGACGCCTCTGATCGCCCGCAGGGTGATAAAACAAAAAAAATTAAAGCAGCAGCAATAAAATATAAAAACGCATTATTTAATGATAAAAGAAAATTTCGTGGGAAAGGTTTATCAAAAAGAATAACAGCAAACACCTTTAATGCTTATATGAGCCGCGCAAGAAAGCGCTTTGATGATAAACTTCATCATAGTTTTGAAAGTAATATAAATAGGTTGTCAGGAAAGTATCCTTTATATAGTGAGGAATTATCTTCATGGCTAGCTATGCCTGCTGCATCTATTCGCCAGAATATGTCAGCATTGCAAAGTAAATTAAAATCAATAATGCCTTTAGCAGAAGAATTATCAAGTTTGAAACTTGGGGCGAAAAACAGTGAGGCAAAAATAACAAAACTTGCTAATAAATATCCTGAGTGGAGTTTTGCTATTAGTGATTTAAACAGTGATAACTGGAAAGATAGTCGGGACTATCTTTATAAGCTATTCCAACAAGGTTCCTCCCTTTTAGAAGAGTTAAACCATCTCAAGGTCAACCATGAGGTGTTGTATCACCTACAGCTCAGTTCTGCTGAGCGAGCATCTATCCAGCAGCGCTGGGCAGACGTCCTCAGTGAGAAAAAGCGCAGCGTGGTTGTGATTGACTATCCTCGCTATATGCAGGCCATATACGACATTATCAATAAACCATTAGCATCATTCGATTTAACTACTCGTCGTGGTATGGCTCCATTGGCTTTCGCACTTGCCGCATTATCCGGGCGCAGGATGATAGAAATAATGCTTCAGGGTGAGTTTTCTGTTTCTGGAAGATATACAGTTAACTTTATAGGACAAGCTAAAAAACGCTCTGAAGACAAAGGTACATCAAGAAATATATATACACTATGCGATGCAAAGTTATTCGTTGAGTTAGTTTATGAACTTCGCTCCTGTCCTGCTGCTGCCGACTTCAATGAAGTTATTAAAGGGTATGGTGAAAATGACACACGTTCTGAAAATGCCAGAATTAATGCTATTCTCGCAACAGCTTTTAATCCGTGGGTAAAATCTTTTTTAGGTGATGACCGTCGCGTTTATAAAGATAGCCGCGCTATTTATGCACGTATCGCCTATGAAATGTTTTTCCGCGTCGACCCTCGGTGGAAAAATGTCGATGAAGACGTTTTCTTTATGGAGATACTCGGTCATGACGACGAGAACACCCAGCTACACTACAAACAGTTTAAATTAGCGAACTTTTCCAGAACCTGGAGGCCGGATGTTGGTGAAGAAAATACCCGGCTTGCGGCTCTACAGAAGCTGGATGAAGAGATGCCAGGCTTCGCCAGAGGTGATGCCGGTATCCGTATTCATGAAGCTGTGAAGCAGCTGGTGGAGCAAGATCCCGATATAAAAATTACCAACAGCACTTTGCGCCCTTATAACTTCAGCACCAGAATGATCTCCCGCTATCTGGAGTTTGCTGCTGATGCTTTAGGCCAGGTCGTAGGCGAAAACGGACAATGGCAACTGAAAACAGAAGCACCCGCTATCATACTGAATGATGAAGAAGAAACAGTACCGGTGGAAGAGCAGGATATAGGCGAAGAATCCCTGGAAGAAGACGATCTGGATGAGGATGAAATCGACCTGGATGAAGGCGAAACAGAGGAAGCTGGAGATAAGCCTGGCGACACCGATGATATCGCCTCAGAGGAAAGCAAGCCCGTGAAGCCAGTATTTAAAGCCCCCAGGGATAACGGTGATGGAACGTTTATGGTGGAGTTTGAATATGATGGTCGCCAGTATGCCTGGAGCGGCGCTGCCGATAGTAAGCTAATGGCCATGCAGGCCGCGTGGAAAACATACTTCAAGTAACAGAAAAGCCACTGGTGTTTACCAGTGGCTCAATTTTAGTGGCCTGTCCCTGCCCGTTCCCTGCAAGAAACGGAAGGATGAGGCGGGAACCGCAGCTGCAACAACAGACATCGCCGTCCCGACTGCAGGGACTTCCCCGCCAGGGCGGGGCATAAACTCGGGCTGGCCAGCCCTATTTATCAGCGACTGCAGGTGCCGCTAATTTTGCAGATAACGCCTCAAGTTTCTCGATGGCCAGCACGAAATGAGCAGGTAAAACCTTTTCCTCCGGCGTACTGATATCGGTGATCGGTAACTCTTTATGGGACATGCTCCGGCGACCGCCACGAACAACATCACGCAATAATTCCCGCTCACAAGCTCTCATGTTCTCCAGCGCGACTTCCGCCGCCGTGAGTATCCTCCGCAGTTCGGCAGCTATCGCTGGGATATCATCAACTGTAATCGGATTGGGCGCCGGGTTTCTGCATGCGCGGCGCAACGCCATCCAAACCCCACTTACCCATGCATTACGGTATTGAAAGCTCTGCGCTATATCGTTAATCAGTCCTCGCAGTTCCTCTTTCTGTCGCCAGTTCAACGGCTCACCAGCGCATTTTGGAACGGGTTCTACATAGCCATATTCACCATTCTTCCGGATAGCTGGCAGCACCTCGTTCGTTACCCACTTGCGGAATCGCCACGCGGTGGTTCCATGCTTTACTGCATCGCGGCAGCGGAGGATCAGGGTGTAGAGGCCGGATTCGTTGATGATATTGGCTTCACCCTGACGACCTATGTTAAACATAGACCGCTCATCATCGTCCAATCGTGCGATAGCCTGCGTAACATTCTGGATATTTAAGGCAGTGCAAATGTCATTTGCCACAAACCACGGCTCACCATCAACCATCACCACGCGTACCGGGTGGTTTTCCTGAAATGAAAATACGGCAAGAGCGCTCATTCTCCCCCCTTATCATTCAGTTGTTCCGACAGGGACAGCGAGCAGCCTCGCGCTTCCTGTGTCAGTTCGCGAGCGACGATAAGGAGTTTGGCAGCCTCCTGCATATATAGCGATGCTTCATAACTGGAGATTGTGCGGTGGACTGATGATACCAGTGCTTCTACTTGCGCCAGGCGCTCGTCAATCAGCTCCAGATGGCCCTGGATATTTAGCTGTACCTGATTCATACGGCTACCCCGCTAACCGGGATACGGGCAGACAGAACGAGCACAAAGCGGCTGGCAAACTGGCGACGGGCTTCCCGTTCGGACGGGGCGATCGTGGTCAGTTGATGAATATGGGATTTTTTATCTGTGCGGACGACTGCCGCGAAAGTGAATTTGAACATGGTGCACACTCCAGTTTGGTTATGGGTGCTACCACCAGAGTTCTCACGCTCTAAGGGGTGGTAGCCCAGACGGGGGTGAGAATACCGGCCCAAACGACACCGGCCAGCCTTTCGGCTGCCCCGCCTGGGCCACCATAATTCAGGTGTGCGCAGGCACTGACACAAAAAAACACGCTGGCGCGTGTTGTGCGCGTTTGGGGATTCGGGTTCTCACGCCCGGCTGCGGATTTTGCCGCAACGCGCTAACTCTACCGTCCAAACGTCACGCACGTCAATAATTTAAGTCAATATTTTACCCTGTGACCAGTCACAGGAACAGGTGTTTTTATAGTTTACTTTACTTTGATTGGTAGGAAAAACATCATATACATCATATAATAACCACATTCTTATAGGTGTTATGTCTGGAGTTCGTAAAATGGATTTGTTGACTTGTTTTCTATTTGTACTTTCTGAAAAAGCAAGTGATTTAAAAGAGTATTGGAGAATAGAAGTTATCCGTAAAGATAAGTTTTCGTGGCGAAGATTATTAGCCAGAAAGAGTGACCGGAACCGTAAATTTCTCTTCTGGTGGCGTCTGGCCAATGAGATGTACCTACAAGGTTCCAGGCACCAGAGAAAGGTCGCTACAAAGATTCAGGATAAGCTAAAAAACGCATATGCAGCTGACATAGAGTTGGGATTAACTGTAGGCTCCGGGCTAACCATACACCACCACACAGGCATTGTGATTTACCACAAGGCAATTATTGGGAAAAACTTTACCATCCGTCAAAATACCACGATAGGTGGAGTTCAGGGCATGGATGAAAACGAGCGAATGGTTATTGGTGATAACGTCGACATCGGTGCTAATTCATGTCTGGTTGGTCGATTTCATATTGGTGATAATGTCACTGTCGGCGCTATGTCTTTTGTGAATAAAGATATACCAGCCAATAGCACTTACATTTGTCGTAAAAATCCAACCATTAAACAAAAGTAAAATGTATACGATTACTATCGGCTGATAGCAAAAAAAGTAATTAAGCCGGTGGGATTATCACCTCCGGCCTTAAACACTATCTCAGCCCCGTAATGCGGCTAATGAATTCTCCCACCTTCGACGTTGACTCAAAACCCATACGCCCACGGATGAGCCACTGAAAAGGGATTGTCAGCAAGTACAGCGGAACGAACCACAAACGGTTCAGGCGCTGCCAGAACGTCCCGTCACTGCACTCCATCCACTCGGTATTGTCGACAACCTGATAAGCAAAATGGCTGCGCTCATCCTCCAGACGGCCACCACACAAAAAGCTGGTAATTTCTTCATAGTTTTCGAAGCCTTCATCCTTCAGCTTCTTTTCCAACTGATAACGGTGGAGTACAGGTACCCATCCTCTGCGGTAAATCATGATTTAGATCTCCTGTATTTCGGTGCAACGGCCAGCGCCCTTTTCCAGGCAAGGGAATAACTATCAGCTGCTGATAGAGCGCTCTCCATCTCCAGCGTGATCTCTTTCGGCACCAGTTGCCAACCAGCTGGTTCCACCGGTAATGGCGTCAGATCCACTTCTTCCAGCCTTTTCTCAAAACACACATCGTCAAAATACTTCTGCTCAACTTTCAACTCAAAGTCATTCAGCGTCATTTCTACAGGTCTGATACCGTAAAGCAGGGTACCTTTATTCATATCAAACCTTTCCGTTCCTTCTTTGGTCCCTGCATCTTCCAGAACAGATTTAGCTATGTCAGAAAAACAAATCGCGGCACACCGAAAATCGGCAAAAGCCCGGTGCTCTCCCCACTCAGTGACGACATAAACAACACGTGTAGGGCCGCTGGCGCGGCGCTTAATTTCGAGATCAATATCTCGCTTAAGCTCGTCCAGTTCGTAGTCATTTAACTTGTTAACGCTAATATCCATCGCCAATCACCCCCACTGGCCATCAGCGAATAAAGCGTTGTACTCCGACAACGGCAGGCGCTGGCCCTCGATGTAAATATTCAGTTCGTAACGTGTCTCCGGGTTTTCTTTATCGGCATCTGCCCAGCGTTCAGCAGCTGCTGCAGCAAGACATTCGACCGCCTTCGGGTAGTCCTCTGTTCGAAACCAGCCAAAGTTGATCCCGCCATCAGTCACAGCCCAGGCCACCTTTTTTTCTTCTTCCTGAATGGCCCTGATTCGTGCCTCGCACTCATCGCGGCAAAACTTCAACTGGTCATAGTCCAGACTGTCTAAATAGTTAGTTGTCGACATTTTTCCGATCCCCGTTCATCCGTAATTCCCGATATACCCGCTGCCACATTCGGTAGTTGTGCGCAAATGCTTCTCCACGAAATAAGGCCCGACGAACCCTGCTACCCTCCCGAAGATATAACCTGGTCCGGTAATCAAACCATTGCTGGAAGATAAACAGCACAACCACAACTAACAGCGCCAAACTACCCATAGAACGCCTCCGGCGCATCGTAGCCGCCTGTAGCCATTCCAGTGATGTATTCGCGCAGTCTCCGCAGTTCGTTGCTGGAGAGGCGATCCATAAACTCTGTGAGGTACAGGGAGGCAAAGGTCATCGCGATGCTGGCTGGCGACCAGGTATTCATTGTGGCCAGCTCATCGTCGGACAGCGCGGTCATAGCCCAGGCCTCCGGAACAGGCACCGGCAACGTGGCCAGAGCCTCAGATATTACTGAATGAGGGGCGTCCAGATTCTGCCCGTCTGTGGATCGTGTTTTATGATCCATATATATATTGAGATCCAAACCGTGATCCACTTCGGTGGCCTTCTTATCGCCCTTATGCAATTGCAGGGACAGGCCGTCTTCCTGGCGGTTCTCCAGGATTTCCATCATGAACGCTGCCGACTCTGGATCAACGAAGCGGATGGTTGGGCGTTTGTCTCCCTCCCTGGCGCGGCGCTTGTCGGTCTTCAGGCCGAGTGATTCGCAAATGTTTTTAAACAGCGCCTCCGGGACCTTTGGCTTGCCTTTCGGTGTCATAAAGCCACCAATGCGCAGGACGTTGTTTAACAGGTCGCGCCGTTCGTCTGTCATGAGTTTATCCCTAGCATACTTCATCCTCGCCTGGGTGGCCTCTCCGGTCATTGTCTCCGGGTCGATACCGCAGTCGATGAAATACTGGCGCAGCGCTGCGGATTTAAGCGCGTAGAACCCGCGCATGCCGACTTCAACCGCAGGCGTTGCTTTCACTTTGTAGTCGGTAATACCCGGATGCTTGGCCTGGAATGCTTCATCCGCCTGCTCACGCGTCATGGCCGTGACAACAAAATATTGCCACTGGCCTGTCTGTTTAAAGGCGTAGGTAAAGTTGATCGCCGATTCTTCGCGGTCATAGCGTCGTGCCGTGACCTCATCGAGCAGCATGGTTTCGTAGCGGCGAACTTTATCCCGAGCGCCGTCGAAGTAGAATTTCAGGTTGTCTTCGTTAACCGGAATTTTTAACTCGTTCTCAATATCCCAGCGGACCAGCTTCGCCTGCTCCTCCAGCGTCAGCGCCCGTTTTTTCAGGATTTCCTCGCGTTCTGATTCGTCGGGTGTCTCAATATTCAGATGCAGATCCAGCGTCTGTTCCCATACGATTTCTCTGGCTTCCTTACGCAGCTCCTTGCCGATAGAGTTCGCCAGTTCGTCAGATGCCAGGGGGGCGACTTTATAGCCATCGCTGTGCATGATGCAGATCATATTGCAGGCGTAGTCATTACGTGCCGAGGCTTCTATCGCTGCAGCCTTGATTTTCATCCTGGTGAAATCGGTGTTGGCCACACCCATTGAAATGCGATCACCATCAAACACAACGTCCGTCACTTCGCCATTCATGCCAGCAGTGGCCAGCAGAGCCTGGGCGAATGCGCGTTCGATTTTTTTCGGGTCTGTCTCGCGTTTTGCCCGGACCTTATCAAAGCCGATAATGAATTCTTTAGCGGTACGGTCGCGGCGCAACATCTGGATAGCATCGCTGGGGACTACTTCGCCGCAGAACATGCCGAAGTGGCGATCAAAGTGTTTTTGTTCAATGGATACGCCAGAAGATATGGATGGGCTGTAAATCAGGCCATCGTATTTTTTGACCATCTGTTTTGGCTTATTGGTGAACGCTTCAACCTCTGGCTCCGGTTTACTTTTCTGGTTCACACAAAGGAATTTTTTCTCCGGATAACGCTGGCGCAGCGTGGCCGTCACGTCCTCCGCAAATGTCGAACTGTCGGTCGCCAGCATGATTTTTTCACCGAGTTCCACCGCCTTAATAACCTCGGTCATAATGCGATCCTTCTCGGTATAGAAGACGCGGATAGGTTCTCCGGTTTCGCGGTTGCGAACGTCGACCGGCAATTCGATAACATGAATCTGCAGCCATGCTGGCAGGCCCATTTCCTCGCGGCGTTTCATTGCCAGTTCTGCCAGGTCAACCAGCAGGTCGTTGGCATCGGCATCCACCATAATGGGGTGCAATTCTGTTCTGGCCAGCGCGTCGATTAGGGTATTGAAAACGGCAACCGGGTTTTCCATCGCCTTACCTGAAAGAATGGCGCGTAGCCCTTGCGTGGCTTCATCAAATCCAAAATAGTCGTGCTGGCGCATCAATGGCTGCCAGCAGCCTTTGACGATGGAGTTTATGCAGATAGTCAGCTTATTAGCGTATGGGGCCATTTCCTGATAACCAGGATCCTGATAATGCAGAATGTCAGCTTTTGCGCCTTTCTTCTCTGTCATCATTTCCCATAAGCCACCGATAAGGCTTACCCTGTGAGCCACGGAAACGCCACGGTCCGCGTCATGCATCAATGGGCGTAACAGGCCTGTCGATTTTCCCGACCCCATGCCGGCACGAACAATCACGATTCCCTGCAGCTGTTGCACGTACTGCAGAACCTCTTCGGTCATGACTGACGTTTCAAAGCGTTTATACGTGATGTGCTGGGGCCGTTTATTGGGATCGGTAATGCGGTCACTGAAGGAACGCGGAGCCTGCGCGGTGCGGCATTTACGGTTAAGGCGACGGGCAATGTGGTCTTTTATCGTTGCGCGGTAAACGTTCTCCAGATCCATTTCCCGCAGAACGATGCAGAACATTTTAAACAGGTCCGATGGGCTGTTCGGTACCGGGCATGTGAGCATGCCGATATCCACCGCCTGCAGCAGCTCTTTCGCGAACGTTCGACGGTTGTCCCGCTTAATGGTTTTCAGCTTGTTAAGCGTGAGTGTAAGTAAATCTGTGCTGGTACTCAGGCGGTTTGCCTTGCCGAACAACTGGCGAGTTGTTTCCCGCAGGCCGCGTAATTTGTGCAGGTCGTTGAAGTCGCTGCACTCCAGCTGGGGATCATCTTCGAAAATGGGGTAAACGCATTTTATGCCGTTAAATTTCGCGATGATTTCGTAGCCAGTGCGCAGGCCTGTGTTGCCTTTCCCTTCCGCTGATGATTTGCGGTCGTTATCCAGTGTGCAGGTAATTTTTGCGGCCGGGTACAGGTTCACCAGCTGCTCAACAACATGAATCATGTTATTTGCCGATACGGCGACAACTACGGCATCAAAGCGCTTTTTCGGATCCTTTCTAGTCGCCAGCCATACTGATGCGCCTGTTGCGAAGCCTTCGGCTACCGCGATATTTTGCGCGCCTTTCAGGTTGCCGATCACGAAGCAGGAACCCACGAAATCACCGGTGATGACGGCGTTGGTCTGAAATTTACCGCCACGCTTATCAATACGCTGCCAGCCGACTATTTGCCCGTCTTTGCGCCCGTCCAGATGGGACAGAGGGATAGCCATATAAGTGGTTGGCCCGCTGCTCCATCTGGCGCTATCGTGACTGGTCACGCGACGTACATCACACGCGCTAAATACGTCACGAATGCCTTTTTTCACAGCGTAAGGCCATGAACCGTCCTCAGCAGGCGCATGCTCCCAGGCGTGATGGAATGCAAGCCAGCCAAGCAAACGCTCATGGTCTAATTGGTTGTTTCGTAAGTCATTAATGCGTTGCTGTTCGGCGCGGCGTCTGCGGGCTTCTGCCTGGCGTTCGATGCGGGCGCGTTCTTCTGCTGGCTGTGCGACCACGGTCGCATGATTTTTTTGTTGGTCACGGCGGTACTCGGAGAAAAGGAAGGAAAACCCACTCCAGGAACCAGCATCACTGCCCTTCTGGACAAAGTTTATAAAGGGGTAGCTGATGCCGTCTTTGCTGTGTTCCAGGCGCGAATAGATTTCGACGCGGCCTTTGAGGCTCTTTTCCAGTGCTTCTGGCGAAGGGCCATTATAGGTGGAATAGCGTTCCTGTCCGCCGCGCGGATTCAACTGGATGTTATCAGCACAGGCTGGCCAGTTAATGCCAGCCATCTTTGCCAGCTCTGTTAGCTCATCCCGTGCAGCTTCAAGCAATGAGAACGGATCGCTGCCAAAGCGATCCGCATAGAATTCTTGTAAGGTCATTTTTTAGCCTTTCCATGCGAATTATGTTTTTTTCGGGTTGAAAAAATCCGCAGGAGCAGCCACAATAAACGCACGATCTTCTGAAGGATGCGGTGCTGGTTTTGTGGGTGCTGCTCCTGAAAAAGGCCCGAGTTTGCCGACTCGGGTTTTTTTTCGTCTTTTTTTCGGCTGCCGCAATCTGATTCAACCGCGATAAATTATAGATCGCATTAAACCAGATTTATAGGCAGCAATAAACCCCGTTATTCTTTCATCTACCCTCTACCATGAAAGATTTGATCGTACCTACGACCTGATGCACGAATTGAAGATCACTTTTATCATGTATAACCCGTTGAGAGTTAGCGCTATCTAAGTAGTAGCGCTCATCGTCGAAACGGGCTAATCGCTGAATTGTGATCTCGCCGTTGTTTTCGCAAACTAATACATCCTCACCCGGTACCGGAGTAAGGGTTGAGTCAACCAGGATTACATCGCCTGGCTGATAGTTTCGCTGAACCTGGTTCCCTATCGTTAACGCATACACGGTATTCCGCTGGCTAACGAACGGCAGGAATCGTTCTGTGCTGGCAGGTTCTCCTGGCTGCCAGTCTTTATCCGGACCACTCTCTGTCGTACCAATAACAGGAACGCGGTCTGGATCAGATTCAGTGCCATACAGTATCCATTGCACTGGTTTGCGCAGGCATTTCGCCAGGGCCAGCCCGATTTCCAGCGACGGCATAACGTCGCCACGTTCTAAGTTTTGGACGCCAGGAAGAGAGATTCCCACACTTTCTGCTACCTGCTTCAGTGTCAGCTTCAGCTCTAAACGGCGTGCTTTCAGTCGTTCGCCTCGTGTTTTCATACTGTTAATCATAAATGATCTGTTTATAGCTGGCTATAAAATTTATAAATTATACCTGGCTTTAATTTGAAGTTATTGGTTATAATAATTTTATGAAGCCAGAAGAACTTATCCGCCACTTTGGCGATGTTGAAAAAGCTGCTGAAGGCGTGGGTGTGACACCTTGCGCGGTCTACCAATGGCTGGCTGCAGGAGTAATTCCCCCTCTTCGGCAAAGCGATATAGAAGTCCGGACGGCTTATCAACTGAAAAGTGATTTCACTGTTCGTCGTGTTGGTAAGAAAGGTGATGGTCATGGAGCTGAATAACATACGCATTTGGGTATCTACGGCTCTTTCCGACATTCACTACCTCCAACGCGGCATCCTTGAGGTTCAGTTAGAGCAGCTGCGTCTTGCCAGTTCTGACAGATTCACTGATAAGCCGACCAGAACAATCAGTATAGGAGAGAGTGAAGTCTATGAAATATCTGTTCCTGCCGATCCGGTTCGTTTTCACGTTGGGAAAACATTTAAGCAATCCTCAATGCTGCTGACTGAATTAGATTTTGCTACCACCAGCTGGCGCAGAGCTATTGGGCAGTTAAACCGAGAGGAAACAGCATGGTTATATTATTGCTATGGCTGTAAACCTGATTACAACAACGACGTGATTATTTGCCAGTGGCTATGGCTTGATTTTTTAGTTGCCCATTCGAAGTCCGGATTTAAAAAGATGAAAACGGCAACTAAAAAAAACATGTGGAAATTGACGTATAACAGTATTCAGGAAGTTAAAGCCGAAATTATCCGCAATGAACCTCCAGACGAAAAATACGAGGATGAGCATTTTAGTTACTTGCTCAATATATCGGTTGATAGCTGGAGAAAAGATTACAAAAAACGCTGGTCATTATTGAAATCACGATGCCTTTATCTGAATAAAACCGCATTGCTTAATGCGGCGGAGAAACGTAGTGAAATCATTAACCTCAATAGGGCAGGAAGTCCCAACCTGCCTGTGCCAGCAGATTATGCACAGGAAACCAGGTAGGCCAGAGCTTAGGTATTCAGGTGTCCGGAAAGAGTTCATCATCTGGTGCCCTACCTGTAACTATCGTACTCATCCGGACACGAACCGACAGGCAGTTATCACAGAGTGGTATTTGTCTAATCAGCCAGGAAATAAGCATATAGAGAAAATATGGCTTAGACGCTACATGGAAATCAGAGAGGGTGCGACCACGGTCGCACAGGATGATAATGAAAACACCATTTAAGCAAGGCCCAATGTCTTTTAAAGACGCTGAAGATATTTCCAGAACTTACAGAAAGAAAGGCCACAAAGTTGTTATCGCTGATTCTTTCGATAAAAAAGGTGAATACTTTGTTTATGTTCATCTACCTGAGTCAAGAAAAGAGCCTGTTCCATCACGGACATTTCAACAAAAAATTTGGGAGTAATCATGTTTAATACGCAAAAGAAGATTTTAAGCATAATTATGGAAAAGTGGATTAATGGCAGTTATGTCATTATCGACACTGAAACCACGGGGCTAAAAGTTGATGACGAAATCATTGAAATAGCAATTATTAATATGCGTGGTGATGTATTACTTAACACGCTTGTTAAACCAGTTAATCCCATTCCTCCTGAAGCGACAAAAATTAACAATATCACCAATGAAATGGTCGCCAGCGCGCCTGTATGGCGTGATGTGTTTCCTTTGGTGAAAGATATCATTTCAAACTATAAGTGGCTGGCCTGGAATTCTCGCTTCGATGCCCGAATGATGGTCCAGACCTGTGAAAAAGCCGGTGTTTTTGCAGGTATGACGCCCTTATCCATTACCTCAATAGCTACGGCTATCCATACCAGCCACATCGACGCAAAAGCGACTTATGACCAGTGGTACGGTGAATTTGACAGCAAGCGGAATAACTTCAAACGGCAAAGCCTGGCCACCGCTGCAGAACGTCACAATGTGTCAGTTAAAGGCGCACACAGGGCGCTGGCCGACTGCCTGATGGTTCTTGGTGTTTTGAATACTGTATGCCAGCCCCAGGATAAGGGGGAATGAATGGGAACAAAAACCATTTGGGATGGGAAAGACCTTCCTCCCATCGGCTGTCAGGTACTAATCAACCTGTCTTCTGTTGGCATGCGGCCATATGAAGTTACTGGTTATGAGGTAAGGCGATCAGTAAACGAAGTGCAATACCCAGCCTGGCTTTATGTGGTGAACATCAAAGTTAAATCGTCCGATGGAAAGTCAACAAATGAGCGCTTTCTTAATGAAGTTTTCCCTCTGGACTGGCGCGAGAATTGACCATCATGAGACTGAAAATGAATACGCCAGATGATTCGGTGATAGTCGAAACCAACCTGGTGACGCAGTTCTATCCAGACCACGAAAGCGGCGGCGAGTTGACGACCATCGAGACAGTTTCGGCTACTGGAGAAACTTTCTCTGTGAAGGTCAAGCATTCGTTTTATCAAGTGGCGCATGCGCTGGCTACAGCCTGGAGCGTCGATGAAAAGAAAGCTGAAGGAGCTGCATCATGAGCAAAGATGAGAGAAAAGACCTTCACCTTTGGTTTGGGTTGTCATACGCAGCATTTCTCGTGATGCCGCGCATTGCAATGATGCAAATGCCGGAAGATTGGCAGGAGAAAATGGCCGAGTTGCTCAATCAGTATGATGAAACCATTGATACAGCAGCATTTGGCGTAAAAGGCTGCAGAGTTAATGCGTTAACTGGTGACGGAAAGTTAATGAAAATGCCGGAAGAATTATTGAATTACCGCCACCCACAGCCAGAAACGATAGCGGCGCTTTTACTGCCAAAAGGTGAGGATTAACCAATGACAACTAACCACCCTGCACACGGTCCTGTATCACTTGATCGCCTGCACCAGATACGCGAAATACTCAGCAAAGCAGCAGCACAAAGTGACGGCGGTAATCTCGGCTACGCAATGGCTGATGCTGTAAAGGTGATTGATGAAGTGCTGGAACTTCGCACAGCCAGAAACAACCAGTGCTGTCACGGTGCTCTCGATAATGAGGATGGTGTCATTACCTGTCGGTCATGCGGTAAGGAATGGAATATATGAACAATAACAAACTAACAAGCCGGGAAATACGCGCGAAGCGCAAAGGTGGTTCTATCGTGCATGTGCTGGAGCTTACGGAATATGGCTACGCGCCATCGTCTGGTGCTCTTTGTGGTGATAAGCCTCGCCAAGACCGCTATAGCAGCATGAACCGTGCTGGCTGGTATCGGATGAAAGAGCATGTCGAAATTAATTGCCCTAAGTGCCTCAAAATTTTGAGCGGGCGGGAGCAGGCCAAATGACCAATAAACTAACAGAAGGACAATTGCTTTTTCGTCTTCAGGATTTTTATGGTGCAGAAAAGGATGCTTTAGCAATTGGAGACTATGAGTTCGCACAGGAATGCTCAGATATTGTGAGTGTTATCCGCGAGCTGCAGGAGCGCCGTAAATTCGATCAGGCAAAACTAATCAATAAATTCTATGAACGGTATCCCTTAGATACGTTCAAGAGCGATAGCGAACGCGCGGAGGCGTTGGGCTATTACATGGCTGGCGCTGAATTGCAGCGTTGCGGGGAATTTATCGTTTATGAGGATGCCGACTGTGATGAATAACAAACTAACAGACGAGCGCGTGAATCACTATGCGGAGCATGGATTTATCTGCGGGTATAACCGTCGAGATATTCAAATGATGGCAGTTGAGCTACAGCAACGTCGCCAAGCCGATAAAAATTACTTTATGTATGGCATTGCCGACCCCGATGGTAAGCCATACCTGGATGAGTTTTGCGTATCAAGCGACCTGGGATTAATGGAAGATGAAGTGTCGGCGCTGAATGATACCTTTGAAACTGACGGTTATCGCGTCGTGGCGCTGTATACCGTATTACCACTAACTGATAACGAACGCGAAGAACTGCAGAAGTGTCGCCAGTTTGATTTGCGTGAAAAAGTTCGCGCCGATCATGCTGCGTGGGCGGATAAAACTTTCGGCAGCATAGGTCCTGTTGGGCCACTAAAACACCTCTCTAAAGAAGCGCTGGAAGCCGCAGCTGCTCCCGGCGACTTTAGCGAATGGGCTGATATGCAATTCCTGTTATGGGATGCGCAACGTCGTGCCGGTATCAGTGATGAGCAGATCACCCAAGCAATGATTGAAAAGCTGGTTGTGAACAAGGCTCGCAGGTGGCCGGAACCGAAAGATGGTGAGCCGCGTCTGCATATCAAAGAGGTGGCAAAATGACCACTATTACCAGAGAACGGGCTCAGAAAATTATTGATGCTGCCGACGAGGTTATCACTGCACTGGCTGGCACAAATGAGGATGTTCACCCTGAAAGCGACAACATGCTCCGCCTGTGGGATGACCTGAATGACCGTTACGCCCCGCCTGAAGTTGTGCGTGAGCTGGCGCGTATCGCGCTGGCATCACTGGAGGCTGCATCCCGATCAACAACTTCATACCCTGAAAAGCTGCCATGCCCTGTGTTTCTGGAGCCTGGGTTACGGTTTAGTAAAGGGGTTAAAACGTCACTAATGCTGGATGCTCTACAGCGCCGCGCAGAATACCACGCCGAGCTTGACGCGATGACGCCGGAACAGCGAGCAGAGCATGATGCTGGAATTGCTGAATTTAAAGCGATGCTTGGACAGCCGGTCATAACGGATAACGTTGGTTTGATAACGGATAAGCAGCCAGCGCCGGTGATGGTTGCTGAATGTGAGATTTGCGGTAAAGGCTGTACCAATGCCAATCATCCTATGAAAGCGGTTGCGGTTGAGCCTCCGCTGAATGTCTCAGAGAGAGCAGAGCTCGAGGCTTTTCGTCGTGCGGCTTGCAATCATGGTTTTCCCCCAGGAGCACATACACAGGGAGTTGTAGGGTGTGAAAAATGTTGTGGTCGTAGAGTCATGATTTGGGAGTTAGGAGGATGTCACACCCATCAAATACCGGGTTTGAAGCAAGAAGAAATCACACCAGGTATGGCGCTGCATCTTGGGATTGGCAGCGACGGCACCAACGGTAAAGCACTTGCCAGAGGAGATACTTTTGCCAACGAGCTTGTAACTCAGGATGGTTCGGAGGATTCAAAACGTCTTGATTGGTTAGATGCCCAGAATAAAAGGCTTAATGAGTATTACGGAACATCATACGGCTGGAAATTTGACGCAAATTTCCAGAGGAACGCCATGATGCTCAATGATAGCAACTATCCAGTACTGACTGTTCGCCAGGCCATTGATGAGGCTATCGCAGCAGCAACTAAAAAGGAGGGAGCCTGATGGCCATGACCCCAGCAGAACGGCAGAAGTTGCGCCGTGAGAGACTAAAGAAATCTGGTACCAGCCGCCGCGACTGGATCCTTGAACCAGAAGAACTTCGAATGTTAGCTGAAATTTGTGTACAGCGCCGTCCGGGCAGAACCCCATATTCCGAAAATGAGGTTATTGGGTTACTGATTAGGAAAAACTACAAAGAACTTCAGAAAACCCTGTCCGGATCCTGCCAGCGATGCGGTCAGAAGTTTCCAATATCTGAATGTATTTGTGACGGTGATGGTTCATGTGCGTTAACGACAATCCGTCTGAAACTCGCCATCAAAGCGTGACTGGTCACGGAGGGTAAAAAATGGATAAGGTGACATTACTTTTAGACAAGCTACAGCAACGAACTAAAAGCAGTCTGGCCAGTGGCGGTGATGGTTTTGTTTTTGCGTCAATGCTGGCATTTGATGTAGGTCTGAATACGAGGACGATACGCGGGATACTGGATGCCGAAGTATCCCGTGGTGCTCTTGAAAAGAAAGAGCGAGGTACAGGCCGCGCGCATAAATATCGTACAATTCAGTGAGTTGAATCAAAATTTTTTGTAAATTCAGCTATATCGTTTGCGAATGCAACTGTATTTTTATACAGTATAAACAATGTTGGTAAGGATAATGGTAGACAATTCGATGGCAGAAATGGTCGTATCAGGTTGTGAAAAATTGGATGCCCAACTAAGCGATCTCGACGCTGTTCTTGATATGGTTAGTATCGCGATAGCATCGCCAGAGGTCAGCCTGCATCTTAGGGAAGTTAACCGTATGCTCCACATGTCCCGCAGGATGGTGAATACGTGTCGGGATTTGAATGCAGCTGAAGGAAGAGCCACCCAACCAATTAAATAAAAGAAAAAGGTGAGAATGTTCTCACCTTTTTTCATTCCGGTCCTGTCACTGCCGTGCAGCGGCAACAGATACGCCGATATTTTTGTTTAGCTGATGCAAGGCCAGCTCAATAGTTTCGGCCTTTGAAGAGTGCTCGACGTCCAGCAGGCGATCAATCTGAGTCCCACTTTTCCCCAACTTGCGGGCCAGCTCGGCTTTGCGCGTTCCCGTTTCAATCATGGCGTTGTGCAGTGCCGCTTTCATTGCGGGGAGAACGGGAAGATAAACAACGTACTCCCCTTCTTGCGGTTCGCTACCCTGTGGAACGGGGCGTCGTTCTTCAATCTCAATAGCAACCGCAGCCACTAAGCCATAACTTGCCTCAAGCAGCGCCTCTTCTACGGAATAGCCTACAGAGTTCATCAGGGGTAAATCTCTGCAGGAGACTATATACGCACCGGTATCAGTGTCGTATTCCAATTTTACCGGGTAGTTGAACATACAGATCCCCTCACGCGTGTTGTTGCTGAAAAAGGCTGGGGCTTAAAGCCCCAGGTCCTTCATTATTTTTTTCCTTAGTGGTTCTGGCATTTCTTTAGAACCGTGGTCCGGAAAAATTGACCTCATACCGTTCAAACTGACTTTTTGGTGGCTTCCGCCTCCTGGTGCCTTTTTGAACTCGGCCCCCTGCTGAACTAGCCAGCGTCTGAACTCCGAATATTTCACAAGCTTCCTTATGTAACTTCTTCTTCGTGGGCAAAATAATAATAACATACAAGATGAAAAACACAACAAATAAATATAAAAATACATCATAAATGTGTATAAAAAGACTGGATGTGTTTAGCGATGAGAGTTACAGTTCGTGTCATTGAAGCAAAGCAATAACCGATAACCAGATGAATTTAGAGGGAATTATGAATTATCAAGGCAACGAAAAAATGCGACAGGACGCGGCAGAAATTTCTAACGAACTGTATGAACTCTGGCAGAAAGTAAAACGGTTTGAACGTGAATACAGTTTTAACAGCGACAACCTGACCGACCGCCTGGCAGGTCGCCTGGTTGGAACAATGGAACCGAAATTAGCCGACCTAAACAGCTTTATGGCCAATGTTGATTACCAGTTTGAAGATTAAGGAGAGGCACCATGAACGTTAAAAAAATTCGCGAAACAATGACTGAGGCGGCTTTAAGTGTTGAGGGGGTTATGCGGGGCCACCCTCGCATTTCCCTGCCAGAGTTAAGCGAAGCCTGCGGTATCAGCGCCTCTTCTGTAGAGTTGATTGTAGAGCAAATGGTTATTTTTGGAGTTGCGCAGCGCGGCGCTTTCGGGCGTTATTCCCTGACCACAGAATATAAAAACGGGCAATTTTGAAAATCGTGCGACCACGGTCGCACGAACTAAAAACGAAAAAGGTTGGCAAAATAGCCTTTTTTAGGTATCGTTTTTCTAAGTTGGGATTTTTACGCCTGACTACTAATAACCGCCGCCAGGCGGTTTTTTTGTGCCTGAAAAGTGGGCGCGGGATAAGTTGCAGCTCATCCCGCAGTAAACCCATAACCTAGCTATAGGCTAAACCCTAAGCCCACCCGCGATGCGCATCGCTGGGTTAGCTTACCCAGGCAAAACCATAATAGCCATGTTAAAAACCATTAATATCAAGGAAGCGCAGCTCGTTTGCGCAGATTCTCTGCAATTTATTAAAACCATCCCGGACAGTTCAGTGAACCTGATCGCAACTGACCCACCCTATTTCGGCGTAAAGGCGAATTCATGGGATAACCAATGGGAAAGCGATGCTGATTTCCTGGGCTGGCTTGATGAGTTTCTGGCAGAGTTCTGGCGAATATTGGCCCCTAATGGAAGCCTCTACATGTTCACTGGCTCACGGCTTGCGTCCAATATCGAAATTCTTACTCGTAACCGTTTTAATGTGTTGAACCATATCACTTGGGCAAAGCCTAGCGGTGTCTGGAAGCGATGCCACAAAGAAGATCTACGCAGTTATTTTCCTGCAACTGAGCGCATCATATTTGCCGAGCATTATGGCGCATCTGGTTATGCGAAAGGCCAGTCGGGATATGCGAGTAAGTGTGCAGACCTGCAGAGAGATATTTTCTCACCGCTTATTGAATTGTTTGCATCAGCGCGTCGTCAGTTGGGCATCTCGGCAGCTGATATCAATGCAGCAACGGGAAAACAAATGTGTTCACACTGGTTTTCTTCGTCGCAGTGGCGACTACCGGCGCTGGCTGATTTCAACAAGCTGCAGACGTTGTTTCAGTGCCGCGCAGATTCGCTGGGTGTCCCTTGCCCTCCTCCGTTTGATGTTGGGTATGGTGAACACCAGCAACATTACGCAGACCTGAAGCAGCGCTATGAGGCTGTCAAACTTCAGTATGGCGACCTTAAAGCACAATACGAAAACCTGCGGCGTCCGTTCTCTGTAACCGCTGATGTTCCCTATACCGATGTTTGGGAGTTTCCTCCGGTACAGTATTACCCTGGAAAGCATCCATGTGAGAAACCGGCAGCGTTGATGGAGCACATCATCGAAAGCAGTTCTCGCCCTGGCGATGTTGTTGCTGATTTCTTTATGGGATCCGGCTCAACAGTAAAAGCTGCGCTAAAGCTGGGCAGGAAAGCTATCGGCGTTGAACTTGAAGAGGAGCGATTCCTTCAGACGGTTAACGAGATAGAAAAACTTTAACCAACCAACAGCCTCGCTTAGTGCGGGGCTTTTTATTGCCCGCCGCGCGGGATGGCGGAGCTATGACAACGGCAATTGAGTACACAAATCCCGATCTCTGGCTGGTCTTGCTCATGTTGATTGCTGGGGCGATTTCCAGCGCCCTGCTCTCTGATACCCCCATTAACATGCGCCGGCTTCTTGGTGATGTTCTCCGGGGAATTATCGTCGCCATCCTTCTTTGGTCCTACGGTGCGCTGGGCAACTTTTCCATTTTAAAAGTAATCACCATTGCTGGTCTGTCAGCTATTGCATGGCCACATACCGTCAATGAAATCACGGGTTTTGCGAAACGAACAATCAGCCGGATATTCGGCGGGAGAAACAAACGATGAATTATGGACTGGCAAATAAACGGGATGCAGTCCTGTTTGCTGAGGCTGTATGTAACGTTATCGGTGGCGGTAAAAATAACAGCGCTGTTTTGCTCTGCGTTGAAACAGCCGCAGCCGAAACACTATTGGGTGACTTTAAAGACCCCACCCCGAACGGTGCAGGAACAGGGCTAACGCAAGTCGATTTGGGAACCTTTGAATGGCTTCGCGATAAATATAAAAACAGTCGCTATGCCAGCGTTCTCTTAAAAGAATTCGGCGTCGATTTAAGTCGAACGGTGTATCAGGAACTTAAAACATCGCCGCTGCTGGCCATGCTTTTTTGTCGTTTACGTTATCTGGCAGTTTCCGAACCTATCCCACAGACCAGAGAAGGCAGAGCCGCCTACTGGAAAAAGTATTACAACACTTCTGCAGGCAAAGGTACGCCGCAGGATTATCTCAATAAATGCCAACGTGCAGGCGTTGATGCACTGTTCACGTAGTGAGCCGTAAGGAGTGACTATGAAAAGTTTAAAACGAATGGTTAAAGCATGGCTACTGATGAACGTTACTTTCGCCCTGCTCGTTATGGCCACGCAGCCGGCACTGGCCAGCGATAGTCTGGATCTGGATTCCATCATTAATGCCCTCCCAGCGGGCTGGGGAAGTGTCGTAGCCGGTGTATTTATTGTGCTGTATGCGGTGGCGCAGCTGCGTGCCGTTCTCCCCCCTTCTGTTACCAACAAAATCCCGACAGTGGTTATGAAAATCCTGGATTTTGTTGCAGCGAACTATGCTCACGCCCGTAATGCTGATGCGGTAAGCAAAGCAGCGAAGGAGGCAGCAAAGGCAGAGGGGCCATCTGATGACGAGTATCGCGTGATGGTTGAGACAGCCAAGAACAAAGGGGAACTGCGTGGAAGCCGCATTGAGAGCGCTGGCGATTATCCTGGAGATGATAGGCCAGGCAGTAAAAGCACGAAGTGAAGATGAGCGACAGCAGAGGATAGATTATGCGCGGAATAATCCCGCTGATTATCTGCGTCGTTTTGGCAGGGTGCGGGATGTCTCCCGCACTCACGCCGATGCTGGAGCCGACGCAATGCGCAGCGGAAAAACCGACGATTGATATTGTTCATTTAGACGGGTACTTCGTTATATCTGATGACGATATGGGAAGGTTGACCGGATATATTGCCGCACTTGAGTCTGGTTGCGTTGCGCCTAAATGAACAACTTACTTTTAGGATAGATAATGAAAGTCTACATCGCCGGTCCCATGACCGGGCTGGATAATTTTAATCGTGATACTTTCAATAAAGAGGCGGATCGCCTTTCTCGTCATGGCCATACGGTATTAAATCCGGCAATGCTGCCGAATGGCCTGGAGCAACGAGAATATATGGATATTTGCTTTGCGATGCTCCGCTGTGCTGATGCCATTCTTTTGTTACCTGGCTGGAAGTCTTCAGCAGGTGCAACTGCTGAATATCACTATGCCTACAAAATGGAGTTACCGGTTTATTCAACGCTGAAATATCCTCCGGTAGCAGCAAAATAATAAAGGGAATAATGAGCGCGTTTTACAATGAAATAGATGGATACCCCGCCACCTGGCTAAATAACTTGATCGCAAATGGTTTAATTGCCGATGGTGTTGTTGATGAGCGTTCAATTGTCGAAATAGTTTCTTCGGATGTTATTGGAAAGACGCAGTGTCATTGGTTTGCCGGGATTGGTGTCTGGAGCTATGCGCTGCGTTTAGCGGGCTGGCCTGATAGCCGCCCTGTATGGACAGCAAGCCTGCCCTGTCAGCCCTGGAGTTCTGCAGGGAAAGGAGGAAAATTTGAAGACGAGCGACATCTCTGGCCTGTGTTTTTCCGACTCGTTAAAGAGTGCCGCCCTCCAGTCATATTTGGTGAACAGGTTTCAAGCAAGGACGGACTCGAGTGGTTCTCAGCTGTACAAGCTGACCTGGAAAATGCGGGATATGCCGTTGCGGCGGTTGATACATGCGCAGCGAGCGTCGGTGCGCCGCATATCAGACAACGACTCTTCTGGATGGCCTACGACTACAGCCAGCAATACCAAAACAGCGATAAAAGATGTATTGAAAATAATGGCAAGGAAAGCAGCAGGAAGACAGTCGAACCTGCAGGATGTAGCGGTACTTGCCGGATGGAACACCCCAACAGCCAGCGACAGCAAAGGCGGCTATGTAGGCGGGAGGATCCGGAACGGGAAATTATCCACCGACCGCCTGGATGTAACCTCTCAACTGGCCAGCTGGCCAGAGAACAAAGAACTGCAGAACCTATTGCAGACATTAACCATCCCTTACGGCCCATGCCGGTTGACTCATTCTGGCGAGATACTGACTGGCTCTTCTGCCAGGATGGAAAGTGGAGGCCAGTTGAACCCACATCATTCCCGTTGGCTCATGGGGTTGCCGGTAGAGTGGGCCAACTGCGCGCCTATGGCAACGCGATAGTAGCACCATTAGCCGCAGCATTTATTTCCTCAGCAAGCAGCGCCATTCAGGCATTCGAATCTGATTTAAAGAGTGCGGACAGCAGTCAATAACGCACCAACTAGAAGTAGTGTTCCGCTTCCGTGCGACCACGGTCGCACGCTTTTTTCTTCTCATCAGAATATCTACGAAACTCTCGTTATCAGGCCGGACATGCGTCTACATACGTAGTCCGCCCGTTCCCTTTAAAAATGGAAAAGCCAATGAAAGCCAAAGAATTTTTGAATAGCCATCAACTTGTAGTTATCAGCGATTTTATAAAAAGCATTGAGGATGTCCCTGCAGATAAATGGCTACATGACTTTATGCAGGAAGAGTTAGCCTTCTTGATTAAGCAAGGAACGACGCTGGCCAATCATGATGATTATGTATCTCTTGATATGGTTCGCAGTTCTACATGGTTAATGGCTATTTACAGAGCCTACTCAGGTTCGTACCCCGCAACATTGGTCCAGAAACCGTCCGATATTATTCAGGAATGGAGCGTTAAAAAAGAAGCCAACCAGTATACAGTCACTATGGGAATAGCGATCGACACCAGCGACGCACAGGCCGCACTTGCAGCGCTTGAAGAACAAATACAGTCAAGTTCAGCACTTAAAGTTTTATCTGGTGCTATTCGTGACGGAGCAGAACCTTATTACGGAGTAGCAACTTTATGCTCCACAGAGAGCAGCAGCATTGAACAGCAAACGTTGAGCACTGTACTTGGGAATACCCTACACACCGTTTCATCCAATATGGCTTCTTCTACGGCGGTTGAGTTAGCTCAGGCCGTGAAAACAGCATTTGATGTGCTGGACAATAAGAATGCCACCACGCGCTAAACGCCCATGCCGACACAAGGGATGTGCGGCAATCACCAACGATGCCAGCGGGTATTGTGAACAACACAGGCAGCAGCATGCCGGTGATGGCTGGCGTAACTATCAGGCAGGTAAGAGCAGGCAGGAACGTGGATACGGTCGGCCCTGGGAAATCATACGGGCGCGTATCCTACAGCGTGATCAATATCTGTGTCAGAACCATCGCCGGCAGAAGATAGCGAAGAAAGCGACCAGCGTTGACCACATCATCCCAAAAGCTCATGGCGGTACTGATGACGATTCCAATCTTGAGTCGTTGTGCTGGGAATGTCACAGAGCGAAGACGGCAAGAGAGCGTATCCGATGAGTTATACCCATTGCACATACTGTGGTTCACGGCTTCATACATACGCGAACTGCCCTAAAACATGGGGTGGTTCCTCCCGCCGCGCCAACCTGCGCTGCGGCTATTGTGGGCAGTCAGGGCATAACTCCAATGCCTGTCCACACAATGCAAGCAGCGGTCGTCGTCGCAGCCTGAATGATGACTTCCATCTTGATTGATGCCGGCACAGGCCAGGGGGGTAGGGGGGTAAAATCCCTGACCCCTTTCGCGCTTCAGGACTGCCGCTCCCGGTAGATTTTTGCGCGTGAGAAATAAGAAATTTTTTTTTGAGCATATTTAGAGGTGTTTCGACATGGGATCAGGAGTGAGAGCACCTGGCGGCGGTCGTAAGTCGAATAACACAGGAACGCAGGTTAGTTCTCTTACAAGAGCCGTTTCCCCGCCTGATGAGCTTCTTGGTGAAATGGCTGTTGATGCCTGGCGACGAACGTGCAAAATCCTGATCAACAGGGGTACGTTCGAGATGGAAGATTGTTATTTGCTGATGGAATACTGCAATACAGTGCAGCTTCTGTACGACGCAAATCAGGAAATTAAAAGCGATGGTATTGGCGACGACACGGCTGCAGGCGGACAAAAGCTGGGCGCGGCGGTTAAGGCCAGGAGCAAATATATCAGCGAACTTATTCGTCTCAGTGTTGTGTTGAAACTGGACCCCAACAGCCGCGTCAGGAAAAAGCAGCCAGGAGATAACACCAACCCAGGAAACGAATTCGACGAATTTTAATTGGGACTTTAGTCCCTTTTTTATGGGTGGAGTATATGGCGGCATACCCGAGCGTCAATCTGGCGAACGCTTATGCACGCGATGTACTAAGCGGGAAAATCCTCGCATGTCGATATATCAAACTGGCATGTCAGCGCCATTTTGATGACCTGAAAAAATCACTGGATAAGAACTACCCCTATCAATTCAACAGGGATTTAGCTGAACGTGCATGCAGATTCGTTCAGTTGTTACCCCATTCCAGCGGGGATTTAGCCGGGCAAAAGTTGATACTGGAACCGTGGCAGAGTTTCATTTTCTGCTCAATTTTTGGGTGGGTAACAAAAACAGATAAAAAGCGTCGGTTTCGCGAAGCGTATATCCGGGTAGCCAGGAAAAATGGTAAGTCATTTTTTGCGGCCGGGATTGGCACTTACATGTTTTGCGCTGATGGTGAAAACAGTGCAGAAGTTTATTGTGGTGCCACGACTATGGCGCAGGCAAAGAAGGTTTTCACCCCAGCTAGGCAAATGGCGGACCGATTACCTTCTCTCCGGGCTAAATTTGATATCTCAGTATGGGTGGACAGCCTGACCCGCCCTGATGGTTCCGTATTCGCACCAATGGCAGGGAAACCTGGCGACGGTGACAGCCCGCATTGCGCGATTATTGATGAATATCACGAGCATGATACGGATCACATGTATGAAGCGATGACGATGGGGATGGGGGCGCGTTCTCAGCCACTAACACTCATTATCACGACTGCAGGTACATCTCTTGAATCACCATGTTATGACAAAGACAAAGAGGTAAAAGAGGCTCTCAGCGGCATAGTCAGCAATGAGCGTCTGTTCGGCATGATTTACGAGCTGGATGATGGCGATGACTGGACTGACCCTAAAAACCTGATTAAAGCGAACCCCAACCTTGATGTTTCCGTCAAGTACAGCGATTTGGTTGAGTTATTGGAAGTCGCAAAACAGGTCCCGCGTAAGGTAAATGCCTTCAAAACTAAACGCCTCAACATCTGGGTGTCTGGTAAGTCGGCGTACTACAACATGACGCAATGGCAGGCGGCGGAAGATAAGTCTCTGCGGTATGAAGATTTTGCCGGCGAGGATTATTACCTCGGTCTGGACCTTGCGCGCCGTCTTGATCTTAATGCCGGCGTTGGTGTTTTTGTCCGGGAAATCGAAGGCAAAAAGCACTACTACTGCGTAAGCCCGATATTTTGGGTACCTGAAGATACAATCAACAGTACGGATCCGAAAGAAGCTAAAACTGCTGATCGTTATCGTAAATTCAAAGAAATGGGTGTTCTGGAGGCAACAGATGGAGCAGAGGCAGATTATCGCGAGATTCTGGCCAGCATTATCGACCTGCAGGACATCCATAAGGTTCGTATCAGCGAGATCCCCATAGACCCTAGCGGAGCAACAGCGCTCAGTCATGAGCTTCAGGATAGCGGTTTTGAACCGATTTCCATCCGGCAGGATTACACCAACATGTCTCCACCAATGAAAGAGCTTGAAGCAGCGCTCGCCGGTGGACGCTTCCATCATGACGGAAACCCTGTTCTGTCATGGTGTATCAGCAATGTCATCGGCAAAACGGTACCGGGTAGCGATGATATCGTCCGACCAACGAAAGGTGACAAGCAGTCAAAAATTGACGGCGCAACGGCGCTTTTTATGGCTATAGGTCGTGCAATGTTGAATGGCCGGGTGAGTAATTCATCCGTTTACGACGAGGAAGATATAGCATGCTAATGACGTTTTTGAGTTTTTTTATCGGCCTCGCCGGAGCCGCGTTACTGTCTGCCGGTGCCTGGCTTATCTTACCTGCAGCAGGGCTTATTACTGGCGGTTTGATTTGCCTGCTGTGGTCTTTTTTAATAGCGAAATCGATGTCCGCCAGCGTAATTAAATCGGGGGGTGAATAATGTTCATTCCCCAGATGTTTCGGGGTAAATCTCAGTCTGGTGGTGGCTTCTGGCAGACTATGCTGGGTGGTGTGAGTTCCAGCCAGAGCAAAGCGGGAATAATGGTCACACCTGAAACTGCGATGGCGCTATCGGCGGTCCGCGCATGTGTAACGCTTCTGGCAGAATCGGTGGCGCAGCTGCCGTGTGAACTTTACAGGCGAGGAGCTAACGGAGGCCGTGAACGTGCGACTGACCACCCTGTTTATGATCTGATACATTCCCAGCCCAATAAAAAAGACACCTCGTTTGAATACTTTGAGCAGCAGCAGGGCCTGCTCGGGCTGGAGGGGAATTGCTACTCGATCATCGACAGGGACGGGAAAGGGTATCCCCGCGAATTAATCCCGGTTAATCCCAAAAAAGTCATCGTCCTGAAAGGGCCTGACGGGATGCCTTATTATGAACTCCCCGAAATTGGCGAAACGTTGCCAATGCGCATGATGCATCATGTGAAGGTTTTCTCGCTGGATGGTTATATCGGCAGTTCTCCAATCCAGACGAACGCCGACGTTCTTGGGCTAAGTCTGGCAGTGGAAGAGCATGCTTCTCAGGTTTTTCGCCGTGGCTGTACGATGAGCGGCGTTATTGAGCGCCCAAAAGAAGCTGCGACAATCAAAAGCCAGGATGCTATCGACCGCCTGCTGGCAAAGTGGACGGACAGATATTCCGGCGTTAGAAACGCCTTCTCTGTTGCATTGCTTCAGGAGGGGATGAGCTACAAGCAGTTATCTCAGGACAATGAGAAAGCGCAGCTGTTGCAGTCCCGCCAGTGGGGGGTGGAGGAGGTGTGCCGGCTCTATAAAATTCCGCCGCATATGGTGCAGATGTTGGCGAAAGCCACGAATAACAACATTGAGCACCAGGGACTGCAGTTTGTGATGTACACGCTGTTAGCCTGGCTGAAGCGTCATGAAGGCGCATTAATGCGCGATCTGCTTTTACCCAGCGAGCGCGGTGATTTGTACATTGAATTTAATGTTTCTGGCCTGCTGCGCGGGGATCAGAAGTCACGCTATGAATCTTATGCGTTAGGCCGTCAGTGGGGCTGGTTATCGGTTAATGACATTCGCCGCATGGAGAACCTTCCCCCCATCGCCGGAGGGGACAAATACCTGACGCCTCTGAATATGGTCGACAGTGCGAGCATTTTGCCCGGAAATAACAAGCCTACAGCGCAGCAAATGACGGAAATTGAAGCCATTCTGGCGAGAGCGTAAAGCAATTCTTCATCATTATTACAGGCTGACTAATGAAATATATCTTCTCTATTGGCGTGGACATACTTGTTCTCGTCAGCATTGTCATGGGTTTTTACTTAGGAAATGAATCCCTTCTGAACATTCCACATTTCATTGGGTGGTTTGTCGGGGTTGTCAATTTACAGGCTCATTTAAGTACGAAATCAAAAGAGGGAATGGCGGAAAAATATAAATCGCAGCCACTTTTATTCCGCATATATGACGTTTTGACTGACGTTATTTTTGTGAGCTTCTGTGCCTATCAGGGGTGGATGTTTATGGCCGCTGTTTATTCAGCAGCTGCATGCCTTAAGGCTGAATTTAAGCATTCGATGGAAAAGAAAATATGCAAAAAATGATTAACCTGCCGCACCTCGCTCAGATGGTCTTCGGTGTTCCTCACTATGTGACACAGCAGACGATGGACGCAGTGAAAGCGGTTTTACTTCCCCGCATTCAGGGAACGGTGACAGACCCAGCCATCACGATGGCGTTAAATCCAGATGATTCGCCATCCCCTGAATATGTTCAGCCAGCAGGGGGTATTGCTGTGATACCTGTTCACGGGATACTGGTTCCTCGTCGCGGGCAAATTACAGCGATGTGTACCGAACTGACGAGTTATGAGCGTATCCGCAGCCAGCTGCATTCAGCATTAAATGACCCCTCCATCAGTGAAATTGTTCTGGATATCAATTCCGGAGGTGGTGCAGCGGCAGGTTGCAAAGAGCTGGCGGATTATATTTACCAGTCGCGAGAAACGAAACCGATCACCGCGATTGTGAATTTCAACGCTTTTTCTGCTGCGTATTTCATTGCTTCAGCATGCAGCAAAATCGTCATCAGTCAGACCAGCGGCGTCGGTTCCATCGGCGTCATCATGGAGCACCTGGATACGTCAAAGCTGGAAGAAAACGTGGGGGTAAAATTTACTGCGCTATACCGGGGAGATAACAAAAATAATGCAACGCCACATGCACCGTTGAGCGAATCGGCCCTTGCAATGATCGACAAAATGCTCGACGACATGTACGAAATATTTACCTCATCAGTTGCCGAATATCGTGGCCTCAAACAGCAGGCAGTCGTTGATACTCAAGCTGGTCTGTATTTCGGTGGCGATGCCATTTCAGCAGGTCTTGCCGATGAAATATCGGATCCTCAGTCTGCGATTAATGCCATTGCGGCAAAGTACAAACAACCTCAACAAACCACTTCCATAAAGTTGCAGGCCGCCGCGATGGACCTGCAAACCAGAATGTGACCCGGCGCTAACGCGTCATTACCAGAAAGCAGCCTGTTGGCTGCTTTTTTTATGCCAAAAAGAGAGAAAACTATGCCACAGATTGAAGAATTACGTCGTCAGCGTGCGGGTATTAATGAACAGGTACAGGCCCTGGCCACGATTGAAACTACCGGTGGAACGCTGACAGCGGAGCAGTTAACCGAATTTGCCAGCCTGCAGCAGCAGTTCACGGATATCAGCGCCAAAATTGAGCGTCTGGAAGCGGCTGAACGTGCTGCAGCTCTGGTTGCCAAACCGGTTAAAGGCACACAGCATGCTCCTGGTATCAGCGTTAAGGCTGAGCCAAAGCAATATACCGGCGCAGGCATGACCCGTCTGGTAATGTCGATTGCAGCAGCACAGGGTAACGTCCAGGATGCCGCAAAATTTGCAGCTGAAGAGCTGAATGACCAGTCTGTCTCGATGGCCATCAACACTGCCGCTGCGTCAGGCGGTGTTCTTATTCCGCAAAACCTGCACAGCGAGGTGATCGAACTGCTACGCGATCGCACCATCGTTCGTAAGCTGGGCGCGCGATCCATTCCGCTGCCGAACGGTAATATGGCGCTGCCGCGTCTGGCCGGTGGTGCGACGGCGAGCTACACCGGGGAAGGCAAGGATGCGAAAGTATCCGAAGCCCGCTTTGATGATGTGAAACTCACCGCGAAAACCATGATTGCAATGGTGCCAATCTCCAACCAGCTGATTGGTCGTGCCGGCTACAACGTGGAGCAGCTGGTCCTGCAGGATATTCTGACCGCGATCTCTGTTCGTGAAGATAAAGCCTTTATGCGTGATGACGGTACCGGTGATACGCCTGTCGGTATGAAAGCGCGAGCAACCCAATGGAACCGCCTGCTGCCGTGGGAAGCTGCTGCAGAGGTTAATCTGCAGACGATTGATGCGTATCTCGACAGCATCATCCTGATGGCGATGGACGGGAACAGCAACATGATCAGCTGCGGCTGGGGCATGTCGAACCGTACTTACATGAAACTGTTCGGGCTGCGCGACGGGAACGGTAACAAGGTCTACCCGGAAATGGCCCTGGGTATGCTGAAGGGATATCCGATTCAGCGTACCAGCGCTATCCCGGCAAATCTCGGTGACGGCGGCAAAGAGTCAGAAATTTATTTCGCTGACTTTAATGACGTGGTTATCGGTGAAGACGGCAACATGAAAGTGTCGTTCTCGCAGGAAGCCTCCTACCAGGACGGGGATGGCAATCTGGTTTCCGCGTTCTCCCGTAACCAGTCGTTGATCCGTGTGGTGACGGAGCATGATATCGGCTTCCGTCATCCGGAAGGTCTTGTACTCGGGACAAAAGTGCTGTTTTAACCGATCCTGCACTCTGTGCGACCACGGTCGCACAGAGTAAAAGCACGTAATCTCCCAGGCCCGCAGCAGCGGGTTTTTTCTTTTCAGGAGCAAAACGATGACAACGAAAGCGGCAAAAGCAGCGGCAGCTGCAACCGGGGATGTGAAAAAGCCGGATGAACTGACGCCGGAAAATACAGTGGACGGGAATGACGGTCAGAATACTGCAGCGGGTTCAGGTGATACCGGTGTTGATCTGACCGGAAGTGAAACAAACGGGGCCACGGGCCTGACGGGAGCAGAAGTGGCGCGGAAAGCGGTTTTTTTCCTGGGACCCTATCATCGTTATTCACGCGGTGATACGGCCTGTTTTGATGCTGAGTACGCAGAAAAACTGGTTGAACGCCATATTGCGGTATGGCCAGAAGATGCGGAAAAGGCGCTGAGTCCCCGCAAGGGAGCCGATGACCATGATACTGACATTGGATGATGTGAAAACCCAGCTCCGTCTGGAGCCGGATTTCACGGAGCATGACGACATGCTCACTAAAATGGTGGCGGCTGCGCAAAAGAGTATTGAGCGTGACTACTACTGCAAACTGGTGGGAAGCGATGACGAACTGCAGGCGCTGCCGGAAGGGGTACGCGGTTTTGTGGCGGATGAAGATATCCAGCTGGCCATGCAGTATCTGGTCGGGGATGCGTATCTGAATGGTTTCACCGGTCAGTGGCTGGAGACGGCTGCGGTCCGGCACCTTCTTTTCCCGTTGCAGGAGAACACCGTATGAGCCTGAAGCCGGAAGAGATGACCTGCCGTCTTTCGATTGGGTATATGCAATCCGGCCGGGGGCCGCTGGGTGAACATCTGCCGGAACAACTGGTCGCGACCGGGAAAGCCTGGGCGAAGCGCGAACTGGTGTCGGGCAGAAAGGTCCGCACACTGGATCAACTGCAGGTTGTTGAAACATGTCTTTTTACCACTCATCCGAACCTGAATATTGATATCGACTGGAAAATAACAACGTCTGACCGGATTTATACCGTTCGTAACGTCGAACGTCTTGCGGACCGCATCATCATCACAGGGGAGGCAGACGCACGTCATGATCGAGCTGGCATTAAAGACAGCACTTGAACGCCTGACCGGGCTGAATGTTTACCCTCTGCTCCTGCCTGATGAGCTGCAGGAGGGGATTACTTACCAGTGTATCTCGGATCCGGAACTGTACGCCGGACTGTTGCGCACAGGTCTGATTGCGGGCCGCTTCCAGATAGCGATTCATCTGCTTAATGACTACACCCGCCTGTTACAGCTGGATAAGAAAATCAGCGCGGAATGGACCGCTATCGTGCATGGCCAGCTGGAGGGTTTTCCCGTGCAGAATGTGGTCCGTGGTGGAATACAGCAGAGTAAAACGGTACTGACCAGCGGCAATATTCAGTACCGGCTCGTGCGGGATTTTACCTTTCACTACCGGGACGTCTCACCATGATCACTATGGACGTAAAAGGGCTGGACGAGCTGGAGCGGCAGCTTACTGCGCTCGGTGAAAAGGTCGGCGCGAAGGTGTTACGTGATGCAGGGCGTGAGGCGCTGAAAGTGGTGGAAGAAGACATGAAACAACATGCCGGCTTCGACGATGCGTCCTCTGCAGAGCATATGCGTGATTCCATCAAAATTCGCGCCTCCACCCGGAAAGGTCGCGGAAATACGGTGGTCACCCTTCGGGTTGGCCCCAGCAAAAAGCATTACATGAAAGCGCTGGCCCAGGAGTTCGGGACGGTTAAACAGGTTGCCGATCCGTTCATCCGTCCGGCACTGGATTACAACGTCCAGAAGGTTCTGCGCATTCTGACCGTAGAAATCCGCAATGGCATTCAGAACAGGTAGCAACCGCTGCCCACTATTTAAGAGAGAATCATTATGGCTGATGAAAATAACACGCCAAAATCATCCCCTGAGTACGCAATGCTTCCTGCCGGGACGGTGGTGAAGTTTGGGGAGGTAGGAGCCGCTGTAGCGGCATTGAAACCGCTGATTAACTGCAAGGCGCTGGGCGCGACAGGTCAGACGGGAGGATTTGTCGACTGTACCACCCTGCTGGACAAGAGTAAGCAGTCGGTGTCAGACCTGCCGGAAGGGCCGGAGAAATCGCTGGGCTTCATTGACGACCCGGAAAACGAAGATTTCACCGCATTCCTCAATGCAGCGGAACAGCGTAAGACCGTTCAGTTTTATATTGAGCTGCCGAACAAACGAACGGCCTCAATGATCCTTGCGCTTTCAGGCTGGCAGATGAACGAAATCACCGCCCCTGCCAGTGAAGTTATCCAGATTACGGTGCAGGGTAAGCAAAACAACATTAAATGGGGGATCGCCGCCCCGGCGCCAGATGCCGGAGCGTAATCCGTTTCCCGTTACACACCGCCTCCGGGCGGTTTTTTTTCGTCTGAAAAACAGGATACACCATGTCTGAATTTAGCCTCTCCGCACTGAAAAATGCACTGCTCAAAACGAAATCCACGCCTACTGAAACTGAAATTTTAGGCACAAAGGTTTACCTGCGTCGGCTGACGGCGGCTGAGCTTATTGATCATGAAGATGCACTCATCGAGGCGCAGACCTCTGGCAATGCCCGCATGGCGTCTGAGCTGAGCGTACAGATTGTTATCGACAGCCTGGTTCAGCCTGACGGCTCGCCAATTAAAGCCAAAGACAAACCCACGGCGAAGGAGTTGCTGGCGGCACACGATAACGTTGTGCTTCTGGATGCCATCGACAAAGTGAAAAAACACGCCATCGGTAAGCTGGAAACCGCCGAAAAAAACTGAGTGACTCGCCCTGGCTGGAGCTGATTTTCTGGCTGGCCGACCGCTGGGGCGAGCCTGACCCGTCAAAAATTGCGGCGCTTCCGGCTGACACGCTTTTCCACTGGCGTGCTTTTTTCCTCAAACAGGGCATTTTCAAAAAGCCTTCGCCAGAAGGTTCTGACAATAACCCGCCCCCTGTTAAATCACCCGCAGCAGCGAACCAGAGTCTGGATGCGCAGTGTGCGGCAGTCATGAAGGTATTAATGTAATGGGTGACGTTGCCTCTCTTGCCGTTGGGCTGCATCTGAATGCAGCGAACTTTAAATCGCAGCTGATGAGCGCCTACGGCAGCGCTGAGAGTCAGTCACGCCAGTTTAACCGCAATGCCCAGGCTGATGCGAAAAAGACGGAGGATGCCTATAAGCGTGTTTCCGCTTCGGTATCGGGGCTGGCTGGCAGGCTGGCAGGTTTTGCCGGGGCGGGATTATCGCTGGGCACTATTATCAGCACCACGCGGCAGTACAGCCAGTCGTTGTCGGATTTGCAGGCCATCACTGGTGCCACCAGTGCGCAGATGAAACTGTACGATCAGGCGGCGCAGGAAATGGGCCGCACAACGGAATACAGCGCATCACAGGCCGCTGAGGCCATTAAGCTGATGGCTTCGGCAAAGCCTGAACTGCTGAGTACCTCTGCGGGGCTGACGGCGGCGACCAAAAGCGCGTTAACGCTGACCCAGGCCGCTGGTACCACGCTTCCGGATGCCACCCGAACGCTGGCCCTGTCATTAAACCAGTTTGGCGCGGGAGCCAGTGAAGCCGACCGGTATATCAACGTGCTGGCTGCCGGCGCGAAATTTGGTTCGTCGGAGATAGCCGACACGGCTGCTGCGATTAAAAATGGCGGGGTGGCAGCGGCACAGGCTGGCGTGGGTTTTGAAACCCTCAATGCCGCCATACAGGTACTGGCAGAGCGCGAAGTGAAAGGTGGCGAAGCCGGGACCGCGCTGCGTAACGTGATCCTGAATCTGGAGAAGGGAACCGATAAGACCCTGAAGCCTTCTGTTGTCGGGCTGAGTCAGGCGCTGGAGAACCTGGCCGGGAAAAACCTGTCAACCAGGCAGGCCGTGAAGCTGTTCGGGGTGGAAAACCTCAGCGCTGCATCCATCCTGGTGCAGAACCGCGAGAAGGTGGAGTCGCTGACCGCCGCCCTGACCGGTACACAGACCGCGCATGAGCAGGCTGAAATCAGGGTAAATAACCTGAACGGCGATCTTCTCAGCCTGACTTCGGCTTTTGAAGGTCTGATTATTAAGGTAGGGCAGAGCGGAAACGGCCCGCTGCGCAGTGGTGTTCAGACCGTTACCGATGCCATTAATGGCCTGACGGATAATTTTAATACGGTCGCCAACGTTGCGCTGTATACGCTGATTCCTGTTCTGGCGACAAAACTAACGGCAGGTATCAGGGGCAACATCGGTGCCTGGGTGGAGCAGCAGCAGGCAGTCAGGGCCAGCGCGATGGCGCAGGCCGATATGGCGCGAAAAACGCTGGAAAGTACCGCCGCCACGCTGGCACAGAATAACGCAGAATTTGGGCGTTATCGGGAAATGGAGAAGTCAGCAAGACTTCATAATCTGAATGTCAGCTATCAGAGCGAATTTAACCGCTTAATCCGGCAGGAAACCGAGCAGACACTGCTCTCCACCCAGGCAAAGAACCAGCTGAATGCTGCCAATAAACAGCTTTCCGTTTCAGCCCGCGCAGCCTCTGCAGCGGTAGGTATGGCCAGAGGGGCGCTGGCACTGGTGGGCGGTCCTGTGGGCGCAGCGATGCTGGCCGGTTCGGCGCTGCTCTACTTCCATAATCAGGCAAAGAATGCCCGTCAGTCAGCGATTGACCTGAAAAATGCTGTCGTTGAAACGAATGAAGAACTCAAAAAACTGTCGCTTAACCAGCTCAACGTGAAGCAGCTGGACATTGATGAACAGTTTGAGAATCAGGTTATTCAGCGAAATAAACTGATTAAGGAAATTCAGGATGCGGACAGCCGTATTGATGGATTGAGCGGCTTCGATCCGTTTGGACAGCTTAAAGGCGTACAGAACGACAAAACCCGCTACAAAGGGGATCTGGATGCCGTTGAGCAGGGGTTAAAACTCCTCAAGGAACGGCAAAAAATTGTCAAAGAGGCCATAGAACAGGCTAAATCCGGGAAAACCGATCCCACGCCGAAGCCGGATAAACCAGGGAATGAAACAGGGAGCGATAAACCCGATACCCCCTGGACCGGGGAAGGCGGGGATACGGGTAAGGGGCAAAAGGCGAAGGTTAACCAGTATGAGCAACTGCGGCGTGAAATTGAAGCGGCGCATGCCTCAAGTCTCGGACGTATCAACCTGCAGGAGCAGGAAAGCGCCAGAAAACTCCTTGAAGCCGCCCGCACGGACGGAGCCAGTGAAGCTGATATTCAGAAGACGCTGCTGCTGAATGCTGAAAATTATCAGAAACAGCGCCTCGAGCTGGCAGAACAGTATGCGCCGGCCAGAGCCTCTCTGACGAAAGAGCGCGAAGCGAGCCAGGCGCTGAAGTCGCTCCTGGATGCCCGTCTTCTGGATGAAAAGGAATACCAGACGGCCAGAATTACGCTGGCGCAAAGTACGGCCCGCGAACTGTTACAGGCACAGGCAGCGGCAATGTCTGCCCCTCTGATTGATATCGCCGGCACGGTTGATCCTCTTGTTGAATTGCGTAATCAGCTGACTGAACGTCAGTCACTGCTGCAGGCTTTTTACCAGAACGATGCGATCAACAAAGAGCAGTACGAACTGCTGAAGCAAAAGGCTGACAAGGATTCTGCGGATGCACAGTACCAGACGGCGGTGGAGCTGTATAAGTCGCAGGGGAATCTGAACAGCCTTGCTATCGGCCTGATGGAAACCACCCAGGAGCGAACCTCCAACATGCTGACCGGCATGCTGAACGGTACGCAGACACTCCGTGACGGGATGATCGGGTTGTTTTCCTCCCTGACTCAGTCGGTGATTAAAAACCTTGTCGATATGGCGGCGCAGGCGCTGATTACCAACACCATCCTGAAATCCATTATGGGCATCGGCGGCAGTCTTTTTGGCGGCGCAGCCACCGCGAGTACCGGCACGGCCATCAGCAGTTTTGGCAGCAGTTTTAGCTTTAATGCGAAAGGCGGTGTCTATGATTCACCCTCATTAAGTTCCTACAGCAACGGCATCTATGACAGCCCGACCCTGTTTGCTTTTGCAAAGGGAGCAGGTGTGTTTGGTGAAGCTGGTCCGGAAGCCATTATGCCTCTGGCGAAAACGACTGACGGTACGTTGGGTGTCAGGGCGCTGGGTGACCCGGGTTCCTCTGGTGGTGGTATGAATGGGGGGATTGCTTATTCACCTGTGTATCACATTGCCATTCAGAATGACGGGCAAAACGGGGAGATAGGGCCGCAGGCATCACAGATGCTGGTTAAGATGATCGATACGCGTGTCATGAGCATCCTGAGAACTCAGGGCCGCGATGGCGGCATGCTGGCGGGAGGATAAGTGAAAACCTTTCATTGGGCACCCAGGGAGGGGATGCAGTCGTCTGTTTCCCCTTCGGTGACAACCATTAAATTTGGGGATGGCTATGAGCAACGTCGTCCGACCGGACTCAACCATCAGTTAATTAACTTCCAGCCTGTTTTCCGTATCACGTCGGACAATTCCCGCACCGCACTTGAAGCGTTTCTGGTCGAGCACGGAGGATATAAAGCCTTTTTGTGGCGACCGCCAAAATACAACCGCACGATTAAAGTTGTCTGCCGGGAATGGTCTGTTACGGACAACGTCACGTATTCTGATTTCAGCTGTAAATTTGAGCAGGTTATTGCTTAAGGATCCTTATGCAGGATATTCCTCAGAACACCCTCAACGAAACCACGAAAACCGAGCAGTCTGCCCGTATTGATTTGTGGGAAATCGACCTGACGGCTTTTGGTGGCCAGCGTTACTATTTTTCAAATGAAGCGAACGAGAAGGGCGAGCCGGTCACCTGGCAGGGCCGGAAGTATGACGTTTACCCGATACAGGGAACCGGATTCGACCTTGTAGGGAAAGGGACATCTGCCCGACCGACGCTGGCGGTGTCGAACCTGTTTGGCATGGTCACGGGACTCGCAGAAGATGTGCAGAGCCTGGTGGGGGCAACGGTGGTAAGGCGCGTGGTATACGCCCGTTTTCTCGATGCGGTGAACTTTACAGGCGGCAATCCGGAGGCCGACCCGGAACAGGAAGTGGTCAGCCGCTGGGTGATAGAACAGCTGTCGGAGCTGAAAGCCACCACGGCGACCTTCGTGCTGGCCACACCGACCGAAACGGACGGCAGCGTGTTTCCGGCGCGGATCATGCTGGCTGATGTCTGCAACTGGACCTACCGTTCGCAGGAGTGTGGCTATGCCGGGCCGCCTGTGGCGGATGAGTTTGACAAGCCCACGGCAGACCCGGCAAAAGATGCCTGCAGTAAATGCCGTACTGGCTGCGAGCTGCGTAATAACCTGCCGCGCATTGGCTGTTTCCTCTCCATTAACCGTCTTTCCTGATGGATATACCCATGAAAAAAACTATCCTGGCGCATGCTGCTGCGTGTGCGCCGGCTGAATCGTGCGGCTGGGTGGTGAACACGACTGCCGGGGAGCGGTATTTTCCCTGCCAGAATCTTTCCGCTGAACCGACCCTGTATTTCCGTATGGATCCGGCAGATTACCTCCAGGCGCAGGCGGCGGGGGATGTGGTGGCCCTGGTACACAGCCATCCCGATGGCCTGCCGTTCCTCAGCGATGTTGATCGCCGCCTGCAGGTACAGAGTGGCCTGCCGTGGTGGCTGGTCTGCGATGACCGGATATACAAATTTCGCTGCATGCCGTTTCTCACCGGGCGGGCATTTGAGCATGGCGTGACGGACTGTTACACCCTGTTCCGCGATGCGTACCATCTGGCGGGTATTGAGATGCCGGATTTTGCGCGGGGGGAGGACTGGTGGAAGCAGGGAGATAATCTCTATCTGGATAATCTGGAGGCGACCGGTTTTTACCGCGTGAATGCCGCAGAGGCACAGCCCGGAGACATTCTGATTTGTTGTTTTGGTTCATCGGTTGCCAACCATGCCGCGATTTACTGCGGCGACGGCGAACTGTTGCACCATATTCCTGATCAGCTCAGTAAACGCGAGAGGTATACCGACAAATGGCAACGCCGCACACACTCAATCTGGCGACACCGGGCATGGCACGAGTCTGCCTTCACGGGGATTTACAACGATTTGGCCGCCGCTTCAGCCTCAGTATAAAAACGGGGGCCGAGGCCATTTACGCGCTGGCCATGCAGATACCGGGCTTCCGGCAGAAAATGAATGATGGCTGGTATCAGATACGCATCGCCGGTCAGGATGTGGATGAAACCAGCGTGTCAGCCCGTCTGCATGAGTCACTGCCGGACGGGGCCATTATTCATATTGTCCCGCGTATGGCAGGGGCTGGAAAAGGTGGTCTGTTCCAGGTTGTGCTGGGTGCGGTGGCAATCGGCGCATCCTTTTTAACTGGCGGGGCAACTCTTGCTCTTTGGGGTAGCGCATTATCTGCTGGTGCTATTTCGGCATCCTCGGTCCTTTTTTCTATGGGGGTAGCCATGATGCTGGGCGGTGTGGCGCAGATGCTGACACCCCAGGCAAAAATACCCTCCTCCCGGCAGACCGACAACGGCAAACAGAACACCTATTTTTCGTCACTGGACAACATGGTGGCGCAGGGTAATGCCCTGCCGGTGTTATACGGTGAAATGCTGGTCGGTTCCCGCACGATCTCCCAGGAAATCAGCACACGGGATGAAGGTGGCGGGGGACAGGTGGTGATCATCGGTCGCTGACTTACTGCAGCATATTTGTATTTACATAGAACCGCCTCCGGGCGGTTTTGTCGTTTCAGAGGGAACAGATTATGGGTAAGGGTGGTGGCAGCAGTAAAACGCCGCATGAGGCTCCTGACGACCTGAAATCCAGTCAGATGCTGACGGTAGTTGATGCCATCTGCGAGGGACCGATTGAAGGTCCTGTGGACGGGCTAAAGAGTGTCAGAATTAACAAAACGCCGGTCCTCGACAGCGAAGGTAACGCGATGGTTCACGGTGTCACCGTGGTTTACCGCGTGGGGGAGGATGAGCAGACCGCGATGGAGGGGTTCGAAGACTCCGGTGCGGAAACCCTGCTGAGTGTGGAGGTGAAGAAGTCAGAGCCAGTGACCCGCACCATTACCACCAAAACGCTGGACCGTCTGCGCTTTACCTTTGGTGTGCAGTCGCTGGTCAGCACCAGTACCAAAGGTGACCGCAACCCGACCAGCGTACAGATGCTGATCCAGTTTCGCCGGGATGGCCAGTGGCAGGTGGAGCGGGATATCACCATTACGGGGAAAACGACCACGCAGTTTCTGGCATCTGTGGTGATTGATGATTTACCGCCCCGGCCGTTTGAAGTCCGCATGCTTCGCCTCACTGATGACAGCACGACAGACCTGCTGCAGAACAAAACGGTGTGGTCGGGCTATACCGAAATCATCGATGTGAAACAGTGCTACCCGAACACCGCCGTTATCGGGGTAAAAGTGGATGCGGAGCAGTTTGGCAGCCAGCAGGTCACGCGAAACTATCACCTGCGCGGGCGTATTGTGCCGGTGCCGTCGAATTACGATCCGTTAAAACGTACATATACCGGGATATGGGACGGTACTTTCAAACCGGCATATACGAACAATCCGGCCTGGTGTGTGCTGGATATGCTGACTCACCCGCGCTATGGCATGGGAAGCCGCATTGGTGTTGCCGATGTGGACAAGTGGGCGCTGTATGCCATTGCACAGTACTGCGATCAGCCTGTTCCTGACGGTTTCGGCGGGACGGAGCCGCGTATCACCTGCAATGCGTATCTGACGGACCAGCGCAAAGCGTGGGACGTGCTGGGGGACTTCTGTTCCCTGATGCGCTGTATGCCGGTCTGGAACGGCAGCACCCTGACGTTTGTGCAGGACCGGCCCGCCGATAAAGTCTGGACCTATACGCAGAGTAATGTGGTGATGCCCGCTGATGGTGCGCCGTTCATCTACAGCTTCAGCGCCCTGAAAGAGCGCCACAATGCCGCCGAGGTCCGTTACACCGACCCGAACAACGGCTGGGAAACATCCACCGAACTGGTGGAAAACGACGCTGCCATCCGTCGCTACGGTCGCAACGTTCTGAAGATGGATGCGTTCGCCTGTACCAGCCGTGGGCAGGCGCACCGCGCAGGACTGTGGGCCATCACCACCGAATTGCTGGAAACGCAGACGGTGGATTTTTCCGTAGGGGCTGAGGGGCTGCGACATGTTCCTGGCGATATCATTGAGGTCTGCGACAGTGATTATGCTGGCGTGACCGTGGGCGGACGCATTCTGTCGGTCGACAGCCTGACGCGCACGCTCACGCTGGACCGTGAGGTGGAGATACCGGCAGGCGGCAATGTGGTGCTGAACCTGGTGGGCAGCAATGGCCAGCCTGTTACCGTCGCAGTTACCGCACATCCGGCTCCGGACCGCGTGAGCGTCAGCCAGTTACCCGATGGCGTGGCGGAGTACAGCGTGTGGGGGCTGAAACTGCCGGACCTGCGCCAGCGGCTGTTTCGCTGTGTGGCCATACGGGAAAACGATGACGGCACGTATGCTATTACTGCCGTACAGCATGTTTCGGAGAAAGAAGCCATCGTGGATAACGGGGCGACGTTTGATCCGTTACCGGACACCGGTATCACGAATACGCCGCCTGCCGTGCAGCACCTGACCACAGATATTCTGGCAGAGGAGGGGCAGTATCAGGCGCGGGCGCGATGGGATACCCCGCGTGTGGTGAAGGGGGTGAACTTTTCCCTGCGCCTGACGGTGAAAGCGGAAGATAACAGCGACCGTCTGGCCAGCAGCCTGACCCTGACCGAAACGGAGCATACTTTCCGTAACCTGACGCCGGGACGTTACACCCTGACGGTACGGGCGGTGAACAGCCAGGGCCAGCAGGGTGACCCTGCCAGCACGGATTTCAGCATCGCCGCGCCCGCAGTACCGTCTTATGTTGAGCTGACCCCCGGCTATTTCCAGATAACCGCCACCCCGTGCCAGGCAGTATATGACCCCACGGTGCAGTATGAATTCTGGTTTACAGATACGCAGATTGCCGATATCCGCCAGGTGGAAACCGATGCGCGTTATCTCGGCACCGCGCTGTACTGGATTGCAGCAAACGCGAATATTAAACCCGGCAAGGATTATTACTTCTATATCCGGGCCGTGAACCAGGTCGGAAAATCGGCGTTCGTGGAGGCTAAAGGGCAGGCCAGCAACGATGCGGCGGGTTATCTGGATTTCTTCAAAGGGAAAATCACCGAAAGCCACCTGGGTAAAGAGTTGCTGGAGAAGGTGGAGCTGACGGAAGACAACGCCAGCCGGCTGGATCAGTTTTCGGAAGAATGGCAGGACGCGAACGGCAAATGGAATGCCATGTGGGGTGTGAAGATAGAGCAGACCAAAGACGGGAAGCACTATGTGGCTGGTCTGGGCCTGAGCATGGAAGACACGGAAGAAGGGAAGGTAAGCCAGTTCCTGGTGGCCGCTGACCGTATCGCGTTTATCAATCCGGCGAATGGCAATGAAACTCCCGCCTTCGTGATGCAGGGTGACCAGATATTTATGAACGAGGTATTCCTCAAATATCTGACAGCGCCGAGCATCACCAGCGGCGGAAACCCGCCGACCTTTACGCTGACGCCTGACGGCAGGCTGACTGCCCGTAATGCGGATATCAGCGGTCATATCAGCGCGAACTCTGGCGCTCTCAACAATGTGACAATTGAGGAAAACTGCACCATCAAAGGGACGCTCCGGGCCGAGCGAATTCTTGGGGATATTGTTAAGGCAGCGGGCAGGGAGTTTCCTTACTTCCGTATACCTAACACAGGTGAAAAACGGTACGCCAACGGGACGCTGACAGTCGTGATTGAAGATGACCAGTCTTTTGACCGACAGGTTTCCATTCCTGGGATTACCTTTCAGGGTGCAGCGTATGACAGCCAGACCAGTAATGACGTATGGGATGCCTGTACGCTGATTGTCAGGAAAAACGGGGTGGAGATATACAAGCAGACAAGCAGAGGTGTACCGGCCGTTTTTACGCGAACACTGGATATGCCTGCCGGGAGCGGACGGATGACGCTGAGTTTCAGCGTCAGTACACACGGTAACAGCAGCGGCTATCCATTTTCCCGAATCAGTGACCTGCTGGTTATTGTGACGAAAAAGTCATCAGCCGGGATAACAATAAGTTAATGACAGAACCGCCTCCGGGCGGTTTTTTTATGGAGGTACTATGCCGGTACTCATATCAGGCATTCTCAGAGATGGTGCGGGAAAACCCGTACAGGACTGCACCATTCAACTGAGTGCTAAGCAAACCATCCCGACCGTTGTTGTGGAGGTGACTTCATCCACTCTTACAGGAGCGGACGGTCACTACAGCATTGAGGCTGAGCCGGGTTATTACA